>Ga0079224_100007406_pt1 | contig 14730 bp, 10 predicted proteins | sample Stecom2015_FD_80414 | JGI IMG/M metagenome (GOLD analysis project Ga0079224, IMG submission 80414) | Agricultural soil microbial communities from Utah to study Nitrogen management - Steer compost 2015 | ecosystem: Environmental > Terrestrial > Soil > Agricultural land | place: USA: Utah...
AGGTAATCTCAACCTACTCTACAAAGTGGTCGAAAAAGGTATACCTTGGCCACTGGCCGCATTTCATAATCAGCGCTCTTTCCTAAGTATTGACAACCTCAGCTACCTGATTAACCAGATGCTTGAACAGCCGGACCTGCCATCGGGTGTATACAACTTTGCCGATGACGAACCGCTTTCGACCAACGAGCTGGTGTCACTGATCTCGGAGACGTTAGAGAAAAAAACTTTGCTTTGGTCTATTCCGACAGGGCTAGTCAGCAGCTTAGTCAAAATCGGTGATGTGCTCCCAATGCCCCTCAATTCCGAGCGCCTAAAAAAACTTACGGAATCATATGTGGTTTCCAATACTAAAATCAAATCCGCACTTGGCATCACCGAGCTACCCCTGAGCGCCAAGGAGGGCCTGGAGAGGACGATCAGGTCGTTTCGAGGTTAGATTTTTAAATGGTACTGTTTATGGTAGAGGTCAATGTACATTGAATACTAGATAAGAGGTCGGGGTGAGTGATCTTTAGAAAGCGTTGGCGACAGGTGAAGATTACAGATGTATTAATCGAAAACAATTTTTAAATGAATTTTTGTTGCTATTTTTAGCACATGGGTTTCGAAAATGTCACAATTAAAACAGTAGCTGAACGCACTGGCTTCTCAACAACTACCGTTTCACGAGTATTAAACGGGACATATAGAAAGTATAGGGTTAGTGAGATTACGGCTGCAGGAATTATCGCAGAAGCAAAAAAGTTAGGATATATTCCTAACCAAGCAGCAGTTAATTTACGCAAGCGCACGAATAATACGATTGGACTTGTTGTACCTAGCTTATCTAATCCGTTTTTCTCGACAATCGCGAGTGTAATCAGTAAAGCCTTTTATTTGCGTAATTATTCGGTTTATATGGTAGATTGCGATGAAAACGAAGAAAATGAACGACAAATCCTTAGCAGCGTATCTGGACAAAATCTCGACGGTCTGATTGTGATCCCGTCAAGTACCGATCATAAGCACCTCGATCGGTTGGTTGCCGCACGCCTTCCCATTATTTTTATAGATCGATACTTTGAAGGCCTACCTATCCCATATGTGTCAACGAATAATTATATTGGAGCACTTACCGCAGTTCGGCTGTTGGCGAGTCGTGGACATGAAAAAATAGCCTGCATACAGGGGAATCCATTGGTGATATCAAATAAAGAACGAGTCAGAGGATACTTCGATGGTATCTCTATGGAGGGCTTAAATTATTCTTACGTGTCGGGATCCGAGTTCACCCAACAAGCAGGATATGAAGAGATGAACCGAATCTTAGATGCTAATGAAAAACCAACAGCAATATTCGCGTTTAGTGATACGTTGACATTAGGGGTTTTACAAGCATTGAATGAAAGAGGTCTTAAAGTCTACGATGATATATCATTGCTAAGTTTCGATAACTCTCGATATCTCGATTTCTTAGAAACACCTATTACAAGTATAGCGCAACCCGTCAAGCAAATTGCTGAAAGAGCTGTTACTTTATTGCTTGAAAGGTTGGATAACCCTCATATTGACCAAGAGTCGATTTTGTTTGCTCCTAAACTAATTGAACGTAAGTCTATCAAAAACCTAAATAAATAATACAATTTATTTCAGGGGCAGGCTCTTTGTCTCCGACAATTTTGATTTTTTTTGTGAAAACTTAAAAAAAATTGTTTTGATATAAAAAAATCATTAAACTTGCGATAACGATTGCGCATATGTCGCATTCATGACCAATATATACTTTATAAATTATGATCAGCACATCCAAAATATTGATTATAGGTAGTACAAATACGGATATGGTAATCCGCACTGACCGTTTCCCCAAACCAGGCGAGACGATACTCGGAACTGAATTTTTTATGAATCAAGGTGGAAAAGGAGCCAATCAGGCGGTAGCAGCCGCAAGATTAGGCGGAAAGGTGACATTTGTGTCATGCGTCGGGGATGACCTTTTCGGTAAAAATGCAGTGCAGTCACTCGTACAAGAAGGGGTTGATGTGACTTATATGCAGGTGGACCCCAATGCGCCTTCTGGTGTGGCCGTAATCACGGTCGATAGTGTCGGTGAAAATCACATCGTGGTAGCGCCAGGTGCAAATGCAACTTTTGTGCCAGAAGACGCGAAAGCTGTCCCAAGCTTGATGGATACCGATACGGTGTTGTTGCTGCAACTAGAAATCCCTATACCAACAGTGCAGTATTTGGTCACTGAAGCCATGCAAAAGAATACGAGGGTAGTCCTCAATCCGGCTCCGGCACAACAGCTTTCTGAGGAATTGCTTCGCAATATATTTATACTCACACCGAATGAAGAAGAGGCTTCTTTACTAACAGGAATAGAGGTGAGGGACGAAAACTCCGCTATGGCAGCTGCCAAAATGCTAAAAGAAAAAGGAGTGCGCAACATCATCATTACGATGGGCGCAAAAGGTGCCGTGGCCTTATATGACGATGAGTTTTTTTGCGTAAAAGCTAAAGAAGTGTTAGCTGTGGATACGACTGCAGCCGGAGATGTATTCAATGGGGCACTGGTCGTGGCAATTCAAGAAGGGAAAAGCATTCTAGAGGCTATGGAGTTCGCATCGTGTGCTGCGGCGATTGCTGTGACTCGCCTAGGTGCGCAATCGTCGTCGCCGTATCGCCAGGAGCTGGAAACTTCATTTCAAAAAATCTAAAAGACTAACCATATGTTTATTGTACACGATTATTATCAAGCTGTTTTTTTCTGCATCATTACAATGATCTGTTGGGGCTCATGGGCCAACACGCAGAAACTAGCCAGCAAGACCTGGCGCTTCGAACTTTTTTATTGGGACTACGTCCTCGGAATTCTGCTCTTTTCACTCTTCAGTGCGTTGACACTAGGAAGTTTTGGTAATGAGGGCAGAAGCTTCATGCCCGATTTACAGCAAGCTGAATGGGGAAATATCGGCAGTGCACTGATTGGAGGAATAGTATTTAATGCGGGTAATATACTTCTGTCTGCAGCAGTGGCTATTGCAGGTATGTCGGTAGCTTTTCCCGTAGGGGTGGGCTTGGCGCTTGTACTAGGGGTTATCATCAATTATATGAGTGCGCCTAAGGGAGACCCGACTTTACTCTTCGTCGGCGTGGCTCTGGTCACACTTGCCATTCTGGTCAACGCTTGGGCGTCTCGTCTTAAGGATGGGAAAAATCAAAGTAAAACGAGTTCAAAAGGAATTATCTTGGCTGTGGCAGCGGGTGTCTTGATGGCATTCTTTTACCGCTTTATTGCAGCATCCATGGATGTCGAGAATTTTATTTCACCACAGGCTGGTAAAATGACTCCGTATACTGCGGTATTTATATTCTCGATAGGTATCTTCCTAAGTAACTTGGTGTTTAATTCGATCTTGATCAAACGCCCTTTTGAGGGAGCACCAACCAGCTATGCGGCTTATTTCAAGGGTGGTTTTCGTACACATTTGACGGGTATTCTCGGTGGTATAATCTGGGGACTAGGCAACTCGCTCAACTTGATTGCTGCAGGTAAAGCCGGCCCAGCGATCTCCTACGGGCTCGGACAGGGGGCTACACTGGTAGCTGCACTGTGGGGTGTGTTTATTTGGAAGGAATTTAAAGATTCGCCCGTCAATTTAAATGGAAAGCTCGCCTTAATGTTTGGCTTATTCATCGCCGGTCTGGCGATGATCATTGTGGCCGGCCAATAATCACTATAAAATTATAAATGTAAGGATATGATGAAAAATGTTTTTTTAGCGCTCTTGCTGCTCGGTGCCCAAGTGCTGTCCGGACAGCATAATACACACCCCTTCCGCAGTGAAGGGAAGCTCAATGTTATATTAGATACAGACATGGGGAATGATATCGATGATGCATTAGCACTCGATATGCTGTACAAATATATGGACCAAGGCCGTATCAACCTATTGGGGATCATGAACAATAAGGATTCGAAGTTTTCGACTCCTTTCTTGGACTTGATGTCGACTTGGTATGGTTACAAGAAGATTCCAATAGGCAGGGTGGAAAACGGGGTGAAAATCGATGATTATGTTGACTATAGCCAGAATATGGTGGAGTACAATGATTCGACACGTCATTACCGATACTCGGTCAAAAACCACGATAAATTGCTCCCCGCGCATGAACTGTACCGCAAGATATTGGCCAAACAGAAGGACCAGTCGGTAGTGCTGCTTTCTGTTGGATTTTCGACTAACTTGGCGCGTCTGCTACAAAGTTCGCCGGATAAGTATTCGCCACTCAGCGGTGTGGAACTTGTCGCACAAAAAGTGAAATACCTGTCGATCATGGCAGGCTCTTTTGGTGAGAAAAAGCGGGCAGAATTTAATGTCATCCACGATATACCTCCAGCGCGCTATGTCATGGAACACTGGCCCGTGGGATTGGTGCTTTCTCCTTTCGAAGTAGGAGCTAGTGTGATGTATCCTGCCGAAAGTATACAAAATGACTTTGCTTGGGCAAAGAATCATCCTTTAGTGGATGCATATAAACGCTACCGCCCATTCCCTTATAACCGTCCTACTTGGGATCTTACCTCAGTCTATTACGCGGTAGAACAGGATGGCAAATTGCTCGACGTCTCCACGCCCGGTACATTGCGGGTGGATGAGCAAGGCTATACGCATTTTGTGGAGGACGGTCAAGGGAAACATTATGTGCTGTCGATATCGAAGGACAACGCAAAATCTCTCGAAAATTATTTTGTGGATTTGATCAAACAAAAGCCTAAACGCTACAAGAAATAAACTAGCTAATTAACTAAATAGGGGTATGATGAAAAAATTTTTAAAACCAGTTATATGGACCTGTGCGGTACATCTGATGTGGCCGTCGGTATTGAGCGCCTCAGAAAATCGTCGTGCGATGAATATGGAAATCGTCCAAACCAGAGCCATCAACGGAAGGGTTGTAGATCAGTATAATCAGCCTATACCGTCGATTACGGTGGCGGATGTGGATGGTACAATTTCCACCCAAACAGATGTTAACGGTGAATTTCGATTGCAATTGCCGAGTTCGGCTACGGCTATTCGTATTCATGCAGTCGGCTATGCCGAGCAAGTCATCCAGGTCGGTGAGCGGACTTCATTTGCCGTTACGCTTGAAGAACAGCACAGTATCCTCGATGAGGTAGTAGTCGTCGGCTACGGAACGCAGCTGCGAAAAAACATTGTTGGATCGGTATCCTACCTAGGTGGTGATGTCCTAGAAAATAGACCCAACGCGTATGTACTGCGCTCCCTACAAGGGCAAATACCGGGTGTGAATATAACAATGGTCGATGGGAAGCCTAGCCGGAGTGCTGCAGTCAATATACGGGGTAATACGCAATCTATCGGTGCGGGTGGGTCAGCGCTCATTCTCGTGGATGGGATAGAGGCAGACATCACAGCGATGAACCCCGAAGATGTCGAAAGTATTTCTGTACTGAAAGACGCATCTTCGACGGCCGTCTATGGTGCGCGTGGCGCATTCGGAGTAGTGCTGGTCACAACAAAGAAAGCCAAACAAGATAAGGTGTCGATCAATTACAGCCCAAGTTTCAATATTTACTCGCAAACGGTGCGCCCCGAGTTCGAAACTGATCCGCAGATATGGTATGACAACTATAAGTTGGCACACATATCTTATGCACACCGCTTGCCAACGGGGATAAACAACTTTTTCCCTTGGAGCCAAGCTTGGGAGGATGAGTTTAAAAAACGCGTGAATGACCCAGATAATGGATACCTAGATTGGGATACGAATAGCTCTGGTATCTATCAATACTATGGAAATACAAGTTGGTACGACGAGTTCTATAGAGATCAGACTTATGGTACGCAACATAATCTCAATATCTCGGGAGGTTCAAAGACCAGTAGCTTCATTGTTTCCTCACGTTTCTTCGATCAACAAGGTATATACAAGGTCGGAGACGAACGTTTCAAACAATTCAATCTACGTGCAAAAGGAGGGATAAATATTACGGAAAACATCAAGTTGGAAAATAATACTGATTTTGTCCGTAGAACGTATCATCAGCCCATGGGTAATCCGAGTTCACTTACTATTCCTCGCTTGATCGAGCACCAAGGGTTTCCTGTGACCAAGATGTATAATCCAGACGGAAGCTGGACAGCTGCTGCTGTCTATACAGGATACGCACCAATGGCAGAGGGTAATAACTACCGCAACAACTTCAAGTATGACATGAAAAATAGTACATTTTTGACAGTCAACTTGTTGGATAAAGTATTGGAATTTAAAGCAGACTATACTTATCTCTACAATCATTCCAAGCGGCATGATGTGATCAATCCTATCGCGTACGCAAACGGTGGAGGTGTGGAAATTGCTTACCCAACCACGAGTTCGCTTGATCAACGAGAGTATGAAACAGAGTACCAAGTGGGAAATGCATCCTTGCTGTTCACTCCTAAAACATCGGAAGATCACTTTCTGAGCATCCTTGGTGGATGGAATATTGAACATAAAAAATATTTTTCTACCCAACTGATGAAAGACGGTTTGCTCAAAGCGGACAAGCCTAATTTTTCATTAATGGATGGGACGAATATTACGCTACAGGATCGAGGTAGCTACTCTTGGGGATTCAATGGGTTTTTCTACAGAGCGAGCTATAACTATTTGAGTCGTTATTTGTTGGAGGCAAGCGGACGTTATGATGGAAGTTCCAAATTTCCGGGAAACCAACAGTGGGGATTTTTCCCGTCAGCCTCCGTGGGGTGGCGGATGTCGGAAGAACAGTTCATGCAGGACATCAGCTGGTTGGACAACTTAAAATGGCGTTTCTCCATCGGTTCGGCGGGGAATGGTAACGTAGATCCATACCTCTATATGGAGATGATGAACATTGCAAAATCTACAGGTGTACTGACCAACGGTACGAAAGAGGCTAATACTGCGGCGCCAACACCGATGCCTCGAACGTTGACCTGGGAACGTGCTACAACCAAAGACCTCGGACTAGATGTGGACCTTTTCGCAGGTAGGCTAAACTTTGTAGGGGATATCTATGAGAAGACGACTAGTGATATGTTTGTAGTCGGGGCCGAGATTCCTGCTGTGGCGGGCTATGCTGCACCACGCGGTAATAATGCAGATATGGTGACCAAAGGCTATGAGCTTTCCTTAGCGTATAAGGGCGATTTCGCCGTCAAGTCGGACAGACTTAATTTTAATGTTCGTCTCGCATTTTGGGATAGTAAATCCAAAATCACGAAATACACCAGCAAAACCAATACGTTGCCTACGCTTTATTCCACAGCGTATTATGAAGGGATGAACTTGGGGGAAATCTGGGGATATCAGGTAGACGGTTTGTTTGCGACAGATGAGGAAGCACAGGAATGGGGTGTAAATGCGCAATCAAGAACGTTTTGGAGCGGTGATAATGTGAGCTGGAATGCGGGTGATCTGAGGTTTGCTGACCTGAATGGCGACGGTGAAGTCAACAATGGTAACAATACTTTGGCTAATCATGGTGATCTTAAGATAATCGGTAATTCGGAGCCGCGCTACCACTTTGGCGTGAACCTTGGAGCCAACTACAAAGGATTCGGAGTGTCTGCTTTTCTACAGGGGATCATGAAACGAGATTGGTATCCTGCGGGAGAGTCGGGCTTCTTCTGGGGACAATACAACCGTACATACGGATATAGTCTGCCATGGCAGAATGAGAGCCGCTGGACCGAAGAAAATCCGAACCCAGATGCCTATTGGCCTCGCTTACGCGGCTCGTTAGCAGCTTCGGGAAGGGGTACACTGCGTGCTGCCAATGACCGTTTTCTGCAGAATGCACGCTACACTCGGCTTAAGAACCTAACGGTCGACTATACTGTGCCGGCCGTAGTCGCTCAGAAAATGAAAATGCAATCGCTACGCTTTTATGTCACAGGAGAAAATTTGTTCTTCTGGTCACCGCTAAAAAAACATGCTAGAAACTTTGATCCAGAGCAAATAACAGCGGGAGATTCGGATTATAGCGCCGTTGCAGGAACCGATGGCCAAGGGTATGGATACCCACAGACGAAGAGTATCTCACTAGGACTAAATGTGTCCTTCTAATTTGGTGTGTTATGAAAAAAAGAAATTTAATACTTGTAATAGTCGGTCTGCTTTCATTGAATTCATGTAAAGGATTGCTAGACCACGAGCCTATAAATGCGATATCTGCGGAAGAGTTTTTTGACTCAGAAAGTGCGTTGAAAACATATGCGAACGGATTTTTGACGAGATATCTACCATCTGTAGCGTCCCTCACGCGTGGTGACGAATTTAGCGATATCGTCGTCACGACGCAGACTGAGGCATTTCTGAAACCGGGTTATAATGCACTGAGTGCAAATAATTGGACCACATCTAACTGGGCCCAGCTGCATAATGTCAATTACTTCCTGGCGAATATTAATAGAGCGACTCCAAATGTTGGCGAAGCAACTATGAAACACTACGAAGGTGTTGGTCGCTTCTGGAGAGCATGGTTTTATTGGGAAAAAGTAAAGCTCTTCGGTGATGTGCCGTGGTATGATGAAACGATTGATCCGGACGATGAAGAAATGTTGTATAAAGGGCGGGATTCAAGAGACTTCGTCATGGAGAAAGTACTGGAAGACCTGAATTATGCGGTGGCCAATTGCTCGGACGAGTCGAAGTATGTTCATAAGAACGTTATAAATCGGTATGTGGCGCTCGCTTTGAAATCACGTATATGTCTATATGAAGGTACATTTAGAAAATACCACGGCTTGGAGGGAAGTGAAGCTTGGCTTAGGGAAAGCTTGGATGCTAGCGAACAATTGATGAATGATGGCACATATAGCCTTGTCAATATAGTAGGGGAAGAAGAGACAAACTATGGTAAAGTATTTAAAAGCTTGACCCCACAATATCAAGAAATTATTCTTTCCAATGAAATGAGCCTTGAGGAAAACCGGGTACATGATGCTTCATGGTACTTTGCTTCTGGGACGGCAGGAATGCGTAACTCGGTGACAAAAGCTTTTGTCAATATGTACCTTAATAGAGACGGATCGAGATACACTGACCAACAAGGTTACAACCAAAAGGTCTTTTATGAAGAATTTCAAAACCGTGATCATAGGCTTGTACAATCTATCATTACACCTGCATATAGGAAGGTCGTGTCTGGAACAGAGACGAATGAATTCTCAAAGATATTCCCCGGTCTGGGTGCACAGCTGACATATTATCGGGTGATCAAATGGAATATGGATAATGACGCTTACGAAAGTAATACCAGTAGCCTAAATTCGCTCAGTGTATTTCGGTTCGGCGAAGTACTTCTTAATTATGCTGAGGCGAAAGCTGAATTAGGTGAGATGGGGACAACCGAATGGAACCGAAGCATTCGACCACTCCGCGAAAGATCAGGTGTCAACGGTAAAGAACCAGATAATGCTGATCCTTACCTAGAAGAATACTACGATGGCTTGTCGGACAAGTGGATCCTAGAGATACGACGTGAGCGTGCAATTGAGTTGTTGCTGGAGGATGTGCGTCGGGACGATCTGATGCGGTGGAAAATGGGTCATAAACTAATTGTGGAAATGGCTGGTATCTATATTCCGGAAGTAGGGAAGCCTTTTGACTTAAATGGCGATGGTATCAATGACATTTGTTTTTATTCAACCACAATACCACGTCCCTCCACAACCGAGAGTACAGTGACCTACGTCCAAATCACTGCACAGGAGGGAGACGCTGCAACTACCTTCGGCATCAATGCTGATAATAATCTCGTATACCGATTGGAGCGTATTTGGGACGACAAAATGTACTTGCACCCTATACCGCAGGTAGCTAATAATATAAATCCCAACCTCGGGCAAAATGAAGGATGGTAAATCATATAAAGCAAAATGAGAAGGTCATGAAAACAATAGGTAAATATTCTATATATAATTTTTGCATTCTTCTGGTGCTACTGGCTATTGGTTCCTGCTCGAAAGAGGAGGTACTGGACATGTTTAAGCGGCAGACCGATGCAATGAGTTTTGATTATTTGGAAAATACACAAGATCTGGCGATAGCCTCCAGTGGGCAGTGGCAGGTCTCTCCCAATGCAAACTGGATCGCTGTAAGCCCAGAAAAAGGGCAAGGAGCGAGTGAAGAGCAACAGATCGGTGTTTCCGTACTGCATAATAAAGGTGATCAACGGGAAGGTACAATCACACTATCCAATGGTGGAAAAAGTTATGATATCACGATCATACAGTCAGCGGGACATTTGAGCGTAGACAGACCTACGGTTGCCTCTAGTTTCCTGCTCGATCAGGATCTCACTGGAGCACAGATACTCATACCTTATACCCAAGGTGCTGAAGATGACTATATGAATATAACAGCAACGCTCCAAGGGCCAGGTAGTGAGGGGCTAAGTGTGGACGAAGTGAGTAATTATGCACTTTCAGCTGGCGATGGTTCTGTGCCGGTCACACTGAGTGGAATACCTACCGCAACAGGAGAAATTCAATTTGATATCACGGTAACTGTTCCAGGAAGAAATCTGACTCAAACCTTTGTCGTAAAAAGTCGTGTGAAAGCAGACGGAGGCTTGGATCCGCTTGAAAGTCCAACGGTGACCACCGTGAAATTATTGCCTCGTCTAGCAGTATTTGACTGGGGGACTTACGCTCGTAATTCTGGTGTCTCACGTAAATTTGAATTGGAGTTGGCTACATCACAATATGGGCCTGCTATTCGTCGCTACGCAAACCAAGTCGATTGGCTGAGTTCGACTAGTATCGGTACAGGGGCTTATTTCTTCGATCATAATAGATTCGTGTTTGGAGATCTCGAGCCGGGTACGACGTATTGGTTTAGGGTTGTTCACAAAACCATCAATAATATGAACTTGGACTCGGATGTGACCTACGTACAGTTTACGACACCTCAAGAAGAAACAATGGGAGAAAATGTATTGTTGTACAAAGATTTCGATGATTTTTGGTTGGGAGGCTCACCTATATATCAGGCTTTTGGTGTACAGCCTACTGAAACGCAGATAAGAGCAGGTCTAGACCCTAAATCAACGGAGGCAAAGTCGACAGACTTTAGGACGATGTCGTGGAATAATAATATCGCGAGTACCTTTGACGGTAACTTAGGACCAGCAAATGCCCCAGCGCTCTACAACGCATATTGGGAGGGAGCAAAATATGGTTCCGATTACAATAACGCCAATTATGCTGGTTGGCATGGAAGCAATGCATTTGCAGCGACGGGAGTAATAAGACTTGCCTCAGCGTCAGCACCAGGTTTCCTTAAAACGCCTAAATTGGAAAAAATTAACGGTACCGCAGATATATTGGTAACGGTGAATACAGCGGCGTATTTTGAACCTTACCATAGTTGGGGTGAGGATCATTTGCGACACGCAATTGTCATCGAAGGTGATGGCGTCATCGCTGATGGTGGACCAACGATGTCGGTAATGGATAATAACAAACAGGTCACTGTAGCATGTCAGTCAAATGTTAATCCATCGAATAATGGTCCGCTTTATGATTATACGAAGCCAACGACTCATACGGTGAAAATCACTGGGGCAACTGCCAATACGAGGATCGTGGTACGTACTTTACCATATTCGGGAACAGATAGATATCGAATCTGGCTGGATGATATAAAAGTAGAAAAACTCTAATAAGATGAGAAAAGCAATAAAAACACCGTTGTACCTGGCCATGCTCTGTTTAATGAGCATGACCAGCTGCAGCGATTCAGATACACCGGCTCCGTCGGATAACGGTGGGGAGGGAAAAGATACGAAATCGACTACCGGCATAACTACGTTTGATGCTAACAAAAATGTTTATAGCAGAAATACAGCATTGCTGGCAGATAATGTGATGCAGGGATTTGATTTTGATAGTGACGGTTCCATTTGGTACGTCCAGACAGCTGATGGAGGCAATAAACATCAAGTTAATCTCGTCAATGCACCACGTAATTCGGCGACGACAATACTTACTGCAAATACCGAGATCATGCGTTTGCAATATTTTGGGCATGCTACAAATACCGCTATCGAAGAGGTAGGAAACGAAAGGTATCTCTGGATTGGTGCATATGCGTCTGCACGTGCTGATGGTTCATATTGGGGAGATAAAGTGATCGGGCGAGTGAAATACCAAAAAGGGAAAACGATCAAGACAAACGAATGCGACGAGTACTATTATATAGGATCGAAATTTACAGAATTACACCCTTCAATTGATCGGGAAAACAATCTGTTGACGATCAATTATAATGATCCTGATAATGCACAGTTTCGTTGTTTTGTGGTATACCGATTGAGTGATGCCAAAGCAGCTACAATGACGAACATCACTGTCACGAGTACTGATGGCTTCGAGACAGGAAACCCAGCTTCGACGAATACTAAATCGTATACCGTGTATTGTCGTGACTTGACATCATTGACACCAGTAGCTCAAGTCAAGTTTAGAAAAACAGGTTACGGTGCGCCAGGAGCAACATACTACGATTGGCAGGGGTATGATGTATATAGGGATAAACTGTACTATTTCGAAGGACAATCCAACTATAATCTTGTCGGCTCATTTTTCACGGATGACGTGTCTCAGTCGTATGTTACTGTTTTTGACTTTAAGGGCGATATCGTAGAGGAACGTACTAAGGTTGAATTCATTAGTAATAGAGCAATACTTGCAAATATAGGAGTTACCCAATTAGGCGCCATGGAAGCAGAAGGTATAAAAGTCTATAAAGGCAATTTATATTTGGGTTATACGTCTCGAGGCATCACTCAGGAGAATACAAAACACTACCAAAATATATTCAAATTCGACATATCACATAGATAGTCATAGTGAAGGTCCTGTTCATTATGAGCGCTATGTTGTGCTACGGCGAGTGTTAGGGTGATTTAGTGCGCTCTATTTGCGAAGGACGGCAGCTGGTAGAACTTAAAAGTCTACTGCTGTCGATCCTTTTCTGCGCTATACGACCTTCAATAATTTATTGCGATAAACTTTCGCGCTAGAGCCCGTTATTTGTTTGAATTGCCTGTTGAAATGGGATATATTGTTGTAGCCCACTGCATAACATATCTCTGAAATGGTCATCGGCTCATTGATTAGCAGTTTACAGGCTTGAGATATCCTAATTTCATTAAGAAATTCGGTACAGGTCTTATGTACGCGTGACTTGAAATAGCGGCAGAAAGAGGTCTTGTTCATTCCAATAATATCCGCTAATTGGTCGATATGTATGTTTTCTTGGTAGTTTTGCATCATGTAGTCGATAACCACATTGATGCGGTCTGTTTCAACTTTATCGATGCTTTGGGCGTATGTCGCTGAAGATAATAATTTAATATCCTTGGCGGACGCTAAGGCGTCAAGCAATCTGAGAAAATTGACCAATCTGTCAAAGCCCGAAGCGTGGTAAACTGCTTTCACCAATGCTACAGTTTTCATATTGTCATCACCCAAGACTGCGACACCTTGTTTTCCCATCTCAAAGAGCTTCGCGATATGATTGAGTTCAGGAAGATCAAAAAATCCTGACGATAAAGCATCTTCCAAAAAGTGGATGACATATACATCGATATGGAGATCTTCTCTGTCTTGGGAAAGACGATCATGGTGCTGAGGTGGCATATCGAATTCTCAGTGAAGTGGATAAACAGCTGCCTCCTACAACAGTGAAATCGATATTGGTTACTAAGAGTGAGGATTTCTATGATTATAACGGATGACCAATAAGTAAGTTAGAGTAATTGTTCTTTTATAAATCAGGAGAGTTATTAAAAAAACGTATGTGTCAATCTACAATTAAACGCGACTGAAGCCGGCCGCTGAGCAGCCTAACGGCTGTCTACAAGTACACTGTTTTTTCGTCCACGTGCTTAAGCGTTTTTATTTGATAATAGCAAAAAAAGTCGCTTATTACTGAACATCCTACTTAATTTGTCTCCAAATTACGAAAAGAGTCGAAGTACAATTTCAAGAGCTGTGCTTGGCTCTTACTGACATTGATGAATTTGACACACTCTTTGAATCGTGAGTAGCCGTACTTCTCAATAAGTGCCCCAAAAGATGAGTTGAAAAAAGAAGACGATATAGCCGAAGCAAGACGTAAATCCAATACAACCGGTCGCTTATTGATCAAATAGATTTCCAATCGGGCGAAAAGCCCATAGCCCTCGGAATTAAGGCTAGTGTTGTTTACTACATCGTTTAATACTATGGTCTCCATATCTGCTCTCCTTCTCTCCAGTTATAACTAATAATGTTACTAATTTCCACCGAATCCACAATATAACAAATTTTTATAAAGAAGTACAACGGTGTTTGAAATTTTTAAAGCTCTGTTCACTCATTGTTAAAAATCGTAATCGAAATCATCAAATTCAAGATCCGGTAAATCGCTAATAGTCAATTCAAACTCAATCGCTGTGCCAAAGAAATTACTAGTGTCTCTGAATATTTCTATGTCTGGATGCTTTAGCAACCATTTGTCATGTGTAATTACTCGGTAACTTCCTCCGTTTGCCTCTATGGCGCTATGCAGCGTATGGAGTCCACGTCCACGGTTCGCAGGAGTAGACATTGTTGTGTTGCTTTGTTCAAAAGCCCATCGGATTGCGTCTTCACTCGCTACTCTGGCCAATCCCTTTTTATTAAAATAATTGTTTACACA
>Ga0079224_100007407_pt1 | contig 14730 bp, 12 predicted proteins | sample Stecom2015_FD_80414 | JGI IMG/M metagenome (GOLD analysis project Ga0079224, IMG submission 80414) | Agricultural soil microbial communities from Utah to study Nitrogen management - Steer compost 2015 | ecosystem: Environmental > Terrestrial > Soil > Agricultural land | place: USA: Utah...
ATTTACGTCAATCATTGAGCATCACATGGGGTGTATAGCAGTGTCTAAAAAGAACCACGAAAAGAACCCCCAAAATTTAAAAATCGCTGTTTTTGTCACGGTAAAGCAATATTTTGAATCCCCTTACGGGCTGTTCCATAAAAACACCTGTTCTTTCAGCGTTATTTCCCAGTTGTTGTGCAAAGGAATATTCTACCGGGGTAAAAAACAGGGTTATTATACATAATGCCCCAAGTTTAGATATATACAATTTAATCTGTATGATTAAGTTCACGTAATATTCGTTAGTTGAACCAAATATAGTCATTCATTTCACTTTACTACACGTTTTGACAAAAAAGGCTCTCCTTTTTTCCATTTCTTCTCCAAACACGTTATATTCGTATGTGTGTAATTTGTTTTATAATCGGCCGACGACCGGCAGGTTAATCTACCTAAATAGCAAAATGACTTTGTATGTCAACAACATTTTTTATATGTAAGTTTAGTGAATTAAACCAGTATGTCTCAGCACCTAAAGACCATCTTCGAAGGGAATGTTACACCATGGTTTTCACAGGAAACGAAGGAGCCGTTCTTTCCTTGAACAAAAAGGACACCTCCCTTCCTCCACATTCTCTTCTCTTCATATCACCCAGTTGTCTTTTGTCCATACCAGAACAACTGCAAGATACAGACATCTTGCAGTTCAGCGACGAATTTTACATATGGAGTTATCACGACTCAGATTTCCTACAAAGCAGCAGCCTGTTTCCGGAAGGATCATATAGCAGCATAGAGGTCCCCGATAATTTTCTCCTCTATGTACAGAATGTCATCAGTCTTTTATATGATGCTTTTCAGCACATGGACAATCCTCTATACCTTCAGTTAATCCGTAACTTATTGGAACAGGCTCTCATACAAACCTCTATCCACAAAGCGTCTACCAATATGCCTGACTTCTTTGATGATGCGGATAAAACAATCGTCAATCTGTTCAAGGAAAGTATAAAACAACACATCCACAAAAGTCGTGCAGTGAAGTTCTATGCCGATAAGTTGAACATGACGAGTAAACGTTTAGCTAAAGCTACTTATAACGTGACGGATAAAACACCTAAGGATATGATTACGGAATATATAGTTAGCCAACTCAAATGGGAATTAATATACAGCGAACTCAGCATCAAAGAAATCGGCCGTTCATATGGATTTCTTGATGAGAACAACTTTAGCGCATTTTTTTCCAAGGAGATGAGGGTAACACCAAAAGAATTTCGCAAACAACAGCGAAAAAAGCCTGATAGGCTCTCCACTAAAACATGATGAAACTCATTTCTCTCTCCCCACAAAAATAATACATTTGCATATCATCAAAAATTCCTAACTTTAGGAACATACGGTGAAATAGGAGGTTTTTATGAAAGGTTTTATAGCTATTTTGGGATTATTTTTTTCTATTTTCTTTTTATCTGCCCAAGAGCATACGCAACAGACTTCTGTCAGCCTAAACATCGTTTTAAGACCCGTCCTGAACCTTACGGTCAATCCACAACAGATGACGACCACCTTAGCATATAATACATTGGAGGATTATCGCAATGGTGTCGAGGTTATAAACAAAGAACATCTTACCGTATCTGCAACAGGCCCTTATGAAGTGAACGTACAGTTTATTCAACCCGAGTTTCTGCAGACGACAGGACAAGTGGAAAAAACCATGTATCTTCCTCAAATCAAGGTCACTGCTATCCCAATAGAACCTGATGGTGGTATACAATTACAAACTGCAACCATCACCACAGAGAATCAAAGTATAATATCCAGCAGTAGCCCTATTCTCAATAAAGTATTCGATGTTTCTTATCGTGGCCCAGGAGAAGAATATTTCTTAGACTACATCAGTAGTACAGAAGCAGCCCAATTCTCTAATACCGTACTTTACAGTATAGAAACCCGATAAAACAGTAAAAAAATACTCTATTTTACTTTCTAACGACAAGACTGTAGTTAAAATACTACAGCTATGCGCAATATTATATTTTTTTTGCCCCTTTTCATCTTTTTTGCGCCTGCTTTTCTTTTCACCTTTGCACTCGTCAAACGGGAAGTACCCGTTGGACAGTAAAAAAGAAAACAAACAAAAATCATGAAAAAAATAATCTTATCATTTGCACTAGCTATTATCACAACAGCAGGTATTCAAGCACAAACTTCTACTACTACTGCTGACGTTAAAGTAAATGTTATTCTTAGACCGACTTTGTCTATTGAAGTAAACCCTAACATCCCTAACGATGGTGGAGAATTAGAAGAGTCAGGTGCGGTAAACTTAGTCTACAAAAATGCTAACGATTATGCAAATGGTATCACCAAAACCATCCCTAGTCACTTAAAAGTAAGTTCTATTGGTTCTGGATACAAGGTTCACGCACAAGTAGCCAACCAAAACTTAAACAGATCTGTAGGAGAAGGAGCAGAGACTATGAGTGGGGAATTGGTGAAAGTACGAATTAACGATGGTCAAGAAAGGAAGATCAGCGAGTTGAACGGTAAACAAGAAATGTATTACAATGGCGGGGGTAATGGTTCCAGCGGTTCCGTTCTTAATCAAGAACTTGCAGTAACCTATCGTGCTGAACAGTTAAACACAGAACAGATTGCTAATCTAATGGGGCCTAATGGTGCTGCAGCTCGTTATACAACGACAGTAACCTACACAATAACTACTCCATAAAGGTTAATATATCAACATTTATTGTGTGAAAAGCAAGTATTGTATAAGCCGATACTTGCTTTTCGCACGAAATGCCCCTACCTTCGTTGTATACGTATTTACTATCAACATGAAACACATTACATTTTTCCTTTACAGTCTTTTCTTCCTTCATTTTGCCCAAGCACAGACGGGTTTAACTGTAGGACCTCCGCGTCTATACTTTACTGCCAATAGCGGACAGAATCAAAGTGAATTGTTAGAAGTGACCAATCCCAGCAAAGACTACACTCTTGAACTGTCAGTCTCCTTTCAAGATTGGGAATACTCAGAATACGGCGATAATGTGTTGGCACAAGCTGGCACTTTGTCCAACAGTTGTGCGGAGTGGATATCTGTATCGGAACCATTTTTTATGTTGAACCCTGGTGAAACCAAACAGTTAACCGTAAACCTGCAGGTTCCCTCTGCTTTCGTGTATACCGATGCTACACCTGTTCATACAGCCATGCTATTTGTCACACAGCTCAACCCTAAGGAAGGTCAAGACCGTGATGGCGCCAATATCCGTGTAGCTGTACGTTCAGGGGTTAAAGTATATCACCGTTTTCCCGACAGAAACAATCCTGATCTTGAAATACAGAACCTCCGTTATTTACCTCAAGACAGTACTTCCAGTTTCTTAGAGGCCTCCTTTGAAGCGACGGGCAACGTATGGCTAGAAGGTGAAATTACTGTAGAGTTGTTAAATCAGGATAGTGGGGATAAAATACGTCTGGAAAAACAAAATTTCTTTTGTCTTCCACACGATAAGCGTAAACATTACATCGCCTTACCCAAAGATCTACAAGCAGGTGAATATCTTGCATCTGTTGTCATGAGCTATGGCGACAACAACCGCATCAAAATCGGTGAATTAATCTTTAAACATGTAAACGATTAGATACTTGTTCTGCATAAGCTATTTTATTGGCCTGACTCCTTCGGTCAAGGCACAGATAGAGTTCGAAACCATCAGTGGGGGATATGTTTCTTTGGAATCCTATCTGGGTATAGAAACAAGTGAAAGTTTCAACCGCATACGGTTAGGGTAGAAAGGTATGCAAGTATACTACCCCAATTGGTCCGTCATCGTACGTTTACTTCAACCAATTACCCCAAAATGGGGCAATAATGTCTCTGGACTTCCATTTCCAGCGGAGAAAATCAGTTTTCGTTTTACTACTGATGATAATCAGGAGATCAACCTAAACAGTATCGCAGCAAATCGAAACCCCATATATCTAAAGCCAAGTGAGTCAATATATATGATCCAAAATGCTCAGTACCCCATACAGGTAGCTCATAATGATTATAAATATGCCAACCTAAACTTTACATTTAGAGTTGATGGTGGCAAATACTTGGATGATTACAAAAACACCAACATTTATACTCTTATACAATACGATATTCCCTTACTCTTCACCTTGTATGATGGACAGGGGCGTGTCTTGGCCACCTTTAACAAGACATATACCTTAGCCATACAACCCAAATTGCGGGATGGTGAACTCGTTGACGTAGAACCCGATTTCAGCATCAGTGTACTTAGCGATGCCAACATTGTCAACCTTTTATTCCGCACACAGCAAGATTATCAGGAAGGCGTGAGCACACGGTTAAACGATGCATTAAAAATCAATGCCAAAACCGGATATGAAGTTCGGCTCAAAGCATTATCACCAGAGTTTTTAGGCACCGAAGGTCAAACCATGGAATTATCAACCGTAGGGGTTCAGCTTATGCCAGGTAACGGAGCTCGGCCTATCACACAAAATCCGTTTCTCAAGTTTTCTACAAACGAACAAATTGCTTTGGTTGGACAAGGCGATAGTCAAAAAAAACCGCAGTATTTTCACATGGATTACAAAGCCGCATTGACGCGGGAGCAGCTTCGGCTTGTGAAACCAGGATCTTACTCCGTTTCACTGATGTACTTATTAATTCCTCGATAATCTAAAATATAGAGGGAATGTCCACCACAAGTATTCGTATACTTTATTGCCTGTTAAGTGTCTTTTGGGCTATCAGTAGCCATGCGCAGCCGTACGCGATGGAGGCCACTGCCCCTGAGCAACAGGTGGTCGAAGGGACATTACTTTCAATCGATTTAGGATTGAGCAACCTATCGGAGAGTGATTTTCAGGGTTATTGGGAAGTAAAAGCTCCCCAAGGCCTTAGTACAATAAGCCCAGAAAGGATTCCCGTTGAAGTCCAAAGGGGCAAAAAGCGCTTCATGACGCTACGCTTCAAAGTAAACCAAATCGCGGGCATGCAAGGACAAGCTGTCCGGTTCATCCTCCACCAAAACGACGGCACGGAAGTTCTATCCAAAAGCGTGCGCCTGGATGTCCCGGAGAAACGGCACCTCACCCTGCAAAACCATTCAGAAATACAGTTCTTCAAGCAGGTGGGCGATTCCATCCGTATCCGGATACAGGTTAATAACAATGGTTCGACCGATGAAGATATTCGGCTGGTTCTTTCCACACCTGACCGCATCGGCAAAAGAGAATTTCAGATTATCCCAATCCAATTACCCGCAGGAGCAGATAGCCTGATTCAGTATAGTTTTGTTGTCGAAAAATACATGATGAACCTACCGCAATACAATCTCCATGTGGCGGGCATCTATGCCAACGATGATGTATTTGGTAATCTGACGCTGTCATTTAACAACCTGACTTCCTCACGAAATTACCAGAACTTATCTGCGATACCGATCCAGTCACTATCCTATAACCGCAATTACGTAGAGCTGATGATGACCAACGCCTTATCGCAAAATCCCAACTATTATCTGCGCTCACAAGGTAGCTATTGGGCTGCGCAAGGAAAACTGAACTATCAGCTCAATATCAATCAGTTTGGCAATTTCCATAACTCGCCCAACATCAACAATACATTCCTCCAATATGAAAGGAACAATACCGAGATTACCTTAGGTAATATACAGGAAAATACCGAAGCTTCGGTGTTTGGTCGGGGAGTCAAGCTATCTTTTAAAGACACGGCAAATTTTAATCAATATACAGTTGGTGTAGTTGAAAAATCAGCAGACCTGCTGGGACTTTATAATGGTGCAGTCAGCCCGGGAGTGACAGCATATCTACGCACGCAATTAGCGCAGGAACATCCTGAGAGCAAGTCATATGACGGCTTATTATATTACGACTATTCAGCATTTGACAGCACCACCAATCTCCTGTTTTCCAACCGATTCGATATATTAGGAAAACAACAGCGCGAGCGCACCCGTCTACAGGGGTTTGTTGCGGGTGGCGTAGCCTACTATAACAGCAACCAAAACTCCATCAGCCAACCTTCTGCCGCATTGGGATTAAAGCTTAACAATCAACTTGGAAAATGGCTTTTTGACAGCGACAACTTCTATAGCAGTCCTTATTTTACAGGCAACAGGCGCGGTATGCTTCAATTTGTTCAGCGCATCAGCAGGCGGTTTAACAGCACAAACCTAAGTGCTGGGTATCAATATTTCAACTTCTCACCCAAGTTTGTCAACCCACGTTTCCAGCCGATGGATAACAGCAATGAGCGCATTGATGTCACTGTTTTTCATCCCTTGTCAAGACTACTGTCCCTTACACTCCAGCCTAATTACCAGCGGGAGTCCGGGACCTTTATCTACGGAACAGAATCTGCACAGGTTTCCAAACAAGCCTGGCAGCTCGGCAGCATTATTAATTTCCGTTCGCCGAACTTGAAGCATAGCCTTTTTGCCAATACAGAAGTCGGTTTTGTCAATCTCGTCGGGGCGCCTTCCAACAATTTTGCCTTGCGTACCAACATGACCTATAACTGGGGTGCGTGGAATGTCTATGGCTCCTATCAGACCGGCACTTTCCAGATATATGAGCTGTACAACAGCCTATTTTTTCATATCCCATTGGGTGACCGCTATACTTTAGGCTCTTCCTACCTGGGTCATCTTTTCCAACAAAGGCTACAATGGAGCAGCCAGCTAATGGGAAATCTGTCCAAAAGCTTTGGCAACAGCTATGGCGGAAACCTCAATCTTAACTGGCGATTACCACGTAACACAATAGCAACGGCTCATTTCCAATATACACTCACAGAAGGCATCACCGGCTATCGCTATTCATATAATAACCTGCAACTGGGGGTTCGGCAAAACCTTCGCAGCCAGCCTATGGACAAACAACCGGTAAAAGAGGGCGACATCCATGTTTTTTGCTTCTATGACACGAACCACAACGGACGCTACGACGAAGGCGATCAGCCCGCACCGGCTTATACGCTGCTCATCAACAATGTGATGTTCAATACCGATAAAAAAGGGAACGTAACGTTTAAGAAAGTTCCATACGGACAATATCAGGTGTTTTCTCCACTACGGGACAACTATCAGGCCGTTTCCCAAACCATTACAGTAGCCTCACGGAAGGTTCAAATCCAGGTTCCATTACAACAGGTCGGTACCCTGCGCGGAAAAGTGCTTATACAGTATGACCCTGCGCGCAGTATGGAAGCGGATTTATCATTGAGCAATTACGCCATCATCGCCAGAAACCAAGAAGGTCAACTTTTCCATACACATACCAATGAATTTGGTGAATATAGTTTGAAACTGCCTTCGGGTGATTATGACATTTACCTGGATGAAACTAAATTAGCGCAGCATATCTTCATTCAGCACAATATACGCCCTGTTCGTATTGAAATCGGGAAAGTACATGACATTTCCCCTTTCGAATTAGAGGTAAAAGCCAAACAAGCAGAGGTTAAGCGTTTCGGCACTTAAAAATTTCATTATCCCTCCATTTAGTATAGTTAACCGAAGACAATTTCAATTATTTTTCACTTGTATGCAGTTTTTTACTAACTTAGCCGCAATTTAGATTTAGTATAAATAAAGAGTTCTAAAAATATGAAAAAGATCCAACTGTTAGCCTTGTTACTTGGCGCCTCTTTTTACGGCTCGGCACAACAGAATAGCTTGATGTCACCTGACTTCTGGAAGACAAATCCAACTGTAGAACAAGTAAAAGCCGAAATTGCCCAAGGCAATAGTCCATCACAAGCAGATGCTGCATCTTGGGATCCGACTTCTAGAGCTATTCTTAATGGAGCATCTTTAGATGTAATCAAGTTTATGGTTGAACAAGAAGGCAACGGTGTTTTCAAAAAAACACACCACAGTGCATCTTATTTACACTGGGCGACAGGAACGGGAAACGCGGATTTAGTGAGTTACTTAGTCGAAAAAGGCTCAGATGTACATCTTTCCGATAGCCATGGCCGTTCTGTTATTGCAAGCGCAGCAACAAACGGAGTTACCAATACCGCCATCTATGACATTCTATTTAATGCAGGTATAGATCCGAAACAAACATATGAGGATGGGGCTTCCTTGCTTTTATTAGCTATATCCCGTGACAAGGATTTAAAGATAACGGATTACCTCATCTCCAAGGGCTTATCACTTCAGGATAAAGATGAGTACGGCAGTACTGCTGTAGATTACGCCGCTAAGTTGGGTAACAAAGCATTGATGGAAAAATTGATGACTAAAGGCATCAAACCTACCAACAATGCGCTTTTCTTTGCTACACAAAGTGGCCGTGGTCCCGCTAACGGTATAGAGACATACCAATATTTAGTCGAAACACTAAAATTAGACCCTAAGGCTATCTACAAAAAAGATGGTTCCACCATTTTACATCCCTTGGTACGCCGTCCAAACAATGGCGAGATCATCAACTATTTCTTATCACAAGGAGTGGATGTGAATAAAGCCGACAACGAAGGCAATACGGTATTAATCAATGCCGCAAGCGGGCGTGATGTACAATTGTTAGAAACATTGATTGCGAAAACAAACAATATCAATGCTTTAAACGACAAAGGTGAATCAGCATTAACTAAAGCTGTTGCCGGAAGTTCTGCTGCTGTAGTAGAATTGTTGTTGAAAAATGGGGCTGACATCAATGTCGTAAATAAAGATGGTCATAATTTGGCTTACTATTGGTTCAACTCTTACAGAGAAGGCAGACCAGGCGGACCACAAGGAGCAGCACCACAAGGTGATGATTTTGCAGATAAATTAGCTGTTCTTAAAAGTAATGGATTGGATATTGCTGCACCACAACAAGACGGAAGCACCTTATTCCATTTAGCAGTAGTGAGAGAAAGCGCAGACATGATTAAGAAAGCTGCTGAATTAGGCGTAGATATTAATGCGCAGGACAATGAAGGCACAACAGCGCTACACAAAGCTGCATTGATCGCAAAAGACGATGTAACTTTGAAAGCATTGGTTGCTTTAGGAGCAAAAAAAGACTTAAAAACAGAGTTTGAGGAAACCGCTTACGACTTGGCAAGTGACAATGATTTCTTGAAAGAGAATCAGGTAGCTATTGACTTTTTGAAATAAGGTAAAAAGCACATCATTGCGAGGAGAAGCGACGAAGCAATCTGTGCTTTTTTATATTGTCAGATTGCTTCGTTCCTCGCAATGACGACAACGGTTTACTTTTTTTAAACCGCTTTCATAACTTAAACATAACAATGAAACTATCTTTAAAATTTTTAACAATTATATTTTTTTTAGGATTCTTTGCCAACAGTACTTTTGCACAAAGCAGCAAGTACAAATGTATGTTGCAAATGAATGCCTACACCGGTGAAAAAGCCTATGTGGTTATTTCTTTGATTAATCCAAAAGGCGAATACGAGAAAACATTGGCAATGTTGGGACCCGACAAACAATGGTACAACACGCTAAAAGACTGGTATAAGTTCCAAACCAAAACGAAGGAGAAAATCACGACTGTGACCGGAGCCTCTGTTGGTGGCGGTGACCGTGCCGTACGTACCTTGGAAATCGACAATAGCAAATTCAACAAAGGTTATAAGCTACGCTTTGAATCCGCTGTTGAAGAGCAAAAATATTTCACGACCGATGTAGAAATTCCGTTGACCACGGATGGCATAACAGCCAAAACCGATGGCAAAGGGTATATCCGTTTCGTTAAACTAAACAAGGCTCAGTAAAAACGAAGAAATGACTTTATCCATCTGGAGGTATGCCCACTTGGCTTTAGCCATCATATCTTCCTTATTTCTACTGATTCTTGCTGTTACAGGTGTTATTCTGGCAGTCGATGCCATCTACGAAAAAACACCGCCCTATCGTGTAACAGAAACAGAAAATATTACCCTCGCGCAAGTTGTACCAACCTTGCGCGAGGTTTATCCCGAAATCATCGAAATCAGCGTAGACCATAACCAGTTCGTCAGTATCGATGCAATGGATGAAGAAGGGAACATGGTACAAGGTTATATTAACCCTACCACAGGTGAAGTGCTTGGCGAATTGCAGACCAAAAGCGATTTCATACAATGGACTACTGCTCTGCACCGTTCCTTGTTCCTCAAAACACCCGGACGTATTATTATTGGCGCAGTTTCTTTTTTGCTGATGCTCATCACCATTAGTGGTTTAGTTCTCATCATAAAACGCCAGCAAGGCATTCGTCATTTCTTTGATAAAATCAACAAAGATTTCTTTGCACAGTACTTCCATGTCGTCAGCGGACGGCTCTTGCTTATCCCTATTTTCATCATTGCATTAACCGGCACGTATCTGTTTATGATACGATTGGACTTAATTCCTAAGCCTACCGAAAACGTGGAACATCCCTTGGCAGAAGAGGGAGAAGGTGAAATTATACCCGTTGAGGAATTTCCGATTTTTAAGGAGACCAAACTGGTGAATATTGAAAAACTGGAATTTCCTTTCATGCCTGATGATCCGGACGAATTTTTCGTTCTAAAGCTTCGGGATCGTACAGTGACCATCAACCAGATAAGCGGTGCACCTGTTGAAGAAACCTACTTTGCCTATACAGAAGTATTGGAAAAGCTGAACCTCGACCTGCACACCGGTCGTACCAACATCCTTTGGGCCATTATTCTGGGGATCGCATCCCTGAATATCGTTTTCTTTATCTATACCGGTTTTGTTATTACGTTTAAGCGTACGCGTACCAAAGTAAAAAACAAGTACAAAGCTGAAGAAGCACAGATTATTCTTTTGGTCGGTTCAGAAAATGGTTCGACACTGTTCTTTGCCAACCAGATCCTCAAACAGTTATTGGCGGACGGAAAAACGACTCACCTCACCGAGATGAACCAATATCGTACTTTTCCGCAGGCAGAGCATCTACTCGTGTTCACATCAACTTTTGGTCAGGGAACAGCACCAACCAATGCATTACAGTTTGAAAAGCTGGTAGCTCAATTTCCTCAATCGCAGCCCGTACATTTCAGTGTGGTTGGGTTTGGTTCCAAATCCTATACCGACTTCTGTGGTTATGCCGAAACTGTTGACAAATTACTCGCACAGCAATCCTGGGCCAATCGTTACCTCGACCTATACACCGTCAATGATAAATCCACTGATGAATTTGTACAATGGGCAACGGCATGGACCGAGAAATCATTGATTCCTTTGGCTACTGCCCCTACTCTATACAGCGAAAAAGTAGCTGGGTTACAGAAACTCAAAGTGGTTGAAAAAACAGTGGTAACGGACGAAAATTCAACATTCAAGGTTCTCCTGAAACCGATCTCCAAAGTCAAATTCCAATCCGGCGATTTGTTGACCGTCTATCCTGCCAATGATAACCGAGAACGTTTCTATTCCATCGGCGGCAATGATGGGTGTATACAATTAATGGTCAAGCTTCATCCACAAGGTTTAGGTTCCGGTTATCTCCATGATTTAACAGAAAATCAGATTATCGAAGGACGGGTATTGGCAAACCCTAATTTTCATCTTCCGAAACAAGTTCCATCCGTGATGATGATTGCCAATGGTACAGGTATTGCCCCGTTCTTGGGCATGGTCATGGAAAATAACCAGCAATTGCCGCTATACCTCTACGTAGGTTTTCGCTATAACAATAGCCTTGCAAAACAGTATCAGGAATTTGCAACGGCACATATCAACAAAAAACAACTCCACAGTTGTCAGTTTGCCTTTTCTCGCGAACAGACTTCCCAATATGTGATGGATTTAATCCGCAGAGATGCAGATTTCTTTACCGAACAGCTTGAAAAAGGAGGAGTTATCATGATTTGTGGCTCGCTGAATATGCAACATGATGTCGAAGCAGTATTGGATAATATGACACAGCAACGCTATAACAAACCTTTACGTCATTATAAAGAACAAAATCAGATTTTAACGGATTGTTATTAACCCAACTCCCATATGGCCTACATTGGTTACGGATAATATTCGTTGCCCTATGCTTGTTATCACTTACTCTTTTTCCTCAAGCGCAGGTTCAGGTGCAACGACAGGCGATGTTGATGGGTTCAGTGTTTGAGTTTACAGTTATTGATAAAGATAGTCTACAGGCGAATGAACATATCGACATGGCCATCGCAGAGATGGAACGCATCGAAAACCTGATTTCCGAATGGCGACCAGAAACGCAAATTTCTGCAGTAAATCGCAATGCAGGTATACGTCCTGTTCGGGTTGATGCAGAAGTATTTGATTTAACAAAACGGGCTTTAACCTACTCAAAAATGAGTGATGGTGCTTTCGACATCAGTATTGTAGCTTTGGATAAAGTGTGGGTATTCGATGGTAGCATGACCGAGATGCCCACTGAAGAAGCCATCCGACAATCCGTAGCTAAAGTAGGTTTTGAAAATATTATCCTTGATTCTGTCGAACAAAGCATCTTCCTAAAACATACCGGCATGAAAATCGGGTTCGGTTCAATCGGGAAAGGCTATGCTGCCGATAAAGGGCGGGAATTTCTACGAAAACTAGGTGTAGAGGGCGGTATCGTCAATGCCTCGGGCGATTTGGCTTCCTGGGGAGAACAAACAGACGGCAAGCCTTGGGCTATCGGTGTCAACAATCCTTTCCGCCTCCACAAGATGGTTAAAATCCTAAAAATCCGTGAGGGTGCGGTTGCCACTTCCGGCAGTTATGAGAAGTATGCCGAAATTGATGGCAAACGCTATGCTCATATCATTGACCCCAAGACCGGTTACCCTTCCACAGGTCTGACCAGTGTCACCATCTATGGTCCATCCGCCGAGTTTGCGAATGCCCTCAGCACGTCCATTATGGTATTAGGCGCTAAAAAAGGTAAACAGCTGCTTAAGCAATTCTCAGAATATCGGTATATCTTTATCACAGATAGAGGAAAGGTCATTCGGTAGGCCCTCTGCCGAATGCCAATAAAACCAGATTACGATTATTTATAACCTATATTAACCTCTACATCAGATGAAAATCGTCAACGGGTAGTCATTAGTACTATTCCACTATGCCAAGATAAACCGAATCGGACATTTGTCCGGTATACCCTTCAATGATTCCAACATACACATGTAAGGGACCTTTTGTCATACCTATCATAGGAACTTCACATTTTCCTGCATTTACTTCCGCAACACCAATCTTTAGGTCTGCATTATACGTCTCTTCATGCAATAGAATATTGATCTTGTAGGATGCGCCCAAAAGACCAGAAGGGGGAGTCCATTGAAAATGCAATAAGTCACCTCTCCTCTCTACGGAACAAGTATGCAAAGGCGGTAGATCTCCTCTAAAAACCAATATTTTCTCCGGATTTACATAAGGTCTACCTTCCTCATTGATTTCAATACATTCTTTGAAAACTTGTGCTTGCGCCTGCTGTACAGCACCTACTCTACTTCCTTTAGGTGCTAGATTTTTATACCCATAACGGAAAATGGGGATTAACATCCTTGTAAATGCGTTAGCCACTTTCATTTTCTCCCGATTGAGTAACATAGCGGGCGAAGGCTTCTTACTATTGGGGCGTCGAGGGCCACGAATAATATTTTGCCCATTTAGCATATAACCATAATGTACCCCAAATTTTCCAATAACTGGACCATTAGGCCCATCTTTCTGTATAGCCATTATCTGTTTATAATTAATTAACAACTCAATCTGCTTTAAATATAATAAAATTATCCATTTATAGGGATATTAATTAAGTATTATTTAGTATTAATAGGGGTTTATTAGGGATATACCCCTACTAATCCCCTATTAACCCCATATTATATCCCTATAAATACTATATAAATAGATATCTTAGTTTATAAATGAAAGAAGCAAGTCTTTGGATTCCCTTGCAAGATTTATTAAGGTTGAAAACTTAGGCTATTTATCCTCACAAAATACCGCTGGCCATGCCCCGCTGTGTCTCGGCTCTGACGAGGACTATGGCGGAGGAAGTGGGGCAAAAACAGAAATTTAAACAGTCTCTCACGCGTACGTGTACAGATTGGCGGTGGGGGGAATAGAAAACTATAAAACTTCTACTCTTTTCATAACATCGTTGACGATAATCTTTACCATTTCTCCCTTTTTTCCATCAACTTTATAATCTACAACCTTTCCGTCTTTCCAAACAATATCTACAGCAATATTGCCTCGGGCTTTTAAGCCTTTGACTTCACCATCCTTCCAGCCTGTAGGTAGCGCTGGCAAAAGGTGGATATAGCCATCGTGGGATTGCAATAGCATCTCGGCAATACCTGCTGCACCACCAAAATTACCATCAATCTGGAATGGAGGATGCGCACAAAACAAATTAGGATATGTTCCAGCACCCACACCTTCATAAGTGACTTCATTTTTAAAGGCTGGCTTTAGCAACTGTCGCAGGATTTCCAAAGCATGATCGCCATCATGCAATCTTGCCCAGAAGAGAATCTTCCATGCGCGTGACCATCCCGTACCTTCATCGCCACGTACTTCTAAAGTTTTGCGAGCCGCATCAGCCCAGTCCGATGTTGTGATCGGTGAAATAAAATTAGCAGGATATAACCCATATAAATGCGACACATGCCGATGTTGAAGCTCGACTTCCTCATAATCTTCCAACCATTCCTGCACACGCCCCGATGGGCTAACAATGACTGCTGGGGGAATTTGTTTCAGA
>Ga0079224_100007409_pt1 | contig 14729 bp, 10 predicted proteins | sample Stecom2015_FD_80414 | JGI IMG/M metagenome (GOLD analysis project Ga0079224, IMG submission 80414) | Agricultural soil microbial communities from Utah to study Nitrogen management - Steer compost 2015 | ecosystem: Environmental > Terrestrial > Soil > Agricultural land | place: USA: Utah...
CACCCCGAACGCGTCGGCCAGCCGCCCGAGCTGCTCCTCGCGATGCGCGCGCAGCTCGGCGACGAGCTCGGGAGAGAGCGCGAGCCCCGGCAGCGCCGTCGGGTGCACCGCGGCGGGCGGCGCCGTGACCGCCGGCGGGCGCCAGGCGTGGAACACGTGCAGCTCGCCGCCGAACAGGTTCACGATCCGCGACCCCGCGTCCAGCAGGCGCCGGTCGAGGCCGGCGTGCTTCTCACGCGGATGGGAGGGATCGACGGCCACCAGCACCCGCGCTCCCTGGCGCAGGAGATCGACCTCCTTGCGCACGAGCCACAGCGGCTGGACGGCGCGCCGCACGAGGTCCCAGTCGGCGGCGCCGAACAGGAGCCGCCCGACCCCGGATTCGCGTCGCCCGGGGCGCACGATGACGTCGGCCTGCAGCTCGTCCGCGCGCGACATCACCGCGTGATACCGGGGCGAGTGCCACAGGACCTCGGCCCGTGCCTGGATGCCCTCCCTCGACAGCCCGGCCGCCAGCGCGTCGAGCCATCCTGACAGCTCCGCCAGCCAGCGCTCGCGCACCTCCTCGAGCGTGCGGCGGCTCGGCAGCGCGCCGGGCGAGAGCTCGGGCTCGTACGCAACCAGCAGCAGGTGCACCCGCGCGCCGGATGCGGCGGCGAGCTGCCGGGCGCGCTCGACCTCGGGGTGGGCACCTTCGCGAGGCTCGACGTCGACAAGGACCGTCTTCACGTTCGCCATGCCGCGCTCAGCCCGCCGTCCCGTTCATTGCCGCCTGTGGTTGTACTGCTTCAGGCGGTTGTAAAGGGTCTTCAGGCTGATCCGCAACGTGTCCGCCGCCTTTTTCTTGTCACCGTCGTAGTGCTCCAGCGTGGAGAGGATCGTGCGCCGCTCGACCTCGGACAGGGGCGTTCCCACGTTCACCCGGATATAGCTCTCGTTACCCGGGCCGGCCGACGAGACGGGACCCGGCAGGTCCTCCACCCTGATCGTGCCCGCGGCGAGCAGGTGACTGTGCCGCACGGCATCCTTCAGCTCGCGCACGTTGCCCGGCCAGCGGTACGCCCTGAGCGCTTCGCGCGCCTCGTCGTCGAACTGCTTGGTCACGCCGGTCTCCGCGTTGCGCTCGGCGAGGAAGTGCTCGGCTAGCAGGATGACGTCCTCTCCCCGCTCGCGCAGCGTCGGCACGCGGATCCTGTACTGCGCCAGCCGGCGGTAGAGCGCTTCGTTGAGCCGACCCCTCTCGACCGCGTCCTCGGGCTCCATGCTGGTCGCCGCGATGATGCGCGTGCCCTGCTCCCGGGCCTGGTCTCCGCCGGCATCGCGCTCTTCCAGCACCTGCAGCAGGCGCGCCTGCAGCCCGGCGTTCATCTCGGTGATGTCGTCCAAGAACAGCGTGCCGTTCGCGGCCCGCGCGAGGTGGCCGGCGCGCTCGCGCACCGTGAGGCCGGGGCGGTCGTCGCCGAACAGCTCGGCTTCGAGCAGCTCGGGTGCGAGCGAGCCGCAGTAGAGCGGGACGAACTGGGCGTGCGAGCGGGCACTCTGCTGGTGGATCGTCCGCGCCACCCGCTCCTTGCCGGAACCCGTCTCCCCGACGAGGAACACGCTGTCGTCCGAGGCGGCGCATTCGCGGATCTGCTCGTAGAGCCGCTGCATGGGCTCCGACGAGCCGACGAGCAGGCCGAGGCCCCCTTCCACGCCGGCAGCCGCGCCCGCGGCGCGTCCCTGCTCCCGGCTCCCGAATCCCGTCGCCGCGTCTCTGTGCACAGTCATTTCCGGATTTCGCGCCTGGGGGGCTCGAACGACCCGACATCTTCGACGCAGTGAAGACGATCCTCGTGCGGCGCGACGATCGAAGACGTCATCGTCGTGTTCCTGCCGTGGCGCAGGTCCTCCGTTCCGGGCGCGTGCCTGAAGTCCTTCCGAGAGTGGGTCGATGTGCGGCCTAAAGCGTGGATGCCGGCTTCGTTTCGCGGCTGCAACAAGTGTGCCACTGGACTTCGAATCGCGCGGCGAATGCGCCGCGCCGCGCGCGGGGCATCACTTGTAATATTTGCAAGCGAAGCTGAAAAACTTGCCTGTCATTGCGCGCGCTTGCGCGAGCCGTGCCGGCGTGCGCGGCGGCCGGAGAGCTCCACGGGCATTTCCTTGCGGATCGGCGTGGCGCTCGGCCGGCCGATGTAGAAGCCCTGCGCGTAGTCGATTCCCAGCTTCCCGAGCAGGGAGAATGCGGCACTGCTCTGGACGTACTCCGCGATGGTGCGCATCCCGGCTTCGCGCCCGATCTCACCGATGAGCCGCACCATCTTCTGGTCCACCGGGTTGTTGACGATGTCGCGAATGAACGCACCGTCGATCTTGATGTAGTCGACGGGCAGCCGTTGCAGATAGCTGAACGAGCTGTAGCCGGTGCCGAAATCGTCGAGCGCCAGGCGACACCCGAGCTCGCGCAGCCCGGCGATCTGCTTCTCGACGTGCTCCAGGTGACGTACCGCGAGGCTTTCGGTGATCTCGAACACGACGTTCTCCGGGGGCACGCCGTGCCGGTTGAGCTGGGAACCGACCCAGGCGACCAGGTTCTCCAACTCGAAGGCATTCGCCGAGAGATTCAACGAAAAGCACAGGTCCGGCGAATCGACGCGGTAACGCGCGAGCTCGCGAATCGTCGCCTCGACCACCCACGTGTCGATCTCGGCCATCAGCCCGAAGCGGGCCGCCGCCGGCAGGAACGCTTCCGGCGCTACCATGCGCCCGTTGTCTCCCCGCATGCGCAGCAGCACCTCGTGGTGGGTCGTTTTTCCGGTGGCAAGCGACACGATCGGCTGGTAACGAAGCAGGAACTCGTCGTTGTCGATGGCGGAACGCAGCTTGCTCACCCAGTTGACGTCCGCGACCATCTGCTCGGCTTCCCGGCCGGACTTGCTGTGGAACGCGAGCCGGTTGCGGCCCGAGGCCTTCGCCTCGCGGCAGGCGATGTCGGCCTGCGCGATCAGCTCGTCGTGATCGAGCCGGTCCGAGATCATCGCGATGCCGATGCTGCAATGCACGTGGAACACGTTGCCGTCTTCCACGTGAGCCAGGCGGCGCATGTCCTCCAATACCGATTCCGCCAGCGCCCGGGCGCCGCGCCGCGACACGCCCGGCGCAAGGCAGACGAACTCGTCTCCGCCAAAGCGCGCGACGATGCCACGGTCGCCCACCGAATGGCTCAACTGCTGCGCGACCTTGCGGATGAGCCGGTCGCCGGCCGGGTGTCCGCAGGTATCGTTCACGTACTTGAACTGGTCGAGGTCGATGAACAGCAGCGCGCCGGACGGGCGGGAGGACGCTCGCCGGACCTTCTTGAGCTCTTCGACGAACCGCCGGCGGTTGAAAAGACCCGTGAGCGGGTCGTGATTCGCGAGCCTCGACAGCCGCTCGTTGCGCTCGCCGAGGGCGGACGCCGTGGACTCCAGCGCTTCCACGATCTCGGAGATCTCGCGATGCTGCGCCGGCTTGAACTCCACGGCCAGGTTGCCTTTGGCGAGCTCCGCGATCGGCTGCTGGAGGTCGGAGATCGCCATCAGGGCGCGCCGCAGGATGCGGCGGCCGACGAAGCCCGACACGACGAGGAGCACGAGCAGCACGCTCGTCGCGATCTTGATGTTCACGACCAGCCGCTCGTGAAAGAAGCCGAAGTCGAGCTCCAGGCCGACGAACCCGGAGAGGTCGCGGGCGCTCCCGGGCTCCGCGCCCGGGTGGAACCCGAACAGCCCGTCGCTCAGCACCGCTTCCGTCCAGATCGGCGCCAGGATCGTGAAGCTGCGCACGTCGAGCACGTCGCTGTCGATGAGGTAGGGATGCTCGCTGCCGACGAGCGCCGCGAGCTCTGCGAGCAGCGCCGGGCTCAGCGGGCTCGCGGCCTCCCCTGCGAGCGACGCGTTGTCGATCGAGTACAACGTGCTGCCGTCCTCGCGATACCAGGTGACGCGGTGAATCTCGGGATACTTCGCGATGAATCGTTCGAGGCGCAGCATGAGCTCCTGGTCGTGACCGAGGTACAGCGGCGCGCCGAGCTCGTTCAGCTCGTCCGTCCACTGCAGTGCCCAGCGGCTGTAGTTGTCCTGCAGCACCCACTGGCCGCCCCAGTAGAGGCTCGCGATCGCGAGCGCACCGATCGCCGCGGTAATGACGATCTGCAGCGTCAGGATCTCGTGGATCAGCACCCGCTTCCCGCCGCGTGAGCCGCTCCCGCCGGACGCCCGATCGACCGCACGCGCAACCCGGCGCCGCGAGCGGTGCCAGGCGAGCGCAGCGCCGCGCGCGATGCGATGCGGAACCTTCACCGCGCGCTCCCGGCCGCGGGCGCCCGGTGCACCGGGGCCGAGACCCGCACCTCGACCCGGCGGAGCGGCGTCAGGGGCGATACGGTCCCGAGCTCGCCTGCCATGATCCGTTCCGCGACGGCCAGCGCCGTGGCGGCGACGTCGTCCGGATCGGACAGGACCACGACGTCGGGACCGAGCGCGAGCAGCGCGGGACTGAACACCGCGACCTGCACGCCATGCCGCCTGGCGTACGCGAACATCTCCTCGAGCACGGGGACGCTCAGCACCCGGTTGTCCGGGAACAGCCAGAAGGCATCGATGTCGCGCGCCATTCGGTGGAACAGGTACAGCGTCTCGCGATCCGAGCCCGAGATGCCGTAGCGGAACTCGAGCCCCTGGTCCGCCGCGGCGGCTTCGGCTTCGGCAATGAGCGCGTCGTGACCTTCGCCGACGATCGTGCCGATGGAGCGCAATGCGGGCCGCGCCTCTTTCCACGCGCGCAGCGGCGGCGCAAGCGGCGGGATCGCGGCAACCCCGCGAACCGGCACGCTGCTCCTGCGCGTGTCGACGTTGAAAGCCTGGCAGAACACCACCGGCAACGGCGAGAGCAGCATCGCCCGCTCGACCGCCTCGAGCCCGATCGCAATGACGACCTCTGCGGCCGAGTCCGCGATCCCGGAGAACACGGCGGCAGGCGGCAGGCTGCGGTCCGCGAGGTCGTACAGGAGAACGCGCCCGAGCCGTTTGCCGAGCGCGACGGCGACGCTTTCATAAGCCGGCGAGCGGTCGCTGAGGACGACGGCCACCCTGCCGGTTTGCGGCTCGGCCGGCGGCGGCGGCGGTGTCTCCGGCGGGCTTTCGACGCGCGGCGGAGGCGCCGGCCGCGGCGCCGGCTCCGGAGCTTCCGGCGCCACCTCGCCCGCGACCGGCGCGGGAGCCGGCTCCGGCACAGCGGCGGGCGGCCGCGACGCGCAGCCGGCGACGACCAGCAGCATGCAGGAGGCGAGCGCGCGCATGCCCCGGCGCAGGCACAGTCCTGCCCGCGCCGGGCGGCCCCGCGCTGTGGCTGTGGTCGGTCGCGCTTGCATGCAGGACGAACGGCGTGACGGTAGCGAACCAGCTTAGCGAAGCGCTGCGGCGCAGGTGCGAATGCGGGTCTCAAATCACGGCATCGCGGCGTCCGCAGCGCACAGGCTGCCGCCGCCGACGAGTCGGCAAGCTTATGTCGAATGCGCAATCCCGCTTGCGAGCTCAATTTTTCCTTGCCTTGCGGCACCGGTGACGAGGTTCGTTGACGTTCGAACGTCCCTGTGAAAGGCTGTGTCGGCACTGATAAAGGCACACCTTTCCGAAAGGGAGGGCCGCAAAGCCACCGGTCTACGGTTCTCGAACCATGACAGCGGGGTTACCAGTATGAACTTTGTCCTCGGCATCACGCCCTGGCCGGTACTGTCCGCGCTTTTCTGGATCGTGCTGGTCGTCGGCGCGCTGTACCTGGCGCGGCCCACGGCGCACCGGGCGATCCGCGCCACCGCCGGCTCACTCCACAACAGCCTGAAGCTCGCGTCGCGCGCCGTCGCGCAGGCCGAAGCCAATCTCGCGCAACGCAATCGCGAGGTGCTGCTCGCCGCGGGACGGGAAGCGAAGGAGCGCATCGTCGAGCGCGAATTCGATCGCGTCAACGACAGCGTGCGCAAGGATCTCGCGAACTACGCGGCGCTGCACCGGTCGTTGTCGGGCGCCATCGATCGGATCGAGAAGGATCACCAGGATGCGGTCGAGGTGCCTCCGGATCCGCCGGGCTGGGTCAAGGCCGTCGAAGCCGTGGCGAAGATCGATTCGCGCGAAGGCAGGGTCGGCATCAGCGACGTGCTCGGCGACATCCACAAGTCGCTCGTCAAGGCTCACGAGGAGGCCCTCGCGGCGTACCGCGAGGCGAGCGCCAGGCGGCATGCGCTGCTGCACCGGATGCAACCGGAGTGGCGCCGGGTGCGGCAGGCGCTCGGGCACGTGCAGAAGAGCGTCGACAGCCTGCTGGAACGCTCCGTCGCCATCGACCGGCACATGCAGGAATACGAGGACATCGTACGCGGGCACGACCGCGCGATTTCCGTGCTGTCGTCCTCGTCGCTCGTGTACTTCTTCGTGTCCGCGCTGGTGCTGGCGGTGGCGGTCGGCGGCGCCACCATCAACTTCTCGCTCATCGCGCGCCCCATGGCCGAGATGGTCGGGGGCACGAACCTGATCGGCGGCTTCCGCACGGCCGACATCGCGGCCCTCGTGATCATCATGGTCGAGATCTCGATGGGGCTGTTCCTGATGGAGTCGCTGCGCATCACGCGCCTGTTCCCGGTCATCGGGGCGCTGCCGGACAAGATTCGCGTGCGCATGGTGTGGATCACGTTCACGATCCTGTTCCTGCTCGCCAGCGTCGAGGCCGGGCTCGCTTACATGCGCGAGGTTCTGCTCCAGGACGAGCTCGCCACGAACGCGCTGCTGCGCGGCGAGGCGGAAGGAGCGACCCTGGCGGGCGAGTACCTGTGGATCACGACCGCCGCCCAGATGGGCATGGGATTCATCCTGCCGTTCGCCCTCACCTTCGTCGCGATTCCGCTCGAGACGTTCGTGCATTCGCTGCGGACGGTGCTGGGGCTTGCCGGCATCGCGCTGCTGCGCTGCACGTCGCTCCTGTTCCGGGTTTTCGGGAACGTCTTCCGCTGGGTGGGGCTGCTCGCCGAGCAGCTTTACGACCTGCCGCTTTTCATCCCGCTGTGGCTGGAAGCGAGGATCGGGGTGGCGCAGGCCAAGGGCAGCGCACGCCTGGGGAGGGTCGGCACATGAGAACCGGGCGACGGGCGGCCGCGACGGCCGCGCTCGTGCTCGTGCTGGCGGCCTGCTCCCCCGCCGAGCGCAAGGACAACACGGGTGTCTACATGCTGCTCGACACGTCGGGCACGTACGCGAACGAGCTCGAGAAGGCGGAACACATCATCCGCCATACGCTTTCGCGCCTCGATGCGTCGGACAGCTTTGCGGTGGCCCGCATCGATACCGGCAGCTTCAGCGAGAAGGACATCGTCGCGAAAACCTCGTTCGACGACCGGCCGAGCACGATGAACCGGCAGAAGCGCCTGTTCGCCCAGCAGGTGAGCGACTTCGTCCGCAACGCGCAGTCCTCTCCCTATACCGACATCACGGGCGGGGTGCTCCAGGCGGTCGAATTCCTGAACGAGAAAGGCACGCGGCGGAAGACCATCCTCATCTTCTCCGACCTGAAGGAGGACCTCCAGGAAGGCTACGTCCGCGACATCGAGCTCGACCTGGACGGGTTCGACGTGATCGCGCTCAACGTGACCAAGCTCAGGTCCGACAACGTGGATCCGCGGGAATACCTCGGCCGGCTCGCCGACTGGCAGACGCGCGTGGAGAAATCGGGAGGCCGCTGGCGGGTCATCAACGACCTCGACAACCTGGAAGGCCTGCTGTAGCGCCGCGCCGGTTTGACGCCCGGCAGGCGCCACACGGCTCAGAGGGTCACGCGGTCGCGGCCGGCGCGCTTGCTGGCGTACAGGGCGCGATCGGCGCGCGCAATCAGCTCGTCCGCCGTCGCCGCCTGGTCGTACGCCCTGAGGGCTGCGCCGACGCTGATCGTCGCCGGCAGCGGCTTTCCCTCGAGGCTCATCGCGAGCCTGCGGATGCCCATGCAGATGCGCTCGCCGATGGCCGTGAGCCCCTTCTCGTCGACGTCGTGGACGATCACGAGGAACTCTTCGCCGCCGTAGCGGCAGACGATGTCCTGCGGCCGGACCGAGGCGACGATGGCCGCCGCCGCGCGCTTGAGGACCTGGTCGCCGACCTGGTGCCCGAACTGGTCGTTGACCTGCTTGAAGTTGTCGATGTCCGCCAGGCAGATGCCCAGCGTGTGGTTGAAGCGCATGGCTTCCTCGAGCGCCGAAGCGAGGAGCTCCGTGCCGCCGCGCCGGTTCCACACCCGCGTCAGGGGATCGAACATCGCCTGCCGGCGCGCCTTGCCGAGCTTCGAGACCAGCGCCGCCTGTGCGTTGCGCAGCTCGAGCGAGAACAGCTCGCGCTGCGCCATGTCCGCGAGATCCGACAGCATCGTCCGGAAATCGTCGTCCGGCGAGCGCGGCTTGGTGTCCATCGCGCAGAACGTGCCGATCGTCCTGCCCGACGCGTTGCGGATCGGCGCACCGGCATAGAAGCGGATCCTCGGACCCCCGCAGACCAGGGGATTGCTCATCAGGTACAGGTCGTGCAGCGTGTCGGGCACGACGACCAGGCGCCCCTCCTTCAGCACCTCGGTGCACAGGCTCTTGTCGAGCGGCAGCTCGCTGACGTCGAGCCCCGCGACCGACTTGAACCACTGGCGATCGTCCTGCACCACCGTGATCGCCGCGATCGGCACCTTGAGGGCCTGGCGGGCAAGCCGCGTGATGCGCTCGAAGCGCTCCTCGAGCGGGGTATAAAAAGGATCGATCGTGTGCAGGCGAGCCAGCTTGAGCGTCGCCGTGCTGGCAACGGTACGGGACAGCGCAGTGTCTTCGTCGTCGGGACGGGTCATCGCTTTGTAAGGCACGAAGCGCCCGTATGCTCCGCCGGCGCCGTGCCGGCGTCAAACGGGCCCCGCCGCGAGCTGGCACGATTGGACCAGTTCGGCGGTGCGCGAACGGACGCGCACCGGCGGCCCGGAACGTCGACCCGCGCGGGCAGAACGCCCGAATGGCGCGGGTGCGGTGCATCCGCCTGGCGGCATCGCTGGCAACGCACCGGGCGTTCCTGTATTTTTTCGGGTTCCCTCGCGTGGGATCGAGCTCCCGACAACACCCCGGAAAGGCAGGAATTTCTGTCATTTTCGACTCAATAATGGCAAACCAAAACCGGGATTGCGGGCGGGCTCCACGCGGTGGCGCTCCCCTTTCGCGCAACTTCCATCCCTCTCGAGGTCGTTCCTGAATGGCTGACGTGCCCGAACAGGACGCGCTGCGCTATCACGGCGAGCCGACGGCCGGCAAGGTTGCCGTCACGCCGACCAAGCCGCTCGCGAACCAGCGCGATCTCGCGCTCGCCTATTCACCCGGGGTCGCCTGGCCCTGCCTGAAGATCAGGGACGACCCGCGCGCCGCGGCCAAGTACACCTCCAGGGCCAATCTCGTCGGCGTCATCTCGAACGGCACGGCCGTGCTCGGGCTCGGCTCGATCGGGCCGCTGGCGGCGAAGCCGGTGATGGAAGGCAAGGCGGTACTGTTCCGCAAGTTCGCCGGCATCGACGTGTTCGATCTCGAGATCGACGAGCGCGATCCCGAGCGGCTGATCGACATCATCGCCAGCCTCGAGCCCACGTTCGGCGGCATCAACCTCGAGGACATCGGCGCGCCCGAGTGTTTCGTCATCGAGGAGGCCCTGCGCCGCCGCATGCGGATCCCGGTCTTTCACGACGACCAGCACGGCACGGCGATCGTGGCGAGCGCCGCCATTCGCAACGGCCTGCGACTCGCCGGCAAGTCCCTGTCCGAGGTGAGCCTGGTCTCGACAGGCGGCGGCGCCGCGGGCCTGGCGTGCCTCGACCTGCTGGTGAGCCAGGGGCTGCCGCGGGACCAGATCACCCTCGTGGATCTCGACGGCGTCGTGCACAGCGGGCGGCGCAACGGCATGAACCCGTACAAGGCGCGCTACGCCCGCGACACGTCGCTGCGCACACTCGACGAGGCGATCGAAGGTGCGGACGTGTTCCTCGGGCTGTCGGCCGGGGGCGTGCTCACCGGCGACATGGTGGCGCGCATGGCGCCGCGTCCGCTGATCCTCGCGCTGGCGAATCCGACGCCCGAAATCCTCCCGGAGGAGGCGCTGGCCGCCAGGGCGGACGCCATCATCGCGACCGGCCGCTCCGACTACCCGAACCAGGTCAACAACGTCCTCTGCTTCCCGTTCCTGTTCCGCGGCGCGCTGGACGTCGGCGCCACGACCATCAACCGTGAGATGCAGCTCGCGTGCGTCGACGCCATCGCGGATCTCGCGCTGCGAGAGGCGACCGACGAGGTCGAGACCGCCTACCAGGGCCAGGCGCTCTCGTTCGGGCCGGATTACCTGATCCCGAAACCGTTCGATCCGCGCCTGATCGTCGAAGTCTCGAGCGCCGTTGCCGAGGCGGCCATGCGCTCGGGCGTGGCCGAGCGCCCGATCGAGGACATGGAGGCGTACCGTCGGCAGCTCGCGGCGTTCAGCTACCGCACGTCGCTGTTCATGCAGCCGATCATCGACGTGGCCCGCCGCGGCCGCGGACGCCTGGCGTATGCCGAGGGCGAGAACGAGGTCGTGCTGCGCACCGTGCAGACGGTCGTGGACGAGGGCATCGCCGCGCCGATCGTGATCGGCCGCGCCGCGGTGGTGGACGCCAAGATCCGGCGCCTCGGGCTGCGCATCGAGGCGGGCCGCGATTTCGAGCTGGTCGATCCGCAGGACGATCCCCGCTACCGGGAATACTGGCAGTTCTATCACCGCCGCGTGTGCCGCCGCGGCGTCTCGGTCAATGCCGCCAAGGAAGCGATGCGCACCAACACGACGGTGATCGCCGCCTGCCTCGTGGCCCGCGACGACGCCGATGCGATGATCTGCGGCACCGTCGGGCGCTTCGATCACCACCTGCAGCACATCATCGAGATCATCGGCCCGGAACCGGGTCAGCGGGTATCCTCGATGACCGTGCTGGTGCTGCCGCAGGGGCCGCTGTTCATCGCGGACGCGCACGTCAGCGTGGAGCCTACGGTGGAGGACGTGGTGAGCACCACGCTCGCCGCCGCCGCCCGCATCTCGGATTTCGGCATCCGGCCGAAGGTCGCGCTGCTTTCGCATTCCAACTTCGGCAGCTCGCGCTCCGCCTCGGCCCGGAAGATGCGCGACGCCGTGCGCCTGCTGCACGAGCGCGCGCCCGACCTCGAGGTGGACGGCGAAATGCACGCGTCGGCCGCGATGAACGAGGCGTTGCGCGATGCGATCAACCCCTACTCGACGCTGGAGGGCGCGGCCAACCTCCTGGTCATGCCCGACCTCGACGCGGCGAACATCGCGATGGAGCTCACGCGCGCGGTCAGCGGTGCGTTGATGATCGGGCCGATCCTGTCCGGCACGGCCATGCCGGCGCACATCGTCACGCCGTCTTCGACGGCACGGGGCATCTTCAACATGAGCGCGCTCGCCGTGGCCGACGTCTGGCGCAAGAAGCACGCGGCCGGCCCCTAGCCGGCGAACGCGCGAGTCAGGGGTCGACGATGAGGCGCGCGCCCCGATCGTAGGTGAGGTAGGACCAGAACCATTCGAGCGCGACGATCATGCGGCTGCGAACGCCGATCAGAAAGTAGATGTGCACGATGCCCCAGAACCACCAGGCGATCCAGCCCTTCAGGCGCAGCCAGCCGAAATCGGCCACCGCCGCCCGCCGCCCGATCGTGGCGAGCTGACCCGCGTCGCGGTACCGGAACGGTCGCGGCGCGGCGCGCCCCAGCACCCGTTGCGCGATGAGCCTGCCCACCCACGCGCCCTCCTGCTTCGCCACCGGGGCCACCCCCGGCAGCGGGCGTCCCTCCGCGTCGCGCGCGAGCGCCGTATCGCCGATCACGAACACGTCCGGGCGGCCCGGCACCGAGAAGTCGGGCTCGACGACGACGCGCCCGGCACGATCCGCCTCCGCGCCGAGCCAGTGCGCGGCCGGCGAGGCGGCCACTCCCGCGGCCCACACGACCGTGGCGGACGGGATGCGCTCGTCCCCGATGGCGACTCCCCCGGCATCGCATGCCGTGACCGGCGCACCGACCCGCACCTCGACGCCCAGCGCCTCGAGCGCCCGTTGCGCGTAGCGTGACAGCGGCTCCGGGAACGTCGGGAGCACGCGCGGCCCCGCCTCGATCAGCAGCACGCGGGCCTTGCGCGTGTCGATGCGCCGGAAATCCGCCGGCAGGGACTTGAGCGCGAGCTCGGCGACCGCACCGGCCATCTCGACGCCGGTCGGCCCGCCCCCGACGATCACGAACGTGCGCAGGCGCTCGATGGCCGCCGGGTCGTCCTCGGCCTCCGCCCTCTCGAACGCGCACAGGATGCGGTGGCGGATCGCGGTGGCGTCGCGGATGGTCTTCAAACCGGGCGCGTACGGCGCCCACGCCTCGTTCCCGAACCAGGAATGCGTGGCGCCGGTGGCGACGACCAGGAAATCCCAGGGTTCCCGGCGCTCCCCGAGCAGCACCTCGCGCCGCTCGACGTCGATGCCCGTGACGTCGGCCATGAGCACCCGCGCGTTTCGCTGTTTTCTCAGGATCCGCCTGATCGGCCATGCGACCTCCGCCGGGGACAGCGCGGCCGTCGCAACCTGGTACAGGAGCGGCTGGAACAGGTGATGGTTGCGACGATCGACGACGAGCACGTCCACCGGCGCCGAGGCGAGCGCCTTGGCGGCCTCGAGCCCCCCGAACCCGGCGCCGACGATCACGACCCGCGGGCGTCCTGCAGGCCGGTCGCGACTTTCGCCGGCAGCGGCATCGGGTGGGTACGACGTCGTCATTCCTCGACGGATGTCACGGCGCATTGGGAGACAGGTTCTAGTATTCTCTCATCGACAGCGGATGCGGTGGCGTCGGTCACCGTACAGGGAGAGGGAAGCATGTTCAAAAAATCCAGCGAGGATCGCGGCCAGGCGACGCCGGAGCCGCCCACGCCCGCGCCCGGCGCGGTACGCACGCGCACCGTGTCCGTCATCGGACCGACTCTCGTGTTCAAGGGGGAGCTTTCGGCCGACGAGGACCTGGTGATCCAGGGCACCATCGAGGGCACGATCGCCCATCACAAGAAGAACCTGACCGTCGGCAAGGAAGGCCGCGTGAAAGCCGACATCAACGCCGCATCGGTGACGATCCAGGGGCAGGTGGAAGGCGACATCCACGGCGACGAGTTCGTCGAGCTCGCCGAGAGCGCGGTCGTCACCGGCAACATCTACTCGCCGCGAATCCGGATGGCCGACGGCGCCCGGTTCAACGGCAGCATCAACATGGGATCACAGGCGACGGGCGGCCAGGCGAAGCTCCAGGTGGCGGACGAGCACACCCGGACCCACAAGCTTGGCGCGTAGGCGGACGATCGACGGGAATACACCGGCATCACGGCGCGACGAGCGCCCCGCCCGCCCCGGGACGTCGGTCCTCGGCGCCACGCTCGTCATGCGCGGCGAGCTGACGCTCGCGGAGGACCTGATCGTGGAGGGCCGGTTCGAGGGCCGCATCACGCAGGGAAACCATCGCCTTTCGATCGGCGAACAGGCGCGCGTGCGCGCCGACATCGATACCGGGTCGGCGGTCATCGCGGGCTCCGTCGAGGGAGACGTGCGGGGTCTCGGAACCATCGTGGTCACGCGTACCGCCGAGCTCCGCGGCAGCCTCTCGGCCGAGCGCCTGAGCCTCGACCTGCGCGCGAAGCTGGAGGACGTGGTCCTCTCGGGACAGGTCGCCCCGCCCCGCTACCGCGACCGCCGTCCGTGAGCGGCCGTCAGGCGCCGCTGCTCTCCCGGGCGACGCTCCTGCGCGCTTCCTGCGGGAAGCGGCCGTTCCGATCCGAGATCACCACCTCCACGCGCCGGTTCTGCTGGCGGCCGGCGCTCGTATCGTTGCTCGCCACCGGGTAGCCTTCCCCGAGACCGACCGGGCGCACGCGATCCGGCGAAATTCCGCGCTCCTCGAGCGCCCGCGCGACCGCTTCTGCACGCCGCTCGGACAGGTCGCGATTGTAGGCGTCGGTGCCGCGCGAATCGGTGTGGCCCTCGATGAGCAGGCGCCGTTCCGGGTGCTGATCCAGGAAGTCGGCCAGGCGATCGATCGCCCGCTCCGCGCCGGGCTTGAGCTGGTCGCTGGCCGTATCGAACAGCACGTCGTCGCCGAGCGTCACGACGATGCCGCGCGCCGTCTCCTCCGCCTCGAGGTCCTGAAGCTCGCGCTCCAGCCGCTCGGCTTCCTGCATGGCCGCCGTCGCCGCCTGGCGCTGCTGCCGGGCTTCCGCCGCCTGCCGCGCCGCCATCTGCTCGGCCTGTTCCGCCTCCCGCGTCCGCGCCTCGAGCTGCAGCTCGCGCCGGCGCGCTTTCGCCGCCTCGACGGCCTCCATCGATTCCGCTTCCTCGACCATCGCGAGACCGATCTCCGCATGGCGCCGCGCCAGGTACGCCTGGTGCTCGACCGTGGGCAAGGGCTCACCCTCGTCCAGCGCGACTTCCGCGCGCGACAGGGCCTCGCGCGCCATGGACAAGGGCTCGGCGGCCACCGAGCCTGCCTTTTCCTGCGCCTCCAGCCGTTCCACGGCGGCGCGCGCCTGGTCGAGGGCCGGCACGTTCTCGGGGGTGCCGGCGCAGCCGGCGAGCAGCAGCACGGCCACGGC
>Ga0079224_100007410_pt1 | contig 14726 bp, 9 predicted proteins | sample Stecom2015_FD_80414 | JGI IMG/M metagenome (GOLD analysis project Ga0079224, IMG submission 80414) | Agricultural soil microbial communities from Utah to study Nitrogen management - Steer compost 2015 | ecosystem: Environmental > Terrestrial > Soil > Agricultural land | place: USA: Utah...
GGTGACGCCCTTCGGCGGCATCTATGCGACCCACCTGCGCAATGAGGGCCCGCAGCTGGAGGAATCGGTCGAGGAAGCGCTGGAGATCGGCCGGCGTGCCGCGATCGCCGTCGTGCTCTCGCACCACAAGGCTTCGGGGAAGGCGAGCCACGGCAAGGTTGCGCGCACCCTCCCCCGCATCGCCGAGGCGGCGAAGACGCAGCCGGTCAGCCTCGATGTCTACCCCTACAACGCGAGCTCCACGGTTCTCCTGCCTGAGAGGCTCGAGGACGCGTCGAAGGTGCTGATCACCTGGTCGGAGCGTATGCCCGATGCTTCCGGCCGTGATCTGGCAGAGCTCGCAGCCGAGAATGGCGTCTCGATAGTGGAGATGGCGGAGCGGCTGATGCCGGCGGGGGCCATCTATTTCGCCATGGCAGAAGACGACGTACAGCGGGTGCTGCGGTTCGACGGAGCGATGATCGGTTCCGACGGTCTTCCCGGCGGAGAGATGCCGCATCCTCGCTTGTGGGGCACTTTCCCGCGCGTTCTCGGGCACTACAGCCGGGATCTCGGCCTGATGCCGTTGGAAGAAGCTGTGCGGCGGATGACCGGGCTGTCCGCCTCGAAGTTCGGGCTGGTCGATCGAGGCCTCCTCCGGGAGGGTGCATTCGCCGACCTGGTGATCTTCGATCCGGCGACCGTGATCGACCGGGCGACCTTCGAGCAGCCGGCCACGCCCGCTGCCGGAATCGAGGCAGTCTACGTCAATGGAAAGCCGGTGTGGCGGCCGTCCGCACCGACCGGCGAGTTGCCCGGGCGCGTGCTGCGCCGCACGGGCAGAATCGGCTAATCTCGAGCATCGGGATCTGTCGGGCTCAGTCGCCGAGGACTACCCCTTCCCGACGCGGATCAGCGCCCCCGAGCAGGCCGCTCGGCAGGATCTGAATGCCATGTAAACCACTGGTCATCGGCACGAGCCTCACCGAATGCCCCAGCCGCTCCAGCGGCTCCTGCAACGCTACCGCCGAGCTGTCGGCCTCCAGGTCCGTAGGGCCGTTCCGGTTCGTGATGTTCGGCAGCGAGATCGCCTGCTGCACGTCCAGGTTCCAATCGATGACACCGAGGAGCACCTTCCCGACATAGCCGATGATGCGGGAGCCTCCCGGCGACCCGATCGCAAGTACCGGCCGGTCTTCCGGACCGAACACGATCATCGGCGCCATCGAGCTTCTCGGGCGCTTTCCCGGCTCGGCACGGTTGGGGCCCGGTCGCCCATCCACCTCTGGCCGAAACGAGAAGTCCGTCAGCTGATTGTTCAGCATGAAGCCGCGCACCATGATTCGCGAGCCGAACGCGTTCTCGACGCTGCTGGTGAGCGAAGCGACATTGCCCTGCTCGTCGACCACGCTCAGATGCATCGTCGATGGTGGCCGAATCATTCCGTCCGCTGGAGGAGCGAGCTCCGTTTTGCGAATCGCGGGCGTACCAGGCAGCACCTCGCCCAGTGAGCCGTCCATACAGATGCGCTCGGAACGCTCCAGGAGGTAGCGCTGGTCCAGCAGACCTCCGACCGGCACGTCTACGAAAGCCGGATCGGCGACATACGTCCGGTCGGCGAAGGCGAGGCGGCTCGCTTCGGCGAACAGATGTGCCGATTCCACCGACCACGGCCCGCGTGCCGCGACATCGAACCGCTCCAGCATGCCCAGCGTCTGCAGCACGGCGATTGGCCCGGCGCTCGGGGGTGGCATGCCGCAGGCGCGGTAGTGTCGGTAGGCTCTGCAGACCGCCTCTCGGACGACCGGCTGGTAACCGGCAAGATCCTGCATGCTCAGCCGGCCCGGATTGGCCGCAAAGCCCCTCACCTCGGCCACGATCTCCGCCGCTATCTCGCCGGTCAGGATTGCGGCGCTCCCTTCCTCGGCCAGGGCACGGAGCGTGTCGGCCAGTTCCGGATTGCGCAGGATGTGGCCGGCCGGCAGCGGAGCGCCCTCCGGCGTATGGAAATAGGCGGCGGTGGCGGGATGCCGCTTCAGGTACTTGTCGGCGGCGATCAGCGCATGCAGCCGGGGTGAAACCGGAAAGCCGCGTTCGGCCAGCGCGATCGCCTCCGCGAACAAGCTCGCCCACGGCAGCTCGCCCTCCTCGCGATGCGCGCGCTCGAGCATCGGCACGAGCCCGGGCACGCCGACGGAGAGGCCCCCGACGACGGCGTCGAAGAAGGCGAGCGGCTCTCCGGATTCGTCGAGGAACATGTCGGGCGTTGCCGCCGCAGGGGCGGTTTCGCGGCCGTCGTAAGCTTTCAGCTCCCCCGACTCCGCATCATAGTGCAGGAGAAAGCCGCCGCCGCCTATCCCGGATGACTGCGGCTCGACCAGGGTCAGAACCATCTGCGCGGCAATGGCGGCGTCGACCGCGCTGCCGCCGCGGCGGAGAGCCTCTAGCCCCGCTTCAGCCGCGAGCGGATGCGAGGCGGCAATCATGTAGCGATTTGCCGCGACCGCTGTTCGCTCGATTATTCCGCTCGCCGCTTCCGGATCTGGCCGCATCTCGGCACCCAGCGGGGCGTCCGATTGTTGAAAGCAGACGAAGAGCGCGACCAGCGGGCCGAGGAATGTCCGCGCCCGACACCCGGGCCCTCGTTCCGCGAGCGTGGAACAGCGATAGCCGATCGGCTCGCGCTCACCGGCAGCAGGCAAATCGCCTGCTGCGGCAAGGCACGAGCCGACGCGGCTACGGGCCTGTGATGTCAATCGTCCCAAACGTTCTGCGGCATCGGCAATCCGGCGAAATCGGCCTCGGTGAGGGGCTGATCGGCGGCTATCCCGAGGTCTTCCAGGATCGACATGAGCTGACGCGCATGCTGGCCGGCGTGCCAGGTGGTGCGCTCTAGAACCTCATGCAGTGGCTGTTGGCCGTAATAGGTGTCCACCATCTGCGGAAGCGACCCTCCGCCGCTGGTGCTGTCCCACCAGTTCCTCACTTTCTGCCGGACGACGCTGCCGTATTCGGCGATATCGTAACCGGAGCGGATATTTTCGGGCGGCGGAGCCGTTAGCGCTTCGTAGGTTAGTTGCCGCCCTTCACCCACCGCATCCACGAAGGCCTCCGGAATGCGGAAGACATGGTGGCCGAGTTGACGGTAGGTCCGGTTACGGTTCTTCAGTTTCGTTTCCAGTTCGCCCTCCGGCAACTGGCGTACGAACCGCTGTACGCCCGCGAGGATACGATCCAGGCGGGATATCAATTCGGGCGGGGCTAAGGCCGGCCCGAAATCCCCCGTCAATCCGACGAATTCGGCAACGACCTTGAGTGATTGCGCGAACACGTAGCGATCGCCTTTGGCGACGACAGGAACCGTCCGGGCTCCGAGAGCCCTGAGGGCGTCCATGCCGCCTTCATCGTTCGCCACGTCTATAGACTCGAACTCGATCCCACGGATCGACAGGAACTCTTTCGTCCTGAGGCAGCTCGTTCAGCCAGGATGCCAGAAGACGCGTATGCTTTCTCGCGATTCCAAGATAACTCCTCCGCCGTTGGATCACTGACTGAAGGCTTCGCGCCGGGCAATGTCAAGGGACCATGGTCCGGTGCCGCCGGCCCATGGTCCCGGGACGCTCAGTTCTAGCACTCGACATTCCGCCGTCTCGCCCCCTGCCCCCACGCCATCTTGCCTAGGATCTGACGTGGTTCCCGACACACATTTCCGTCGGGCAGAATTAGGTGCGGCGGGCAGCGATCCGACGCTCGTAGAAACGCAGGATCGGCCGATTGCGTTCCCTCGGCCGGGCGAAATTTAAGCATCCGGATCAAAGATTTTCGTCATCGAGATGATGCTTAGAACAAGCTGCCGAAGCAGGAGCCTGCAGGAGCTGTTCCGGCGCGGAGTACGCCTTGACGACCTGCTTCGCAGGAGCCTCACTATGCGGGTCGATCTCCCTTCCTTATGTCTGGCATTCTCCTGCATAACGAGCAGGTCAGTCCACGCCCTCTTGCATACGCGGGTGCACCGATGAGCGCAGCACAGCCGAAGACCATTCGCCTCGCGGACTACGCTTCCCCCGACTATCGGGTCGAAGAGGTTCATCTGGCCTTCGACCTCGATGAGAAGAAGACGAAGGTGACCTCGCGCCTGAAGGTGCGGAGCGATCACGACCGGGGTTCCGGCGTACAGCCGCTGGTCCTCGACGGTGACGAATTGAAGCTCGTTTCGGTGAAGCTCGACGGGAAGCCGCTTTCGGAAAAGGAATATGTCCTCGACGAAGCATCGTTGAGGATCCCTTCTCCGCCCGAGAAGTTCGAGCTGGAGATCGAGACGGAAATCGATCCGTCGGCTAACACCAAACTGGAGGGCCTTTACGTATCCGGCGGAAACTTTTGTACCCAGTGCGAGGCAGAAGGGTTTCGCCGGATCACGTTCTATCCCGATCGACCTGACGTGATGGCGGTCTTCACTACCACGATTCGCGCCGACAAGAAGTCATGCCCGGTGCTCCTCTCCAACGGAAATCGAGTGAGCGAAAGAAGCATCGACGGTGGGCGGCACGAAGCCGTCTGGCACGACCCGTTTCCGAAGCCGTCCTATCTGTTCGCTCTGGTGGCCGGCGATCTGGTGGCAGTCGAGGACACGTTCGTCACCGCCTCGGGGCGGACGGTAAAGCTCTGTATCTACGTCGAAGAAGGCAACCAGAACCGCTGCGCCTATGCCATGGACGCCCTGAAGCGCGCGATGCGCTGGGACGAGGAGACCTTCGGCCTGGAGTACGACCTCGACGTCTTTAACATCGTCGCCGTCAACGACTTCAACATGGGGGCGATGGAGAACAAGAGCCTCAACGTCTTCAATGCCAAGTACGTGTTGGCGAGCCCAGAAACCGCGACAGATGCCGACTACGCGGCGATCGAATCCATCGTCGCGCACGAGTATTTCCACAACTGGACCGGCAATCGCGTAACCTGCCGAGACTGGTTTCAACTCAGCCTCAAGGAAGGTCTGACGGTCTTTCGCGACCAGTTGTTTTCGGCGGATATGCGCTCGGCGCCCGTTCGCCGCATCGCGGACGTGCGCGCCCTTCGAGCGCGCCAGTTCCCGGAGGACGCGGGCCCCCTCGCCCACCCGGTCCGTCCCGAGTCCTACATCGAGATCAACAACTTCTACACGCCCACCGTCTACGAGAAAGGTGCCGAGGTCATCCGGATGATACATACCCTCCTCGGTCGGGAGGGATTCCGGAGAGGAATGGATCTGTATTTCGAGCGCCACGATGGGCAGGCCGTCACCTGCGACGACTTCGTGCAGGCGATGGAAGACGCGACCGGCGTGGACCTCGGACAGTTCAGGCTCTGGTACAGTCAGGCGGGAACCCCTGAGCTTTCGGTCGAGGGAAAGTTCGACAGCCTGGAACGCTCCTTCCATCTGAAGGTGAAGCAGCGGACGCCGCCCACACCGGGCCAGCCGGAAAAGAAGCCGGTGCACCTGCCCCTCAAGGTCGCGCTGCTCGATCGGCGCGGGCGGGAACTGCCCTTGCGCTTCGAGGGCGAGGGCATCGGCATGGAGGCTGGCGAGCGGGTGCTGAACATCACCGAAGCAGAACAGACCTTCCGGTTCCTGAATGTGCCCCTGCCGCCGGTGCCCTCCATCAACCGGGGTTTCGGCGCTCCCGTCCGGTTGAAGATCGACCTCCCGGAAGAAGACCGGGCTTTTCTGATGGGATACGACACGGACCGCTTCAACAGATGGGAGGCAGGACAGCAGTACGCCACGGACCTTCTGTTGCGGGCGGTGCGCAACGGCACGCGCAGCGGTCCGATCGCTCCGGACTTCGTCGAGGCTTTGAGGCGGACGATCGAAGACGCCGTAGAGGATCGCGCCTTTGCGGCGCAGATGCTGACGTTGCCGAGCGAAGACTACATCGGCGAACAGATGGAGATCATCGACGTCGAGGCGATTCACACCGCACGGGAAAAGCTCCGACGCGAGATCGCAACCAACTACAAGGAAGAGCTGCTTACACTCTACCGCGACAATCGCAGCAATGAGCCGTTCAGCCCAGACGCAGCTTCGGCCGGGCGGCGAGCGTTAAAGAACGCGGCGCTGTCGTATCTTGCCCTGATCGAAGAGCCGGGGATGCGTGCCCTCGTCAAGGAACAGTACTTCGAGGCGGACAACATGACCGACAGGATGGCAGCGCTGGCGGCACTGAACGATATCGCCGCGCCCGACCGCCAGGAGGCCCTGGACGATTTCTACCGAAAGTTCCAGTCGGACACGCTGGTCGTCGACAAATGGTTCGCGCTCCAAGCCACCTCGTCGCTCCCCCAGACACTGGAGCGGGTAAAGGAGCTGCTGGATCACGAGGCGTTCTCGATCCGCAATCCCAACAAGGTGCGCGCCCTCGTGGGCGCGTTTGCAAGCGGCAATCCGCTCCGGTTCCATGCCCAAGACGGCAGCGGCTACGCCTTCCTCGCGGACCGCGTCATCGAGCTCGACAAGCTCAATCCGCAGACGGCCGCCCGTTTGCTGGGTCCTCTCGGGCGCTGGCGGCGTTTTGATAAGGCGCGCCAGGAGAAGATGCAGGCGGCGTTGCGACGAGTGCTGGCGGAGCCGAAGCTTTCGAGGGATGTTTATGAGATCGCATCCAAGTCATTGGGCGAAGCGGCTTCGTAGGCTCGCGGTGAGACCACGATCGGAAACAGGGATCCGCCTCGATCGAAGTGGCCCCCGTCGGTCCCGCGCGCTTGGCTGAGCTTCACTTCCATGTCCGAGCGTCTCCCCCTGCGTCCCCCAGTCACCCTCGGCGATCTGGCCGACGCGCTGAACGGCAAGCTCATTGGCAATGGCGAGATTCAGGTGTCGGCGCTCGTCCATCCCACGGAGGTCTCGAGAGCGGACCATCTGGTTTTTGTGATGGAGCCGGCGCTCGTCTCCGCCTTGGAGGGCTCACCGGTACTTGGAGCGGTCGTCGCCGAGGATATCTGCCTTCCGCAAGGGCTTCTGGAGGGCGTGGTGCGCGTGCAGCGGCCCCGTTACGCCTTGGCCGACCTGCTCGAGATCTTCGCATCCCCTGTCGATCCACCTCCGGGTGTCCACCCCTCCGCCATCGTCGACGCATCGGCTATGATTTATCCAGCGGTCTCGATCGGGCCGTTCGTGCATGTCGGCCCCGACGCCTCGGTCGGCAGCGGCAGTATCCTCATGTCGCACGTGAGCGTAGGTGCCTCGGCGAGGATAGGCGAGAACTGCCTGCTGCACTCGGGCGTGCGTATCGGTGAGCGCGTTTGCATCGGCAACCGTGTCATCATCCACCACAACGCGAGCGTCGGCGCCGACGGCTTCAGCTTCGTGACCCCGGAGCAAGCCAGCTTCGAAGCGGCAAAGACCGGCGGGGATTTCGTGACCACGAACAACAGGGGCATTCGCCGGATAAATTCGATCGGCACCGTCGTCATCGGCGACGATGTCGAGATCGGCGCCTGCTCCACGATCGATCGCGCCAATCTCGGCGCAACCGTCATCGGACGTGGAACCAAGATCGACAATCAGGTGCAGATCGCGCACAACTGCCACATTGGCGAGGACTGCTTGATCTCGGGGTGCGTCGGAATATCCGGAAGCTGCCGGCTCGGTGATCGGGTAGTGCTGGCGGGGGGCGTCGGCCTCGCCGACCACATCGAGGTCGGGGATGATGCCGTCGTCGGCGCCGGTAGCGGCGTGTGGCGCAATGTTCCGCCCAAACAGGTGGTACTGGGCTACCCGGCGGCTCCGAAATCGGAAGCGCTGGAACGGGAGCTGAACATCGGCCGTCTCCGGCGCCTGATTCGGGATGTGGCGGATCTTCGGCGCCGGCTGTTGCGACTGGACCACCGGTAGTCCGGGCTGCCGTAGTGTTGTGCGCTATATTCGGCGGAGGTGACGCCAGGTGCCGCTAGCGGCGGTCCGAGCTCAGAGAGGACGACATGCCGGACGTCGAGAGCAGGATCAGGGAGATCATAGCACGTGAGGCGGGTGTCCCTCGGGACACGGTGCAGCGGCATTCCACCCTCGCAGATCTCGATATCTCATCCGTGCAGTTCGTCCAGATCATGTTTCTCATCGAAGAGGAATTCGACATCTACCTCGCCGAGGGCGAGATCGGCGTCGACCTCGTTAGTGTCGGCGAGCTTCTCGATGCCGTGGAGAGGCTTCTGGCCGATAAATCACGCTCCGCCGGCGCCTGAATGCGACGGGTCGCCATTACCGGAATGGGTTGCGTGTCGCCGCTCGGAAACTCGGTCGACGCGTTCTGGAAGTCGTGCCTGACCGGACGGAGCGCGATCGGGCCAATCCGTTCATTCGACACCTCCCTCCTCCATGCCTGCAATGCCGCCGAAGTGTCGGGGTTCGATCCCGAAGGCTATTTCGACGCGAAGGAGCTTGCGCAGATCGACCGCTTCACCCAGTTCGCGCTCGTCGCAGCTGACGAGGCGGTGGTCCAGTCCGGTATCCAATTCGAATCTGATCTGGCCTGCAGGACTGCCGTGATCGTCGGCACCGGCGCGGGCGGCATGGCGACGTTGGATGAATGCTATCGCCGGCTTTATGCGGAAACCGCAACTCGCCTGCCTCCTTTCACCATTCCGAAGCTCATGCTGAACGCTCCGGCGAGCCACATCACCATGCGCTTCGGCATCACCGGTCCGGCCTGGACCGTGGCGAGCGCCTGTTCGTCGTCCAATCACGCGATCGGCACTGCCTTCAATATGGTGCGAACCGGACAATGCGAGCTGGCGATCGCCGGCGGTGCGGAAGCGGCCCTCACGCTTGGCACCCTGAAGGGGTGGGAGGCGCTGCGCGTGATGGCTCCGGACACCTGTCGCCCATTCAGCCAAGGGCGCCGCGGCATGATCTTGGGTGAAGGAGCGGCCATATTCGTGCTGGAGCCGCTCGAGCGAGCGAAGTCGCGAGGTGCGGCGGTTCTCGCGGAGCTGGCCGGATTCGGCATGTCCTCCGACGCCAACGACCTCCTGCAGCCGTCGAGCGACGGCGCGGCTGCCGCTATGCGCGGAGCGCTCGAAGATGCTGGCGTGAAGCCGGAGGATGTGACCTACGTCAACGCACATGGCACCGGCACGCTCGCTAACGACCCGACCGAGAGCCGGGCGATCCGACGGGTATTCGGCGAACACGCTGATCGACTCGCGGTCTCTTCGACCAAGTCCATGCACGGGCATGCGCTGGGTGCGGCGGGAGCGATCGAGCTGGTCGCCACCATCAGGGCACTTGGAGACCAAATCGCCCCTCCCACGGCGAATTTTCTGGAGCCCGATCCTGCCTGCGACCTCGATTATGTTCCGAACCAGGCGCGCGCGATGCCGATCGAAGCCGCGATCTCCAACTCGTTCGCCTTCGGAGGATTGAACGCCGTGCTTGCGCTAAAGCGGACGTATTGAGGGCCGCGACTGGTCGATCACGGCATTTCCTGTGCCTATCTAATCCTGTATACGCGGCTCATGACGATAATTACCGAACAATCAGAGCTGGAAGCCTTCTGCCGTGCGGCAGCATCGGCGGATTATGTGACCGTCGACACCGAGTTCATGCGGGACAGCACCTACTGGCCCAAGCTCTGTCTCGTGCAGGTGGCTGCGCCCGAGCGTGCTGTCGCCATCGATGCGCTCGCTCCGGGGATAGATCTCAAGCCGTTCTATGACCTGCTGGCCGATCGCAGTGTCCTGAAAGTCATGCATGCAGCACGCCAGGACGTCGAAATCTTCTGGCACGGCGCGCGGACCATACCGGAACCTCTGTTCGATACCCAGATCGCCGCGATGGTGTGCGGCTATGGCGACTCCGTCGGCTACGAGACCCTGGTCGCCTCGCTGACCGGCACGCGCATCGACAAGGTCTCCCGCTTCACCAACTGGTCGCAGCGCCCGCTGACGCCGCAGCAGATCGACTATGCCCTCTCCGACGTGGTTCATCTGCGCAGCGTGTACGAGAAGCTTCGGGAGCGGCTTGAAAAGAACGGCCGCATTGCGTGGGTCGAAGAAGAAGATGCGATCCTGACCAATCCAGACACCTATAACCTGGATCCGGAGCGCGCTTACGAACGGCTGAAGACACGCAGCGACAACCCGAAGTTTCTGGCCGTCCTGCAGGCCGCCGCAGCCTGGCGTGAACGTGAAGCGCAACGTCGCGACACGCCGCGGAACTGGATATTGCGTGACGACGCGCTCCTCGACATTGCCGCGCAGGCTCCGTCGAACGCCAAGAGCCTCGCTCGGAGCCGCGGCGTGCCCAAAGGCTTCGCCGAAAGCCGTGCGGCAACCGAACTTCTCCAAGCGATCACAGAGGCCGCACGCTCGCCCCTCCCACAGCCGCCGCGAGTCCGGGCCCGCCGGGAAGCGAATCAGGGGGTCGGCGCCATCGTCGACCTTCTGCGGGTCCTTCTGAAGATGAAGTGCGAGGAACACGGCGTCGCGCAAAAGCTGATTGCGAGCACGAGCGACCTCGAACAGCTGGCGGGGCAAGAAAATCCCGACGTACCGGCGCTCCACGGCTGGCGGCGAGAGGTGTTCGGCGAAGCGGCGCTGGCGTTGAAGCAGGGACGTCTCGCCCTGGCGCTGCGAGGCAAGCGTCTGGAAGCGATCCGGCTGGATGGTGAGGGAGCGAAGGAGAAGCCCGTCCGACAGGCCGGCGCCAAAGCCTCGGCCAAATCCAGTTGAGGTCGCGCCCCGTGGTCAGTCTGCGGTTTTAAACTCTGCACTGCGGCCCAGAGCTCTTGAAAGTGCCTCCAGCCGCCTGCTGACCACATCGCCCCTGAAACCTGCCCCCTGTCGCGGTACGCGGAGGGTCAGCCGCTGGCCGGATAGCCGGAGGCTTGTGGCCCGGACCCGCTCGGTCGAACCTGCACCGATCGCGAATGCGAGCCTCAGTGCCAGTCCGATCACCTGGGCGACCGTGAGATCCTCGTCGTTCAACAGCTTCTTGGTCTCGGTCGTGAAATCTGCGTCGATGTCGCCCTCGTACCGGCTCAAGAGCGCGAGTGCGAGCAGGCTCCGCTCGGCGTGGTCGATCCCGACCGCAGGCATGCGCAGCACCCGGAAGTACGCATGCTCGCCCCTATAATCGGGGTGATCGAGACCGGTGATGTCGCCGAGCCAGCAGGCCGCACGTGCGAGACGCCGGACGGAACTCGACTCGGGCAACAACGGAGACAGCCATTCCGCGAGGGAGTCTCCGTCCGGGCGGAAGCGGCCGCCCCGCCGGGCCATTTCACGTGCCGCTTCGATCAAAGGATCCTGCGCTCTTTCCTCCGAAGTCAGCATGTCGAAGATCATCCCTTCCCGGACGCCGTAGCTCGAGAAGACGACCGAGCTCGGCTGAACCCGGGCTATGAGCCGATTAAGAATGAGAGCGCCGTGCGGGAGAACGTCGAGACGACGCTTTGGCGCCCCCTTGAGGCGCCGCAGCGTCTGGCCGCTCAGCTTGCTGACGACAGCACCGAATTCAGCCGCAGCACGAGAGCTGATCTCGTAGTAATGAATCACTCTGAGCGGATACCGGACATGCCGCATGTGGACTCTGGCGATGCTGCGCCAACTGCCGCCGACCGGATAGAGCGTCTTGCCACGTGCTTTCTCGAGCCAGGGCAGAGCCGCAAGTTCGGCATCGACGTAGTCCACCAGGTCTCCGTACTTAAGCCCGGACGGAACCCGGAAAGGCCCGAGCGGCAAGGTCGCATTCTCCATGACCCGCTGCTCACCAACCGAGATCAGCTCGAGACTGCCACCTCCGAGATCGCCGACGATCCCGTCCGCGTCAGGAATCGACGAGACGACGCCGAGCGCCGAGAGCCGCGCCTCCTCGCCGCCGTCCATCAGACGTATCTCCAATCCGCACTGTTGCCGGACCAGATGCATGAATTCTTGCCCGTCCTGGGCATCGCGCACAGCGGCGGTCGCGAAAGCGAGCACTTCGCGGGCGCCCATCGCATCCGCCATCGCCACGAACCGTGCCAGGTTCTCCAGCGCCGACGTCACGCCTTCCGGATTGAGACGGCCGGATTCGGCCAATCCTCGCCCGAGACCGCACAGAACCTTTTCGTTGAAGATCGGCAGCAAGGCCCGCGACGCCTCTGCGAAGATCGCCAGGCGAATCGAGTTGGATCCGACGTCCACGACGCCGATACCGGAGCCGGTAGATCTCTCCGGGACCATCTGCGTGACCTTCAAGCGTTGCTTAGGACCAACAAGGGTGCGGGTCCGCTTTTGGCCAACGCGGAGCCACGACCGGAAAGGCTGGGGTTCGTCATGAAATACTCATGCGCACTGAAAGGATGTGGCCCCGGCTTGACCCGCTCATAGCTGCCATCCGGCCGAAGCGACCAGCTCTGAACGTCATCCTTCAGATTGGCGATCATGATCTGGTCTAGGATCTGGCGATGGACCGTCGGGTTCTCGATCGGCACCAGTGCTTCGAGCCGGCGATGCAGGTTGCGCGGCATCCAGTCGGCCGAAGAAATGAAAACCTTCGCCTGCGGAGACGGTAGCCCGAACCCGGCGCCAAAGCACACTATTCGGCCGTGCTCGAGAAAACGCCCGATTATGCTTTTCACACGGATCCGCTCCGAGAGACCCGGAATGCCCGGACGCAGGCAGCATATCCCCCGGATGACAAGGTCGATCTCCACGCCGGCCTGGGAGGCGGCGTAGAGCGCGTCGATTACCTCGGCATCGACCAGCGCATTGAGCTTTGCCCAGATCTGCCCCGGCCGGCCCTCTTCCGCATGCCGCGCCTCGTCTCTGATCAGGCGAAGCAGGAGCGGCTTCAACGTCAACGGAGAGATCGCGAGCTTCTCCAGGGTTTCGGGCTTCGCATAGCCCGTCATGTAATTGAAAGCCCGTGCGGCATCACGACAGAGAGCCGGGTCGCAGGTGAAGAACGAGAGGTCCGTATACACCTTGGCTGTGACCGGGTGATAGTTCCCGGTGCCGTAATGCGCATAGCTGCGCAACGTCGCGCCTTCACGGCGCACGACGAGCGACACCTTCGCGTGCGTCTTCAGGTCGACGAAACCGTACACCACCTGGGCGCCGGCCCGCTCCAGATCCCGCGCCCAGCGGATGTTCGCCTCTTCGTCGAAGCGAGCCTTGACTTCCACGAGCGCCGTCACCGATTTGCCGGTTTCGGCCGCTTCGATCAGCGCTCGAACGATCGGCGAGTCGTTGCTGGTCCGGTAGAGCGTCTGCTTGATCGCGACCACCGATGGGTCCCGCGCCGCCTGCACCAGAAACTGAACCACCGCATCGAAGCTTTCGTAGGGGTGGTGAATCACCAGGTCCTTGGCGCGGATAGCAGCGAATACGTCGCCGCCGAAATCGCGAAACCGTTCCGGGAATCGAGCCTTGTAGGCGGGGAAAAGCAGATCGGGCCGTTCGTCGGTGATCATCTGAGCGGTGTCGGGCAGCCCGACCAGGTCCTCGAGAACGACGACATGGCTTCCCTGCGCCTCGAGTTCGCGCACCACATATCTGAACAGGCTGTCCGGCATGCTCCCGTTTACCGTCAGTCGGACTACCTGACCGCGGCGACGGCGCTTGAGCGCGGTCTCGAGGAAACGAACAAGGTCTTCGGATTCTTCGTCCACCTCGACCTCGCTATCGCGTATCACGCGGAAATACCCTTTCCCCACCGCTTCGTAGCCGGGGAAGTATCGATCGAGGAAGAGCCCTATGAGCTCTTCGAGTGCGAGATATCTAATGCTCCGACCCGGCAGGCGGATGAAGCGCTCAATCCGCAACGGCATGGGAATCAGCGCGTCCATCGTCTTGCCTTCCTGACGATGGCGAAGCTGTAGCGCCATGCAGAATCCGCGGTTCGGGATGAACGGGAACGGATGCGCCGGGTCTATCGCCAATGGCGTGAGGACCGGAAATACCTCCTCCATGAAGTGGTCCCGCAGCCAATCCTCGTCCTCCGCGGTGAGCTCGGAGGGTGCGACCAGAGTAACCCCGGCGACACGAAGCTCTTCGGCCAGTTCGCGCCAGCAGCGCTGCTGCTCCTCCATCAGCGTGCCGGAGCGATCCTTGATAGCTTCGAGCTGCTGCGAAGGGGTCAGCCCGTCATCGCTCAACGTCGCGATACCTGCGGCGACCTGCGCACACAGGCCGGCAACACGGACCATGTAGAACTCGTCGAGATTGCTCGCGGAGATCGAAAGGAAGCGAAGGCGCTCCAGCAGCGGATGCGCGTCATTCCGCGCCTCCTCCAGCACTCGCTCGTTGAAGGCGAGCCATGAAAGCTCCCGATTGAGGAATCGGTGCGGAGAGGCGGCGAGCACCTCGGCCCCGGAGGACGGCTGCATGCGAGCCGTTCCTGCCGCCAGCTCTGCGGTCCTGATGCCGGCCGCGTGTCTCGTCTCGCCCTCTGCTCCGTCCATCGCCATTCAAATCTCCCCGACCGGCATCGCGGCCGCATGTGCTCCTAGAGTATATATGCCCTTGGTCTGTTACATCATTGCCTCGGCGGACCTGCCGGTATCGGAGCGTGCTGATGCGCCTGACCCTTCTTCTGTTGAGACACGCCGAAGCTGGACCGGCAGTGGCGGGGCAACGCGACCGCGACCGCACCCTGACTTGCCGGGGCCGTCGAGACGCGGAAAGGGTGGGCAGGGAACTCGCGAGGCGCGGCGTGGCCCCGGACCTCGCGCTATCCTCCGGCGCCCGGCGTGCGGACGAAACGATGAATCTGGTGCTGAACCAGA
>Ga0079224_100007411_pt1 | contig 14725 bp, 19 predicted proteins | sample Stecom2015_FD_80414 | JGI IMG/M metagenome (GOLD analysis project Ga0079224, IMG submission 80414) | Agricultural soil microbial communities from Utah to study Nitrogen management - Steer compost 2015 | ecosystem: Environmental > Terrestrial > Soil > Agricultural land | place: USA: Utah...
ACGAACGGAGTGCGAGGAACCCGACCAGCCAGCACCGAGGGTGACGAACACAAGTGAGGAACGAACGGAGTGCGAGGAACCCGACCAGCCAGCACCGAGGGTGACGAGCACGAGTGAGGAACGAACGGAGGGTGTGATGACCGAGGCGATGGCGCAGCAGCCTGCTGCCCCCACTGATCAGGCGACACGGGTTCGTCTGCGGTACTTCGCCGCCGCCGCTGAGGCGGCCGGGACGTCCTCGGAGGACCTCGCCGTCCGGGCGGACTGCACGGTCGGCGAGCTGGTCGAGACGCTCACGGTCGCCCACGGGCCGCAGTTGGGCCGGGTGCTGGCCATCTCCAGTCTCCTGGTCGACGGGCAGACTCGGGTGGTCGCGGACGACGGTGCCGCCCGCCTCTCCGGCGCCGCCGAGGTCGGCGTCGACGTCCTGCCCCCGTTCGCGGGGGGCTGACCGCTCGTCAGAGCGTGGGTCTCACCAGCCTCTCGGCCTCCTGCGCCCCTCTGACGCGGCACGGTACTGGTATTCCTGCCCCGTGTCCGGCGTACGCCGCGTGACCACAGCGGCAATCACCGGCAGGAGGACCAGTCCGAGCACGGCGATGACCGCCCACACGAGGAGGCTCGTCTCGGTCGGCGGGTTGTCGAAGATACGGATGCCCCGCCAGATCCCCACGCCTGCGACTGCGATCATCAGGATTGCTCCGATCAGCCCTGCACCCATGCTGTCCAGGGCCATGCCGAGCAGGCAGAGCAGACACCAGGCGTACATCGCGATGACAAAGGCGGCGGCGAGACCGAAAGCCAGTGGATCCGAGGAGTAGGTCGCGATGACGGTCTGGCCGTGCATGAGCTTGTCGACCACGAGCGGCCACACCAACATCGAGGCAAGCTGGATGGCAGCAGCGAAGGGGGCACCCAGGATGACCAGACCGGGAAGACCCGTCCGCCGGAAGCCGTTGTCCTCCCGCTTGAAGCTCACGAGCGAGTAGGCCCAGAGCGCGGGACCGAGCCCGGCGAGGATGCCCGCCCAGACGCCGTCCGGTTCGACCTGATCGAGGTTGTTCGTCCTGAGCAGCCCGGTGGCGGAGACCAGCATGAAGATCGTCCACAAGACGGCGACGAAGCCGGCCACGATGAGCATCCTGCGCAGATCCGATCCCCAGGTGGGCACGGGCTTCGTCGCCGGGTGCTGCCGTCCACGTGGCGACGAGTACGGCCCGTGCGGCGGCCCACCTGGATAGGTCACACCAGCATTATGCTCGTCTCGTATTGTCGTCCGGACGCCGTGAGCCTGTGGCGCTTCCGCGTCCAGGGCGCACCCGACGGAGACGACACCGCGATGGAACACCTGGCCCGAACTCGGTCCGAGCGCGGAGAACTCGCGCTGTCGCGCCGGCCGTCCGGGGATCTGGAGCTGCGGGTGAACGGCGTCTTCGTCATGGACACGGCCGACGTCACCACTGAGCGGATGCTGGCCGCTGCGGCGCTGCGCACGTGCGCCGACCCGGCCGCCGTTCTGGTCGGCGGCCTCGGCCTGGGATTCACCCTCGCCGAGGTCCTCGCGGATCCGCGGGTGGAACGCTGCGTCGTCGTTGAGATCGAACCGGATGTGGTCACGTGGATGCGGGACGGCACCGTGGCGCACGGCCCGGAGCTCTTGGCTGACGCCAGGGTCGAAGTCCTCGTGGCCGACGTCGCCGACGTCCTCATGGCGGCCTCGGCCGAGTTCGATCTTGTGCTGCTCGATGTCGACAACGGGCCCGGATACCTGGTCCACGAGCGGAATGGCGAGCTCTACGAGCAACCGGCCCTGACTCGCCTTTGCCGGGCGCTGCGGCCGGGCGGCGTTCTGGCGGTGTGGTCCTCCGCACCGGCGCCGGAGCTGCACGAGGCACTGTCCGCGACATTCGCCGCTGTCCAGGTGAGCGCACTGCCGGTCCGGCTCCAGGACCGGGACGAGGAGTACGTCCTCTACAGCGCCAGGACCTGACGAGCGCGGACGCGACAGTCCCGGTCGCCGGTTGGGGACAGGACGGTCCCCAGGTGAGCGGCGACCTTGTCATCCTGCGCGCCTCGTCGTCCCGAGGCGCCCTGGCGGCGTACCCACGAGACGGGGGTCGACGGCGTCCAGGCCCCCTGGCAACTGCCCCACGCTCTGGTGCCCACGGGTGCTTTCTGCAGTGGGGCTTGGCATGCGGCTCGGTAAGCGGTAACTTACCGTAAGTGCTCACTAACGAAGTCGACGCGTGGACCGCCCTCGGGGAGCCGAGCCGGCGGCGGATCTTTCACGCGGTGACGTCCCGGCCGCAGTCCGTCGGTGAGCTCGCCGCCGACCTGCCGATCTCACGTCCTGCCGTCTCCCAGCACCTGAAGGTGCTGCGTGCGGCGGAGCTGGTGCGCGTCCACACCGCCGGCACCAGGCGCATCTACACCGTGGACACCACGGGCCTGAGTGCCCTGCGAGCCGAGCTCGACGCCTTCTGGGCGCAGACGCTGACGAACCTCAAGTCCGTCGCCGAGAATTCAGCGGCGCCCCAGAGCGGCACCCAGACCCACACCGAGGAGACCTGATATGCCCGTCGCCGACCCCACCACCGTGCGCCACGAGGTCGTCGTGGAGGTGCCCGCCGAACGCGCGTTCGTGGTGTTCACCGAGCAGTTCGACGCCATCAAACCCCGCGAGCACAACCTGCTCGACTCCCCCATCGTCGAGACGGTCTTCGAGCCACGCGTCGGCGGTGCCGTCTACGACCGCGCCGAGGACGGCTCACAGTGCCGGTGGGCACGGGTCCTCGTCTTCGAACCACCGCACCGCGTCGTCATCTCGTGGGACATCACGCCGGCGTGGACGGTCGAGACCGACCCGGGCCGCAGCAGTGAGGTCGAGGTGCAGTTCATCCCCGACGGCCCGGAGCGGACGCTCGTGGCGCTGGAGCACCGCCATCTGGACCGGCACGGTGACGGCTGGGAGCGCGAGCGCGACTCCGTCGACGGGCCCGGCGGCTGGCCTGTGTATCTCGAACGATTCGCCGGGTTGGCGGATACCTGAGATGGCGACCAAGGAACCGACGGGCATGGCGCTCGCAGCCGCGGAGCGAGAGGACCTGGCCGACTTCCTGGCCAGACTCACTCCCGAACAGTGGCGTGCGCCCAGCTTGTGCGCCGGCTGGAGTGTCCGGGACGTCGTCGCCCACGTGATCAGCTACGACGAGATCGGCTGGCGCGGCCTTCCGTGGCGGCTCCTGCGCGGCCGGCTCGGCGGCGGCGACGCGAACGCCGTCGGTCTGCGTGACTACGCCCAGCACTCCCCGGAGGACCTGCTCGCCCTGCTTCGGACACACCTGACCCCACGCGGACTGCCGGCAGCCTTCGGCGGCATGATCGGCCTTACCGACGCCCTCATCCACCATCAGGACATCCGCCGGCCGCTCGGCCTCCCCCGGACGGTGCCCCCGGAACGGCTGGCGGCAGCCCTCCCCCGCGCGCTGGCCGCGCCGGTGCTCCCGGCGAAGCAGAATGCGGCGGGCCTGCGCCTGGTGGTCACCGACCTCGATCTCGTTCACGGCGACGGACCCGAGGTTCGCGGCCCAGGCGAGGCTTTGCTCCTCGCCGTCGCAGGCCGCGAGGCGGCACTGACGGACCTCGACGGACCAGGGCTGGCGACGCTGACGACCCGCGTCTCGCAGGGCCACTGACGGCAGGCGCGTCCCTCAGGCGCTGCCCGTCCATTCGTACGAGCCGTCCGGGAAGACCTGCCGCTTCCAGACCGGCAGGCGCCGTTTGATCTCCTCGACGAGTTCGGCGGCAGCCGCGAAGGCCTCGGCGCGATGGGCGGCGGACACCGCGGCGGCCAACGCGACGTCGCCGACGGCGAGGGTGCCGACCCGGTGCAGAACCGCGACGGCATCCACGGGGAACCGCACCGCGAGATCGTGGGCCACCTGCGTCACGACCGATCCGGCCCCGGGGTGGGCGACGTACTCGATCCCGCCGACGGCACGCCCGCCGTCGTGATCGCGCACCACCCCGGTGAAGGCGACCACGGCGCCGGCCGCCGAGTCCGCGACCGCTCGTTCGCACTCCGCGACGGTGATCTCCGCGCCTCGGACGGCGGCGAGCACGACGCGCTGACCGGGCGGGGTGAGCCGATCCGTCACGGCTGCTCCTCCCGGGCGGCCACGAGGCTGGCCACCGCGTCCGCGCGGCCGCGAACCGCCTCGGCGGACGCGCCGCCCGCCCCGGCCGCGAGGCCGACGACGAAGGCGGTCAGCGGGGCACCGGGCCGCGAAGGGCCGTGTGCGACCGCGCTGACCAAGCGCAACAGGTCCGGCGTCACCTCGCCGACCACGGTGCGGTCGACGCCGAGCTCGGCACAGACCTCGTCGAGCCAGGCGTTCATCTGCGCCATCTTGCGGGTCTCGTCGCCGCGTCGCAGGTTCTCGCCGGTGCTCACTTATCGCCCTCCCGGGTGTAGTCGGTGCCGGTCTCGACCGACAGGATGGCCAACAGCAGTCGTCCGAGCGTGCGTCCCACCCTGGTCTCGGCGTGGGCCGCGAGCGAGGCGGCCGCATCCGGCAGGGCGGGGACCAGATGCTCGTCGAGGTGCGTGCGCTCGTCCGCCCGGAGACCACGCGCCGCCGGGGCGTCGCCGGCCGCCCAGGCGTCGGCCTCGCGACGGCACAGCTCGGCGACCTGCCGTGCCGCGTCCGCCAGGTCCCCTGCGGGCGCGAGGTGGGCGGTGTGATCCGCGCGCAGGGCGGACAGGTCGTCGGCCGGGTCGCGGCGGCGCGCCGCGCGGGCGTAGACGTCCAGGCTCATCAGGTCCGCGGTGAACAGGTCCGCGTCCGCCTCGAGCCACCGTGCAGCCAACCGCCACGCGGTCGCGATCTCCCCCGACCGGAGTCGTTCGACGGTGCGTTCCGCCGGAGCGGCGAGCACCTCGGCGGCCGCGTCCCAGCTCCCGGCACGGTCCCGCGCGGCCTGGACGAGTTGCGCCTGGAATCCCGAGACGGTGTCGTCCCCGGCCCCCGCGACCGGGGCCAACCGTCCGCCGTCGTTCATGACGCCCTCGGCAGGGAAGCGGGTTCGCGGACGACGTCGAGGTCCCCGGAGACGGAGCGTGCGGTGAGGAAGCAGATGCCGCCCTCCGTGCGATCCTCGACTGTGGTCGCCCCGAATCCGGAGGTCCGGCGATCGGTCCCGTCGAGGCGCACGGCGCCGGAGACACTGCGTGCGCTGAGCGAGACGCCGGTTCCGATGGGCAGGGCCACGCGCATGTCGCCGGAGACGGTCGAGACGTCGACCTTCGAGGTGTCCGAGTCGGTGCGGACAGCGATGTCGCCGGCCATCGACGCGACCTCCACCCGTGGGAGCCGACCCGCGAGACTCGTACGCCCGGCCGCGGCGTTGACCCGCAGCGGACCGTCGTGACCGGAGACGACGATTCCGCTCGAGGCGGATCTCAACGTCGCGGCGCCCCGGCAACCGTCGAGCAGGATGGAGCCCGCGGCGGTGTTGACGGTGACGTCCTCGACGAGGTGGCGCACCGTGACGTCGGCCGAGGCGGTCGCCACGCTGGTGCCGGTTCCGTGCGGGACGTAGATGGTCAGCGCGGCCGAGTCGGAGGAGTTGTACGACCGGAGCCGCTTGACCCAGCCCTCCCAGCCGATGGACGGATACCCGATGGTCAGACGTCCGCCTTCGACCGTCATCTCGAGCGGATTGCCGACGAGCTCGGTGACCTCGGCCCACACGTGCGGTGCCTCGTGGCTGCGCACCTCGACACTGCCCGCCACAAGTTGGACCCGCAATCGGGTGACGTCGTCGATCTGGTACTGGGCTACACCGGGGACGATCCAGGATCGGGTGGCCATGAATCCGACCTTACGCGCCCCGGACGGTGCGGACCGGGCTTCGGTCGGAGCCGACGGCGAGGGCCGGGCTCCATGACGGAGACCCGGCCCTCGCGCGGCTTCAGCCCCCGTTGGGGCGCTTGCCGTGGTTCGCGGCGTTGCCCTTGCGGGCACGGCGCTTGCGACCGCGCTTGCTCATCTCGTCACTCCTTCTGGATGCGGCGACCGGGATATGGTCCCACATCAGCGGGAGACGGCGGTGTACGGCACGGTTACCCGCTGCTTGCCCCGTATTTGGGGCCGTGTTCATCCGGCGCGCGATTCCGGTCACACGCCGCCCCGAAACACCTGGCCACCTGGGGCGATGGGTGAGGTGGGCGGCTAATGTGTGGTCACGTGCGCGCCCTGAAGTCGCTGGTGTCCCTGCCGGCGCTCTTGACCGCCCTGATCGGGTTCACCCTCCTGGTCGCCGGTCCGCTGCGACCCTACGAGGCCACCTGGCACCGCTACTGGGCGCGCGGCTTCCCCGACCCGGTGCCGTGGGTCCTGCAGCAGGTGCTGGACCGGATCACCGGCCAGGCCGTGTGCCTCCCGGTGCTGCTCGCGGTCGCCGTCGTCATCGCGCGGCGCCGGCGCACCTGGCGCCCACTGTTTGTCGTCGCGGCGGCGGAGGCGGCGTTCTTCGGGGGCGTCGGGCTCATGAAACTGGTGCTGGCGCGCCCGGCGCCGGTGATGCAGGACGCCCGATTCTTCGCCGGCGGCCTGTTCGAGGACGGCTGGCACGGGATCTCCTACCCGTCGGGACACACCTCCGAGGCGATCCTCATCTACGGTGCCGCCGTCTATCTCATCTTCCGGTACTGCCGCCCCTCGGCGACCGTCCGCCGCCGCCTCGTCATCGCCGTCGGCATCATCGCGGTCAACTCGGTGGCCACGGCCTACCTGTTGGGCTGGCACTGGGCCACCGACCTACCCGCCGGTCTGCTGACCGGCGGTGTACTGCTGCACGTGGTGATCTGGGTCGACCGGCATCTCATCGCGCGCCTGGTGCCCGCTCCCGGCACCGAGACGGACGCGACAACAACCGACCCACCGCCCGAGACCAACGGCCCGCCGGCAGGGACCACGGGCACGTTCGGCGCGCCGAACACCGGTGCCGCGCCGGAGGGACGACCCGTCGGGACGAGCCCGGACTCAGTCGGCCCGGACCCGGGAGACCTTGAGCACGGTGAGCTGCGAGCGGACCCGCATCCGCAGTGAACTGGGCGCCACCTCTGCGCAGGACCGCTTGACGAGCTCACGGATGTGCACCTCGGCGTCGGCCGCCTCTGTGCAGTGCGGGCACTCGGCCGCGTGACGGCGCAGCCGCGCTTCCTCGCTCTCGTCCAACTCGGCGTCGAGGAACTCGAAGAGGTGATCCATCAGCTCTTCGCAGCTGCACGGGCCCGATTCACCGGCGCGGGCGCGCACGGCCTCCTCCGCCCGGCTCACGAGGTGCTCTTCCGGCGTCTCGCCGCTCCTCGCGTGCCTCATGCTTTGGCCTCCGTCCGGATACCGAGCTCCCGCGCGTGGTCGACGAGGCGCTCGCGCAGCTGGCGGCGTCCACGGTGCAGACGGGACATCACCGTCCCGATCGGGGTCCCCATGATCTCCGCGATCTCCTTGTACGCGAAGCCCTCCACGTCCGCGAGGTAGACGGCGATCCGGAAGTCCTCCGGCAGCTCGCTCAGGGCGTCGCGGATGTCCGAGTCGGGCAGCAGGTCCATGGCCTCCGCCTCGGCGGAACGCAGCCCGGTCGAGGTGTGCGAGGCCGCCCGGTGGATCTGCCAGTCCTCGACCTGCTCGGCGTCCGACTGCTGGGGCTCGCGCTGCTTCTTGCGGTAGCTGTTGATGAAGGTGTTGGTGAGGATTCGGTACAGCCACGCCTTGAGGTTCGTGCCGGGCTTGTACTGGTGGAAGGACGCGAACGCCTTGGCGAACGTCTCCTGGACCAGGTCCTCGGCGTCGGCGGGGTTGCGGGTCATCCGCATGGCCGCACCGTAGAGCTGGTCCAGGTACGGCAGGGCCTCGCGCTCGAACCGCTCCGCCCGGACGTCGTCGCTCTCGCCGTCCGGGGCGCGGCGGTCGGCGTCGCCCTCGTGGGTCTCGGTCATCGCCCACGAGCCTAGTGCCGCGGCGCCCTGCGCGCGTGCGCAGGACTGCGGCGCCTGGTCCGTGGGACCCGGCAGTGTGGGGAGTTCCGTCGTCAGTGTCACGACCGCGACAACGACGGCGCGGCGGCGAACATTCCGGCACGGGGTCGCAGACCTGACCGATCTGCGGTAGCAATGAGCCATGACGTTCGTCCGCCTGATCGCGCGCCCGTTGCTCGCCGCCCCATTCGTGGTCGAGGGTGTCGGCGCCCTTGCCCGGCCGAAGGACCACGTGGAAGCGGTCCAGCAGGTCCGCCCGATGCTGGAAGACCTCGGCGTGCCGCCCTCGTTGCTCGACGACCCCACGCCGATCATCCGCGCCTCCGGGGCGGTGGCCGCGCTCTCCGGCCTCATGCTCGCCACCGGCCGCAGCCAGTCCGCCGCCGCCCTGACGCTCGCGGCCGTGGCACTGCCCACGACGCTGGCCAAGCACCCCGTGTGGGAGGCCGGCGACCGTGCGGAGCGCACCCGCCACCTCACCGGAGTGCTGAAAGGGGCAGGACTGACCGGTGGCCTGCTGCTCGCCGCCGCGGACCGCAAGGGCCGGCCGTCGTGGGCGTGGCGGGTGCAGAACGCCCGCGAGCACCGCGCCGACATCCGCCGCGCCAAGGCGAAGGTCAAGAACCGCCACGCGAAGTGACCACGACGCTCGCCGCCGATCCCTGGCCTGCTCCGACCGCCTCCGGCCCGCTCGACGCCGTCGTCGAGGTTCCCGGCTCGAAATCGCTGACCAACCGGCACCTGCTGCTGGCCGCGCTCGCGGACTCCCCAACGGAACTGATCCGGCCGCTGCACTCGCGTGACTCCGCCCTCATGATCGCCGCGTTGCGCGAGCTCGGCGCCGTGATCGACGCCGCCGCCGACCCGGGCGACCTGCTCGTGACGCCCCGGCCGCTGCGGGGCGGCGGACATATCGACGCCGGCCTGGCCGGGACGGTCATGCGATTCGTCCCACCCGTGGCCGCGCTCGCCGACGGCGAGGTCCGCATCGACGGTGACGAGCGCGCCCGCGAGCGCCCCATGGCTCCGGTCGTGGACGCGCTGCGCACCCTCGGCGCCGACATCAAGGCCGCCACGATGAGCGACGGCGCGGCCGCGCTGCCACTCACCGTGCACGGAACCGGCCGGTTGGCCGGTGGCCGGGTGAACGTGGACGCCTCGGCGTCCAGCCAGTTCGTCTCCGCGCTGCTGCTCGCCGCGCCCCGCTTCGAGCAAGGGATCGACGTGCGCCACGTGGGATCGGCCCTGCCCTCACTCCCGCACATCGCCATGACGGCCGCCGTGCTCCGTGACCGTGGCGTCTCCGTCGAGGAACTCACCGGTGACGGTGAACCGGCCGACGGGGCACCGAGCCGCTGGCGGGTGCGCCCGGGCCCCGTCTCCGGTGGCCGGATCGTCGTCGAGCCCGATCTGTCCAACGCCGGCCCCTTCCTCGCCGCCGCCCTCGCCGCCGGCGGCCGGGTGCGGGTGCCGCGCTGGCCGGCCACCACCACCCAGGCGGGTGCGCAGCTGCGGCAACTACTCGCCCGGATGGGAGCCGCCGTCGACCTCTCCGGTGACACGCTGACCGTGACCGGTCCCGCCGACGGCGCCATCCACGGCATCGACGCCGACCTGCACGAGGCCGGGGAGCTCACCCCGACGATCGCCGCGCTGTGCGCCCTGGCACACTCCCCCTCGCGGCTGCGCGGGATCGCTCACCTGCGCGGGCACGAGACGGACCGGCTCGCGGCGATCACCACCGAGCTGACCCGGCTCGGCGGGCAGGCCCGGGAGACCGAGGACGGCCTGGAGATCCACCCGGCGGCCCTGCACGGCGGTACCGTCGACAGCTACGCCGACCACCGGATGGCCACATTCGGTGCCGTGCTCGGGCTGCGGGTGCCCGGCGTCGCCGTCCGTGACGTCGGCACGACGGCGAAGACGCTGCCTGACTTCCCGGGCATGTGGTCCGCCATGCTCGCCCAGCGTCGCGGGGCACGTTAGGCGGCGCCGCTGTGCGTGACACCGGCACCGACGACGCCCGGGTCCGCGTCCGCCCGAACCGGCGAGGCAGCCGCCCGCGGACCAAGGTCCGACCCGAGTACCCCAACGCCCTCGGCGCCATGGTCCTCGGCGTCGACCGCGGGCGTTACCACCTGCTCACCGACGACGGCACGGGTCTCGTCGCGGTCAAGGCTCGCGAGCTCGGCCGCGGCGAACGCGGGGCGGTCGTGGTCGGCGACCACGTCGGCGTCGTCGGAGACGTCTCAGGACGCAAGGACACGCTCGCACGGATCGTCCGCGTGGACGAGCGCAGCTCAGTGCTGCGTCGCTCGTCCGAGGACGGTGACGCCGCCGGAGCGGAACGGGTCATCGTGGCGAACGCCGATCAGCTCGTGGTCGTGGTGGCGGCCGCGGAGCCGGAGCCACGGCCACGCCTCGTGGATCGCTGCCTGGTGGCCGCCTACGACGCCGGCATGGATCCGCTGATCTGCGTGACCAAGGCGGACCTGGCCGATCCCCGCGAATTCCTCGCCCGCTACGACGCGCTCGCGGTGCCGGCGGTCGTCACCGCGGCCCGCGTGGAACGCATCGAGCGCCTGCACGAGCTCCGCGACCGCCTGGCCGACCGCACGTCGGTGCTCGTGGGGCACTCCGGCGTCGGGAAGTCGACGCTGGTCAACGCACTCGTCCCGGACGCCGACCGTGCCACGGGTCAGGTCAACGCCGTGACCGGACGTGGCCGGCACACGTCGTCCTCCGCCGTCGCGCTGGCGCTACCGGAGGGTGGCTGGGCGATCGACACACCCGGGGTGCGCTCATTCGGGCTGCAGCACGTCGATCCGGAGGATCTGCTCGCCGCGTTCGACGACCTCGCCGAGATCGCCACGGACTGTCCCCGCGGCTGCACGCATGCGCAGGACGCGCCGGACTGTGCGCTGGACCAGTGGGTGCAGTCCGGAGCAGCCGGAGACGCCGGCGCCGCCCGACTGCTCTCCTTCCGGCGATTGCTCGCCTCCCGTCAGGCCGCCCAGCCCGGCGGATAGGTCTCACGCGAGGCCGACCACCCCGGCCTCCGGCTCGTCCGCACCGGCGGGTGTGCGCCCGCCGCCGTCCCGGCGCACCACGGGCTTGACGACCTCGCCGCGCTTGCTCGCCGCGATCGCTCCTTCGACGTCCTCGGCGTCGAAGTAGCCGATCAGCCGGTCGTAGGGGAACCGGCCCTGGCGGTAGAGGTCCAGCAGCGCCGGCATGAGAGTGTCGCTGCGCCCGCCGCCCCCGAGAGTGCCGACGATGCGCTTGCCCCACAGCGTCGAGACGTGGTCGACGGCGAAGGTGGCGCCCGCCGGCGCCCCGCCGACGAGGATGCACGTCCCGAGCATCCCGACACTGGCCACTGCCTGCTCGACGACCGCGATCACGCCTGTGCACTCCAGGGCGTGGTCGGCCGGCCCACCGCAGATCCGCCGTACGGCTTCCGGGACGTCGTCCTCGGTGCCGGCGTCCACCGTGTGGGTCGCGCCCAGCTCCCGAGCCAGGTGCAGGCGATCGACGTGGCGGTCCACGGCGATGATCGTCGTCGCCGGTGTGTTCACGGCGGCCATCACGGCCGAGAGACCGACCGCGCCGACACCGTAGATCACGAGGCTCGCACCGGGCTCGGGTCGTGCAGTGTTGAGAACGGCACCGGCGCCCGTGGAGATACCGCAGGCCAGCGGCCCCGCGATGTCCAGCGGGACATCCTCGGGCACGACGACGGCGGAGCTCGCCAGGGCGAGGGAATGGGTGGCGAAGGAGGACTGGCCGAAGAAGTGCCCGTACAGCTGCGCACCGTCCGGGAAGTGGTAGGCGCTCCGCCCGGCGGCCGGCCCGAGCAGCCGCGCGCCGCCGGCGACGGCCTCCCCCATCCGCAGGCAGTACCGGTGCTCACCGGCCAGGCAGTTCCGGCACTGTCCGCACCACGGCCATCCGAGGACCACGCGGTCGCCGACCGCAGGGGTGGTCACCCCCTCGCCGACGGCGTCCACGATGCCGGCGCCCTCGTGCCCCAGCACCGCCGGGAACGGCATCGGCAGGTCACCGTGGCGGGTGATCTCGTCGGTGTGGCACACACCGGTCGCGACGATCCGGACGAGGATCTCGTCCGCGCCCGGTTCGTCGATCTCGATGTCCTGATAGGTCAGGGGCGCGCCGACCGCTGCGGCCACGGCGCCTCGGGCGGCGACGGTCATCTCCTGGCTCCTCCGCGTCGAGAAGGTCGGGAACTGACGCCGACGCTAGCGGAGGCGGGCGGGCCCGGCCAACGCGGCCTCGGTCCGCGCGCCGGACCGCTCGGGCGAGCCCGGCTCGGTGCGCGGCAGTGCCGCGAGGCGCGGAACGGTGCCCAGCGCCCGGTAGATCTCCTCGAACCGGTCGAGCGTGGCCCGGTGGGTGTGCGGGGCCACCAGGGCGCGACTGCGCGCGCCCATCTGCTCCCGCAGCGTTGCGTCGCCGACGAGTTCGGTGAGGCGAGCGGCCAGCTCATCGACGTCGCCCGGGGTGTAGAGATACCCGTTTTCGCCGGGTCGGACGAGGTGCGGCAGCGCCATGGCGTCGGCGGCGACGACCGGTTTCCCGGCCGCCATCGCCTCGAGCGTGGCGATGCTCTGGAGCTCGGCGATCCCGGGCATGCAGAAGATATGGGCCCGGGCGTAGGCGGCGAGCAGCTCCGGCTCGTTGACGTGGCCGTGGAAGGTCACCCGCTCGGAGAGCCCGAGGTCCGCGGCCATGCGCTCCAGTCGGGCACGGTGGTCGCCGTCCCCCACGATCTCCAGCACCGGCCGCGGACGGGTCTCGACACGGGCGAGCGCCGCCAGGAGCTCATCGATCCGCTTCTCGGGATCCAGCCGGCCGACGAACAGCAGGCGCGGCTCGGGCGCGGCCGCAGCGGCGGCCCGGAACCGGTCGGCGTCGACCCCGCACGAGACAGCTTCGCCGGCCAGGCCCGTGGCGTCCCTCAGCAGCTCGACCGCCCGCGGGGTCGGCGCGGTGATGACGTCGGCCCGGGAGTACACGGCCGAGAGGTCGCGCCAGGTGAGCCGGCTGGCGGCGTCGTGCCACCGGCGGGGCAGGATGGGGAGGTAGCCGAGGACGTTCTCCGGCATGAAGTGGTTGGTCGCCACGAGGGGCAGCTCGCGGCGGCGGGCGGCGCCGACCAGGGCACGGCCGAGGACGAGGTGCGCCTGGACGTGGACGACGTCCGGTCCGATCTCCTCGACCAGCGCGTCGGCGGCGGCGCCGGTGCGGCCGGGGGTGCAGAACCGCAGCGAGGCGTGCCAGGGGTAGCGCGTCGAGGCCAGCCGGTGGACGGTGCAGCCGTCGGCCCGCTCACGGCGTGGCGTGCCGTCGGTCGAGGCGCACGCGACGTGCACCTCGTGCCCGCGTCCGGCCAGGCCCGCGGCGAGACGCTGGGCGAACCGTGCGGCGCCGTTGATGTCCGGGGCGTAGGTTTCCGCGCCGATCAGGATCTTCACCGGGTCTCCTCCAGATTCTGCTGGTGCGCCGCACGGTGTGCCGGCTGCTGGGACGTTGCGGGGACGGCCGCAGGTGTGGCCTGCGCGGGCGAGCCACCGATGCCGGGACGAGCACGGGCCAGGGCCACGACCCCGCCCGCCGCCGCCAGCCCGCACAGCGACATCCCGACGAGGATCGGTCCGGGCAGCAGGGCGCCCTCGCCGAGCAGCAGCAAACCGGCGAGCACGGCGATGACGGGGTCGACGACGGTCAGGCAGGCCAGCACCACCTCGGCACGTCCCGAGGCGTAGGCCTGCTGGACGAGCCAGGCCCCGAGGACACCGTTGACCACGAGGATGCCGGCCATGGCCAGCGTCGACGGCGCCAGGGGGTCGTTGCCCGCCTGGATGTGCTGGAAGACGGCCCGCATCAACGCCGCGACGGTCCCGATCGCTGCAGCCCCGGCCAGCGCGTTGAGCAGACATCGGCGCCACCCGTGAACCCGGTGGGCGGCCGCCGCGCACCCGACCAGCACGGCGAGGAGCACCACCTCGCCGGCGAGCAGGCCCCGGACCGGCACCGGATGATCGCCGCTCGTGTGCGACGCGGCGAGCCAAACGAACGCCGCGACGCCGATCACGCAGACCGTCACCGGGACGCGCGCGCCACGGTCCGGTCGATGCCGGTCGAGCCGAGCCGCCAGGTAGACCGCGAGCGGCACGCCCAGCACACCGATGGGCTGAACCACCGAGACAGGCGCGAGCGCCAGCGCGAGGACGTGGAGCGCCATGCCGAGCCCCATGAGCGCGACGCCCGCCAGCCATCCGCGCTGGCGGACCAGGGAGCCGAGCCCGCGGAGGCTGAGCCGGTGGTCCCTGGGGTGGGGCTCCTCACGCACGGGGACCTGACGCCGCACGGTGTGCCGCACGGCGCGCTGCTGGACGACGGCCGCCGCGGCGAAGCACGCCGAATCGATGACGGCCAGGGCGATCGCGAGGACGGTCACCATGTCAGCACCGATGGTAGGAGCGACGGCCAACATCGCGTGGCGCCGAGGTGAGTGTCCGGCGATGATCGGGTGAACGTCTCGCGACGGGGCCGTGGAAGGAGGTCATCGGTGTCCACGGTGCCGCAGTCCGGACGCCCACCGCCATCGGTGGGACCACTGATTCCGGCCCCGAGGCGGCTCAGGGACCGGCTCCCTCG
>Ga0079224_100007412_pt1 | contig 14720 bp, 14 predicted proteins | sample Stecom2015_FD_80414 | JGI IMG/M metagenome (GOLD analysis project Ga0079224, IMG submission 80414) | Agricultural soil microbial communities from Utah to study Nitrogen management - Steer compost 2015 | ecosystem: Environmental > Terrestrial > Soil > Agricultural land | place: USA: Utah...
GAGGTTGCAGTCCCGAAAGGCTAGTCGAGTCGGTCCGATCTCCTCAACGAGTTGCGTGTTTATACCAGCCCCTTCCGGAGCCGCGCCGAAAAGCTTGATTATGTTCTTGGCATTGGGCTGTCGTTCCGCTGGAAGTTTTGCAATGTGGCTGAAGCCCAGGGGCTGACCTCCTGTCACTTCCACCACGCCCAACTTCCATTCCATTAGACTGCGGATCTTCCCCTTTATGGAGGACCCTGGAATGTAGGGCTCGAGAGTGACAGGGTGCTTGATGACGGGGCTGTCTGTTCCCCCAATGTGCATTTCGTTGTTCCCGGATCCAATGTGAAGACCCGAGATCAGCTCAATCTGACCCGTTAGTTCTCGAATTGCAGTGAGGATCATCTTAAACGTCTCCTGAAAGCTAGTCGTGTCAATCCTGCTTATAGCGCTTATAGAACCCGGTGAATGCTTCCCAAAACAGTTTGCAGGTAGTCAAAGACTTTGGGTCCTCTACTTGAGACAACGTGTGATGGAAAAGCGTGACGTACTTGTCGTCTAGGACCTTACGGCCAAACGCGTATGCAACCTTAGCATTGAGCATTCGAATAAATGGCAGATACTCTGAAAACTTGGCGGGTTCTTGCGCGACCCTTAATTCCCATAGGCACAGCTCGTCATAGAAGCGTCTTAACTGAGTGGGCTTATTCGAAGCACTATTCGCCACCTCTTTCGCGGCGTTTTCCGCAATGGTATTGAAAAGATTTGGACTGATCGGCTTGAACCTTATTTGAGCAGTAAGCTTCGTCAATGAAGTATCGGACTGATTCCTCGCGTCTCTGAATTTCCCTGGCTCTTTGAAACCTTTTCGTCGCTGCATTGATCTCTCCTCCTTACTCACGGCGTCCATACAAGTTCGTAAATAAAGCGATTTTGTAGGCGATACGGAACCCTTCAATTCCTGTGTTTGCGATCTCTTCGGCAATCTGCGCCTGGGCTTTCTGACGTTCACTTTCCGCTGCTTTCGGATCCTCTCCGCTCTTAATTCTTGCTTCGAGCATGCGGCGAGTACGATAAGCTAAGCGCGACCGCCAAATTGCATTTTCTGGGCGCTCTGAAATTTTGCTTCTCATCTCGGTATAGAAGAGAAGAGCATATAGATAGCTGGTCGAAAGACTAAATCGACTATCTAGGTCTCGGAGTGCATCCTCCCTCTCCATCAAACTCTCGAACTCGTTCCAAGAAACTGGAATTCCGTAGCAGGTGACAGAATTTTTAGGTGCTAATGTAAGGTTGCCCGGCTTGTGTGTTTTGGCTTCCTCCAGGGCTTCTTCGGCGAGCCTGGCTAGGTGGCGAATCGGTAGTCCTGGTTTGGTCATTGATAATCCCGCCGAAAAATGGATGTCAGGATTTCCGGCCACGTACTTGCAGAATTCTTGTCTCATGCGGCAAGCGAGACTAATCGTGGATCGCCAAGGTCCGATCAAGAAGAAATCATCACCACCCGCAAATACGGTGTAGGTATTGGGATACTCTTGGTGACATATCCAGGGCAGCCAATTCGCAAAGAAGGCATTCATCTGTCGAGACAGTGCTGCCATCTTTGCAAAGGTGGGTTGCTCGAAACCTCTTTGAAAAATAAGGCCGAGGTTGTCAACGTCGCCCTTTAAAGTCATCAGGGCGTCAATCCCGACCCATTTATCTGAATCCCCTTCCGAAAGGCGAGGACGATCTTCGCAGGCAAGATGGTTCAAAGTCTTCAGTTCACGGAGCCGTAGTTCGGATTCGACATCGACCTCGATACCCTGGTATTTCCCTGCAGTTGAAATGTCCGCTTCCGTAAAAACAGGGACGTAGGCGTTAATATTGCGACGGGCGTAACCATTCCAGAGTGGTCGATCTACGGACTCCGGTAACGAGAAATCCCAGGCACGTGGCAGGTTGCCCGAAGCTGCCTCGCTTCCAAATTTCCCGCTAATATCCTCGTCCTTGGTAAAGCTGACGTAGTACCCGAACAAGGGTAGTCGTAAAGTGTTATGGTCAAGGTCACGCCGGGTAACCAGAATGCGCTGGTAATGGGTTAGAAAGCGTCCGAGCGATACTTGGTCATAAGCAAGCGCACTGACCCAGATATCGCGGTCGCCTTCAAGTCGCCGAACCGCGGGGGAACGCCCGTCAATCTTGCATTCGCCCTTAACCGCATCGAAACTGTCAAGAAACCCTTCAAATACGGGCGACGGAGCATGGTTATTGCATAAACCAAAGCGTTTGAGTTTGGCTTCTTCCAGTTGCTCGAATAACCGACTCATGAGAATTCTAAAAGGACTATTCCCCCCTTCCTTACACAAGAAGTGATTGCAGCTTGCTGGAAGCCACGCTAATCCGAATCCTGACTGTCCATACGTATGCTGGAGAAACCATTGATCGAGTTCCTTCTGAACAGCCCTGAGCGCGGCCAAAGTATTGTCGGTATTTGGTGCAACAATCAGGAATTTTCCAGCGGCATTGATTACTTGGCTTGATGGTGGAAGCGACAGCTCCTCCAGCACCTTGAGAGCTGCGCATTCGGTCAAAAGAGATACGTAGAACGAGCGACCCCGTAATAACTTAGCTGCTTGCTTCTGGGTCTCGCCACCCGTCGCAAAAATGAAGTTCTGAATTCCCGAGAAGTCACCTTGAATCAAAACAAACTTCTCTTGGTCCCAATCGCTGCGTTCTTTCATTGCAGACCGCACGCTATTCGGGTCGTCTGATCGCTCATGGTGATAGCGCCAGAGAGCAACCGCTAGTGCTGCCGTGGTTTTCGAATGATCGTAGAGGGAAACGTCAGCTTTTACATTGAACGCAGTCGCAGCCGGGATAGCGTGTGTAAAGCATTGCCAGACGCTGTCAAAGTGGTCGAGCCATAGTGATAAGTTCGCACGGTGTGATCTCGGTATCTCTTCTAGCGAACCAATGAACTGTTGCCATAGCACCCTATACTCCTTTTGTCCCGTCTCCTTGTCAGCCGGCTCGCAAGCTTCGGCACGTACCGGAAAAATTGCCGTCGGACTGAGAGGCTTGAGAGGATAGCGCCGGGCCGGGCGGCCGGTTTCGGCCTTGTCGTGAAGGCGAATCTGCTCGAAAAGCGTGATCTGGCGCGCTGTGTAGTGATCCTTATTTTGAGGTGTTTGGTCAGAAGAGGAGTTGTATTCCTCAAACTCCTCGCGTTCAAAGCCTGAAGCCACCCGATCGGCCGTGGCGATCACCCACTGCAGGAAGCTCCCTGGCTTGTGGTGCATAGAAGCTGCGTTTACGAAGGAATCGTCTGCGCCCTTCTCTCTCCAGGGAGCAAAGGGTGCCATATTCGTTCCGACAAAGTCAGGAAAGTGACGTTCCAACGCCTCCAGGGCTATTGCCGTGTAGGCAGCATGAATATGGGAAGGGCGTCCTTGGAAATGTGGACAGTAAAGCTGGATGTTGATGTCTCGTCTTGTGTTTCCTTCGGAGTCTTTTTCCTCAGCTTGTGAGATTCTGGCGCGCTCTGCAAATTTGCCAAGGTCGTGCAGCAAAGCCGCCAGGGCCACACGGCACGAGGCATCCATTAGGTCTTTATCATACATAGCTCAGCCTCTCAACGATGTCATTTTCTGATCCCGACTCTTCCGGTTCACTCTGCTCGGCGTTGCCGAGGAAGGCCGGCGTCAGGAATCGCACCTGGTATTTGAGCTTTTTCATCTTCATGCTTCGATCTCTTCCTCCTCTTGCTCCCCGCTGCCTTCTTCCAGAGCTGCATTCCCCAGCGTCAAAGCCTGGATCTCCGGCATGCCCGCTCCAATCAGACCCCGAATGCTTCCGTACAGTCCGGCAGTGTTACTCAGAATCCGATTAATCTGCTTTTCACGTTCTGTCCAGTGGCGCTCCATCGCCCGACGCTCTCTAAGCAGTTGGTCATGCATGGCACTGAAAGCTTCGACGATGGCTTCGACACGATGGCGGAATTCATTTCCAGACAGATATCGATACAAGAGTTCAATCTTCTCGTTTTGCCCTTCTGAGGCGGCACGAACAAACGAGATCTGGAGCAGCTGTTCACGCAGGGCCAGGGCCAGAGCCGGCCAGACCCGCAGACTGGCCACCCACACCCCCTCGACACGGCCAAACTCCCGGATGTCATCCGGTAAGGCCACGGAGACGATCACTGCCAGGGCGGCGCCAATATTTCTTTGGTCCTCCTTAAGCTTGTCGATCCAGGCGGGCTGGAAGTGCTTCGTATTCTTCATCTCCCACAGAATCAGTCCACAGGAACGCCCCGAGTTGTTCCGTACTTCCTGGATCAAGTCGGCGCCACGAGTTCCTTTCGGTACGGGGCGAATATCATCTTGAGGAAACTGGCGGCTCAAGGCTCTCTCGATATCCAATTCCAAAACCTCGCCCTGACGCTCCTGAGAGCCCTGCTGACTTTTCCTTCTCGCCTCTTCCAGGGCTCTCCTCAGCTCTTCGATTTGCCGTTCCTTCTCTTTCAGCTTCAGGTTCTGTACTTCATCAACTTGTTCGCGTATCCGTTTCTCAATCGTCTTGCGCTCTGCTTCCAGGCGCCGCTCGATCTCCAGATCCAACTCTTGCTGTCGTTCCTCGAGCTCACGAGCTTTCTTGCGCAGCGCAAGCTCATTCTGTTCAGCTTGTTGCGCTTTTTGTTGTTGCTCCGCCAGCTGCTCTCGGAGGTCTGCAAGTTCCAGCCTCAGGGCTTCCCGCGCCCGCCATTCGGCCTGACTCACTTCCCTCTTGAGGCGCTCTTCATACTCGCCGGCAAGGCGCTCCTTCAGCTCGGCCCGAATCCGATCTTGGAGAGCCTCGGAAACGCCGAATTCATGACCACACTGTGGGCAAGTCATCAACATTTCATCCATGCTCTCGATTATGCCGAGGCCGTTTTCTCGAGCTGAATTTGACAAGCTTGCCGTTAAGGTCGGCGCGAATCCGCTCATGAAAGTTCAATCTCCCCCAACCAATGAATGTTCCTGGCAGGCACAGCAATCCGGTACTGGTAGCTCCCTCTTTGGCCTTCAGCGACAACACCGTAGCTTTGTACTCCTTCCGGCCCGAGCGCCTTCTTAAGGGTGCTGTGTAAACGGGACTTGGTCTCCATAAAGAAGGCCTTGGTCATCCCCTTTTCGTCGCGTAATCGCCTGGCAGTGATGCTCTCCCGGTCGTCTCCTAGATGGGCATATTCCCGAAGATATTCCTCGGCATGTCTTTGCTCAGGCGACTCGTCGTTCGGACATCTGACAAAGGGCTCACCAAGTATGGCGCGGCGGGCCAGCCAGCTCAGGAAAGCCAGCTGTACCGGTGGGACATGCACTTCCTGGTCGCCGGCGAAAATGCACTTTTGATCCAGGTCAATTCTTAAAACCGGGGTGTCCAGCGCCCGCTGGGCCGCAGCGACAACCTCACTAAAGCGTGCGGTACCGTCCAGAAGCCTCTCATCCAATCCAGGGCGAAGCCGAACAAACGGAATCTCAGCCAGTTCAATTTGCGCCTGACGAGTGTCAAGAGGACGACTCTCCGGCGGCGGCGTGAAGATCACGTGGCGTTCTGGCGTTGGATAAAAGAATTGCGGATTCGATTCATAGGGTGGACTGACGAGAACGTGTGAAAGTCGGTCTTGTGGTCTACCAAACAAGGAGAGCGCATAGCCGGCGTAAAAGCCCATGGTCTTGCGACCACCCGCTAGCGAAAGATGCAGCGCACAACTTTCATCCGACGTCAATTCACGAATCTTTTCGGTCAGGAGGTCGGCTACCCGTTCGTTCTCTTCCCGTGTCCGAATATCCTGGAGAGGAACGCCCGATAGTGTCTTGAGAACGTGTACGGTCTCTTCGCTAAAGTAAATCTCCGGCAGGCCGTAATCCTTTCTCAAACTAGCAAACCAACCGGGATGATCGGAAAGCAACATTAAACGAGCTCGTTCAGCCCCTTCAGCCGTGGTGAAAAGGTGGACCTCGGTGGGAACAAAGGCAGGTGTGCTTTTCTGACTGAGAGCATAAATAGTTTCGGTTACTACCTGCGGCGATAAACCGGCAACAGCCAGGAGGACACGCCGTGGAAAGGTGTGAGGCAGACCCGGGTTCGGTACAGCCAGGCGGCCTGTCCGCTGCGTCACCACCCGGGATCGTTTAAGAGACAGTACGTGCCTTTGCTGGCGAGGATCAGGACCTTCTAATATTCGCACTTTCATCGACTTCATCTTCGTCTAGAGACCGGCAACTTTAGAATCCGGCAAGCTTGCCGCCTCGAGTGTGTATTGCCCGAGGCCCATCGATGTCCCTTTACCGGCATGCACCCACTGGCCGATCCATAAATAGGGCCAGAAAGGGGAGTTCTCATCGAGCTCAAGCAGGAGTTCACCGACGAGGCCACCCATCTGCATGGTCGTCCTTTGACGAGAGGAGTAGCGAGTCCAATCCTGCCAGCCAAGCCTTGCAACTGTGGCTTCGGCTCGCCTGGCTTCTTTCATTAAGCCTGCAAAATCGGTCTCCAGGGGCTGATTTGTATGAAAGTAAGTCAGCATCGAAATCCGGCGTAACAATGACCCGAATAAATCGCTCAATTGAAATGCTTTCGGTGCTACCAGGCGCCCCTGGCGTTTAAGCCGCAACGGGGTCTGAAATCGAATGCGTAATGAAGGAGGCGCGACAGGAACCTTCGGCACGCTCGGAGGATATGCTTGCAGGGCCTCGTCAGGACGATAAATAGAAACCCAGCGGTTTCCCTCCGGCGGATGAGCCTGTTCTACCTCAATCAAGTTCATCACAACGCGAGCTTTTCCAAGGCCTCGCTGGCCTGCTCGCTGCAAGGCGTGAATAAGGTAAGGCAGATACCGAGCGCCGCGGCCGATCAACGTCAGCCCGATCTCATGCTCCTCTCCCTCACCCGTGAGCGGAACCTCCAAAAGGAAGGGGTGAGGTGCAGCCGTGTACTTGCGCATTTTGCGGGTCCCGGGAGGTGGCGGGGTTTCGAAGATATAGGGGTAAGGACAGGAATGATACAGGAGGCAAGACGGACAAGATCTCAATGATGTAACACAAACCGCCTTCTTTAGGGCGTGACCAAATGCCCCGCGCCAGGCCGAGCCTGTATAGGCAGGTAGCCTACCGTTTGAAGACGGTTTGAATCGCAATCGATAACGTCCAAGTGGAAGCACCGGCTGAGGGAGCGCGCCTGCTTCCTTACTCGCAGTCAGTCGGTTGGTGAACATTTCCCGCCGCTTTCAAGTTCCCCTGCTGGTGGCTTTCTGTAGAAGCTCCTGGAAGCCTTATCCCCTTGAATGCGAGACTTAATCAGCTCTCGCCGAGATCAGGGCCTAGTCATTGAATAAATGATTGGTTCGTTCTCGTCAAGAGATAAAAACGAAACCTCGATAAATGTAAGCGAGAGTTAACCTCCAGCTATGCCTTTAGGAGTAGCCTTTCGGAGGCAATTTTTGACTCAGTAGTACCTGGTTACTGCTCTTGTGGTTGACCAAACACTAGTATATAAAGACTTTTTGAGATGTAGCCAGAGGCTTGAAAAAGTAAAGCTCAGCGGCGCCTACGCGAACATTGCCTCGCAAAAATGCGGTACTTCAGAAGGCCGTTTCGCTGCTTGGGATGAGCCCTCGCTACTTAAGTATCATTCCTTCATCAGCTCGTTGGCCTTTACGCCAGATGGGGCTTGGGGCTGGCGCTATACCCCCAGCCAGCAGCGGAATCCGCGGGAAGCGTAGTAGGACTCTGCGCCGTTGTGGTACACGAACACTTTGCCATAGCGGCGATCGCAAAAGAGAGCCCCTCCGAGTTCTCGGATATCAGGTGGTGTCTTAATCCAGCTCGACGTTTTGGCATCAAACTCTTCCAGCTTCTGTAGCTCTCGATATTGCTCTTCAGTCAAAAGCTCAACACCCATAGCAGTAGCCATACCAACCGCACTGTTTTTCGGCTTATGCTTTTTCCTTGATTCCAGAGCTTCCTGGTCATAGCAGACGCTTCTACGACCTACCGGGCTTTCTGGTGAGCAATCATAGAAAATATATTCGTCCGTAGACTCATCATAACCCACTACGTCTGGTTCCCCGCCAGTTCTTTCCATTTCATAAAGTGACTCCAGCTTTTGCGGATCAGCTTCCAGCCTTGCCTGTATCCTGGTCCATTCCAGACCGGGGTGTCTGTTCATGTTCTTCTCGAAACGGTCTTTCAACGTCTTGAGCAGCTCTTCCCGCTGTTGTGCCTTCATTACTTTCCGTTGGCCTCCCTGCTTCTTCGCGCCCTTTCTGGTTCGCTCCCGCCTTAAGCATCAACCGATTGTTCCTTGCCGCTACCCGTCCTTTCCCTCGCATGATTGAGCAGCACGGTGGCAATGGACTGGATTTCCTCCGGAGTCAAATCCCGGCCCGCCATGATCTTCAGATCTCCAAGCTGAATAATGGTTCCATCGGGCTGCGAGACCGAGTCGCGAGGCTCCGCAAAGGCTCGCCTCACACTTACCCAGGTCGAAATAAGGGTAGCCAGCGTCCCTACGTAGGTGGCTAGATCGCTTGCGTGCTCTACGAAGAATGAAAACTCAGGACCGGATTCGTGAAGTTCAACTCTAATCCCTGGGTCAGAGGCTTCAGCAACCCAGGCTACCGCGACATTTGCCTGCTTCTCCCAATTCGAGGCCCCTCCTACGAATGCATCGAGTTGTTCGTCGAAAGGTTGGCCGTACTTGTGATCGCCGGGACGCCTGTCATAAGGACGATACAGTTTTACAATGCATCTCATCTTTGAATCTCCTAGTTAAGAATAGTGCCTGGTTTCTATTTATGCGCGTTAAGGCCAACATCCCGGTGTGACTTAAAGGCTAAACACCGTACCCGATATCACCCGGACCACGGCATCGGCCTCGCCAGCTTCGCACTCTGGCGTTCAAGCACTCTTGTCCGGCCGCCGCGTCCCATGCAGCTGCCCCTCATCCTGGAATCCGACATGGGACTCTCGACCATCTCGCATAGAGAGAGGGTGGAGAGCAGAATTGTCGTCCGGGGTAGCGCTTTCGATCGCTGGAAACAAGGCCGGACTGCCGGCCTGAAGAATAGAGATTGGGACGACTATTCGGTCGCCGCGCTCAGCCGAGTTGCTTGCCGATCGACGGTGGTGTGTCGAGATTGTCATGGGCATTCTCTTCCTGCGCACGGATGTGGGTACTGTTGCCATAAGTTTAGCCGGTCCCCTTTGGTGTCATCGAAAAAGGTCAACAGGGTCAGAAGCAGCTTCGCCGTCGGGTGGACCTCCCGGATACTGGCAAAGGTCACCGAAGAAGCAAGCGAAAATCCGGTTCGATTGGTTTAGGTTTTCTCACCATGTTGGGCTTTTAGGTTTTTCTCAGTGCTGGGCGCTGTAAGTACGGGAATCACTGCTGGAAAGGCTCCCAAAAGACCCAACCTCGCAAAAGGAGACAGTCATGGCTTCCTGGTATCAAGTTCCACCCTTCTTTTGCCCGACATGTTCCTCCGGCCTACCGAGATGAACGCCGCGGCGAAAAGCAGGTGGACGACAGCGAACACCTTCGTGACCGGTCGTCCGCCGCCCAACAACGAGCCCCACACGTCCACTGCAGCTATAACAGAAAACCCCACGATGTTGCCAAGAATGATGGCGTCCCGAGTCTGGGAGGGTTCCGCATCCCGTACCTTCCAGTCCAGAACCGCGATCCCCAGAAGAGGAGATCCCCAAAGCCGGAGAAAGGCAATGAGCTCCGGGGAAGCGTCAGCAGGAACGGCACCCACCCCGAAAGCTTTTGGTGCCAGAATCAAACCGAGGCCAACGACGGCCATATAGATCGCAGCGACTCGGAGCAAAAAACCAAGTTTCATTGTATGGAAACCTTTGCAGGCCCTTGCGGCTGCCATCCGTGAGGATACAACCTCGCGAGACCGAACATAATCGCGCTGATATCAACGTCGTCTAAGTTCATAAGGACAATGATCGTCAGCCCTTCATCGATCAATCGTGCCAATGCAGCCCGGGCTCCAGGCATTCCTCCGGTGTGATACACGAGTTTGCGACCTTCGAAGTTTGTGAGTATCCAGCCGAATCCGTAGCCTGCGGTGCTACCATCGGCCAGGATGGCGGGAGTCCACATCTGTCGCCGGGTGGTATCGGTGAGGATCCGGTCTGTATAGAGCGCAGAGTCCCATTTCGCCAGATCCAAAACAGTGGACAAAAAGGCCCCGCTCGGTCGCAATGCGCGCCACTCCGGCGCCTTGCGGAGCTCATCGTTGTCGACGTACCCTTGAGCGCGTTCCGGAAGGGCCATCGTAGTATTCGTCGGAAGGGTCGCGTCCATGCCGAGCGGGTCGAAAATCGTCTCCCTCAGGTACTCGCTCCAGGGCTTGCCGCAAACCCTGGTGATCGTCTCGGCGAGCACGTAGTACCCGAGATTCGAATACTCTGACTTTTCGCCGGGAACGAAACGAAGCGGCTCGCCATAGGTCGCAGCGATTATCTCGGCATCGGGCCGGCTCTCGAAGGGATCGAAGCCGGAAGGGTTTCGAACGAGACCGGACGTGTGAGTCAGGAGATGGCGGATGGTGATGCCGTTCCAGCTCTCCGGCGCATCTTCGAGGTATTCTCGGATCGAATCATCCAGCCCGATCTGACCGTCTTGAACGAGGTGCATGATGCCGGCAGCGATAAACTGCTTGCTGACTGAGGCAATTTTGTAGACGGTGGACGGCGTCGCCGGCACTTGCTCCTCGATCCTTGCGAAACCATAGCCACGTGCCTTGATGATCTCGCCATTTTTTAGAACGACGAGCGAGAGGCCGGGAATGTTCTGACGCTCCATCTCGGCACGGATGAAATCGTCGGTTTGATCGGACTGCGCCGCGCCGGAGATGGACACAACCAGTAGCGCAATTGCTACAGACAGGGTGTACTTGCATCTCATTCGGCTTTGCATGCCCAACGCCTCAATGACATCCGGCCTACGCCTCGCCGGTTAACCCTACCGTCAACACGAGACCCTCGAGTCCACTGACTTGCCGCGAAACGGCCCCACTGGTCGCCAAGTTTAAGGGTTGCAGCCGGCAACCGTCGATGAGAAGAGGGATGAGCCTGTCGGCTTCGGGAACAATCACTTTTCGACTCGAAATCCAAATACGCAGCCTTGCGAATTCGGCCGATCTCCGGCGCCCTTACTGACTAGCCGTGGGCGCGGATGACCGGCCACAGCCGCCTTGCCAGCCGAGTGCCCGCTCAATCGATTCGAATGGAGGATGATCTGTCCTCATCTTTGCATATTGAAAACTACATTTTCAAAAAAACGGCACCAATTGAGAAACCGAGCTCAGGCATGGCTCCTGAGATGTCCGCTCGCCTCATCGCCTCGGTAAGGGTTCACTCGCGACCGCGAATTCTTCACTCCCAGCGAAATACCCTGGTCGAAAGAGCCGTGCACACACCGAAGATCAGGATGAGTGCAGCCGTACTGTCTATTCTCCATCCATTCCCTTCCCAGACTCCCTGCATGAGTGAAACTGCATGAGTGGTGGGTAAACTGAGGGCTAGAATTTCAAGCGGACGAGCCAACCGGTCAATGGGAAAGAACAGGCCGGATAATGCGAGCATCGGATAGAAGAGCGCCGCAGTAATGGGCTGGGCGAAGCGAGCCGTGGGTACGATGCTGGCGATCACGAAGCCGAGCGAGAGAACGCTGATGGTACTCAGCAGAAGCGATGCCGTGAAGGCCAAGAGGTTGACTTCTATTGCACCCGGGATCATCTGCCGGCCTGCCAGGACCAGCACAGCCAGGCCAAGAACCGTAAAGACGAGCTTAATGAAGACGTGAGCACCAAGGATCGTTAAAGGGGAAAGAGGAGTAGCACGAAGACGTTTGAGGATCCCTCCTTCGCGATAAATCGAGATGATCGTAACCAGTGAGATCACGGCGCCCACGACCAGGAGCAGGGCTCCCAGAATCGCCACATTGAAAGGAGGTTGGGGAGCCGTACTCACGTCCTGCCCGCCTATTCCCAGGGACCGCCCGACAATAACGAAGATGAGCGCCGGAATAATGAGCGTGCCAATAACCCCCATCGGTTCTCTCAGGAACACTTTGGTCTCAACCCAGGTCAGTTTCCAGAATCCGTTCATCATCTCGGCTTTAGTCCCTAATTCTATGGCCGGTGAGCTTCAAAAACACGTCTTCGAGCGTGGGGATCTCCGTTCGGAACCTGCTGACCTGGATACCTCCGCGAGCGATGGCGCGGATAACTTCCGTGACGAATCCGTCCCCTTCTCCCCGAAGGGTGTGAGTATGGCCATTCTTCACGATAGATCGGACCTCTGGCAGTCGCCCTAGTCGCTCGGCGACACCTTCTTCTTCGCTGGTGAACACCACCCTTCGCTCGGGACAGTGTCTCTCAACCAACTCCGCAGGCGCCCCAATTTCGACGAGCCGGCCATGGTCGATGATTCCGACGCGGTCACACAGGTGTTCGGCCTCCTCCATCAAATGTGTGGTCAAGAAGACAGTCTTCCCGCGCTCCCGCATTCCCTTGACCAGACTCCAGATCGCGCGCCGGGCTTGTGGGTCCAACCCGGTGGTCAGCTCATCGAGGAAGACGACATCGGGATCATGAATCAGCGCCAGCGCGATGAAAAGCCTTTGCTTCTGTCCCCCTGAAAGCGACATGAACCAGGCGTTCCGTTTTGCCTCGAGACCAAGTCCAATTAGAAGTTCATCGGGATCTAGCACCCGCGGGTACAGCGACGACCATAGATCGACGGCCTCCCAGACTTTGATCCTCTTCTGTAACTGAGCTTCCTGATGCTGAACCCCGATTCTCTTCCGAAGTGTCGAGGCATCGCGCCTCGGGTCAAGCCCCATGACCGAAATTGTTCCACTGTTTGCTTCCCGCAAGCCCTGGACGCACTCCATGGTGGTTGTCTTCCCGGCGCCGTTGGGACCTATCAGGCCAAAGATTTCTCCCCTGTAGACTTGGAAAGAGACATTGTCTACGGCGGTAGTAGACCCGTATGTTTTGACCAGATGAGAGACGGAGATGACCGGGACTGCCATACTTCAGAAATTCTCCTCCAAAGGTATTCCCACAGGCAATCTCGGGTGCCCCGGTACCGGGCGCGTGTTGCCTCCGCAAGACCGAGGTGGTCTCTTAGATGTGGCTTCTAGCTGGATCTTTGACTTCGCCGCCGCACGATTTCGTTGATCCAGATCGGGGCAAAAGGAGATGTACATCCTTTCGAGACAGGATAGTCTCGATAGATCCCTAATTTCTCGCCTATTGTGATGGCTCGCTCGCGGAGTTCGGGAACATGGATTCCGATCGCTGCCAGGGTATTGTTCATCGTCCACTGCACTTCGGGTTCAGCATCGGCCATTTCGGACTCGATGCGGTCGAGCAAGGCAGGCAGGTCGAGCCCTTCGCGATCCTTCGCGACCCGGCTGGCAGTGAGCGCCCAGCCGGCCCGAGCCTCCCAGCGGTCGCCAGAGGACATCCAGGCCTCTCGAAGTGCTTCCTTTTCGGGGTGCTTCGAAATGACATAAGGGATGAGCCAGTCGGCGACACGCACAAAGGCGATGGATCGCACCATGCAATTCAGCTCTTCTGCTGACAGCTTTTTTGGTTCGATTAAGAGGGTGGCGAGGAACTGAGCGTCAGCGTTGCCGGTATCCCAGAGAGCAATGGCGAGCGGGTGGTTCTGTTGGATTTTCTCGGCCAGTTTGCGAATGTCGCCGAGCTTGACGCCGAACTGGCTGTCCCCGGCGCCACTCTTACTGTTCTGCGCACGAACCTTTTCGTTACCGAGAGATTCCAGCTGCGCCAGTGTGTCTTCTAGAGTCACTGTCATGCTTTCTCCTTGAGTTCCGTGTCCGGCCTAGCCCCGGTCGTTTCGCTTCCGGTTAGAACCCGTAACGATTTTGCCGATCCTCCGAGGGAAAGTCCAAACAAGCCACATTTTCCCTTTCTAACGCCAGCCGGACCTGCGGTCAAGGAGCAGCTCGTACTGGGTCACCTCGCCAGCAATGTGACTCCTTTGTTGGACAAGAAGTCAAGATGAAGAATGAAGCCAACAGGGCAAAAGGGTAGGAAAATGTCACTTAACTAAATACCCTCTTGCCTTATACATTGGTCGTGGTTAAAGTCAAAAAAGTAGTTTATGTACTCCAAATGGTCCCAGTTTTGCGATGAGCTCTAAAGGACACTTGTAGTGAACTTACAATGGGACTGACGGGACGATAGTATGTCCAGAAGGGGAAAAGGTTCCACTAACGGAGTCGCTGTACCAGTACCTCTGCTAGGTGAAATGATGGGCAACCGAACTGCCGTTTGTGATGAAAGAACTATCGATATGTTGTTCATCCATCCGCCTCAGACAATAGAGATCTGGCGAGAAGATTCTATTCAAAAAAGACTGAACCCCAAGGGCTCTTGCCTAGCAGAAGCTCATCCCCTTCACCTGAGGCCGCCCGAACAATTGGGGGCTAGATCGAGATGACTACTTTCAGGCAATTTTTTGAGAAGGCTTTTGGTAATAGCATGGCTCCTTATCCTTATCAGGAAAGACTCGCAACAGAAGCCTGGCCTGACCTCGTAAATTATGAAAACAGACTGCTTGGCCATCGAAGAGACGTTCGTCTCGGCTGATGGTGATGGAAAGCCAAGCTAGGAGCCTGTCCGAGAATTCGGGAAGGTGTCACGGTTGGTTTGTAAAATTTGTGGC
>Ga0079224_100007414_pt1 | contig 14719 bp, 12 predicted proteins | sample Stecom2015_FD_80414 | JGI IMG/M metagenome (GOLD analysis project Ga0079224, IMG submission 80414) | Agricultural soil microbial communities from Utah to study Nitrogen management - Steer compost 2015 | ecosystem: Environmental > Terrestrial > Soil > Agricultural land | place: USA: Utah...
CGCCGGCGTCGATGCCGCCCCGGCCGTCGCCGGCCTCGATGCCGCCCCGGCCGTCGCCCGCGGCCATGCCGAGCCAGCGGACGACCCGGCCGACCGGCGTCCCGGGTGGGCGTGGCGCCCCGGGCCGTCCTGCGCCCGGTGGTCGCGGCGGTGGCGGCGGTCCGCGGACCGGCGGTGGTTTCCGTGGTGGTCCCGGCGGCCCGGGCGTGGGCGCGCCCGGTGGCTACCGGGGCGGTCCCCCCGGGGGTCGCGGTGGCCGCGGCCGCGGCGGCGGTGCGGCGGGCGCGTTCGGCCGTCCGGGTGGCCGGCCGGCGCGTGGGCGCAAGTCGAGGAAGCAGCGGCGGCAAGAGTTCGACAACCTCGCCGCGCCCACCATGGGCTCGGGCGCGCCGCGCGGTAACGGCCAGACGGTGCGGCTGCCCCGTGGCGCCTCCCTCTCCGACTTCGCTGACAAGATCAACGCGAACCCGGGTTCGCTGGTACAGGAGCTGTTCGGGCTCGGTGAGATGGTCACCGCGACCCAGTCCTGCACCGACGACACCCTGCTGTTGCTGGGCGAGCACCTCGGCTACGACGTGCAGATCGTCAGCCCGGAGGACGAGGACCGGGAGCTGCTGGCGCGGTTCCACATCGACCTCGACGCCCCGGTGGCGCCGGAACGGCTGGTGAGCCGGCCGCCGGTGGTCACCGTGATGGGTCACGTCGACCACGGGAAGACGCGGCTGCTGGACGCGATCCGGCGTACCAAGGTCGTCGAGGGTGAGGCCGGCGGCATCACCCAGCACATCGGCGCCTACCAGGTGGAGGTCGAGCACGAGGGCGCCCAGCGGGCGATCACCTTCATCGACACCCCCGGTCACGAGGCGTTCACCGCCATGCGGGCGCGCGGTGCCCAGGTCACCGACATCGTGATCCTGGTGGTCGCGGCCGACGACGGGGTGATGCCGCAGACCGTGGAGGCGCTCAACCACGCCAAGGCGGCCGACGTGCCGATCGTGGTCGCGGTCAACAAGATCGACAAGCCGGAGGCGAACCCGGACAAGGTCCGCCAGCAGCTGACCGAGTACGGCCTGGTCGCCGAGGAGTACGGCGGCGACACCATGTTCGTCAACGTGGCGGCCAAGCCCGGCATCGGCATCGACAAGCTGCTGGAGGCGGTGCTGCTCACCGCGGACGCCGCGCTGGAGCTGACCGCGCCGGTGGACGGCCCGGCCCAGGGCGTGGCGATCGAGGCGCACCTCGACCGCGGTCGCGGCGCGGTCGCCACGGTCCTGGTCGAGCGCGGCACGCTGCGCGCCGGTGACTCGATCGTGGCCGGTAGCGCGCACGGCCGGGTCCGGGCGATGCTGGACGAGCAGGGCCGGCAGGTGGCCGAGGCGGGACCGTCCCGTCCGGTGCAGGTGCTCGGCCTCACCGCGGTGCCCAGCGCCGGCGACACGTTCCTCGCCGCCGACGACGACCGCACCGTCCGGCAGATCGCCGAGCAGCGCCAGGCGCGGCGGCGGGCGGCCCAGATGGCCTCCTCTCGTGGCCGGGCGACCCTCGAGACGCTCATGGAGCAGATCAAGGAGGGCGAGAAGAGCTCGCTCAACCTCATCCTCAAGGGCGACGTCTCCGGTTCGGTGGAGGCGCTCGAGGACGCGTTGTTCAAGCTGGAGATCCCCGACGAGATCCAGCTGCGGGTGATCGACCGCGGCGTCGGTGCGATCACCGAGAGCAACGTAATGCTGGCGAGCGCGTCGGACGCCGTGATCATCGGCTTCAACGTGAGCACCGCGTCCGCGTCGGTGCGGCAGCTGGCCGAGCGCGAGGGCGTGGAGATCCGGTACTACACCGTCATCTACCAGGCCATCGAGGAGGTCGAGGCGGCGCTCAAGGGCATGCTCAAGCCCGAGTACGAGGAGGTCCCGCTCGGGAGCGCCGAGATCCGCGCGATCTTCCGCTCCAGCCGGTTCGGCAACATCGCTGGTTGCCTGGTCCGCTCCGGAGTCATCCGGCGCAACGCCAAGGCCCGGCTGGTGCGCGACGGCAAGGTGGTGGCGGACAACCTCACCATCGCCTCGCTGCGGCGGGGGAAGGACGACGCCACCGAGGTGCGCGAGGGCTTCGAGTGCGGCTTGACGCTCAGCAACTACAACGACATCAAGGTCGACGACGTGGTGGAGACGTTCGAGCTGCGGGAGAAGCCGCGTGAGTGACGCGTGATCCGGTACGCCCTGCTGGTCGCCCCATCGGCCAACCGGGTGTACGCCGGACAGGCGCTACGGCTCACGGCGGCGGAGCTGACCGCGTTCGCGGAGCGCGGGCTCGCCGGCCGGGTGCGCGACATCGCGGGCATCGAACTGGCCGGCGTGCCGTACCTCGGCTTCGCCGCCGATGAGCCGCTCGCCGAGGCGGACCTCGCCTATCTGTCCCGGGTGTCCACGGCGTATGCGCTGTTTGAAGTGGAGGGTGACCGGCTGCGGCCGGTCGCCCTCCCGTCGTCGCTGCGCTACGACGAGGACCTCATCACCATCCCCAAGTACCCGGGCAAGACCAACGAGCAGTTCACCCAGTTGCTGCTCAACCTGACCGTGCTCGCCTCCTCCCGGGCCGACCAGATGCTCACGCGCCGGTTAGTGGTGCTGGATCCGTTGTGTGGCCGGGGTACTACCCTCAACGTGGCCATGCGGTACGGCTACGACGCGATCGGGATCGAGGCCGACGGCGGGCACGTGGACGCGTACGGCGCGTTCCTGCGCACCTGGCTGCGGCGCAAGCGGCTCAAGCACCGGGTGGAGGCCCACCCGGTGCGGCAGGGCGGGCGGCGGGTGGCCCGGCGGCTGGCGGCCACTGTGGCGCCCAGCCGGGAGGCGCACCGCGCCGGCGACGTCCAGCAGGTGACCGTCTACCACGCGGACACCATCAGCGCCCGCGCTTTCCTGCGGGCCGGCTGCTGCGACGTCATGGTGGCGGACACGCCGTACGGGATCGCGCACGGCAGCCGTACGCCGGAGGCGGTGCGCCGCGATCCGCGCGACCTGCTCGCGGCGGCGGCTCCGGTGTGGGTGGAGCTGCTCCGCCACGGCGGCGCGCTGGGTGTGTCGTTCAACACCCATCTGCTCACCGCGACGGACCTCGCCGACCTGCTCGCCGGTGCCGGGCTGGAGGTGGTCACCTCCCCGGCGTACCAGGGCTTCTCCCACTGGGTGGATCAGGGCATCACCCGGGATGTGGTGGTCGCTCGCAAACCCTGAGCCGTGACCGGCGTCTCGCCGGTCGCGCGGCGGCGGTACGCTGCGGCCGTGTACACCGGCACCGCGATCTTCGACGTGCTGCTCCCGGGTGATTCCCGCTCCCTAAAGGCCAAGCGCTCCTATGTCCGGCCGGTCCTGGCCGCGTTGCGCCGGTACGAGGTGGCCGCCGCGGAGGTGGGCGCGCTGGACCGGTACGGGCGGGCCGAGATCGGCGTGGCGGTGGTGGCCGCGGAGGCTCGGCATGCGACCTCCGTGCTGGACACGTGCGAGCGGCTGGTCGCCTCCCGCCCGGAACTGGAACTGCTCTCGGTGCGGCGCACTCTGCGCGGCGACGACGATTGATCGGTCGCTGTCCCGCCGGGACGCGTTCGCCCGGTAGTGTCGATGGCGTGCGGCGACGGCGGGGCGTAGCTTGAATGATGGATCAACCTGGTCCCCGCCCGACCCAGCGGAGGTGACGAGATGACGGACCCGGCCCGGGTGCGCCGACACGCCGAACGCGTGCGGGAACTGGTGGCCCAAGTGGTGCGTACCCAGATCAAGGACCCCCGCCTCGGGATGATCACGATCACGGACGCTCGGATGACGCCCGATCTGCGCGAGGCGACGGTCTTCTACACCGTGCTCGGCGACGCCGGCGAGAAGGAAGCCACGGCCGCGGCCCTGGCGAGCGCCCGCGGGCTGGTGCGCAGCACGGTCGGCCGGGCACTGGGACTGCGTCACTCGCCCACTCTGACGTTCGTCCTGGACGAAGTGCCGGAGCAGGCGAAGCACATCGACGAGCTGCTGGACGCGGTCCGCGACGCGGACGCGGAGGTGCAGCGCCTGGCCGCCCGCGCGACGTACGCCGGCGATCCGCACCCGTACCGGATCGACGACGAACCTCCGGCGGCGGGTGAGTCGCGATGAGCGCGCGGACGGCGGGCGGGGAGGGGATCGGGGTCATGGAGTGGTCGGCCGCGGTGGAGCAGGTCGAGAAGCTGTCCCCGGACGCCCCGGTGCTGCTGGTGTGCCACATCAACCCTGATGGGGACGCGCTCGGCAGCATGCTGGGGGTCGCGCTAGGACTGCGCGGCATGGGGTTTCGGCACCTCCAGGCCACGTTCCCGGGCCAGATGGTGTTGCCGGAACCGTTCGCCACCCTGCCGGGGCGGGATCTCCTGGTGCCGGCGGAGGAGGCGGTGGCCGCCCCGGATCTGATGCTCTGCTTCGACGCGGCGAGCGCGTCGCGGCTGGGCGAGTTGGCGGACCGGCTGGACACGGCCGGTGCCACGGTGGTGCTGGACCACCATGCCTCCTACACCGGATTCGGCACGATCCACTTGGTAGACCCGACCGCCGCGGCTACCGCGGTGGTCGCCGAGGAGCTGCTGAACCGGCTCGGGGTGACGCTGGACGCGGCGATCGCCGAGTGCCTCTATGTGGCTCTGGTCACCGACACCGGGTCGTTCAAGTTCGACATGACCACCCCGGCGGTGCACCAGTTGGCCGCCCGGCTGCTCGCCACCGGCATCCGGCCGGGGGACATCTCCCGGCGGGTCTTCGACACCCGGCCCTTCGGGGCCGTGCGCCTGTACGGTGACGTGCTCGCCCGTACGCAGCTGGAGCCGGCCGCCGCCGGCGGTCGCGGCCTGGTGTGGACGTACGCCACATTGGAGGATCTGGCGCGCCACGAACAGCAGCCGTACGTCCTGGAGCCGTTGATCGACTCGGTCCGGTGCACCGCCGAGGCCGATGTGTCGTGTGTGGTCAAAGAGGTCGCCGCGGGTGAGTGGGCGGTTTCTATGCGTAGCAAGGGCGGCAGCGATGTCAGCGCGGTGGCGGTCGCGCTCGGCGGTGGCGGTCACCGGCTCGCGGCGGGTTTCACCGGGTACGGCGATCTGCAGGATGTGATCGACGCCATCCGCGCCAAGCTCGACGGCTGACGGAGTTCCCGCCGGACGCCCCGCTTGAGCACCTCCGGGGCTGTGGGCTGCCCGGTGGCGCCTGGTTCTCCTCCCAGGGCTCCCCGGCTGGGGCTAGAACGCCAGCCGGGGACCCCGCTTGAACAAAATTCGTCTCAGTATGCAGGAAATTCGTGCGGCATGTGGACCTTAACGATAGCTTGGACAGCGATGCGCACGGTACTCATCCTTCGCCGCCGCGGCGGGACCTGATCACAGGCCAGCCCTCGCCGCGGAGTCAGGATGCTGGCCGCCACTGCGGGGGAGCGACCGCGCGTCACCACCCGAGCAGCGCCGCCCAGGGTCAACCGGCCCGGCTCCCCGCCGCCGCAACCCGTCACCGGCGATCCCGGCGGGCACGGCGACGATCCCGACCCGTCCACAGACTCGCCTTTGAAAGCGACCCTGGAAGGACTACTCATGTCCCGCACCCCGACGCCGGTTCCGGCGGAGGACGCGCGCGAGCAGGCGCGGCGCGCGCTGCAGACCTCGATGGACACCCGGCAGTAGGAGACCGGCACTAGGTGATCTGACCGGCCCGCCCCGGGCGACCCGGGTGGGCCGCCCCGTTCGACCGACTCCGCGCTCGGCCGAAGGTCGCGGCCGGCGCAGGCCAGCGCCGACCGGACTCAGCCGGTCAGGCCCGGCTACGGCAGACGTCCGGCCGGGCCGGCGTCCATCGTCCCGCTACCCGCGCCGTACGCCGCTCACCTGCGCGTTATCTCTGCGCTACCGGCGCGATACCGGTGCGCCACCGAGGCGCGCCGGGATGATCTCAGTGCACAGCGGACGAGTGGGGATGTGACAATGGTGCCCGGCAGGCGCGTGTGAGTTCGCGGGGCGGGAGGTTCACGTGCGGCGGCGGGCCAGGGCCGGGCAGGTTGGGAGCGGGTCGCAGCGTCGGCCGGCCGCTTCGCCTGCTGCGCCGCAACGGGGCCAGTTCCGGACGGTCCTGACCCTCGCCGGCATCCTGCTGGTGGCCGCCGGCACCCAGGTCATCCCGACCACGCCGATCCACCCGATCGAGATCAGTCCGGTCGCGGCCGCGCTGCCGGGCGTACCGTTCGAGATCCGCATCCAGGAGAATCTGCGGCGGGTCGCCGAGGCCGTGGCCGACGCCGACCCGGATCTCGCCGACGTCTACCAGGAAGTGTCCCGGGCGGTCCTCACCGCCGGCCGTAAACTGCTGCACTTCGACCCGGACGCCAACCGGGGCCGGGGCTCCTGGGCGGAGCTGGTCGGCACCATTGACGAGGCGACCGAGGTGGTCGGCATCCTGGTTCCGGGCAGCTCCGCGTTCGTGGTAGACGCCAACTTCGACCGGTACTATCAGCGCGCCCGCGACCTGGTGGAGGAGGCCGACGGCCGGCTGGCGATGGTGGTCTGGGCGGCGGGCACGTTCCCCAAGGGTTGGGTCCAGGCCGGCCTGGACCGCTACCCGGCCGAGCTGGGCCGGTCGTTGGCGCTGTTCTCCCAGGAGCTGCGGATGGAGCTCGACCGGGAGTTCGGGCCGGTGCGCCGGCCCCGGGTGGTGGCGGTCGGGCACTCGTTCGGCGGCGCGGTGGTCGGTGAGGCCGAGCGGTACGGCCTGGCGGTGGACGCCGTGCTGCACGTCGCCTCCGCCGGTGTGGGGCGGGTCCGCGACCCGTACGACTTCCCCGATCCGCGGCGTCCGCGCTACTCCATGACCGCCCCGGGTGATCTGATCGGGCTGGTGCAGGGGCTACCCACCCCGCCCGGGCTCGGCCACGGCCCGGACCCGGACGACTTCCGCTGCGTGACCACCCTGCCCACCGGCCGGCTCCCGGACGACCCGGCCGCCCGCGACGAACTGGGGCGGCCGCTGGGGGAGCGGGCCGGTAGCACCATCGGTGGCGTCTCCTCCCACAGTGACGTCTTCATCCGGTACTCGGACGCCTGGTGGGGCATCTACCGGTTCCTGGTCGGGACCGTCCCGCCGCCGCCGGAGTGCCCGCCCCCGGACGACGAGGACCCGACGCGAGCCCGGTTGCTCCCGTTGGCGGTGCCGCGCGTGGTCACCGACAGCCAGTGCCGCGCCGGTGGCGGGCTGCGTCCAGGCGGGCGTCACCGCCCACCCGCGCCGCGGCCGGCGTAGCCGCCGCCCCGCTCGAACCGGCCGAAGACCGCCACCAGTACCGCCAGCACCGGCAGCGGGGCCAGCAACCACACTGGTCGCTGCCACCACCACGCCGCATCCGGGCCGGGCGGCGGTTCCACCCCCACCGCCCGCAGCCCGGCCAGTAGCACCAGCAACGCGGTCATGTGCCACAGGAACACCGTCATCACTACCGCGTTGGCGGCCACCACCGGCTTCCAGGCGGCGGGCCGGCGCAGCCAGCGGGTCACCGGCGCCCGCAGCAGCATCGCCACCCCCACCTGGGCCAGCGCCACCACCGCGATCGGGGCCGTGGTGGGAAGGATGTTGCTGCGGTCCTGACCGACGGTGGCCACCATGGACCGGGGGTACGCCGGCAGGGAGGTCAGCCACGCCAGGGTGAGCAACCCGGCGGCGAGGAGCGTGACGGCGCCCCACCGGCCGATCCGGTCCAGCGTGCCGTCGCGGTAGAAGTAGCCGAACTGGTGGATCAGCACCCACACCAGCGCGGTGTTCAACCAGCCGGCGAGATCCAACCCGGCGGCGAACCGGGCCAGATCGGCGGCTGCCACCGCGCCGGCGAGCAAGCCGAGGGTCCACCACCGGGCGCGGGTGTGGGCAGTGGCGGTCAACGGTGTCAACAGCACCACCCACAGGTACGCGGCGATGAACCATAGTGGAGTGAAGGCGATGATGCCGTACCGGAGCACGCCGGGGTAGCCGGGTACCACCAGGTTGACCGTGACCTCGAAGGCCACCCATACCGCCAGGAACACCCCCACCGGCGTCAGCAGGCGCCGTAGCCGGGCGCGGTAGTAGCCGGCGAGCCCGCGCCCGTCGCGCCGGGCCGCCGACCAGGCGGCCGCGTTCGCGTACCCCCCGACGAAGAAGAAGACCGGCATGATCTGCAGCAGCCAGGTGGCGGCCCAGCCCCCGGGGACCTGGTGGATCGGGTTCGGCATCACCCACCGGTCACCGGTCCAGGCCAGCACGGAAAGGCTCCAGTGCCACACCACGACCACGCCGATCGCGACCGCCCGCAGCAGGTCGACGTACCGGTCCCGGCGCGCCGGGGTCCGGGCCACCAGGGTGTCCAGCTCCTGGTTGACCGTGGCCAGCGCCTGCCGCACTCCCACCGGCGCGACACCTCCCGGCGTACGCGGGCATCCCCGGCGCGCGGGCGCGACCGCGGGCATGGCCGCGTGGCCGCGGGCCGGGTCGGTACCCCTAACCTATAGGGCGGCCATGGACGGCATCGTGATCGTGGACAAGCCGGCCGGGATGACCTCGCACGACGTGGTCGCCCGGGTACGGCGGCTGGCGCGTACCCGCAGGGTGGGCCACGGCGGCACGCTCGACCCGATGGCCACCGGCGTGCTGGTGGTCGGTGTCGGGCGGGCCACCCGCCTGCTCACCTATGTGATCGGCACGGACAAGGGGTACGCGGCGACGATCCGGCTCGGGCAGCGCACCGTCACCGACGACGCCGAGGGTGAGGTGGTGGCGACCCGGTCCGCGGACGCGGTCACCGACGAGGCGATCCGCGCCGGGCTGGCCGCGCTGACGGGCGAGATCGATCAGGTGCCGAGCGCGGTCAGCGCGATCAAGGTGGGTGGTCGCCGCGCGTACCACCGGGTGCGGGAGGGCGAGCAGGTCGCGCTGGCGCCGCGGCGGGTGCGGATCTCGCGGCTGGACGTACGCGCGATCCGGCGGGAGCTGCCCGGCCTGGTGGACGTGGAGGTCGACCTCGCCTGTTCGTCCGGCACCTACGTGCGGGCGGTCGCCCGGGACCTGGGCGAGACGCTGGGGGTGGGCGGGCACCTGACCGCGCTGCGCCGGACGTTCGTGGGCGGCTTCACGCTGGCGGAGGCGATCCCGCTGGCCGAGCTGGAGCAGCGGGCCCCGGACGTGGTCAGCCTCTCCCTCGCCGAGGCCGCCCGCCGCGCCTTCGCCGACCACCGCGAGGTCGACGCCGGCCAGGCCCGGGCGCTGTCCCACGGCCGGCCGCTACCGGCCGTCGGGGTAACCGGCCCCTACCCGGTGTTCGCCCCCACCGGGGAGCTGGTCGCGGTGGTGGCCGAACGGGGCGGCGCGGCCCGCCCGGAGGCGGTGTTCGCGCCCGCCGGCTGACCCGGTAAGACCGGTTGAGCAGAGCTCAGCGTCAAGCCTGTCCCTTACGGGTGATGTTGAGAGCGTGACGGTAGAGGTCCGGGACCTTGTATCGACGGACCTCCTGTTCGGTGCCCTCGTAGACCTCGACCAGACCGGCCTCCTGGGCAAGCTCCAGGCGCTCCGCCGCGTCCGGATTCTCGGATTCGACTTCCTCGGGTGCGAATGGGCTGCGACCGATCCGGCGTAGCGTGTCGGCAACCTCCGCCAGCTCTGAGAACTCCTCCAGCAGCGCGCTCGCGGCTTGGTTGCTGACCGTCTCCAGGCTGACCACGAGCAGTCTCGGTCGGATAACGCTGCGCTCATACGGAGTCTTCTGCTGCTCTTCCTGTTCCAGTTCGGTCGCGCGGTGGAACAGCTGCGCCAGCGCTCGAGGACTGTGGTCGCCGTTGCCGTCGGCCAACCGGTTCCACACCCAGTTCCGGGTGAACGCGGTCTTGCCGCCCTTCATCCGCTCGCCGACCAGCAGGTTCCAGGCGTGGTAGACCTCCTGGTCACTCCAGCGGTCGACCTCTGGCCGCACCCCGGTCTCAACCACCATGTCTTTGAATTCCATGCTGCGCAGCGCCTGCTTGAGGACCGTCTTGAAGTAGTCGGCCTGGTCCCGCCACTGCAGCAGCAGTGACCGCCCGAACAGGTGGCTCTTGTTCTCAAACCACAGGGTGCGCCAGATGTCGTCGCGCAGCAGTACCTTGAACGCCAGGTGCTTCAGCTCCGCCTCTGCCTCGGTGAGATAAGCGAACAATCCGCTGACCGCGGCAGTCCGGCGGCGCCGGCTGTCCTGGGAGTTGCCGAACCCCGTATCCAGCCCATCGAACAAGAGAAACGTGGGCTTGTCCATCGCGACGTCTACCGCCTTCAACCACTGCCGTGCGAGCAGCGCCGAGCGGGGTTCCGCCAGCATACGGGTGATGACATCGACCGTCTGCGCCTCACTTGCGTGCACAGCGTCGTGAGCGGGTAGTAAGTGGGCGAGTCCTTCCGGGACGCGTACCTCCCGGTCGGGGGGCAAGGCGAGGTGAGCGGCGAGAGCCACATAGCACTCCCAGAACAGCGGCCACGCGTCATCTGCCGGCAGGGCCCGCGCCACGCTCTCGAACCCCACACTGCTGAGCGTCCAAGGGTAGTGGCCACGCAGGGCAGCGGGGCAGGTTACCGGTGTCGCCGACGATTCGCTCGCTAGTAGCCACCGGAAGAGGGTGGTTTTTCCGGTCCCCTTCCGCCCCAGGACCAGGGGATACCGTCGCTGGAGAGCTTGGGTGAACACCGGCGTCTCGACGAAGTCGTCTAGGAGCCGATCCTGGTACTCGGCGGTTCCCGTGGAGAAGCTTAGTTCCCGGAGCACTCGGTTCTTCCGAGTTGATATGGCGGTGGTAGGTAGCCCGGCCGGCTGTGGGAGAAGCTGTTCCAGCCAGTCCGCGAGCGGACCGTAAGTGTCGTGGTTGCTCCCGGACAGCGAAAGTACGTCAGCGAAAGCGGTATCAGGAGAGTAGTCGATGAAATGTGTGAGTTCGTCCGCACGGAGCTCGCCAACCGTCCCGGCGCGTCGTTCAGATATCGGGGACAGCCAGTCGTTCACCCACTGCTTGGCGCGTTCCCGCACCGCCGCGGCGGACGGCCCGGGCGGTACCGGCGACACTAGGAACCGCGGCTCCGGGGACAGACGCTGGCCGTTTTCGACGCGGCGGCTGCGGGCCGCCAACAACGACCGGACCAGGAGCTCGGTGCCCGAGTACGCCTGCGGGTGCGGGTAGAAGCAGAACAACGCCAGATCGGCGATGTCGAACAACAGCGGAGCGCTGATGGGTGCGATCCCGGTGCGGGCATCGAGCAGGACGAAGTCGGGCTGGAGTGACGACTGCGCCGCCTCGTCCAGGAGCTGGTGCAGAGGGTTGGGGGCTTCCCGGTACCAGATCTCCGGTTCGAGGAGCTGCAGCCGCCGTACGTAGTCAAGCCCCAGCCGACCGGCAGGCAGGCAGTACAACTCCGTCTCACCGACCCTCTTCACATGATCACGGATATCGACGGGGTCTCCGCTCTCTAGGGCGAGCAGCACTCTGAGGGCGCCGGTCGATTCGTCGGGTTCGGGCAATCCGAACAGGTAGGGAAGACCCGGCGCTTCGAAGTCCATGTCGATGGCGAGTACCCGATGTCCTCGCGAGGCCAGCACCCGCGCGGTGGCGGCCAGCGCGGTGGTCCGCCCCACCCCCCCTTTGAGGCTGTAGTAGGTAGCGACGATCGGAGGCTTGAGCCCGTCATCCAAGTCGCTGGCGAACAGCGCTGTGGCCGAAGGCTCTTGTGTCAGCGCCTCGGGCCACACTGGCAGGGCTCCCTCTACCTCTGGGAACGCTGGGCCGTACCAGGCCTCTTCGTGCGGTGTGAGTAGTTGCGCCTCCTCGATCGGCAGGTCGATGCCGCGGAGTAGTACCGTTGACCGCTGTTCGTCGGTCAGTCCAGCGAGGTTCTCGTGTACCACCCTGATTCGAAGGCTGCCACCGCTGCCACGCGCTACGTGGATACGAGGGTTGGCCATCCCGCTGTGCGTCGCGTTCGCCTGGAGCTGGCTTCGCACGTCTGAGAACGTGGTGCGGTCCATGATCAGGGCTGCCCCTTTCTCCGACACCGGCGGTAGGCGTGGCGTTTGGCGACGAAGCCGGCGAGTTCCTGAGCGGCCCGGAGGAGATCTTCCGGCTGGTGAGCCGAGGGTAGTTGTGTCGAGTATCGGATATCAGTGGACCACGTGTCCACGAAGGCCCGCTTGAAACCGGAGAGATCCTTGGCCAGGAAGCCGGCTGCTTCCCACAATGCGCGGAGATCATGCCCGCGAGCGCCAGACTGAGGAAACGGCCGGTTCTGGAAGGTCAAGTATGCCTTCAACCGGCATTCGATGACATAACCGGCGAGGTAGACCGCCCCGGTAAGGTGACCGTTCGCCGCCAGACATGCCGCTTCCTGCGCGCGAGACCGCGCGGCGTGTTCGAAATCCGGGGTGGGCACGCACGGAGCGTAGTGGATGGGGCAAGACGTCGCCGGGCCGGAACGGGGCCCGGTCGTACAGTTAGCGTATGCAGCGGTGGCGGGGGTATGAGGCGGTGCCGAGCGGCTGGGGGCGTTCGGCCGTGACCATCGGGGTCTTCGACGGGGTGCACCGCGGGCACCAGGAGATCATCGGGAGCACCGTCAAGCAGGCGCGCGACCTCGGGGTGCAGTCGGTGGTCATGACCTTCGACCCGCACCCGGCCGAGGTGGTGCGCCCCGGCTCGCACCCGGCGGTGCTCACCGAGCCGGCCCGGAAGGCGGAGCTGATCGAGGCGCTCGGAGTGGACGCGCTGTGCGTGCAGCCGTTCACCCCGGAGTTCTCCCGGTTGACTCCAGAGGCGTTCGTGCACGACGTGCTGGTCGAGGCCTTGCACGCGGCGGTGATCGTGGTCGGGGAGAACTTCCGGTTCGGCCACCGGGCGGCCGGCGATGTCGGGCTGCTGGAGCGGCTGGGGCGCCGGTTCGGCTTCACGGTGGTGGTGCCGCCGCTGGTCGCCGCCGACCAGGCACGCGCGGCCGACGGCGGGGGGGAGATCGTGTTCTCCTCCACCTACATCCGGGCCTGCGTGGCCGCCGGAGACGTAGCCGCGGCCGCCGCCGCGTTGGGCCGCCCGCACCGGCTGGAAGGGGTGGTGGTACGCGGGGACGCACGCGGCCGGCGGCTCGGTTACCCCACCGCCAACCTGCTGCCCGGCCGCCACGCGGCGGTGCCGGCGGACGGCATCTACGCCGGCTGGTGCCACCTGCCCCGGCGGGGTGAGCGGTACCGCGCGGCCATCTCGATCGGCACCAACCCGACCTTCGCCGGGCGGGAGCGGCGGGTCGAGCCGTACCTGCTGGACTTCGAGGGCGATCTCTACGGTGAGCGGGTGGGTCTCGACTTCGTGGCTTACCTGCGGGAGAGCCGCAAGTTCGACACGGTCGCCGCGCTGGTGGCTCAGATCGACGAGGACGTGGCCCGCACCCGGGAACTGCTCAGCTGACCGGGGATGAGCGGGCGGGGCTGCGCCGCCGCCGGCCGCGTGGCTGCTAACGTGGTCCGGGTAACTGAGTTACCGGTTCCGTGTTCCTGCTCGACGCCGCGGGTGCGGAGCTCGATCTGTACGCAGACAAGGGAGATCATGGCGCTCGACCCAGAGACCAAGACCAGGATCATGAAGGAGTACGCGACCCACGAGGGCGACACCGGTTCGCCTGAGGTCCAGGTCGCGATCCTCACTGAACGCATCAAGGACCTCACCGAGCACCTGAAGGTGCACAAGCAAGACCACCACAGCCGCCGGGGCCTGCTGCTACTGGTCGGCCGGCGCAAGCGGCTGATGGGATACCTGCAGAAGACCGACGTCGAGCGGTACCGCAAGCTCCGCGACCGGCTCGGACTTCGACGCTGACCGACAGGGGAGCGGCCAGGGCCGCTCCCCTGTCGTCTAATCGGACGGGTGCCCGACAGCAGGAGAGGATCGGCGCACCGGTCCTCGGTAGTGGCTTCCGAGCCGCCCGCGATCGGCGGCCCGGCCCGGGAGCTTCGATCGAAGACCGGCCGCCTGACGGCTCTCCTCTGTCGCGGCGCCCCTGACAGAGGAGTAAGACCTTTCATGAGCAGTACGCTAGGCACGCACCACGCGACGGCGGTGATCGACAACGGGCCCGCCGGCACCCGCGAGGTGACCTTCGCCACCGGCCGGCTCGCGCGCCAGGCCCAGGGTTCCGTCGTCGCCTCACTCGGCGACACGGTGGTGCTCTCCGCCACCACCGTCAGCAAGCAGCCTCGGGAGCACCTCGACTTCTTCCCGCTCACCGTGGACGTGGAGGAGCGCCTGTACGCGGCCGGGCGGATCCCCGGCTCGTTCTTCCGCCGGGAGGGTCGGCCGAGTGAGGACGCGATCCTCACCTGCCGGCTGACCGACCGGCCGCTGCGACCGTCGTTCGCCAAGGGCCTGCGCAACGAAGTGCAGATCGTGGCCACGGTGCTGTCGCTCGATCCGGCCCACCCGTACGACGTGGTCGCGATCAACGCCGCGTCGATGTCCACCAAGCTGTCCGGCCTGCCGTTCTCCGGGCCGATCGGGGCCACCCGGCTCGGGCACGTGGATGGGGTCTGGATCGCCTTCCCGACCCACGAGGAGCTGGAACGGGCCACCTTCGACATGGTGGTCGCCGGCCGGGTGCTGCCCGACGGCGAGGTGGCGATCATGATGGTGGAGGCGGAGGCGACC
>Ga0079224_100007415_pt1 | contig 14719 bp, 11 predicted proteins | sample Stecom2015_FD_80414 | JGI IMG/M metagenome (GOLD analysis project Ga0079224, IMG submission 80414) | Agricultural soil microbial communities from Utah to study Nitrogen management - Steer compost 2015 | ecosystem: Environmental > Terrestrial > Soil > Agricultural land | place: USA: Utah...
CGACAATCCGTCAGCAGATCGCTCAGGAAAAGATTCCGTTGTCGGCAGAGCTGCGCCAACTCGAAAGCCAGGTGCTGGATCTGCGGCGCGAACGCGAACGGATGCAGCGGATCGTCGACCATCAGTCCGTCGATCTCGGCGCTCTCGAGGCGCAGGTGAAGGCGTATGACGATGAACTCGCCTACGTCAGCAACCTGCTCAATGACTACCTGAACCGTGTGAGCGCCTCTCTGACCGTGAGCGAGGTTGCACGCTACAGTCCGGACGTCCTCGCGGCGCTCAATCGAGCCGATGACACATCCCTGTCTCCTCGGGAGCGTCTCGAAGCCCAGCTCGCCGGCGTGCAGAAGGCGCTCGAGCGCACGACGGACAACGTCGGCGGCACCCGCTTCCCCGGTGAGGCCGTCCTTCCGAGCGGCCGCGTCGCGACCGGCACGCACGTGCTTCTCGGTCCACTGAACTATTTCTCCGATGGCAGCGGCCACGCCGGCGTTGTCGTGCGTGGATCGAGCGAAACGCCCGCACTGATCGAGATCGATCAGCAGGCAACACCAGCGATCAACGAGTTCGTGCAGACCGGTCGCGGTTCACCTCCGCTCGACTCGACCTTGGGCCGTGCGCTCGCGATCGCCACCGCCAACGAAACGCTGGTCGAGCACTTCCTGAAAGGTGGTCTCTGGATGTGGCCGATCCTCGCCTTTGGCCTGCTCGCCGTCGTCATCACGCTCTTCAAGCTATTCGACATCCTGAGCGTGAAGGTGCCGTCACGCGAGAATCTCGACGGGGTTTTCGCCCTGGTGAGACAGCGCAGGCTGCCGGAGGCACGGCACGAGGCCCGGGCGATCGCCGGCCCAGGCGGCGACATGATCCGCAGCGGGCTGCAGAACTACCACCTTTCGAAGGAGCTCCTCGAGGAGGTCCTGTTCGAAACGCTCCTGACCGTGAAACCGAAACTCGAGCGCGGCATCACATTCATCACGCTCGCCGCTTCGGTCGCTCCACTGCTCGGCCTGCTCGGCACCGTCACCGGCATGATCGAAACGTTCAAGCTGCTGACCTTGTTCGGCACCGGTGATGCGAAGAGCCTTTCCTCCGGCATCTCCCAGGCGCTGATCACAACCGAGTTCGGTCTCGTCGCTGCGATCCCCGCGCTCGTCCTGGGCGCGATCGTCAGCCGCCTCGTCGCCAACCGCCTCGGTGCACTCGAGGCGCTCATGATCACGTTCTCCAACGGTCTCGCGGAAGCGAAGGAACACGATGCGGCCTCCGCCGCCGCACCTGAACGCACGGTCGGTGAACGCTCGGCACCGGATGAAACCGGTCCCTACGGCGCCGCTCCTGCCCTGGCTTGAGCCAATCCACCCATGAGCAACGAGAGTTTCTGGCAACAGACGCTGAACATCTGGATCGACGGCGGACCATTGATGATCCCCCTCGCGATCCTGACGCTCATCATCTACTACTGCGTTCTCTCCCTGTACCTCGAACTGTTCTTCCGACGCTTCAATCGCGTCGACGAAAACGCGTGGCGTCACTGGATCGACCGTCCCGAGGATGGTCAGGGCGAGATCGGCGACATCATCCGCTTCGCCAACGCCCATCGGCACTCTCCCTCACGCTTGCGGGCGAGCCTGGCTGAAGTCCGATCGGATTATCTTCCGCGGATCAATTCGCGCATCCGATTCTCCATGGTGCTCGTGTCGGCCGCTCCCCTCGCGGGCCTGCTCGGCACGGTTATGGGCATGCTCACGACCTTCGACGGCTTGTCCGCGAGCGCCGGCTCCAGCACCGCGTCGCTCGTGGCCGGCGGCATCGCGGAGGCGCTCATCACCACTGAGACGGGCCTCGTCATCGCCATCCCCGGCTTCGTCCTGATCTCCCGGATCAAGGCCATGCGCAATGGCATGGATCTCTTCTTTCTCCGCCTGGAAAACGCCTTCATCCGCAAAACCCTTCCGCGTCCCATCGCCGCCACCTGAACCTGACCGCACATGGCCCGTCGCACCCTTTCGAATACACTGCAGCAGCCGGAGGAGATCAACATCTCCCCGCTGATCGACATGGTCTTCATCCTGCTGATCTTCTTCATCGTCACGACGACGTTCGTAGAGGAGACCGGTGTGGAGGTGGACAAACCGGAGGCGGCCGCCGCCCTCGCGCTCGAGAAACAGAGTATCATGATCGCCATTACAAACGACCAGAAGGTCGTGTATGGCGGCCAGGAGATCGGGTTGAGCGGAGTCCGGTCCGTCGTGCGCCGGCTCACCCGCGCCGAGGAAAGCCCGGTCATCGTTCAGACCGACCGCGCAGTCTCCGCCGATCTCCTCGTGCGGGTGATCGACGAGGCCAAGCTCGGCGGCGCGCAGAAGGTCAGCATTTCCACCGAGGTGCAGAAGTAACCATGGCAAGCTTCACCACCGCCGCGCCTCCCGCCGCGAAGCAGCGTCACAAGCCGTACCTGCGCCGGCGTCGGGTGCACCGTGTTCCGCTCTGGGCCGGCACCCTCGCCTGCACCGCGGGCGTGTTCCTCCTGCTTCCCTTCACGCAGATGATCGCGTCGCTCGGGAAGAAGCCGACCGAGCTGTTCACCGTCGAGGTTGCGGTGCAGCCCCCTCCACCTCCGCCGCCGGACATGGAACCGCCGGAACCGCCGCCGCAGGAGCCACCACCGCCGGATGTGCAGCCGCCGCCACAGCAGCTCTCGCTCAGCCAGATGGACGTGGCCCTTAACCTCGGCGTCGGTGACGCAATGGCGGGGGCCTTCACCTTCGAGGGCTTCGGCGTCAGTGCCGAGGACACCGCGAGCGACCTGCAGATCTTCGACGTGAAGGATCTCGATCGCGTACCACGACGGACGCGGACACCGGCGTTGATCCATCCTCCTGAGCTCCGCCGCGCCCGCGTGAGCGGAAACGTCACCCTCATGATCATCATTGATGAGACCGGCGCAGTCTCCGTGGAGAAAGTCGTCAACTCGAGCCATCGCGAGTTCGAAGCCAACGCCATCCGCTTCGCCGAAGGCTGCCAGTTCGAGCCTCCAATGAAGGGCGGCCTCGCCGTCAAGGCCCGTTACACCTGGCCCATCCGTTTCGATCTCTAGCACCAAGGAACCATCATGCCCGTTCGCCTCCGCCATCTCACCATCCTCGCCCTCGTGGGCGCCGCGCTTCCACCAGTCCACGCGCAGGTGTATCCACTCACCGACAACACCTGGACGAATCCCGAGTTCGTCCAGCGTTTCACCGGATCGTACGGCTTCGACACCTCTGTCACGCCCTCGATCACGTCCGAGGAAAAGACGCTGCTCGAAAAGATCGCGCCCGTCATCGCGTCCAGCCCGGCCCAGGCGATCCGCGAGCTTCAGGCCGCGCTGAAGCCGGACTCCAGCCCCGCCCTGATCTACACGCTGGCCAACCTGCACTTCCAGTCCGGCGAACTCGATGACGCGAAACAGCGCTACGAGGAGGCCATCAAGCGTTTCCCGAACTTCCTCCGCGCCTACAAGAACCTCGGCATCGCGAATGTGCACGCAGGCAAGTACGCGGAGGCGATTCCACACCTGTTGAAAGCCATCCAGCTCGGCGGCCAGGGTGGCGATACGTACGGGCTTCTCGGATACGCGTATCTGAACTCCTCCAACGCCGTCGCCGCGCTCAACGCCTACGAGCAGGCCCTGTTCTTCGAACCCGACAGCCGCGACTGGCGCATGGGGCGCGTCCAGTGCCTGATGAACCTGAACCGCCATGATGAGGCCATCGCGGTCATCGACGACCTGGTGGAGCAGTTCCCCAACCAGCGGGACCTGCTGTTGCTCCAGGCCAACGCGTACGTCGCCAAGGATCGGCCGGAGGACGCGGCAGCCACGCTGGAGGTGCTTCGCGCAACCGGCGGGATCAGCGGAAGCGCGCTCGCGCTGCTCGGCGACATCTACCTGAATCTCAACCAGGCGGAACTCGCCCTCGAGATCTACGCCGAGGCCCTGGCGGCCGAGAACTTTGGACACGACCGCGCGCTGCGGGTCGCGCGCCGCCTTGCCGCCATGATGGCCTGGCCGCAACTCGACGTGTACCTGTCCCGCTTCGAAACCACCCGGCCATCCGAACTGACCGCGGCAGACTCGCTCGAGATCCTCAATCTCAAGGCGCAGAGCGATCTTGCCCAGGATCGTGTTGAAGCGGCCGCGGAGAAAATCGCCACCGTCGTTGAACAGGACCCGCTCAACGGACGGGCGCTCCTCCTCCTTGCCGACTACCACTGGCGCAAGAACGAGATCGAACGCGCCGAGATCTACTTCGAGCGCGCCGCGCGCATCGATTCGGTCGCTGCGGAGGCGCTCACCCAGCAGGCCAGAATGCTGGTCAGCCTGCGCGACTTCAACCGGGCGGTGCCGCTACTCGAAAAAGCGCAGCTGCTCCGCCCTCAGACGCATATTGCCCAGTACCTCGAGCGCGTCTCCGCCGCCGCCCGAACCGTGGCGCGCTGACTCGTCCGCATTTCCGGGGTTCACGCCAGGTCCGTTCCCTTCGGGGAGCGGACCTGTTTCGTTTGTCGCACATCCTCACGAGCGTCGTATCCATAAATTGGATTTCCGGTTGAACGATGGCCGGTCGCCGCAGGTGTTGGGTTGAATAATCCGCAAGCCGCTCCCTCCGCCTCACGACTGGCATTCGACGGGCTTGGGTATGAATCACCTCCGCTACGGCGGACCACACCAAACCATGAGCCACCCACGACCCAACACCACTGCCTTCATCCCGCCGGCCCTGCTCCTGCTGGTAGCGATTCTTACCTTCCTTTCCACCAGCGTGCTGCACGCGCAGGGAGCCTCAGGCCTGGAGGTCTCCGGAGAGATCGAGGAATTTGTCGGTTCCGCCGGCGAAGACCCCAACTCCATCCTGCCGAGTCAGCCGATCGACATCCTCGGTCTCTCGAGAAAGATCGTCGAGACCCCGCGCTCCGTGATCGTCGTCTCCGGGGAGATGATCGAGAAGTTCAACATGAACGAACTCGCCGATCTCTCCCGCTTTTCGCCGAGCACGTACACGGCCTTCTCGTTCGGCGTGCAGGGCGGCATGCAGATCCGCGGTGACACCGCCGACACCTACTTCGGCGACATGCGGAAGTTGAACAATCACTCCAACCTGAAGACGATCGTCGGCGCCAGCGACGGTGTGACGATCGTTCGCGGCCCGCCCTCCGCGGTTCTCGGCGCCGGCTCCGTCGGCGGCTTCATGAACTACCTGCCGAAATCCGCGCGGGCCACGACCGGCAAGTACCTGGAGGGCCTGACCGGGAAATTCAGCTACACCGGCGACGAGTATGGAAAGAACATCGTCACCGCCGAGGTCGGCGGACCGCTCACGCTCTTCGGGCGCCGGGCCGGCTTCTATGTTTACTCGCAGTTCGAACGCTCCGACACGTTCTACATCGGCCAGCGCATCGAGGATGAGCTCATCCAGGGCACCCTCACGGTCGACCTGACCGACACGCTGCGACTCGAGGTCGGCGGGAACTACCAGAACCACCTCGGGACCGGCATTGCCGGCTGGAACCGAATGACGCAGGACCTTGTTGACCACCGCATCTACCAGACCGGTCAGCCGGACTTCAGCCTGATCGACACGGACGGCGATGGCTGGGCGAGCCGCGCCGAACTCTACAACGCCGGGCTCACGAACAACTACACGTTCGACGCACCCGGTGTTGCGCGTCCCAACCAGGTGAAGCCGGGCACCACGGCCTACACCGAACCCGGCGGCCCGCTTGCATTCGTCACCGGCATCGGCACCGCCAAGCTCAGTCCGCGCAACGTGCTGCTCGAGCGCATCAACGACGGCACCGATTACATCGCGTTCGCCAAGCTCGTCGCCGACAGCAACCCGGACCTGGTTTTCCGGAACCATGTCTTCTTCGAGTATCAGGACTACTACAAGCTCTCGGACATCGCCTACATGCGCTCCGGCGAGACCACGCTCATGGAGGAGCGCTTCACCGTGGAGTGGAACATCCGGGGGCTCCCGGACTGGCTGCAGATCCGGAACATCACCGCCGCCAACGCCCGCTACCTCGACGCCTACAACGACACCACGAACGTCTTCCAGCTCTTCAGCTACTGGGACCTCACCGTGTACCAGGATGGCAACTACAAGTTCCTCAACGGATACACTCACCCGCATGAGGCGGGCGTCGACTCCGCGACGAAAAGCGAGCACGTCGAACTGGGGCTCGGCAACCTGATCGACATCACCGCTTGGGAGAAGCTCAACCTCACCGTCGGCGTTCGCTACGACTACGTCGACGGCGAGGTGATCGGACAGCCGGGCCTTCGCAATTCGGGCAACGTCCTTGCGCCCACCAGCGCGACCTTCGCCGAGGGCTCACAGGACGCCGTGTCGCTCACCTCCGCCAGCCTGTCGTACAAGGTGCTCCCGAACATCGTCCCGTACATCACGTACGCCGAGCCGAAGACGGTCGTTCCCGGCAGCACCGGCGGACTCAGCGCCGGGCAGCTCAATGGCGACATCCTGACGGACACGAAACTCAAGGAGGCCGGCATCAAGGCCGAGTTCCTCAACGGCAAACTCTTCGCCTCGTATGCCACCTATGAGCAGTTCCGGACCGCGTTCGTCCAGAGCCTCAACGGCGGCAATGGCGACTTCCAGCAGACCCGCGGCCGCGGCCACGAGGTGGAGGTGCGCTGGGTTCCCAATCGGCAGTTCAACATCGCGCTGGCGATGGACTGGCTCCGTCGCGACAACATCCCGCTCAACCCGGGCGCCACGCCGGCGCCGGCAGAGACGGTCGGGCTCGACCCGATCCAGTTCGGCGGCGGCCGGTATCAGATCGCCTGGGACACCTCGCTCACGCGCGTGATGCGCCCACCGCGGGTCTTCAGCCTCTTCGGCAACTACATCTTCGGCGACAGTGGCTGGGACATCTCCGCCGGCACGAACTACGTCGCCGGATACTACGCCACCACGATTCAGGACATCTTCCTGCCGGAGGCCCTCACGTTCTCGCTGGACATCGGCTACCGCTCGAAGGGGCACTGGGAGTTCCGGTTGTCCGGCAAGAACCTCACCGACGAGCTCTACTTCACGTCCACCAGTGGCAGCGCTGCGCTGATTCCCCAGCCCGGACGCACGATCACCTGGAAGGTCACCTACAAGTTCTAGACGTCCCCTTCACGTCCAGAATCCGCAGGAGGTGTAGTCGTGGGCGCGCTACACCTCCTGTCGGCCCCCGCCGCACCGCGTGGGTCTTTCACCGCGCCCGTCGCGCCCTCACATTCCCATGCACCGCCCATCTGCATCGCCCTCCGCTCCGCAGCGTCCCGTCGCCCGCACGTTGTTGCTCGCGAGTCTTCTCGCCTTCGGCAGCGCAGCAGCGCCGTTCTCCCCCGCCTTGCGCGCGTCCACCACCTTCGCCGCGGAAGAGGCAACCATCTCGGAAATCCAACGTGCGATTCTCGCCCGCGAAGTTACTGCAACGCAAATCGTGCACGCATACCTCGACCGGATTCGGGCGTACAACGGTCCTGGCACGGCGGAACCGGACGGTCGCCTCCAACCGATCGAGCCGATCGTGGACGCTCCGGGCGTCAACGCGATCATCACGCTCAATCTCCGGCCTGCCACACGCGAAGCCCTGGGATTCGACTCCCGCAAAGCCCGCAGCCTCACCGATCCAGTCGACGACAACCCCGCGATGCCTGACGCGCTCGAAGTCGCCGCCGCGCTTGACGCCCACTTCGAAGCGACCGGCCGCCTGGTCGGGCCGCTGCACGGCGTGACGATCGTCATCAAGGATCAGTACGACACCTTCGACCTGCGCACGACCTCGGGCGCCGATGCGTTCTACGCAAACGACCGCCCGCCCGAGGACGCGACGTTTGTCGCCCGTCTACGCGAGGCCGGTGCGATCATCCTAGGCAAGGCGAACATGGGAGAGTATGCCTCGGGTATCCGCAGTAGTTTCGGAGGCACTACAGTGAATCCCTATGACACCTCGCGGGTGCCGGGAGGCTCGAGCGGAGGCTCCGGCGTCGCGGTTGCCATGAGCTTCGCCACGGTCGCCATCGCGGAGGAATCTGGGCCGTCCATTCGCGCCCCCGCCGTGTACAACAACACGGTCGGCATCTCTCCAACCCAGGAGCTGGTCAGCCGTCACGGCATGATGAACAACGGGCTGCACACGCGCACCGGTCCCATCGCCCGCACCGTCGAGGATGCCGCCCGTGTCCTCACCGTCATCGCCGGCTACGATCCGAAGGACGAGATGACCGCGTTCGCCGTCGGCCGCACACCGGCCGAACCCTATGAGTCTTTCACGAAGAATGCGGATCTGCGCGGCCTGCGCATCGGCGTGGTGCGCGAGTTCATGGACCGACGCGTTTTCTCCGATCCGATCTATCAACCGAGCCTGGACCTGATCGACGCCGCAATCGAGGACCTGCGGCGACTCGGCGCCACCATCGTCGAGGGTGGACCAGACGGATTGTTCACGGCGCACGTGCGCCGCCTGGCGCCCAAGCTGCTCAATCGCACGTGGACCAAGGCCCACCCGGAACTCTTCCCCGTCGACGCCGAGGGGCGTCCTACGACCGATCATCTCAACACGCTGGTCGAACTGACGCTCGATCCGTCGCGCTTCCCTGGCAGCCTCACGATGCGGGATTTCGGGGAGGTCAGTGGAAACTCGGTCGGCGAGAACCGCTTCGGCTTCAACCTGTACCTGGGCGCCCGAGGCGACGCGCGGATTCGTTCGATCGACGACTTGATCAGCCAGGCGAACTTCTTCGTGGACACGGCCGAGTCAGACAAGCGCGCCAGCCTCGGCCGTCACAACGAGGACCGCGTCTATGATACCGCGCTGCGGCTCCAGCGCCGTTTCGCCGTGCAGCAGATCGTGCTCGCGTGCATGGCCGAACTGGAACTCGACGCCGTCATCTTTCCGAGCAGCAACCTGCATCCCCGCAAGGTCGGCAGTCCCCGCGACCCCAGCCGGCACGGCATCGGCAACTACGGCATGTGGACCTTCATCGGCGCGCAGGGCTTCCCGGCAATCACCGTGCCCGCGGGTTTCACCACCGAGGTGTATGATCGGGTTCCGTATCCGGAAGGTGGCGACGGCGCGACCCGCGTGGTGGGTCCGGTGCCGGCGGAGTTGCCGGTGGGCATCGATTTCCTGGGCCGGCCGTTCAGCGAACCGCTCCTCCTCCGCATCGCTGCCGCCTACGAACAAGCCACACACCACCGCCGCCCGCCCCTACGCTTCGGCCCCGTCGAGTCCGCGCCACTCCGCATAGCGGACAAGTAGGGCCAGTCTTCGACTGGCCCCATCAAACCGACCGACCGCAGCCATCGCGTTAGACCACCCGCCATCTCTTCGCACGCGCTATCTGAAGGCGCGCACCCTTCTGGGCCAGTCGCAGACTGGCCCTACTTACGTTCGTTTGGGGTAGGGCCGGTCTTCGACTGGCCCCATCGAACCGACCGACCGCTGCCATCGCGTCCGACCACCTGTCATCTCTTCTCACGCGCTATCTGAAGGCGCACGCCTTTTTGGGCCAGTCACAGACTGGCCCTACTTGCTTTCGTTTGGGGTAGGGCCAGTCTTCGACTGGCCCATCGAATCGGCCGATCGCAGCCGTCGCGTCCGACCACCCGTCATCTCTTCGCACGCGGTATCTGAAGGCGCGCGCCCTTCTGGGCCAGTCGCAGACTGGCCCTACTTCTCGTTTCCTTCCGGGAAGCGGAACGGCACGTCGGTGAAGATCGCGCCTCGAATCACCAGACCTTCCAGGCGCGCGTCAAAGCGATCGACGGTTGCCAGCCAATCGGCCTTGGCTTCGAAGGTTGAACTGTCACCGGAGCGTTCGCCGGTGTGAGGATCGGCAACCGCACGGAAGATGAGCGGCCGCTCGTCGTCCCCCGTCCGAATGATGACCGTGAACTCCGGCATTTCGGAGCGGACGAAATGCTCCATGTGGCCGTCGAGCAGGTAGGCTCTCAATACAGGTTGTCCGGGTTCTTTCACGAACTCGAGATGGAAGGCCTCGTGTCCCAGCACGACAGCCGTACCACCGTGCGGCGGCTCATGGTGATGGTCGTGGCTCGCAACCTCGGCTTGGTCACTGTGCTCGTGGTGATGCGATGCATCGGTCGAACGAGAACAGGCCACGCCCAGCCCGATCGTCGCCACAGCGGCCATCGCGAACAGGACCTTCCTTCCCATATTCCGAGTCGAAGAACGCAAACCGCGACAGACGGCACGGACCTCGGTTGTGTGCGAACGGCAGCGGCTCATTTGCGGGGCCCCAGGAACTTCTCGCCGTCCAGCACGAACAGCGAAACGACGTAGCCGTCCTCGTAACGATGATCGATCCGGAAGATGCCAACCACGTCGACCGGGACGTCCTGTATCGCCTCCACGCCCTCACCCGGCAGCGTGGCCACGAGGTAGTCGTTCATGTTCGGCACCGCGCCATAGCAGCACGTGTTCACGTCCCGCATCAGGACGAACTTGTTCGTGCGTCCATTTTCAACCTTGAGCGGCATCATGTAACCGGTGAGCCGGACGCGCTGGTTGTGATACGTCTTGACCCATTCGGGGACCGGATCACGTGCGAGGTGCGCGTCGATCTCCTCCTGCGTCGCGCCAGTGCCGACATCAACGAGCTCGTAGGTGAATGAGGACAGCTTGTCGAAGCCGAGGGCGTACATTTCGCGCCCATCGACAACAACCTTCTCGGGGGTGAGATCAACCGGTGCGGGCTCCTGCGCGGTCAGGACGGAGGCGAGCAGCAGTGCGGGCAATGCGAGGCGAAGCAGTCGGCTCATGGCGATGTATTCAAGACACAGGTACAAGATGCGAGGCGACGTCCGTCCGGTACGCCTTCAGCGCCGGGAAGATTCCGCACGCGGCCGCGAGCGCGATGATGGCCGCCGGGGCTGTCCCCAGGACCGGATGCCACGCGAGCGGCTCGATGATCACGCCGGTCTGCGCGCGGATGATGCCGGAAGCCACCAGGACGATGGCCCCGTACACCAGGAAACCGAACAGCATGCCGACGGCCGCGATGGCCGCCGATTCGACAACGACCGCCCCGAAGATCGTCGCGCGGCGCGCGCCGAGCGCCCGGAGGATCGCGATCTCCCGGCGTCGCTCGTTCATCGAGTTGTAGATGCTCGCGAGGATGGAAGCCGTCGCGACGATCACCACGAGGTAGCACACGAGCGCCAGGATGCGGTCAAACCACGCGACCTTGTCGAACAGCCGCGCGAGGATGGCGCCGATCGGCCAGGCGAAGGTGAACTTGTTGCCGCGCTTGTTGAACAACATGTCCATCTGGAACCCGGCCATCGGATTGCCTTCCTTCAGCCGGATCAGCACGGCGCTCACGTCTGTCGCAACGCGCGGATCATGTCCGCTCATGCGCTGCAGCCCCGCAAGCGGGATCCAGATGACGCGATCCGCCGGCGTGCCGGTCGGCTCGAGCAGACCCGTCACCACGAAGGTTTCGGCGTGCTGCTTCCTCTCATCGTAGATCAGCCCGTGAAACGGATGGAACGAATCGCCCACCTGCAACCCAAGCTTCCGGGCAACGAAACTTCCCACCACCGCCTCCTTCGCCTCCGGATCGAACGGCCGGCCGGGCGGAAGCACGCGATAGGTGCGACCCGGCGCGTAATCGAGCCCGTCGAACAGCTGCGTGGTCGTGCCGACCAGGCGGTAACCGCGATAGTTGTCGCCGACCGCGATCGGCAGCGCGAGTGAAACGTTCGGATTGCGTCGAACCAGCTCGACGTCCTCGGCGCTGATGTTCCCCGGGCTGTCTTCGAGGTGGAAGATCGCGTTGAGCACGAGCTGCAGCTTCGAACTCCGCGTGCCCAGGACGGCGTCGAAGCCACCGCTGACGCTCGTGAAGGTCCGGTTGGCCTCCTGCCGCATGACCCAGACCGCCATCAACAGCCCGCCGGCGAGTGCGATCGCGACGGCGGACACGAGCGTCGACACCAGGTGCTGGCGCAGGCTCTTTGCAACGATGTGGGGGATCGTCATGTCAGCACCGCCTCCCGCGGCTGGTTCAGCGATGCGAAGTCGGTGACCTCCGGAAACGCGTTCAACACGTCACGATCATGACTGACCAGAAGCAGCGCCGCGCCCTCCTCGGCGCAGGCCTCGCGCAGCAATGCAAGCGTGCTCCGCGCGTTGACGGCATCGAGGTTCCCCGTCGGCTCGTCGGCGAGCACGAGCTTCGGTCGATTGGCGAGAGCGCGCGCCACGGCCACGCGTTGCTGCTGGCCGATTGAAAGCTGGCGCGGTTTGTAGTGGAGACGATGTGACAGGCCAACCCGCTCGAGGAGGGCCACCGCCCGGTCACGATCGCGTCCCTGACCGAACGCCATGGCGAGAAGCACGTTCTCGAGGCAGGTGTACCCCTGGAGCAGATTGAAGGTCTGGTACACGCAACCCAGCGTCGTTGCGCGCAGGCGGTCTCGGCGGGATTCTCGTAACGCGGTGAGTTCAACGCCGGCGATCCGGATCGACCCCGCATCCGCCTTCACGATCCCCGCGATCAGGTTGAGGAAGGTCGTCTTGCCGCTGCCGCTTTCGCCCCGTAATGCCACTTCGCCGCCGGCCGGCACGCTGAAGCTGGGAACGTGCACCACCAGGCGCCGCTCACCGTCCGGGGTGACGAAGGACTTCCGCAGTCCCTCAACCCGGAGCACGACATCCTCCGGATCGAGCGCCGACGGCGGCGGGGTGGCAAGGTCGGTCGCGATCATCGGACGCGGTACCAGTAGTTGTCGGGTTCGCGCACGAAGATCCGCTTGGGAATGCGCGCGTGCACACCGAGCACGCCATCGACGACCTGCGTGACGTGCAGATCAACCGCGCCGGCACTCGCCATCGTGTAGGCGTGGACGAAATCGTATCCGCGCGTCTCGCGCAGGAAGTCGAGCGCCGCCACGAGCGCGTTGCGCATGGCCTGATCGAGATCCTCGTGAAGTCCGAACAGCACGTAGTGGGTCGGTGTCTCCGCGCGCGGCCCCGGAAGCTTCATGCCCTTGTGCAAGATGAACTGGAAGATCGCGGTATTCGCGGTGCCGATCGCGTTGCCGGCCACTTCGCCATCGCCCTGAGATGCGTGACAGTCGCGCGTGTAGAACAGCGCGCCTTGCTGAAAAACCGGAAGGTAGAGCGTGCTGCCCTCGCCCATGTCCTTCCAGTCCAGGTTGCCGCCGAAAACGCCCGGCGGTCCCGATTTCCGGTACGGCAGCTCCTCATCCGGTGGACAGGTTGCCATCACGCCATTGAACGCGGTGAGAGGAAACTCCACGTTGTCGTCAAAGACGGCGGCGTTTCTCGCGAGGTCGATTTGGTACACCTTGTTGAAGGGACGCGGCACGAGGTCCGGCAAACCGCCACCACCAGGGCGCGCGCCGTTGGTGCCCCACGGGATGCGCGGTGTGACCTTGAGCACCCGCACCTCGAGCGTATCGCCGGGTTCGGCGCCTTCGACGTAGATGGGGCCCGTGAGGAAGTGTCCTCCCGGGATGCCCGGTGCCCGCGGAGTTTCATTGAGCACGCGCATCATCTCCCGGATCGGCGGACAGGAGGCGACGGTCGCATCAATGCCGTTCGCCTTCAGCCACGCATCGATTTGCGCATCCGTTGCGTCGCGTCCCCAGCCAGTCCCGCCGCCGCCATCAAAACGGACGATCTCGCCCGATTTGATTGTCAGCACGGGTGGTTTGGTTTTCGAGAAATGCCCGATGATCGCCGTCTCCGGCGTCAACGGAACATGGTGATCGTAGGGCACCTCGATCGCGGCAGCGGCGTTCACCACCATCGCGACGAGGAGGAGCGCAATGGCGCTGGGCGTGCAGGCGGAACGCTTCGGCATCGGCACGACTGGGCGGGAGTGTTTCATGCGAACAGGAGTTTCACGTGGTGCGGCGCGATCTCGCGTCGTCGGTCGTCGGATGTTCGAGGCTGTATCAACGCGCGCGGTACCAGTAGCTGTTGGCGTCCTGCACGAAGAGTTTCTTCGGTATCATCGCGTGGATACCGAGCGTGCCGTCCACGACCTGGGTGACGCGGAAATCGACGCCGATGCTCGTGAGGGCGTAGGCTTCAAAGAAATCGTAACCCTGTTTCTCCTGGAGGACGTCGAGCGTCTCGGTCATCGCCATGCGCATCGCCCCGTCGAGATCCGGATCGAGCCCGAAGGTGATGTAGTGCGTGGGCGTCTCCGCTCGGGGTGCCGCAAGCCGGCGGCCCTTGTGCAGGATGAACTGCAGGGTGCAGGTGTTCGACGTTTCGATGGCGTTGACGGTGATCTCGCCGTCGCCGTCCACCGGCACGCGGGGGATCTCGCCGTCCCAGAGCATCTTGTAGCTGGGCTCGACCATCTTGTCCTCGGCCGGCAGGTTGAGCCAGATCTGGAACAGCTCCATCGGGTTGGGGCCGGACTGGTCGAGCAGCGGGAACATCTCGGCGTGCTGGATGCCCTTGCCGGCGGTCATCCACTGCACGTCACCCTGGCCGTAGCGGGCGGCGGCGCCGAGGGAGTCGGCGTGGTCGACCAGGCCGCGCCGCACGTAGGTGATGGTCTCGAAGCCCCGGTGCGGGTGGGAGGGGAACCCGGGCACGACGGAGCCGTGGTACATGTTCCAGCCGTCGACGCCGGCGAAGTCCTGGCCGATGGCCC
>Ga0079224_100007416_pt1 | contig 14718 bp, 13 predicted proteins | sample Stecom2015_FD_80414 | JGI IMG/M metagenome (GOLD analysis project Ga0079224, IMG submission 80414) | Agricultural soil microbial communities from Utah to study Nitrogen management - Steer compost 2015 | ecosystem: Environmental > Terrestrial > Soil > Agricultural land | place: USA: Utah...
GCCCGGTTGCTGCATGCCCGGTTGCTGGGCGCCCGGCATCATGGTTCCGGCCTGTACGCTCTGGAGCATCATGTCCTGGTGGACCGTCCACCGCGCGTAGTCGCCGTGCTCCTGGAGCCGGGCCTGCTCCATCCAGGTCATCACCTGCTGCGGCTGGGCCTCGATGATGGTCGCCTCGAGGTCGATGTCCTGGTCGGTTCGCACGTCGGTCGCGTTGAGGGTTCGGCCGTCGCGTGTCTGGACCGGTGTCCTCACGAAGAAGACGTGGTCGCCGTTGGCGTCGGTCTTGAGCCAGAAGCCCTCCGGGGTCGGCTGGCCGACGACATCGCCGCGTATGCGGACGATCCGTCCGATGTCCTCGGTGCCGAGCGGGAGCAGCGTCTCGAGCTCGACGGGTGCGCTCGGCGCCTCGGCCGGCGCCGGAGTCGGTGCCGGTACGGCGGCGACGGGCTGTTCGGCCACCTCACGCCCCGCGACTTCCTCCTCGCCGGTGTCGACCATCTCGGCGATCGCCCAGATCAGGAGCGCGAGGACCAGGAGGCCGATGATCCACGGCCAGATCGAAGGTCCTTTGCGCTCGACGTTGATATCCGCCATACAGCCTACCTCCTTCCACGTTCAGTCGGTTCCCACCGGTTTCCGGCGGTCCGGCCACGCGGTCAGAGTCGCAAAATGCGTGCACGGGCGGAGTGTGAGGGAATGGCGCCATTCCGAGGCGCCGCCCCCTCGTCCCCGCCGCTGCGCCGGGTGGAGCCGGTCCGCGGCGGGGCGGTTCGGAACGTCGAGCGTCTCAGTCGGTGCGGCGGATCCGGACGCCGCGCTCGGCGAGTTCGTTGACGTAGACGTCGGCCGGGACGCTCTGGTCGGGCGTCGCGACGCCGAGCCGCTCGACCCGGCCGGTCGCCTGGAGCTGGCCGGTGATCGAGAGAGAGTAGCCGGTCGTCCGCTCCATCGCGCTGATCCCGTTGGCCTCGTCGTAGAAGTCGAGGAGTTCGTAGCCGATCTTCTTCGGCTGGCCGTTCTTGAGCCCCTCGGCCTCGACACGGAGTGCGACGAGGTCGCGGCCCTCGGGGCGCTTGAGCTGAGGCTCGACGACGGCGATGAAGAGCCGCCGCGGCGAGACCTTCTGGCCGTCGACCTCGACCGGATCGAGGCCGAGGAGCCCGAGGTCGCGGATGACGCGCATCGCCTCGGCGTGCCCCGGGTAGCGGAGCGTCTTGTACTCCATGTTGCGGACCTGGCCCTTGTAGGTCCAGGGCATGACCGAGAGCCCGCCGGCGGTGTGGAACGCTTCGAGCCGGCCGACCGGTTCCGGGAACTCCGCCGTCTCGATCTCCGTCAGCGCATCGACCTGCAGGGGCTCGCCGTCGCGCAGGACCCAGGAGCGGGTCGTGTAGTAGTCGAGCACGCCCTCGAGCGAGTAGACGATCTGGTAGTTCAACGGCGGGACGGGCTCTTGCGGCAGGCCGCCGACCTGGATCCGGACGTTCTCGGCCTGGTCGAGCTCCCGGATCGCCGAGGCGGCCAGGATATTGACCATCCCCGGCGCGAGGCCGGTGTCCGGGATCACGCTGATGTGACGGTCACGGGCCTCGTCGTCCAGCTCGAGCTGCTGGAACACGATCTCGGTGTTCCCGCCGAGGTCGGCGTAGTGGACCCCGGCCTGGACCGCGAGGCGCGACATCTCGAGGTTGAAGTAGTAGGGGAGCGCGTTCATGCACGCGCGTACGCCCTGCATCAGACGGAGCACGGCCTCGTGGTCCCGCGCGTCCACGGCGACGAGCTCGAGCCGGGGGTCGCCCCGGAACCGCTCGAGGAACGGCGGTAACCGGTCCACGTTCAGGTCCGCGACGATGACCTTCTCGACGTCGTCGCTCCTGAGGAGATCGAAGGCGCACGCGGACCCCTGGAGCCCTGCGCCCAACACCAACATCTGCAAGATGCACCCTCCGCGTGTGTGGCGAGCGGCCGCCGTCGACCACTCGGTCCGACCGTTCGGATCAGGAGTCACAAACGTCGTAACGTGAAGAGCTCGCCGGGCGGTGTCAACCGGTCGAGTCGGGCCGGGCCGGCCGCGGCCGCAGCGCCTCCGGGGGCGCGGGCCGCCCCAGGATCCGGGGCGGGCGCTCGCCGCCCGGCTCCGAAGGCGCCGGCTCGGAGGGCGCGGGCTCCGAAGGATCCGGACGGCCCGGCTCGGCCCCGACGGCCGTGTCGGGCGGCGCCGGGCGCGGCGACGGGTCGGGCCGATGCCCGGCCGCGGAGTCGGCCGCGGGCGGGCCGAAGAGCCGACGGCGCAGCCGGTTCCACCACCGCTCCTCGCCCGAGTCCGCGGGCGTGCCGAGGAGTCCCGGGTCGATACTGTCGGGCCACAGCGGGGAGAGCGTCGGCCCGCACGTCGCGTAAGGCGCGGTCCCGGCCAGGAAATACTCCTCGCGGACCGGGCCGACCGGCGCGCACCACGGCGCGAGCACGCCGCCGGAAGCATCGACGAGACGGGTCTCGACACCGGGCGGCGGGCTCCACCCCTCCCGGGACGGGGGCGCGGCCTGTCGCATGATCCGGCCCCAAACGGGCGCGGCGAGCCGGCCGCCGGTCGCGCCGCCCACGATCGGATGGGGCCGGTCGAAACCGATCCAGACGCCCGCCGCCCAATGCGGCGTGTAGCCCAGGAACCAGGTGTCGGTCGCGTCGTTCGTCGTCCCCGTCTTCCCGGCGGCCGGGCCCCGGAACCCGACGGCCCGGACCGCGGTCCCGGTCCCCCGATCCACCACGTCGCTGAGGAGGTTCGTGATCAGGAACGCGGTCGCCGGATCCAGGACGCGGCTCCCCCGGGGGGCCCGCTCCCAGATGACGCGCCCGTTCCGGTCCTCGACCCTGAGCACGAGGCGGGGCTCCGGCCGCCGGCCGAGGGTCGCGAAGGCCGCGTATGCGGCGGTCAGCTCGAGGAGCGTGACCTCGGCCGCGCCGATCGCGACCGACGGGACGCGCGGGATCGGTCCGGAGAGGCCGAACCGCCGCGCGATGTCGATGACCGCGTCCAGCCCGACCTCTTCGGCCAGACGGATCGTCGCGACGTTCCGGGACTGGACGAGGGCGTCGCGCAGGGTGACGACGCCGGCGTATCCGCCCTCGTAGTTCTGCGGCGACCAGACCGTCCCATCCTCCAGGACGCGGTGGAGCGGCGTGTCGCTCAGCGCGTGGGTCGGCGGGAGTCCGGCCGCGAGGGCGGCGACGTAGACGAAGGGTTTGAACGCGCTCCCCGGCTGGCGCCGCGCCTGGGTCGCGCGGTTGAACTTCGAGTCCGCGAAGTCGCGGCCCCCGACGAGGGCCAGGACATCGCCCGTCCGGGCGTCCATGACGACGACGGCGCCCTGCAGGTACGTCGTCCGCCTGTCCGCCGCGCCGGCGCCGCCGTCGCGGCCGGGGCCCAGGAGCCGGCCGTAATGGCCGGCCTCGATCGCCTCGAGCTGGCGCCGCAGCTCGGTCTCGGCGATCCGCTGCACCTCCAGGTCGAGCGCGGTATGGATCCGGTACCCGCTCGTGTAGATCGCATCGCCGAACCGCTCTTCCAGCGCGCGCCGCGCCTCCTCGACGTAATACGGCGCACGGCCGCTCCTCTCCGTTTCGCCGCGGCTCAGCTCGAGCGGCTCCGCAGCGGCCACCGCGGCCTCGGCCGGCGTGATGAGGCCCTGCGCCGCCATCCGGTTGAGGACGACCCGTCGGCGTGCGAGCGCGGCTTCCGGCGCGACACGAGGGTTCAGCCGGTTCGGTGCGCGGATCAGCCCCGCGAGGAGCGCCGCCTCGGCCAGCGTCAACGCCGCGGCCGGCTTGCCGAAATACTCGTGCGCCGCTGCCTCGATCCCCCACGCGCCGCCGCCGAAATAGATCTGGTTCAGGTACATCTCCAGGATCTGACGCTTGCTGTAGCGGTCCTCGATCTCCCTCGCGACGCGGACCTCGGCCAGCTTCCGCGACAACGTCCGCTCATGGACCGGGAGCCGATCCGGGAAGATGCTGCGCGCGAGCTGCATCGTGATCGTGCTGAACCCCTCCTCGATCCCCATGGCCCGGAGGTTCGCCCACGCCGCGCCCAGGACCCGGCGCCAGTCGACCCCGTCGTGCGACCAGAAACGGCGGTCCTCGATCGCGATGAAGGCGGCCGGAACGTACGGCGGCAGCGAGTCCAGAGGGACGACGACGCGCCGGACACGATAGAGCTTCGCGACCTCGACGCCCCGGCGATCGACCACGATCGAGGCCTCGTCCGGGACATAACCGTTCAGGAGCTCGATGTCCGGACAACCTCTCAGCCCGCAGCGCTCCCAGAGGAACCAGGCGATGCCAGCGGCGAGGAGGAGGAGGACCAGGCCAGCCGCGAGCACCCCGCCAGCAGGTCGCTTCATCCACACATTTTCCAACGGCGCGTCAGCATCCGGGATGCGGCGGGGCAAGGACGGTACCACTGGACAGCGGCGAGCGCCGCGGCTACCTTCATCGTTACACATCACGGGTCCGTGACGCTGCGCGGACCCCATCGCCGTACGAACCCAGCCGACGGAGCACAGGACCGGGCCGCACCGGCCCGGATCCCCATAGAGCGCACCGACGCGCGACGCGGGGCCGCGCACCCGGTCCCCGCCACCGGTCTCCCCACCCGAGCAACGACAACCAGGGGATCCCGATGTGCAACCCTGAGAGAACGCGCGGGACTCGGGTACTCCCGCTCCTCCTCGGACTCCTCGTGTGCCCCGTCGCAGCGATCGCCCAGGAGCCCGCCAAGCCCGATGCGCCTCAGCGCGCGACTCGGCCGGCGCCCGACGTCGATCGGACGCCCCGGCGGCCGACGCCGGATGTCGACCGGACCCGCCAACGGCAGGTGCGGCCCACGCCGGACCGCGGGCGGACGCCCCAGCGGCCGACGCCGCCGACGCCGGACATCGGCCGGACACCCGAGCGGCCGATGCGGCCGGCGGCCGACTTCGCCAGACCGCCCCGGCGCCCGGTCCGCCCTGCGCCCCGGCCGGAGCTGCGCCCCGAGCGGCCGCAACGGTCGGGACCCGGATTCGAGCAACGCTTCCCCCGGCCGGAGCGAGCCGTGCGACCGGCGCCGTCGACCGAGCGCGACCGCGAACGGCCCGAGCCACGGACCTTCCGGGTGGTGGATGACCCACCCCCCTCCACCCCACACCCCATCCGGGACGCCGACGCACGCCCGCCCGTGCCCCGGCCGCCTGTGATCCCCATCGGGCCCGTCTTCCGACCCGCCCCGGAGACGGAGACGCCGGAGCCGCCCCGCGAGCCGGACCTCGGCACGCCGTACACCCCCTACAGGTCGGCGGCGTGGGGGTACCGACGGGACGGGCACGGGCCCACCTTCCGGTGCGGCCTCGGCGACCCCATCCGACCCTGGCGCGAACGCATCTTCGACCCGTGGTTCGGTTCGCACCGGCGCAACGCCTTCGCCCGGAGCCGGGTCGGGATCGACGTGTGCAGCCCGCTGCAGTTCCGGACGAGCTACCGGACGTGGGACTCCGTCGTCGCCCAGGCGCAGGACACCTGCGCCCGCATCGACCTCGTCCACGACGACGGCGAACGCTCCTTCGACATCGAGCTCCCGCTCCTCGACGCGTACACGGTCCAGGACCTGCACGACGCGCTCGCGGAACGGATGAGAGCGGGCACGGTCCTCCTCCTCTGGGACACCGACGGGAACGAGCACCTGCTCCGGCCCGGCGAGGTCAGGATGTTCGCCGTCAGCGCGTGTCGAAGCTAGCGCCAGAAAATTCTTGACGCTCCGGCCTACGGGCGCATACCTTGCCTCCACAGATCGAACGATCGTTCGAACGGGGACGGGACCATGAGTCGATTGACCGAAGAGCAGCTCAAGGAGAAGGTCCAGGCCGGGTACATCCTCGAGTCGCCGGATGAGATGACCGAGGGGTACCGCAAGGCGCTGATCGTGCAGCTCACGGTACAGGCGGACACGGAGCTGATCAGCGCGCCCGCGTACTGGATGGCGGCGCAGGACGCGCCGTCGACGAACACCCAGGTCTCCGCGGTCGCGATCATCCAGGACGAGTTGGCGCACGCGAACATTGCGTACCGGATCCTGGAGGACCTGGGCGTGAGCAAGGAGCAGCTGCTCTACGGCCGTGATCCCCACGAGTTCAAGCATCCGTACGGCTTCGACCAGCCGTTGGAGAGCTGGGTCGAGCTCGTCGTCGCGAACGGATTCTTCGACCGTGCCGGTTTCACGCTCCTGGGCGACGTCTACCGGAACACGAGCTACGGTCCGCTCAAGCGTGCGCTGGTGAAGGTCGATCTCGAGGAGAATTTCCACCTGCGTCACGGCGAGAACTGGATGCGCCGCCTCTCGAAGATGGGCGGCGAGGTCCGGGAGCATCTGCAGCGGGCGGTGGACTGGATGTTCCCGATGACGATCGAGTGGTTCGGCCTGCCGGACGAGCTGAAGCGTCACAGCGGGCAGCTCGAGTACCGTCTGAAGGGGATGACGAACGACGAGCTTCGCCAGGAGTGGATGAAGGCGACGGTCCCGCTCTGCGAGTCGCTCGGGCTCCGTGTCCCGGCGCACTGGGACGAGTCCGCCGGGCGGTACGTGCTGGACTATCCGTTCCCGTGTCGATATGACCCGGAGGCGAAGCGCTGGCTATTCGAGGAAGGCGAGGTCACGTGGGACGAGGTCTTCCAGCGTTGGAAGGCGAGGGGTCCGATGAACGAGCGGTACGTGGAGACCGTGCGTCGGAGCCACGGTTCGCTGAAGCGCTTGTTGGCGGCGTGAGCCCGGCCCGCGCGTCATCCTCGTCGGATCCGGCGGCCTCGCCCCCGGCGGCGGGTGCGGCCGATGGTCCGTCCGGCGGCCTCGACCTGCCCGCCGGGACGGTGGTCGAGCCCGGCACGCTCGCGCTCTGGTCGGCGCTGAAGGAGGTCCTCGACCCCGAGCTCCCGATCAGCGTCGTCGATCTCGGGATCATCTACGCGATCCGACGGGACGGCGGGCGGGTCGACGTCGACCTGACCTTCACCGCGATGGCGTGCCCGTGCATGGATTTCATCCAGGATGATGTACGGGAGCGTCTGCTCCGAGAGCCGGGCGTCGAGTCGGTCGAGATCCGCGTCATCTGGGACCCGCCGTGGACCCGGGAGCGGATGACGGAGACGGGCCGGTCGGTCCTCCGTCGCTACGGCGTCGCCGCGTAGGTCCGGGGCGGGGGAGGCGACCGCGCCGGGCCATGGACGTCGCACCGGTTCGTGGGGCGTCGCAGCGGGTCAGCGCGACGCGATGCCAGGTCGTGGGCGTGCGCAGGGGGGTGAGCGATGGTCTATGAGGTCTTCGCACGGAAGAGCCGTGGCGAGCCGCTCCGTCACATCGGCGCGCTGGACGCGCCGAACGACGAGCTCGCCCGCGTCTATGCGTACCAGACGTACGACGAGGAGCGGTGGTTCGACATGTGGGTGACGCCCCGCGATCGGCTCCTCGAGGTCTTCAACGCGGATCGTGGTCCGGGGGTCGGGATCTGAGATGTCGGTACTCGAGACGGCGACGGAGGCGAAGGAGCTGTCCGCGGCCGCGCGCCATGCGACGCGGGACCTGATCCTCGTCCTCGCGGACAGCAAGCGGCTCCTGGGGATGCGCTACGCGGAGTGGCTCCTTGGCGCGCCAGAGCTGGAGGCCGGGATCGCCTGCGCCTCGATGGCGCAGGACGAGTGGGGCCATGCCCGGCTCTTCTACGCGATGCTGAGGGATTTCGGCGAGGATGTCGACCAGCTCGAACACGGACGCGGGCCGGACGAGTACGCGAGCATGGAGGTGCTGGACCGGGAGCCGGCGAGCTGGCCCGCGCTCGTCGCGTTGAACGCGTTCGTGGACACGGCGCTCTCGGTCCAGTGCGAAGCGTTGCGCGGCTCGAGCTACGCGCCCCTCGCGCAGCGCGTCGAGAAGCTGCTCGACGAGGAGCGGTTCCACGCCGCTCACGGCGGCGCCTGGTTCCGGCGGCTGGCCGGCGCGACCGCCGCGGCGCGGGCGGAGATGGGGGCCGCGACCGCGGCCGTCCTCCCCGGCGTGCTCCGCTGGTTCGGCCCCGATTCGGAGCGTGCCCGTCTCCTCGTGGACGAGGGCATCGTTGCCGCCTCGGGCGGCGCGTTGCGCGACCGGTTCCTCGAGCGGATCTCGCCGCTCCTCGCCGCGCTGGGCGAGGCGGGCGGGGCGTTCGAGGCGCCGTCGTTCGCCGGCTTCGACGAGACCCGGCGCCGCGCCTCGGCCGGCGGGCCGGACGAGGCCACGGTCGCACGGATCCGCGGCGACAGGAACCGGATCTTCCGGACCGACGGATGAGCCGGATGGACGACGGCCGGCGGACCCACTCGACCGGGACGGTCCGTGCGGCCGACCTGGGGCTCCCGGACCGTCCGCCCTGCGCGTTCTGCGGGTGCACGGACACGGAGCTCCACTCGCCGTTCGGCTCCGCGCTCTCCGTGGCGACCTACTGGTGCCACGGGTGCCGCACCGCATTCGAATGGATCAAATGGGACGCCCGCCGTTGAGCGCGTGCGTCCTCACTCGCCTGCCGCTACGCTGCTCGACCCTTCCGCAGCTCCTCGCCCGAGATCTCACGTACCTCGGGCACGTCGGCGCCCTCGCCCGTCACGATCCCCTTCACGGTCTCGAAGAGGACGGCCGGCCCCGAGATCCCGCTGCTGGAGTAGATCACGGAGTTCGCGTCCACGAGGATGAGCGCGATCCGCGGGTCCTCGGCGGTACCGTCACGGGCGCCGCCTTCGGGCGGGAACCATGCCCGCCAAGACGGCTCCCACAGCTCCCGGATCAGGGCCCGGTCCTGGGAGACGCGCGCGGTCCCGCTGACCGAAACCCATTCCCGGGTCCGGTCGCGGTAGTAGGCCACGTTGACGTGGGGGTCGAAGGCGAGTTCGTCGAGCTTGTGGCTCTCGAGGTTCGTCGCGAACCAGAGATCCGCGCCCTCGGTCCGGCGCTGGGTCTGCATCGGTCGGGATACGAGGTGTCCATCCGGGCGCCGGGTCGTGAACATCGCGACCTCGATCCCCTCGATCAGATCGTAGAGTTCCTCGATATTCTTCTCGGTGGGGACCGGCTCGCCCCGGTTTCCTTCGTTCGGTGGTCCTGCCATGCGTCCTCTCCGGTCTGGGGCCATCGCGCACCGCTGCCGAAGAGAGCAGGAGGCGTGCCGGGGGCGGAAAGTGTGACGCGGGTGTAGACGCCAGGCGCTTCAGGTGTTATAGTCGCGCAATTGTCTCGTGAATACTTTCTATGACGTCCGCACAGGCAGCGTTAACGAGGGCGCGCGTGGCCACGCCGCTGGTCCCCGGCCCGCGATCCGTTCCCGCCATCCGAGAGGGAGCCCATGGAGTGGTTCAGTAGGACTGTCGACACCCTGAACACGTTCATCTGGGAAAAGGGCATCCCCGTCGGCGACGAGGTCATCCCGTTCGTCGTCATCGCCCTGATCGGCACCGGAATCTTTCTCACGCTCCGCTTCGGGTTCGTCCAGCTCCGATACTTCCGCCACGGCGTCGCCGTCACGAGCGGCAAGTACGATGACCCGGACGACCCGGGCGATGTCTCGCACTTCCAGGCGCTGACGACCGCGCTCTCGGCAACGGTCGGGATCGGGAACATCGCCGGCGTCGCGATCGCGATCCACTGGGGCGGGCCGGGCGCGCTCTTCTGGATGTGGGTGACCGCGTTCTTCGGGATGGCGATCAAGTACGCGGAGGTCGTCCTCGCGCAGCATTACCGTCAGGTCGAGGGGCCGGACCGGGATCCGACGAAGTGGGAAGGCACGGTCTCCGGCGGGCCGATGTACTACATCGAGCGCGGTCTCGGGCCGAGGTGGAAGTGGATGGCCGTCTTCTTCGCGATCATGCTCGGCTCGACCGCGTTCCTGACGGGCAACGCGGTCCAGGCGAACACGGTCTCCGACTCGCTCCATTCGGCGTTCGGCGTGCCGCCGTGGGTGACCGGCCTCATCACGGCCAGTATCGTCTTCGCGGTCACCGTCGGCGGGATCACCCGGATCGGGCGGGTGACCGCGATCCTCGCGCCAGCCATGGCAGCGATCTACGGACTCAGCGCCCTCTACGTCGTCATCGTCAACTACTCGCAGATCCTGCCGAGCTTCCAACTCATCTTCACCGAAGCCTTCAACCCCACGGCCGGTGTGGCGGGCACCGGTGTCGGCGCGATCCTGGTCACGATGATGTGGGGCGTCAAGCGCGGCCTCTTCTCGAACGAGGCGGGCCAGGGCTCCGCTCCGATCGCGCACGCGGCGGCCAAGACGGACGAGCCGGTCTCCGAGGGCGTCGTCGCGCTCCTCGAGCCGTTCATCGACACTATCGTCATCTGCACGCTGACCGCGCTCACCATCATCATCACGGGCGTGTGGAACGAACGTATGCCGACCGAGCTCGTGCTGACGAGCGGCGACGTCTCGTACGTGACGTTCCGCGAGGATGACCGCCTCATCTTCACGCAGCGTCCATCCGAGCTCCGGATCGTCGGCGGCGAGCACGCGGAGACCGGGGTCGGCGCGCCGCTCTTCGCCTGGCACGAGGCGCCGGTCGAGCGGTTCTTCGTCGACGAGGAGATGACGCGCCCGTTCACCGGCGTCATCGACGTGCAGGCCGGCGTCGCGATCGGCGAGGACGGGCAACGCTACACCTCGCTCTGGGGCGAGGCGGTCGAGAGCGGCGCGCCGCTGACGATGCTCGCCTTCCAGAAGGCGCTGCCCGGCGAGTGGGGCAGCCACATCGTGCTGATCGGCGTCATCTTGTTCGGGATCTCGACGGCGATATCCTGGAGCTACTACGGCGACCGGTGCGCGAACTACCTGCTCGGCGCCCGCGCGGTCCTGCCGTACAGGATGATCTACGTGGTCATGCACTTCATCGGCGCGGTCCTCCCGCTCGCGTCGATCTGGGCGCTCGGCGATGTCTTCCTCGGCGTCGTGATCCTGCCGAACCTGATCGCGCTGATCTTGCTGGCGCCGAAGGTCCATGAGCTGACGAAGAGCTACTTCGAGCGCAAGCCCTGGCTCAAGAGCGTGGAGGCGAGGCAGCGGCAGCTCGCCGCGCAGGCCGCCGGAAAGCAGCCGCGCTGATCGGCCGTCGGGCGGATGAGGGTGGTGGTACTCGGCGCGGGCCGCGTCGGCAGCGTCATCGTGAAGGATCTGGCGAGCGGCGGTGACTTCGACGTCACCGCCGTGGACGCGGATCCGGGTGCGCTCGCCCGGCTGGAGGGCGAGCCGAACGTGACGACGGTCCGGGCGGATCTGTCCGACGCCGGCGTGCTGGACGCGATCGTGGCCGATCACGCGCTCGTCGTCGGCGCCGTCCCCGGGTTCATGGGGTACGACGTCCTGCGCCGCGTGCTCGAGGCCGGCAAGGACGTGGTCGACATCTCCTTCTTCGAGGAGGACCCGTTCACGCTGGACGAGCTGGCCCGCGAGCGGGGCGTCCGGGCGCTCGTCGACTGCGGCGTCGCGCCCGGTTGCAGCAACCTGATCCTCGGCCGGCTGGACGCGGCGCTCGACGAGACGGAGAGCTTCCGCTGCCTCGTCGGCGGACTCCCGGTCGAGCGGAGCTGGCCGTTCGAGTACAAGGCGCCGTTCTCGCCGATCGACGTGATCGAGGAGTACACCCGGCCGGCCCGGCTCCGGGTGGACGGGCGGGCGGTCACCCGGCCGGCGCTCTCGGATCTCGAGTTCGTCGAGGTCCCGGGGATCGGCACGCTCGAGGCCTTCAACACCGATGGGCTGCGCACGCTGCTCACGACGGTGGAGACGCCCACCCTCATCGAAAAGACGTTGCGCTACCCCGGGCACGCGGAGCGGATGCGCATGTTCCGCGATACGGGTTTCTTCGGGACCGAGCCGATCGAGACGCCGGGCGGCCGGGTCCGGCCGCTCGACGTCACGGCCGCGCTCCTCTTCGAGGCTTGGCGGCTGGGCGTGGAGGAGGACCTGACGGCGATGCGCGTCGAGGTCGTCGGGCGGAAGGATGGGCGGCGGGTCCGTCACACTTACGACCTCCTCGATCGGTACGATCCGTCGACGCGGACCAGCTCGATGGCCCGGACGACGGGGTACACCTGCACCGCCGCGGTCCGGCTCCTGGCGAGCGACCGCTACGACCGGCCCGGGATCTCGCCGCTCGAGTTCGTGGGCCGCGACGAGGGGTGCTACGGCTTCATCATGGGCGAGCTCGCGGCGAGGAACGTCGTCTTCCGCGAGACCATGGAGGAGGGTTAGCCAGCGCGGACGTGGGATCCGAGATCGCCCGCATGGCCGCCGGAACGCCTTGGGCGGCTTTCGTCTGCGCGGGCGCGGGATCCGGGCCCGGAGGAAGGTGTATCCGGGATCGGTGTGATGGCCCGTCGAGGGTGCGGCGGGCGTCGGATCCTGGCAGGAGGAACGAGCATGACCTACCCTGACCTCATGACCGCGCCGATGCGCAAGGAGCTGACGCGTCTCGGGATCGAGGAGCTCCGTACCCCGGAAGAAGTCGACGCCTTCATGGAGAAGGCGAAGGGCGGCACGGCGATGATCGTCATCAACTCGATGTGCGGCTGCGCGGCCGGCAGCATGCGCCCGGCCGTCGCGCTGGCGCTCGAGCACGCGATCCGCCCGGAGCACATGGCGACGGTCTTCGCCGGCCAGGATGCCGAGGCGACGGCGCGTGCCCGGGAGTACATCGTCGGCTACCCGCCGTCCTCGCCTTCGGTCGCGCTCTTCCGCGACGGCGAGCCCGTGTTCATGCTCGAGCGGAACCGGATCCAGGGACGGGACCCGCGGCAGGTCGCGGAGGAGCTCGTGCAGGCGTTCGACGCCCACATCGGGCGGCCTGCGGACCGCTGAGGCGGGCGTGCTCGGTCTCGCGGCCCGCGGAAGCGGAAGGCGGACACGGGCTCGGCGTCACGGAGGCGCAGGCGAGATACTCGACTCGCCGCGGGCGGCCGTGCCCGGTCGAAGGGGAGCGCGTCAATGGTCGTGATCCTGGGCGCCGGCCTGACGGGGCTGGCGCTGGCGCGCGAACTCGCCGCCCGTGGCGTGGACTTCCTCGTCCTCGAGGCCGCCGACGAGCCGGGCGGCGTGATCCGGACGGTCGAGGCCGAAGGCCGGCTCCTCGAGCTCGGCCCGCAGCGCACGCGGCTGACGCCGCAGATCGCGGCGCTGATCGACGCACTCGGGCTCCGGGACGAAGTCGTGACCGCGCCGCCCGGGCTGCCGCTCTGGATCTATCGTGACGGGCGGCTGCGGCGCGCGCCCTTCTCGCTGAGGGAAGCCGTCGGGACGGACCTGCTGAGCTGGCGCGCGAAGGCGCGCGTCCTCCTCGAGCCGCTGACCGGCCCGGAGCGCGAAGGCGAGAGCGTCGCCGACTTCCTCGTCCGCAAGTTCGGCGGCGAGGTGTACCGCTCGCTCCTCGGCCCGCTCTATGGCGGGCTCTACGCGTCCGATCCCTCGAACATGCCGATGCGGCACTCGCTCTCCGCCGCGCTCCGCCACCTCGGCGTCGAGGGTAGCCTCCTCGTCGCGATGGTCCGGCGCGGTCGCGGCGCGACGGAGGCCGCGCCGGCCTGCTCGTTCCGGGGCGGGCTCCGCGCTCTGATCGACGCGCTCCACGCTGCGCACCGCGACCGGATCCGCCTCGGCACCGCGGCGCACGCGGTCCGCGCTGCGGGCGGAGGCGGGTACGTCGTCGAGACGACGGCGGGCGAGGTCGAGGCGGACGCCGTCGTCGTGACGATCCCGGCCGACCGGGCGGCCGCGGTCCTGCGGCCCGTCGCGCCGGACGCGGCGGACCGGCTCTCGCGGCTCGTCTACAACCCTCTCGCGATCGTGCACCTCGCCGCCGAGTGCGACGTCCGGGGGCTGGGCTACCAGGTCGCCTTCGGCGAGCGACTCGCGACCCGGGGCGTGACCTTCAACGCGAGCCTCTTCGGCCGGGCGGACGTGTACACGGCGTTCCTGGGCGGCGCGCTCCGGCCCGAGGTCCCGGAGTGGCCGGACGACCGGCTCGGCGAGGTCGCGGCCACCGAGTTCGAAGAGGTGACCGGGCGCCCGGCCCGCCCGCTCCGGGTCTCACGCGTCCGGATGCCAGCCTGGGACCGGTCCTGGTCCGCGCTCGAGGGGCTCGCGCTCCCGCCGGGCGTGCACCTCGCGGCGAACTACGAGTCCCGTGCCGGGATCCCTGGCCGCCTGGCCCGGGCCCGCGCGCTGGCCGAGCGGCTCGCGGCCACGACGTCACCCTGACCGTACGCCTTGCCATGATCCTCACCGTCCTCGGATTCGCGGCGGCCCTGGCCATCGCGCAGGCGCCGCTGCACGCCGGCGCATCGCACCCGGCGTTCGCCGCCGACGGCCGTCTCGTCCTCGAGATCCGCGGCGATCTCTGGCTCGTACCGGATCCGGCCGACCCGTCGCGGCGCGTCCGGCTGACGGACGGGCCCGCGCTCGACATCCAGCCGGCGTGGACCGCGGACGGGCGCGCGGTCATCTTCGCCTCCGACCGGAGCGGGACCTTCGACCTCTGGCGCGTCGAGGTCGGCGAGGCCGGCGCCGCCGGCGATCCGGTCCGCCTGACCCGGTCGCCCGCGCCGGACCGCGAACCGGCCGTGCTCCCGGACGGCGGGATCGTCTTCGTGCGCGGGCGCCGGTCCGAAGCCGC
>Ga0079224_100007417_pt1 | contig 14718 bp, 12 predicted proteins | sample Stecom2015_FD_80414 | JGI IMG/M metagenome (GOLD analysis project Ga0079224, IMG submission 80414) | Agricultural soil microbial communities from Utah to study Nitrogen management - Steer compost 2015 | ecosystem: Environmental > Terrestrial > Soil > Agricultural land | place: USA: Utah...
GCTTTGCAATCAGGTGCAAGGTAGCCTACACAGCCTTGATTTTGCTCAACTTTTATCAAGAAAAGTTGAATAAAATAATTGCTCTTTTAATCTTAACAGTACGTTAACATTTTAAGACGACTGCAATCTTGCTAGCTGTTCATTGATCAACTTCAATCCTTCTCCAAAACTATGAGGCACATAATCCAGTCTTTCATACGCTTTATCTAATATAAAACCTGTTCTTTTCGGACGTCGGGCATCTTGCTTAAGCACTTCTGACTTTTCTTTGCATATAAAGGAAGCATCCAAACGATAGTACGCAGCAACCGCCTCAACAATCTCGCAGATGCTGAACATGTCTTTTCCCGAGATATGATACATACCGGTAGCTTTTCGTTCAGCAATGGTCAAACAGGCCTTTGCTAAGTCTTCCGCTAAAGTGGGCATCCGCCATTGGTCATTTACCACACGGATCGACTGCCCATTTTCCAATGCACCTTTCGCCCATAACACGATATTACTTCGGCTCATATCCCGAAGAACGCCATATACCAAAATTGTACGAACAATAGCCCAAGGGCATGTTGCTTTTTGTATCAACTCCTCCGCCGCAAGCTTATGCTTGCCGTAAGTATTCACCGGGTTAGGTATATCCTCCTCTTCATAAGGGCCTTCTTCACCATCAAACACAAAATCAGTTGATAGGTGAATCAAATGAATGTTTTTACGTTCGCAGACTGCTATTAGATGAGCCACGGCAACTACGTTAACTTCATAGCTCTTTTCGGGCTCTCTTTCGCAGGCATCCACATTGGGCATTGCCGCTGTGTTGATGATAATATCCGGACGATAAGTTTCAATAGCTTTTGCCACTTGTTCATGATGCGTAATATCTAAATCAAGATACCGATAACGGGAGCTCGTCCCAAATCTGTCCGATCCTCGTGAACTTGCTATGTATTCAAACCCCGGAAACTGACCTTGTAGTAAAATATCCGTTATCTTCTGTCCCAATAAACCATTGCTTCCAGTAACCAATAATCTCTTCATGCATATATATATTTAAACGCTCCGGTAAAATTGCGATAAACGCATAAACCGCCTATTTTAAAACTACTTTTAAACTTAAGACCGAAATTAGGGCTAATTGTTTAGACCCATCAAAAATATTCTTCTCGGAAGCAAACAATTCGTATGGCAAATGCAACATAAAGAACTTATTTATAAACAGTGGATTAGATTGCCAGCCCCTCAAAAAACGCATCCGGTGCTTATGAAAAGGCACATGATCAAAAGAGTCATTTTTACGAACAAAAAATCTTTTCATTTAAGTATTTGATATTCCACTAGAAAGCGTATTTTTGCAGTCCGAAATAAAGCCCTTAAATGGCAATAAATCTGTACATTATTTAAAAAAACATAGTTTCTTATATGTCCAACACCGGAAAAATAGCGCAAATAATCGGACCAGTAGTAGACGTCAGCTTTGCAGGCGGTGCTAAATTACCGAAAATTTTCGACGCATTGGAAATCGAAAAAGCAAACGGACAACGTATTGTTTTAGAGGTTCAGCAACATTTAGGAGAAGAACGCGTACGTACGATCGCCATGGATTCTACCGACGGCCTTGTACGGGGTATGCCTGTAAAAGATACAGGAGCTCCTATAAAGATGCCAATAGGCGATGACATTAAGGGCCGTGTATTTAACGTAGTTGGAGATGCCATTGACGGTATTAAAGAACTCGATAAATCAAACGGACGTCCTATTCACAATTTACCGCCAAAATTCGAGGATCTTTCTACCGAAACCGAGGTGCTTTATACCGGTATCAAAGTAATCGATTTATTAGAGCCTTATGCTAAAGGTGGTAAAATCGGTTTGTTTGGAGGTGCAGGTGTAGGTAAAACGGTACTTATCCAAGAGTTAATCAATAACATTGCGAAAGCTTATTCCGGATTATCGGTATTTGCCGGCGTAGGTGAGCGTACCCGTGAAGGAAACGACTTATTACGTGAGATGATCGAATCGGGAATTATCAAGTATGGCGACGAGTTCCTTCATAGCATGGAAAAGGGCGACTGGAATCTAGAGCAGGTCGATACCGACGCTTTAAAAGAATCAAAGGCGACTTTCGTTTTTGGCCAGATGAACGAGCCTCCCGGTGCACGTGCGCGGGTTGCGCTTTCAGGACTTACCATTGCCGAATATTTCCGTGATGGTGACGGTGAAGGAGCGGGAAAAGACATTCTGTTCTTTATTGATAACATCTTCCGTTTTACACAAGCAGGGTCAGAAGTATCGGCACTATTAGGACGGATGCCTTCTGCCGTGGGTTACCAACCAACATTGGCAACCGAAATGGGTTTAATGCAAGAACGTATTACTTCAACAAAACGTGGTTCGATTACCTCTGTACAAGCGGTATATGTACCGGCGGATGACTTGACGGATCCAGCTCCGGCAACTACCTTTGCCCACTTGGATGCTACCACTGTTTTGTCGCGTAAAATAGCCGAGTTAGGGATCTATCCTGCAGTAGACCCACTGGATTCAACTTCTCGTATCTTGAATCCTACCATCTTAGGAGATGAACACTATAACACTGCTCAACGCGTTAAGGAAACTTTGCAACGCTATAAAGAATTGCAAGATATCATCGCCATCTTAGGTATGGACGAGTTATCAGAAGAAGACAAGTTGGTAGTAGCCCGTGCTCGTCGCGTGCAGCGTTTCTTGTCACAGCCTTTTCACGTTGCTGAACAATTTACAGGTTTAAAAGGCGTGTTAGTGGATATTAAAGATACAATAAAAGGTTTCAATATGATTATGGATGGTGAGGTTGATGAATATCCGGAAGCTGCATTTAACTTGGTAGGCAGCATTGAAGATGCCATTGCAAAAGGTAAGAGACTGTTAGAAGAAGCAAACGCATAAAATGATAGTATCGCGTGTTGAACATCCGGTTCAGTACGCATGATCTAGTATATATGGAACTTAACATTATTACACCAGACCAATCAATATTCAGCGGACAGGCCCATTCTGTAACCGTACCGGGAAGTGCAGGCTCTTTCGAAATTTTGAAAGATCACGCCCCCATTATATCTACGTTAGAGGATGGGAAAGTCATTATCCGCAACAATAAGGATATCGAAGTCATTATTATTAAAGGCGGGGTGGTTGAAGTACTCGACAATAAAATTACCGTGCTTGCTGAAGGTGTTGTAACTGAAGAAAACTAGAAAAAAAGCAAAAAAGAAAGCCCGGTAGTCAATGATTACCGGGCTTTCTTTTTTACAAGTTTTTTTCCCCATTTAGCAATTTTAGGAAGAAAATGGCGAGAAATTATTATGCATACATAAATATGTACCGTATACCAAATTAGGTTTTAGTCTATTTATTGACCATTTATATAGTTAGACAGCTATAATTGACAGAATAAAATTTGGAACGAAACAATATTCATAAAACAAAATATCAAATTTAATAAATCTCCACTAGCTATTGCCTTTGTAATTATAAGCTACTATTTTGGGAAAACAATATATAGTAATAAAACCTATAGTAAAACAAGGCCCGTTGGTCTATACTATTTTGCAGATCAAATAAAGAAAAATAATATATTAAGTGCGACATGCTAACTGAACAAAAAACTGAACTAAACAAGTACAGCAAAGTGTTTACACAGGACAAAACACAACCTGCTGCCCAAGCCATGCTCTATGGCATTGGCCTTACGGACGAAGACATGAATAAAGCACAAGTCGGCATTGCAAGTATGGGCTACGACGGTAACACTTGTAACATGCATTTGAACGATTTGGCACAAGTGGTCAAAAAGGGCGTGTGGGATCACGACTTGGTAGGTTTAGTATTTAATACAATCGGTGTAAGTGATGGTATGAGCAACGGAACTGATGGGATGCGCTATTCGCTGGTAAGCCGCGATATTATTGCCGATAGTATCGAAGCGATCTGCGGGGGACAATATTACGATGGCCTCATTACTATCCCAGGCTGCGATAAAAATATGCCGGGATCTATTATGGCCATGGGAAGACTTAACCGTCCATCGATCATGGTATACGGCGGAACGATTGCCCCTGGACATTATAAGGGAGAGGATTTAAACATCGTATCGGCTTTCGAAGCACTGGGAAAGAAGATAGCAGGAACCATTAGTGAGGAAGACTTTATAGGAGTCATCAAACATACCTGTCCCGGCGCGGGCGCCTGTGGGGGAATGTATACCGCAAATACTATGGCCTCTGCCATTGAGGCTTTGGGAATGAGCCTCCCCTACTCCTCTTCTAATCCTGCTGTAAGTGAAGAAAAAAGAAAAGAGTGCCTAGAAGCGGGGAAATACATCCGCATCTTATTGGAGCGAGATATTAAACCATCCGACATCATGACCCGCAAGGCTTTTGAAAATGCCTTGCGCATCATTATTATCCTTGGGGGAAGCACCAATGCTGTATTGCATTTTATCGCAATGGGAAAAAGCGTAGGTGTTGAAATTACACAAGATGATTTTCAACGCATGAGCGATACAACACCGGTATTGGCAGATTTTAAACCAAGCGGTAAATATCTTATGCAAGATCTTCATCAACATGGCGGTATCCCGGCTGTTATGAAATACCTTTTAAACGAGGGCCTGCTCCATGGCGACTGCTTAACGGTTACCGGTAAAACCTTAGCTGAAAACCTGGAAAATGTGGAACCGATCAATTTAAAGGAACAGGCTATTGTACAAACTATCGATAATCCGATCAAACCTACCGGCCATTTACAGATTTTGTATGGCAACTTGGCAGAAAAGGGAAGTGTAGCCAAAATCTCCGGCAAAGAGGGTGAGCGCTTTGAAGGGCCGGCGAGAGTGTTTGACGGTGAAAAAAATCTAATAGCCGGTTTGGCCAATGGTACCGTAAAAGCAGGCGATGTAGTGGTTATCAAAAATGAAGGCCCTAAAGGAGCTCCCGGAATGCCTGAAATGTTAAAGCCTACCTCTGCCATCATTGGTGCCGGTTTAGGGAAAAGCGTTGCCTTGATTACCGACGGTCGTTTTAGCGGTGGTACGCATGGTTTCGTAGTTGGTCATATTACACCTGAAGCCTATGATGGCGGACTGATCGGATTGGTGGAAGATAATGACATCATTGAAATCGATGCCGTCAATAATACCATCACCCTAAAGGTAGCCGATGAGATTATAGCGGAACGAAGACGAAATTGGAAACAACCTAGCTTAAAAGTAAGCAAAGGGGTTTTATATAAATATGCAAGAACCGTTTCAAGTGCGGCAGAAGGTTGTGTTACCGATGAATAAATCGGGAAGTCTGCACACGTATATAGACGGCTGACAACCGATGACTGAAAGCTGATGACTAATAATTAATAACGAGTAACAAACAACAAAAAGGACATGAATACGCTCGAAATAACAAAAGACACGCCTCAGCAAGCACAGGAGGAAAAGGCAAAAACAACAAAAATTTCAGGCTCTCAAGCCGTATTGGAGGCATTTATTGCTGAAGGAGTGGACACCATATTCGGTTACCCAGGGGGTGCGATTATGCCTATTTATGACGCATTGTATGACTATAATGACCGATTGAAACATATATTGGTGCGCCATGAACAAGGTGGTATACATGCGGCGCAAGGCTATGCCCGTACTTCGGGAAAAACCGGTGTTGTCTTTGCTACCAGTGGTCCGGGCGCAACAAACCTAGTTACCGGCCTGGCGGATGCCATGATTGATAGCAACCCTATTGTATGTGTTACAGGTCAAGTATTTGCACATCTTTTGGGCACCGATGCTTTTCAGGAAACCGATGTTATTAATATTACAACACCCGTTACAAAATGGAATTACCAAGTAACGGATGCGTGCGAAATTCCAGCGGCTTTAGCAAAGGCGTTTTATATAGCAAGAACAGGCCGGCCAGGCCCTGTATTAATTGATATAACAAAGAACGCACAACTGCAATTGTTCGACTATGAAGGCTATACCTCTTGCAACCATATAAGAAGCTATCGCCCGGCTCCAATCGTTCGAAAAGAATATATTGCAGCGGCCGCAGAGCTGATTAATCAAGCAAAAAAGCCTTTTGTGCTTTTCGGTCAAGGCGTCATTTTAGGGAAAGCCGAAAATGAATTTAAGGCGTTTATCGAAAAAACAGGCATTCCTGCTGCATGGACAATTATGGGACTGAGCGCACTGCCAACTGATCACCCCTTAAATGTCGGTATGTTGGGTATGCACGGCAATTACGCACCCAATGTCTTAACAAACGAATGTGATGTCCTCATAGCCATCGGTATGCGTTTTGACGACCGGGTTACGGGGCGACTTGATAAATATGCGAAACAAGCTAAAGTGATTCATCTGGATATCGATCCGGCGGAAATAGACAAAAATGTCAAAACAACGGTACCCGTTTGGGGCGATTGTAAAGAGACCTTGCCTTTACTTACAGCATTAGTTCAAGCCAACCAGCACAGTGAATGGGTACAGAAATTCCGTGAGCTTGAGCAGGAAGAAGTAAAAGAGGTCATTCATGCTGAATTGAATCCGGGTGAAGGTGAAATGACGATGGGAGAAGTAATCAATGTGCTCAATGAATTAGCCAATGATGATGCGGTTATCGTAACCGACGTGGGTCAGCATCAAATGGTGGCCTGCCGTTATGCCCGTTTTAAACAGTCGAAAAGCAATGTTACTTCCGGAGGTTTAGGCACAATGGGCTTTGGCTTACCGGCTGCTATAGGTGCTTGGTACGGTGCTCCACACCGAAATGTCGTTGCAATTATTGGCGACGGTGGGATTCAAATGACTATTCAGGAACTGGGTACCATCATGCAATTTGGTGCGAAGGTTAAAATTTTGATCCTGAATAACCAGTTCTTAGGTATGGTGCGCCAATGGCAGCAGTTGTTCCATGACAAACGTTATTCATTTGTAAACATCACAAGTCCCGACTACGTAGCAGTAGCGAAAGGCTATTACATTCCTGGAAAACGAGTGGATCAACGCGCTAACTTAAGGGAGGCATTACAAGAAATGTTGAACCATGACGGCTCTTACCTATTGGAAGTAATGGTAGGGAAAGAGAATAACGTATTCCCTATGGTACCGCAAGGAAGTAGTGTAAGTGAAATAAGGTTAAAATAAGTAAAAATTCAAAACCCCGAAGGGCTCATTGATACCTTAAGAAACAAACAGGATATCAATAATTAAAAAGTAAAAAGCGATGATGAATGTTGATGCTTTGATGGAGGGTGGCGGAGTTTATAACATTAAACATAGGGCGTATCATTTTTCAAGAGCAGTCGTTCTTTTTGTAAAGGATCAAAAATATCCTGCTGTATTTTCATCGCTTTTTGATCAATTAATAAGAAGTGCTACTTCAATTGGAGCTAATTTGGCAGAAGGAATTGCCGGTTCTTCAAAGAACGACTTCATTAAGTTCTATACAATTTCACTAAAATCAGCAAACGAGACAAAATATTGGCTTTGCCTAATAAGGGATACGGTAGTAGAAGACAAACAAGAAGAGATTAACAAATTAATAAATGAAGCTGATGAGCTATCAAAAATTATTGCTTCCATTATTATTAAAACAAAAGACAACAAAATAAAAGATTAGAATAGCTCACTATGCTTTTTTTAATTTTTACTTTTAAATTTTTAATTTCCAATGGAAAAACAAGAATATACCATCACGGTTTACACAGAGAATAGCATTGGTATGATCAGCAGAATTGCTATCATATTTTCTCGTCGTAAAATAAACATTGAGAGCTTAAACACTTCACCTTCAGAAGTACATGGCATCCATCGCTTTACGATAGTAATCACCGAATCGGAGGAGGTAGTGCGAAAATTATGTAGACAAATTGAAAAACAGGTTGAAGTGCTCAAAGCCTATTATAATACCAATGACGAGGTCATATGGCAAGAGCAGGCCTTATATAAGGTTCCCACCAGTGTGGTAACTGAAAAGGCGCCTATTGAACGCTTATTACGTGAATATGGTGCACATGCCGTAGTGATCCGAAACGACTACACCGTATTTGAAACCGCGGGACATCGCGAGGAAATCGATAAGTTAACCGAAGCCTTAGCCGAATACAATTTAATTGAATTTGTTCGGAGCGCGCGCATTGCCATCATTAAAGATAGCGAAGGATTCCACAAGAAATTAAAGCAATTTGAACTGGCAGAACCAGCAGAAGAAATTGTTGAGAACGAATACCTTGATAAGCAGGATAAAGTCTTTACGATGTAGTTATGGCAATAAGCAGTATCGACATAGCCCTCCAGGTAAGAAGGAATTTTATTGAGTTGATGGACAATATGACCATCGGGGAACTTAATACCATCCCTTCGGGATTTAATAACAATATTGCTTGGAACTTCGGGCATATTGTAGTGAGTCAGCAAAAACTTTGCTATACACTATCCGGCTTGCCCATAAAGCTAGATGAACAGTATATGCTTAAGTATCAAAAAGGTTCAAAACCTGAAAAATTTATTGATCAAGATGAAATTGACTACTTGAAGGAACAGGCTTACACACTTATCGATGAGTTGCTGGGGGATTTAGAAGCAAGCATTTTCCATAATTTTAATCCCACTAAACTACATTTCGGTCTCGAACTAAAAGGTATAGAAGACGCGATCAATTACTTTCAAAACCATGATGCATTACATCTAGGCTTTGCTACAGCTATAAAAAGAGCGATAATAGGAGAAAAACAAAAGCTATCGGCTAATGCCTAACAGCTAAAAACGTTATAAAATCAAAACAGTAATCGTCAAACATTAGATAAAACAATGGCAAATTATTTTAACACCCTACCACTCAGAGAGAAATTGAACCAATTAGGCGTTGCCGAATTTATGGACATCCGTGAATTTACGGATGGCGTGAGCGCATTAAAAGGTAAAAAAATCGTTATTGTGGGCTGCGGTGCTCAAGGCCTAAATCAAGGGCTTAATTTAAGAGATAGTGGACTTGATGTTTCGTATGCGCTTCGTAAGGAAGCAATCGAACAAAAGAGAGATTCATGGAAAAATGCAACCGATAATAACTTTACGGTGGGTACTTATGAGGAACTTATCCCTACAGCTGATCTCGTCAGTAACTTAACGCCCGATAAACAACACTCTTCCGTTATTGATGCTATTATGCCTTTAATGAAGGAAGGTGCTACCCTATCCTATTCACACGGTTTCAATATTGTTGAAGAAGGAAAGCAGATCCGCAAAGATATTACGGTAATCATGGTCGCTCCGAAATGTCCAGGCTCAGAAGTTAGAGCTGAGTACTTACGTGGTTTTGGTGTGCCTACGCTCATTGCCGTACATCCGGAGAACGATCCTCAAGGTAAGGGCTTAGCTGAAGCTAAAGCATACTGTGTAGGTACCGGTGGTCATAAAGCCGGCGTGTTGCGTTCGTCATTCGTAGCGGAAGTTAAATCAGATTTGATGGGTGAGCAGACCATCTTATGCGGGCTTTTACAAACCGGTTCGATCTTATCGTTCGACAAGATGGTAGAAAAAGGGATTGAACCCGGTTACGCCTCAAAACTAGTGCAGTACGGCGTCGAAGTAATCACAGAAGCATTAAAACAGGGTGGTATCACGGCTATGATGGATAGGTTAAGCAATGTAGCTAAAATCAAAGCATTTGAGGTTTCTGAAGAACTTAAGAACATTATGCGTCCATTGTTTCAAAAACACCAAGATGATATCATGAGTGGCGAATTCAGCCGCACCATGATGGAAGACTGGGCGAACGGCGACAAAAACTTATTGGCTTGGCGCGCCGCTACAGGTGAAACAGCCTTCGAAAAGACGCCTGCAGGGGATGTAAAAATTGGAGAACAAGAGTATTTTGACCATGCCGTATTTATGGTTTCTTATATTAGAGCAGGCGTTGAATTAGCGTTCGAAACCATGGTGGAAGCGGGTATTAAACCGGAATCTGCTTATTACGAATCATTGCATGAAACACCGCTTATTGCCAACACCATTGCCCGCAAAAAGCTATTCGAAATGAACCGCGTCATTTCCGATACTGCTGAATATGGTTGTTATTTATTTGATCATGCTTGTAAACCATTGTTAGCTGATTTTATGAAAACCGTTGATACAGACATCATCGGCAAAAACTATAATGATGGCAAAGATGGAGCGGTTGATAACCAAGAACTAATTGCTGTTAATGAGGCTATCCGCAACCATCCGGTAGAAAAAGTAGGTGCAGTATTACGGAAAGCAATGACTGCCATGAAGGCTATTAAAACAGTGTAAAAAACATCCGGGCCGGTTTTGGAGTTAACCGGCCCGGACAATTTCTAATGTACATAAACAGGCCTGGTTGGCACTTTTTGCAAAAAAGGCTTGATAGTATAAAAAAACAATTTGTATAAGTTTGTATTAAAACAACGACACCATATTAAAAAGGCATTCCAGCCCATTCGGCTATGATTAATCCCTTCGTCCATATTACCCATTTAAGTCTTCAATATGCACATGATGTTATATTGGATCAGCTCAATTGGCAAATCCTCCAGGGAGAGCATTGGCTTATTGGTGGAAAAAGTGGTTCGGGAAAAAGTTCATTGGGAAAAGCGCTCGCTGGACTTGAAAAAACAAGTGGCGATATGCAATTCTTTTTCAATAAATCTTCCGCCCTTCCCGCCCGAGTACTGTATGTATCTAACTGGTATCAGTTTACCAACCTGGAAGGCGATCGCAATTTCTATTATCAGCAGCGTTATAATAAACAACAACGCAATGATACCTTGACGGTATATGCTGAATTAATGCATTATGCCAAAGAGGAAAGCCTAGCGTTTGAAGAAGTTGAGAAATACTTAGATCTTTTCGATTTTATCGATTTCAAAAATACGCAGCTCATCGAACTGTCCAGTGGAGAGCATAAAAAATTACAATTGATAAAAGCACTCTGGCTTAAACCGCAACTGTTAATTATTGATGAACCGTATACCGGATTAGATAAAGCGTCGCGCAAAAAGCTAAATCACTTTTTGGAAGAGTTGGCTGAAGCAGGTGTACAGTTGATTCTTATCACAAACGATGAAAACATACCAAACTGCATCAACCGATTTGCGGAAATTGAAAATGGAAAGTTAAAACACCTATCTTCTATTCAAAATTTATCCAAAGATGTGGCTCGCGAACAAAAGCCTTTACCGCATTTCCTTCAAGAAGAGCCGAGGGAATCGGCCGATATTTTCGTCCATATGGAAAACATCCATGTTCGATATGGCGAAAAAGAAGTATTAAAGAATATCAGTTGGACAGTACGTAAAGGCGAAAAGTGGCTTCTGCAAGGGCATAACGGCTCAGGTAAATCGACCTTGCTCAGTCTTATAAATGGCGATCATCCACAGGCGTATGCAAATGAGATCCATCTTTTTGGCAACAAGCGAGGAAGTGGAGAAAGTATTTGGGATATTAAAGCTCACTTAGGTATTGTTTCGCCTGAATTACATTGGTACTTTGATAAAACTGCGAAAGTGTGGCAAGCGATCGCCTCCGGCCTGTACGATAGTATTGGTTTATTTCGACAGCTAAACTATGAACAACAACAGCGGGTTACCCAGCTATTAGACTTCTTTGAGTTAACAACCAGTAAGGACCGCCTGTTAACAACCTTGCCTTTAGGTAAACAGCGACTTGTTTTATTGGCTAGAACCGTCATCAAAAATCCGTCGCTATTGATATTAGATGAGCCCTGCCAAGGCCTGGATTACGCGCAGACCGAACATTTCAATGCAGTTGTGGACGAACTTTGTAGCTTTGGAAAAACATTGATTTACGTTGGTCATTACGAGACGCAACTACCGAGCTGTCTGGAAAACAAAATTGTGCTAGAGAAAGGTGAAATAAAAACAATACAAAAGATAGCCGCATATGCTTAGAAAGATGGAACAGACCGTTATTGTCAACCATATACAGCTATCCTAATATATAGTAGAAATAAAAAAGACCCAGTATGTTACATAATCCTAATCACTTATACATATTCGACACCACGCTTCGTGACGGAGAACAAGTCCCTGGTTCACAATTGACCACGCCCGAAAAAATCATTATCGGTGAAGCACTTCAGGCTTTGGGAGTGGATATTATTGAAGCAGGTTTTCCGATTTCCAGTCCGGGTGATTTCCAAAGTGTAGTTGAATTATCAAAGGTTGTACGCGAACCGATCATCTGCGCTTTAACCCGCGCAAATAAAGGCGATATTGATTGCGCAGCAGAGGCTTTAAAATATGCGAAACGGCCCCGTATCCACACCGGTATCGGGTCATCTGACATGCATATTAAATATAAATTCAACAGTACCCGTGAAGCGATTCTTGAGCGCGCTGCGGAAGCGGTGAAATATGCCAAACAATTTGTAGAGGATGTTGAGTTTTATGCGGAAGACGCCGGAAGAGCAGACAATGTATATTTAGCTCAAATGATAGAGGCAGTGATCGCTGCCGGTGCAACGGTTGTCAATATTCCTGATACCAACGGCTATTGCTTACCTGAGCAATACGGTGCTAAAATTCGTTTCCTAAAAGAAAATGTTAAGAATATCGATCAGGCGATTATCTCCGTCCATTGTCATAACGACTTGGGCCTTGCTACCGCTAATAGTCTTTCGGGAATTCAAAATGGTGCTCGGCAAGTCGAATGCACAATAAACGGCATCGGTGAGCGTGCAGGTAACACCTCTTTAGAGGAAGTGGTCATGGCCCTCAAAACACACTATCAAACACTCGGGTTCCAGACCAACATTAACACCAAACAATTATATCCGCTTAGCACGATGGTAAGCCGCATGATGCGTATGCCTGTGCAAGCTAACAAAGCTATTGTAGGACGTAACGCCTTTGCACACAGCTCCGGCATTCACCAAGACGGAGTACTTAAGCACCGCGAAAATTACGAAATTATCAATCCGGAGGATGTTGGTATAGATCAGTCAGAGATTATCCTTACTGCTCGTAGCGGACGACATGCACTTAAACACCATTTAGAACGCCTCGGGTATACTATTGATCGCATCGATTTGGATCAGACCTATCAGCGTTTTCTCGCACTTGCCGACGAAAAGAAGGAGATTAAGGATGATGATTTGTTGCGCTTAATGGGTGATGAGGCAGAAACCAATTTTAAAAACGGCGTTACTATCAGTTCTCTGCAAGTTATAACCGGTGATCAAAGCGATCCGCAAGCGATCATTAAACTGAACTACAAAGGTACCGAACGGGAAGCAACGGCATCTGGTAACGGCCCGGTGAGTGCTACCATTAAAGCCATCGAAAGCATTATTGGAAGCCATAATGAAATCAAGGAATTTAATATACACTCTATTCATGGAGGAAGTGACGATGTAAGTAAAGTAGATATGCGTGTTATCCATGATAATCAATCCTATATGGGATATGGATTCAGTACCGATATCGTAAGAGCATCGGCTAATGCTTATCTGGATGCATTAAATAAGTTTGTGTAAATTAGCTTTTTCCATTATCATCGGAGTGAGACGAAACAGAGACGAGAAAGCGATAAACTGAGCAGTACTAAATAGCAAGAAAAATTAAAATCTAACTAAATAAAAATGAGCAAGACGTTATTTGATAAAGTGTGGGACTCGCATGTAGTACGAAAGATTGAGGGCGGTCCTGACGTGTTATTTATCGACCGTCATTTAATCCATGAGGTTACCAGTCCGGTGGCCTTCTTAGGGCTTAAAACCCGTGGTATTAGCGTATTATATCCAGAGCGTACATTTGCTACCGCCGACCATAACACGCCAACTATTAACCAACACCTTCCTGTGGCTGATCCGCTTTCAGCCAATCAGTTAAAGGCATTGGAAGAAAATGCCAATGCTTACGGTATTAGACACTGGGGGCTCGGCCACCAAAAAAATGGTATTGTACATGTGATCGGACCGGAAAACGGAATTACACAACCTGGTGCGACCATTGTATGTGGTGATTCGCATACGTCTACACACGGAGCCTTCGGAGCCATTGCATTCGGCATCGGTACCTCAGAAGTAGAAATGGTATTGGCCTCACAGTGTATCATGCAGCCGAAACCCAAAAAGATGCGCATTAACGTAACGGGTTCTCTTAGTAAAGGCGTTACACCTAAAGATGTTGCCTTATTTATCATATCTAAATTAACTACCTCGGGTGCTACCGGGTATTTCGTTGAATATGCGGGTGAAGTTTTCGAAAAGATGAGCATGGAAGGCCGTATGACCGTATGTAACTTAAGTATTGAAATGGGCGCAAGGGGCGGTATGATCGCTCCTGATGAAACCACTTTTTCTTATATAAAAGATCGGGAGTTTACGCCAAAAGGTGAGGCTTGGGATAAGGCCATGGCCTATTGGAAAACCTTGAAAACAGACAGTGATGCGGTATTCGATAAAGAGTTTACCTTCGACGGCGGCAACATCGAACCGATGATCACCTATGGAACAAACCCCGGTATGGGAATCGGTATTTCCAATCATATTCCGGATGCGTCTGAAGTAGAGGGCGGTGTGGCCACTTATGAAAAGTTCTTCGGTTATATGGGGTTCCAAGAAGGCGTATACATGCTTGGTAAATAAGTAGATTTTGTATTTGTAGGTCATTGTACAAATTGTCGTTTAGAACATGTAAGTGCTATTACCACATAAGGTA
>Ga0079224_100007419_pt1 | contig 14717 bp, 12 predicted proteins | sample Stecom2015_FD_80414 | JGI IMG/M metagenome (GOLD analysis project Ga0079224, IMG submission 80414) | Agricultural soil microbial communities from Utah to study Nitrogen management - Steer compost 2015 | ecosystem: Environmental > Terrestrial > Soil > Agricultural land | place: USA: Utah...
CGTAGTAAATAGAGGAGATTTGTACAAAGAAAGTTTGGATTTATCATAGAAATCAAACAGTTGGTACTTCTTTACGGCGATCAACCCAAATCCGTACCGGCGGCAATCAAAACGCCGTTTTTTAATCTCGTAAAACGGTTATAGGATAGCGCAAGCGGGTATAGATAGTGCAAAAGATACTAATCAGCCCAAAAGATCGTAGGTGGCGCCCTCGACTGACACCAGCGTCGGCAGGGGCAGCACCGCGACAGCCTGTGGGAAAAGGCCGGGCATTGTCCAATTCAGTCCCGCCTTGCGGGACCAGCCCGACTCGCAGCCTCGTCCGCGAGAGGGCCTAGCGCGACAAGACGCCTTGTCAGTCGAAAGCATTTTGGTTACTTTGATGCTTCAAAGTAATAGGCTCCGCGCCGATTGAGCGGAACGGCAATCAAAACGCCGTTTTTTTTAATCTCGTAAACCGGTTTTGTGATAGCAAAAGCTTTCATGAATAACACCCAGCGATAATCTCGCACAACACAACCTAGGTAGCGCCCTCGGCCGGCACCAGCGCCGGATGGCCAACCGCTGCGCGGACCGCGTGCCGTGCTCGCGGGAGGAACACCGGGCCAACCGAAGAACCGTGGTCGCTGTATTGGACTATTAATCCCAACATATAGCCACAAAAAAAACGCCTCGCCTATACCTTATGGGACGTTTTGCATGTTTTGGCAGTGATGTAGGTTGTTAAAGAGCGCCGGTTCAGCGTCGATTTTGTACGGTTCGCGCCGTATTTGGCCCGACTCGAGCAGTTAAGGCTTCCCTAGGGTAAAAACTGGATGTAATTTTGTGCTAACAACAAATAAAAAAAGCAAAATAATATGAAAAAACTATTCTTTACATTGATTGCAGGCTTGGGATTGGTAACGGTATCAAATGCCCAAACCACGGACAAAGGAACGTTTATGTTGGGAGGCAACGTGTCGTACCAATATAGCAAGGTAGATGGTGTTAAGGGCAACAAGCAGGGGTACGCCATCTTACCTCAGGCAGGCTACTTCATTCAGGACAACTTTGCGCTTGGCTTGGGCCTAGGCTACGCAGGTAGCACCGACAAGAATGATGCAGGTTCGAAAATCGTGTCAGGCGAGTTCTCGGTAGCTCCTTTTGCACGGCTTTACAAAGGTGACGGCGCCCTGAAATTCTTCGGTCAGTTGTCAGTTCCGATGGGTTGGGGTACCAATAAAGTAGGCGGTAGCAAGACTGGTACGACTGAGCGTTATGGCGTGGCCGTTTCTCCTGGTATCGCGTACTTCCCAACGAGCAAAATCGGTATCGAGTTAGCTGTACGCGGACTGTACTACGAGTACAATTCCGTTAAGCCTAAAACCGGTGGAAAAATAGGAACAAATGAGTTCGGGCTGAATGCTAACTCCTTCGCTCCCACTATCGGCGTAAACTTCTACTTCTAATAGAGAACCCTTCAGTATTTGTAGTTAAGTGGATTTTTGCCCCGGCCTCCATTAGGATGGTCCGGGGCAAAATGCGTTAAGTAACAACCAGGACGCCCGATCCATTTTATAAATAATTGGGTATTACGGTAGTAGTTGATGATATTTGAGCATGCGGATAAGATTTCCCCTTAAAGAACTGATCAGGTATAGCCTTGCTCTTTCGGCATCCATCGCCGTATTTGTGGCGCTGATTATCTATTCGCATGACTTGGACCTCGGGTCGAGCATTTCGCGCGCCCTGGTGAGTGGGTTTGTGTTGCTCTATACGTCCGCAGTAAGTATCGCGTTAATTGTCTTCTTTAGAAAACGCGGCTTCGAGGATACGGCCCGACTACGAATGGTTCGACTGGCGCTGGGTAGCTTACTCAGTATTATCGCAATGCTTTCATACCATTATTTGAGAATATGGTTTGAAGTACGCGGAATCGTTCCCAGCCCCCTGCAGTTATCGGCCGAAATGAGGGAGCTGCAGCACTGGCAACTTTTCTTGTTGATATCGATACCCTCGTTGATGGTTTACGGGCTGGTACACTTGCTGCATAACTTTATTCTCCTTCACTACCTCAAAACACAGCGTGAGCTGGAAATCTCCCAATTGCGGTCAGCCAATGCGGAAACGACCAACAAACTGCTGCGGCAACAAATCCAGCCGCACTTTTTGTTTAATGCGCTGAACGTGCTGAAGTTGCTCATCAAGCAAAACCCCAAGACGGCGGAGGCGTACCTGCTGCGGCTTTCCGACTTTTTGCGCTCGTCGTTGAGCCAGCAAAAGAAAGGGTTGGCTACCGTACGGGAGGAAGTGAAGCTGTGTCAGGACTATCTGGAGATGCAGAAAATGCGCTTCGGGGATGCGCTTTCTTGCGTTTTTGACGTGCCGGATGAATATCTCGACGGATTCCTTCCGTTTTTTTCCCTGCAGCCGCTGGCCGAAAACGCTATCAAACATAATCGGTTGACCGACGACGACCCACTATATGTACGCGTAGTAGCGAGCGGAGGATACATCACCGTCAGTAACAATTTGCAGCGCCGGGCCAATGTGGAGGGGTCGACCGGCAACGGCTTGGCTAACCTTGCCGAACGATACCGCCTATTTTCGGGTGACCAAATTATGATTAGGGAGGACGGGGATACCTTTTCCGTCACCTTGCGCATTCGAACCAAGCCGGGTATCTGGCGGCCTAGGTCCGCCCTGACGCGCTAACCATAGCGAATTAATTAATGAAGCGCATGAACATCGTAATCATCGAAGACGAGAAGTTAACAGCTAAGGACCTGGAAGAGGTGATCCTGGAGGTGGCGCCTACCGCGACGATTGACGCGACGCTGTATTCGGTCAAGCAGGCGGTCAACTACCTGAGCAAGCATCCTGCCCCTGACCTTATTTTTAGCGACATCCAGTTGGGTGACGGCCTAAGTTTTGAAGTGTTCGACAAGGTCGCCATCAAGACGCCCATTGTGTTCTGCACGGCTTACGACGAGTATGCCCTCCATGCGTTTCGGCTCAATGGGATCGATTACGTGCTTAAGCCCTTCACGCAAGAGGCCGTCAGAGCCGCCCTCGACAAATACAAGGACTTGTCCGATGCATTTTCTGGCGGAAGCGATTCGGTAAGCGAAATACAGCGCCTCCTCAAGGAAATGAAGCCGACCGCCTCGACAAGCATCCTGGTCAATCACCGGGAAAAGATCATCCCCATAAAAATAAGCGATATCGCGATATTCTATATTGAAAACCAGGCAACGCGCTTGTTGACAATGGATGGCGCTACCTACTACCTAAACAGGACGTTGGACCAACTCGAGCAGCAGTGCGGCGGGGATTTCTTCCGGGCGAACCGGCAATTTTTAATCAACCGCGAGGCCGTCAACGATGCTTCGCACCACCTGTCCCGAAAATTCTCCGTGCACTTAAAAATTCCCTTCGACCAGTCGATCACCGTCAGCCGGGATAAGCTGAAGGAATTTCTGGATTGGCTGGCGGGATGATTCCTGATGACGGGCAACCAGGCTGAGCAGCTGCGCTGATATTGGCCTACCACGCGTCGACGTGAGGGGGCAGCACCTTCTCGCATCACGCACCGCAAAAAGATGCCGTGACGGACCATCTTCTATGTATGCCTTTTTTGCAGCTGGTTGTCCATCGACCCATAGCCACCGCCTTTGATCAGCAGGAAAGTACTGCCCAGCAACATGGACCAGTCGGTCCGGCTAGCGTGCATCATTTCCCAAAATCCTTTGTCGGCTAAAATCGCGTATTTTGTAGTCGCCATCGCCGTAAGCATAATTACAATGAGCGGAATGCTCGCCAACCTCGTTAGCAGGCCGAATAAGATCAGCACCCCGCATCCGATTTCAATCGCGCCGACGAAACCTCCTAAAAATTCCGGTGAAGGGAGGCCGATATTTTCGAAACGTCCTGCGCCACGAATAGTGGGAAACAAGAACTTCTGTATGCCTTCCGATAAAAATATCGGTCCGACCATCAACCGGACCAGCAGGGTAGTCCTTGCGTTGTCTGTTTGGAGAATTTTCATGCGTGCCTATATTGGTAGAAATTGCTTAAAGCTACAAAAATCTTCCAAAGCCCGTTTGCGGCTATCCGGAGGGTCTTCGTCACGGCGGTCATTCCAAATTCCTACTCGCGCCTATCAAAAAGCCGGATCTCCTCACGGAGGGAATCTCGAAACCCGATGAGCCAGTCGCCATCGTAGGGAGCTGATGCCTAGCCGGGTTATTCTTGTTCCACCAAGCTTTGAATAGCACGCACTATCTGGGGATCCCGGTAATCCCTTCCGCCTTCCACACGCGCTATAATATCGCCGCTTTTGTCGAGTATTACCGTGGTGGGAATAGCGCCGCCTAGATAGTCGGACGGGATAGCGCTGGCGGGGACATACACGGGCAGGTCGTAATTGTTGTCTCGCATAAAAGCGGACGATTTTTCCATTTCACTGTCTACATCGACCATCAGAAATACAATGTCGTCATTACCCTTGAACGATTGTTTCAGCTCGTTTATAGACGGCATTTCATAGATACAAGGCGGACACCACGTAGCCCAGAAATTAATGAATACCACCTTGCCTTTTAATTCGCTTAACGATAGGGTGACACCGTCTTGGCCCGTAAAGGAAATATCCGCGGTTGCCGGCGATGCTACCACAGCCAATTCCTCGGCTGCAATCGTTTGCTGGTTGACTTTGCCCGTGTTGCCGTTCTTTACGGTGGTGCCGCATGCCGCCACCGCAAGGGCGGCGATAAGGGCCTTGGCCGACCGAACGATTAGATGTTTGCTTGCTGTTTTCATATGAAATGGTTTTTTTTAAACGTTAATTTGTTGTGTTTCGTCTCTTTAGGTGCCGTCCGCTATAATTGCCAACGGGCAGTGCTTCTTCTATTTAATTCGCTCCCTGGGATGCGTTTTTTTGTCCGCCTCCTTTTCCTGTCCATATTAATTTTCGTCCTGCTTAATTTAAGATGTTGCCTTCTTTGATTTCCTCCGTGGGCTTGATAATGACGTTATCCGAGAGGGAGAGATTTCCGAATACCTCGGTCAGCGTGTCTAGTCGGATGCCCTCATTGACGGGGATTCGTCTGATTTCGTTATCGTTCAACGTCAATACGTAGGTGCCTGACTGTGTTTGCAATATGCTTTTACCCGATACCCACAATGATGGGCTTTTGCGTTTTAATTTAAGCTTGGCCTGTGCATATTCGCCTCCGCGCAATTCGCCCGTCGGGTTGCTCACGTCAAACTCCAGGGTCAGGGACCGATCCTGCTCGTCGAGCAAGCTCGACGTACGGGAGAGCGTAGCATCAAATATCTTTCCGGGCTGTGAGCTTAAGGTAAACGTGGCGGGCATTTTCTCGTATACCGATGACGCATGTTTCTCGGGCAGGGAGAGCGTCAGCCTTAGCTTGTCGCTCTGCGCCATGATAAATAGGGGTGCTGGGCTTCCGCTTCCCGCCAGCGCTCCTACGGACACGTTTCTTTGGGCGACTACACCGTCGAACGGTGCCGTGATGCGCAGATACTGTTTAATCTCCGAGGAGTGTGCGGCACCCGCCTTCGACGCTTCATAAGCAGATCGGGTACTTTCCATGGCGCTGCGTGCCCGGTCGAGCTCGATGTCTGCGACGGCTCCGATGGTTTGCGACGCATCGAGTAGGCGTTCGTATACCTGTTTGGCGTGCAGATAATCATTGTATGTCTGTTGTTCATGAGACTTGTCCGACAGGTGCCGCTGCTCCATCTCAGGGGCCTCCAGTTCTGCCAGAAGCTGTCCTTTTCGGACGTAATCGCCCCTATCCGCATAAAGCGTCTTGACGAAACCGGTCACCTTAGCGTATACCGCGACCTGTTCGTAGGGTTTGAGTTCTGCTGGGACAGCGATTTCGTATTCAGGATGGAGGGATAGTACGGACGCCGTGGGATAGGAGACAGGCCGGGTTTCCACGGTTTGTCTGGGCATTTCTTCTTCGCCTTGCGGCGAGCATGCCACAAGGACGAGGAGGAACAAGGCCATCGGCCCGTTCACGGTCGTTCTTTTATTTATTAAAATGCTGCGATACATCGTTTTTAATTTTAAAGGTTACTAGATCGTTTGCTTATGGGCGGATTCGAGATGGAACCTGCTTTGGTTGTCGTCTGGATCCAACGAAGGGTTTATCACGGATGCCTTCGACATTACTGAAGAGAAAAAGTGCGGTACCAATAATAATATGGTCAGCGTGGAGGCCACCAAACCGCCGATGACGGCGCGTCCTAGTGGCGCTACCTGTTCGCCGCCGTCGCCTAGGCCCATTGCCATGGGCAACATTCCGGCAAACATGGCCGCGGCGGTCATTAATACCGGTCTCATACGCGATGATGCCGCCAATCTTGCTGCGTTGGCGGGTTTGAGTAGGAGTTGTCGGCGGTAATATTCAGCCTGGTTGACCAACAAGACGGCATTGGAAACCGATACGCCCAGCGACATGATGATGCCCATGTAGGATTGGAGGTTGAGTGTACTGCCGGTTAGGAAAAGTAAAATCAGGCTTCCAGCAATCACCGCAGGCAACACGGACAGGATCACCAGCGGCACTTTAAACGATTGGTAATAGGCGGACAGCATTAGGAATATGACAATAATTGCTACGCCTAGTCCCGTTAACAGGCTGCTCAAGGTGTCGTCGAGGAGCTGTAGGGTTCCTGCTGTCCATACCGTGGTGCCCCTTGGTGGAGTCTCGGCTTCGGCAACTGCCCGCTTCACGTCCTTGGAGGCGGTTCCTAAATCCGATCCATAGAGGTTGGCTACCACCGTCACGTAGCGGTTGGGGCCTTTGCGGTTTATTTGCGCGGGGGCGGTCGTGCGGCGGATCGTGGCCACGTCTTCCAAAACCGGACGGAGGCTGCCGGCCTTCAAGGAGAGCGAACGCAATCTTTCTTCGGACTGCATAATCCGTTCGGGAATCTGTACTTGCACTTGAAACACCAAGCCCGATACGGGGTCTATCCACAGGTTCTTGTCGGTGTAGCGCGTAGAAGACGTCGCTGTCACCAAGCTTCGCGTGATGTCCTGCATCGTCAGTCCGTGCTGTGCGGCCAAGTCTCGGTTTACTTCGATTTCGAGGGTTGGATAGTCCATGGATTCGGCAATGCGCACGTCCCTCAGGTAGGGGATCTGCTGCATTTGTTGTTCGATCTTGGACGCGTGTGCATAGGCGTCTTTGACCTGCCGGGCGCTTACTTTCACCTCAATTGGCGTCATCGAACCCTGCCCCATGATTTTTTCGGTTAGTTCCATCGCTTCGAAGTTAAAGGCGACTTCAGGGTGGTTCAGGCGGATCTTTTTCCGGATAGCCTCCTTTAAATCCTCCATGGAGCCGGTATATACATCCTGATTGACTGACACCTGTAATACGGCTTCGTGCGGGGCGCTGCTGAATAGGAATATGGGGTTGATGGGCGAGGCCGCGGGGTGCATCCCCACAAAAGCCGACGTGATATTCAGGCCGTCCGGGGGGAGTGATGCTTGTATATCGTGAGTGATGTCTTTGACAATCTGTTCGGTTTTTTCTATTCGGCTCCCTTGGGGTGCTTGTATGCGTATCTGAAAATCGCCGTTATTGGAGACGGGCATCACGTCTGTACCCACGACGCTCAGCATAAAGGCCACGATCCCGCCGGCTACCGCGACGTACCCTAGAAAAAGTGCCGCCGATTTGCCGCCCCACTTGCGCATACGGTAAGAATAGGCCACCCGAAATCTTTCAAAAAGGGCACGTCTATGAATGGTTTTCGTGCCGGTGCGATGTTTATTTTTCATCATCCAGTTAGCTAAAATCGGCACGAAAGTCTGCGAGGCGAGAAACGACGCAATCATCGCAAAGGCGACGGCCAACGACAAGGGCATAAACATATCTTTCGGTATACCCGTCATGATAAATGCGGGGGCCAGCACCGCCAGGATACAAAGCAGGATTAGCAGTTTGGGGATAGAGATTTCGTAGAGTGCGTCGATGATGGCCCTCGCCTTGGTTTTACCCCTCTCCAGGTGCTGGTGTATGTTCTCAATCGTCACCGTGGCTTCATCGACAAGGATGCCAATGGAAAGCGCCAGTCCGCTTAGGGTCATGATATTGATGGTCTGACCTAGTAGATGTAACACGGAAACAGCGGACAATAGGGCGATAGGGATGGTAAATACCACGATGATCGCACCCCGAGTATCGCCCAAAAATAAAAGGATGACCAAGCCGGTAAAAACCGCCCCTAATATGCCTTCCAGGACAAGGTTAGAAAGCGCCCGCTCGATGTAGGAAGACTGGTCAAATTCGTAGCTGATTTCGACATCTTCGGGCAACTGGCTTTTGAGCTTCGGTATGGCCGCCTTCAGGTTTTCCACCGCTTCCAGCGTGGAGGCGTCGGCTTTTTTAATTATGGGAAGATATACGGACCGCTTTCCGTTGACTAAAGCATAACCGACGGTCTGGTCGGCACCGTCTTCGACACGGGCGACGTCGCCGACGTAGACGGTGCGGCCGCCATTGGTCTTTATCGGTGTGGCCAAGAGCTCCCCGGGCCCTTTGACTAGGGAGTTTATCGGTGCCAACAGGTTTTCATCCCCTATTCGGATGTTTCCCGCCGGCGATGGAAGGCTATTTTTAGTAATGGCTACCGTGATTTCTTCCGGGCTCATTCCATGGGCCTGCATGGCCTCCGGATCGATGTTGACGACAATAGAGCGGATATTCCCTCCGAACGGAGCCGGAGCGGTAATGCCGGACACCTCCGTAAACATGGGCCTTATCCGGGTGATGGCCAGCGTCTGCAGCTCGTTGACGGACCGCTGGTCGCTTTCAAAGACCAACTGCCCGATGGGCAGCGAGCTACCGTCGAAGCGCACCACCATGGGCGGAACGGCTCCCGTGGGCAGGAAACCCATCGCTCTGGATACGGAAGTCGACACTTCGCCGGCCACCTGGGCCATGTCAGTGCCGGGGAAGAAGGTAAGTTTCATCAACGTCAGCCCTTGCACGCTTTTGAAGTCAATGTCTTTTACGCCGCTGACGAATAAGAGTACCTTTTGGAACTCGTTCGCCATAAAACCATCCATATAGGCCGGCGAGAGACCGCCGTAGGGCATCGCGATATAAATCACCGGCAACTCGACCTCAGGGAAAATGTCGACGTTTATTTTTTTTATGGCGTTATACGAAAAGAGTCCGATGGCCATTACGGCGACCATAATCGCAATCGGTCTCCTTAACGCAAATTTGATGATGTTCATGTACGGTTAATTAGAGGTTGCGAAATAAAAAATCAAAATCCGCCGTCAGTTCCGCCTCGTACGCAAGCAGTGACCAATAGTCGCGGGCCGCTTCGATATGCGTGTTTTCCGCCTGCTCGAGGAGGGTACGCACCTGCAACAACTCGCTCAACGCGATCAATCCGCTTTTGTACCTGGCGACATACATGTCGTAGGCATCCTGAGACTGCTGTACGGCAAGCTCCGTTTTCCGAAGCTGCTCCAGCTGTTGCGTTATTTTAGTGTGGGATGCGTATAGATCTGCCTGCATAGCCTGTGCATACTGGGCGCGAAGATGTCGTGTACTTTCCGCCTCCTTAAGAAGCTGTTCGCCTTCCATGCGATGGGTATGCAGGCCGGTTAAATTCCACCTGATGCCGATCCCGGCCAAGAGATTGTGCGTGGTATTCCGAAACCCGTCCCGCCACGCGCCCGCTCCTCTCCCGTCGGGCCCGATGCCGGTACCGCGGTATGCATATCCGCTCAAAAGGTGCACCGAGGGCAGTGAGGCTCGCTTTTGTGCGTGTCCGCTCAGTGTGTAGTAGCGGTCTTGCTTATCCAAAGCGTCAAGGATGGGGTGCCGGGAATTCACAAGGACTACGTCGCCAGAAACGTTTGGAACGGGGTGGATGAAGCGGATGGCAGATGCCGCGTAAAGCACGGTGTCACCGCCATACAATTCCAGTAATCTGATATAAGCGGCGTGGGTAAATCCGGTCCATTTATCGTACTCGCCCATGGCTTGGCCGTAGGATGATGCAGCTAGCAGGCTATCTGCTGCCGGTCTCAAACCCGAGGCGGACAAGCCCGACGTGATTTGGCGGATATAGTCCAGACGTTCGGCGTTCCTTTCCGTCCATTGTAGCTTGGCGTTGTTATACAGTAACGCAATATATCGTTCGGACAAGGCTTTCTTCAAGCTGAGTAGGTAAGCGTCCTTGTCGCTGACGGACTGCTGATACCGTGCTTCAGCGGCCTCTTGGCGCTTGCGGAGCTTGCCGAACGAAAACAGCTCCCACTGGACGATAACAGAGCCAAAGGTATTGGCCGCCATGGCGCTGCCATCCGACGGCATGGCTGAGCCGCTTACATTAAACGACCCTTCCTGCGGGAAAAAGGCGCCAGCGGTACTTTCATAGGTTCCGTATGTGTTTTGGGCTTGGGCATTGACCTGCGGTAGCATGTGGCTTCTAACTGCCCGTTGCTTATAGTCCGCGGCGCCGACCGCGGAGTTTTTGGCGCCCACGCCCGGATAATGTTCTTCCACGTTTGGCCACAGGCTGCCTAACGTGTGATCTTTTTGCTGCGCGTATAATGGAAAAGCGACAGCTAACCACCAAAGGGCAGTTGGCATAATATGTTTGATCATATTAAATTAATTGTTGCCGGCCGCCCACGCGACCGAAGAAAATGAAAATGGAAAAATCGATGCCTTCGTGCTATTGACCCAATCCAGTCAGTAGCGAAGAAAGGTATTAAGCAGTGTGGTGGATGAGAAGTTTCCGATACTCCAAAAAGAGGGGAATTGAATGTCGGATTTTTTCACTACGACGATAGGCGGGGTGTTCCTTGTCGTTGCACACGATAGGAGCGCCGATGATAAAAAGAAATGCCGCAGTGAAGATGAGTACGGGCAATAGATCATTCCCTTGCTCAGGACTTGTCCGTAGCGCCATTTTTATTTCTGACGCATCAAGAAGGTCACATTTCTCCGCTAAGTTCAACGTGAAATTACGGGCGGATTTAGGCACGCGCTGCTCGGTGTTTATAGGCAGGCCCGCCAGTGACTTTATGCTAGCTTTGACAGCGCAGGAGGAAAGCAATACCAAAAGGGTCGCCGCCAATACGAAAAAATTTCGCTTGCTCTTTTCTAAAATATGTGGCGTGGCCCTCCTCATCAATTTACAAAAATACCATTATTTGCGTAAGAGGAAAAATGAAACGCATGTTTTACGCTTTTTTTATCCCGCATCCACAAAGCGGAACAATTTTTTGTCTGGATGTAAAGGAGGGGACCCGACTCGAGGTGGCTGATCCGGCGCGGTATTGCCCAAAAAAAGAGCATGCAGGCCATTCCAGCCCCATGCTACGTTCGCGTAATCAGTATGCTCCATGATGCCATGCTTTAAATGCATTCATCGCGTTTAGCGGATCGCGAGGTTTTCGCCACCCAACGCGGCGGGGCAGTACGTCAAGTCCACAACTAGGCGGTTGTCATCACGCTACTTATCGTAGGTTTGTTCTCCGCCGTCCACGCTTTCATGCCTCCGGCATAATTCTTTACCTGCTTGAAACCATGTTTTTTAAATATTGAATAAGCTATGGTGGCACGATCTCCTGCTTGGCAATACAGCACAGTTCCTTTACTCTTATCCAATTTGGCCAAGTTGTTTTCGAGCGTCCCTACAAAAGCGTGAATAGCACCTTCGACATGTCCGTCAGCATATTCTTTTTCGCTACGTACATCCACGACCTGGATGCCGGGCTTGGCAATTTCCCGCTCGAATTGCTGGATGTCTATGACATTCGCTTCTACTAGGTCATCAGCCAGGCCGGTGATGCCGGAAAAGAAACCATAGATATTATCTAACCCAATCCGCATCAATTTGCGCGTCAAATCCTCCTCTTCATTTTCATCGGCTATCAAGACAAAGGGTTGGTCATAATTTACTATCCATCCCATCCAATTTGCAAAAGAATTGTTGCCTTGGATATTTATTGTATTGGGTAGATGCCCCTTCGCAAAATCAGTTTTATTTCGTGTGTCGATGACTAACATACCCTCTTCATAGACGCTCAAAAACTCATCGGCAGATAGTTTTCTGTGGGTAGGAACTTGTGTTAATGGCTGTCTGTCCACCTTATTCAATTTTTTCATCATCGCAAAATAGCTTGGTGCTTCAGGCTGTCCGTCCAGCAGGTCCTTTGTAAAAGTAGCCGAGTCATCGCCATATTGCAATGCCCAGTTTCTGAGCTTTTCATAACCCACGGTAGAGCTTGGAACCGCGCCTAACGATTTGCCGCAGGCCGAGCCTGCGCCATGGCCTGGCCAAACCTGCACGTAATCAGGTAATGCCAAAAACCGTTGAAGGGATTCAAATAACTGCTGCGCGCCTTCTTCCTCTGATCCTGTCATTCCGGCCGCTTTCTCCAACAAGTCCGGTCTGCCTACATCGCCGACAAACACGAAGTCGCCCGTAAAAAGCATGATAGGTTCGGCGGTTGCCGGATGATCGGTCAAAAGGAACGATATGCTTTCCGGCGTATGTCCTGGCGTATGTAAAACTTCCAGCGTCAGGTTTCCGAGAGTAATTACATCGCCATGCTTTAACCCGATGTGGTCAAACTCATATTGCCATTCCGGCCCCCCTTCGTCAGACAAGTATAGAGCTGCACCCGTCAGTGCTGCGAGCTCGCGAGATCCGCTCAGGAAATCAGCGTGGATATGCGTTTCTGTCACTTTGGTGATCTTTAAATTATTCTTCGCAGCTATTTCCAAATACGTGTCTACGTCCCGCTTAGGGTCGATTACGATGGCTTCCCCTTTCGCTTGGCAACCGATTATATATGATGCTTGCGCTAATGTCTTGTCGTATACGTGTTGAAAAAACATAATCCAAATTTTTAGTTGTTGACTATTATTAATTATTGATACAAATATCGGCAATGGTACTAATCCCCTCAGTTACATTTGTTACACAGGCTTCGGACTTATAAAATCCAAATCTCTTTAATTAAGATATATACCCCCATTACCAGTACGAACACGCCAAATGCAGGCTTGAGTTTTTCGCTATTGATGTATTTTGTCAGAAAGCTGCCTATGAATATCCCGAGTATCGACAAACCCGTTAAGCCCAACAAGAAGCCCCAGTTTAACTCAGCGTGCCCTAGTTCGCCCGTAAAGCCAATGAGCGACTTGGCGGCGATGATTACTAACGATGTGCCGACAGCTTCTTTCATGGGCAATTTGGACAATACCACTAAGGCCGGAATGATTAGAAAACCGCCTCCAGCACCCACTAGGCCCGTCAATGTGCCGACCAAAGTCCCTTCCAGAAGAATCAATGGGTAATTGAATTTTTGCGGTTCAGACGAAACCGGCCTGTCCTTCTCCGGCTTAAGCATGGTGTAGGAAGCAACTACCATCAAACCGGCAAAGAGAACCATTAAGAAAATGTCCTTGCTCACCACGAAGTCACCGACGGTAAAAAGCTCGGAGGGAATCCAAGGCAGTAAGAACTTGCGTGTCAGGTAGACCGCAATAATGGACGGAAGTCCGAAAACAATTGCGGTACGGATATTCACCAACCCCTTTTTGAAATAACTCACAGATCCTATAACACTAGTCACCCCGACGATAAACAAGGAATAGGCCGTAGCGGCCACCGGCAATACGGCAAATAAATACACTAAAACGGGTACGGTTAATATACTTCCTCCGCCACCTATAATCCCGAGTAAAACTCCAATTAATATCGATGCGATATATCCTAAAGCTTCCATATCATTCTTTTTTTACAAAGATGAGGAGGAAGCCGTAGCCCCACAGTTACTTATGTTACATTCGCCTGTCAGACTTGGTGGGCGCAGCATATTAGTGCGTTTCATTAAATAAATAAGAGGCTGTCTCATAAAGGCAGCCTCTCATTTTTTTATTTCATTTATTTGGATTGTCTATACATTTCTTCGCGTTTATTCGTCTGGTTTCCATGTGTTTTATCTAAGGTAATGGCGGTCGATTTGAGCGTTCGTTAAGGGTTGGTAGCGGGTAGCGGGGCGCAGCAAAAAGGCCATCGTCCTCTTCGCCAAGGGGGACGGTCCATATACCGGTTCATAAAGGAGAACCAAGTATGAAGATGTGCAACGTGCTGAACGGTAGTAGCGGTTGTTTTTACCGTCGGTTAGTTTCTCCGAGTCTCCTAGGGCCCAGCGCAGTAAAGCCGTTGTGGACAAAATACACGAGGCACACGGTGAAAAATTGTCAAGAAGCTATGTTGAAAGGTTGACGAAACATCATGGGATACGAAGCAAGGTCAAGAAAAAATAATTTCCATCAAAGAGATTTTTTAGCGGGTTCCTTATCTCAAAAGTGGGTTGACGATATTACTTGCTTCCCTACCGGTAAAGGTTGGCTTTATCTAACGGTCATCGATTTGGCGGACAGAAAAGTTGTCGGATGTCTTTGAGCCCCGATATGCAGCAGGTGGGCCACGTCCATGCTTCTGAAATTCAAGGTCGGTTTCTTCATTGTTCTTTCATTTAAAAGGTTAACAAATCGGGTTTATTGGAGTTAGCCGACTATAAAGTCCGGATACAGATCGGCGGAAAAACGAATAAAAGCGGGCCATATTTCGGGGTAGGCCGAAAAACTTTTTGGCCCGCGTTTTTTTTGGAATGTGCCCTGGCGCTATCAAGAACGTCGATTTTC
>Ga0079224_100007420_pt1 | contig 14716 bp, 8 predicted proteins | sample Stecom2015_FD_80414 | JGI IMG/M metagenome (GOLD analysis project Ga0079224, IMG submission 80414) | Agricultural soil microbial communities from Utah to study Nitrogen management - Steer compost 2015 | ecosystem: Environmental > Terrestrial > Soil > Agricultural land | place: USA: Utah...
CAAGGCGCTTGAGGACGGAGAAGAGAAGCCGGCGCGCATCGCCCGCTCGCGCGAGGCTGCGGCCGAGAGCGGAGCGCTCAAGAGCGGCACGATGGACGCGCGGCGGCGCCCCAAGGCGGATCGTCCGGCGCCGAAGCAGGCGGGCCCGCGGAAGGACAAGAAGAAGGAGATGGCGGCGGACGGCACGCGCTCGCTCGGCGGCGCCCCGGTGGCCAACGCGGTGAGCGGAGCGGATCCGCTGATCGACGCCGACGAGCCGGCGGAGGCCAGCAGCGCGAGCCGGGCCGCGGGCGGCGCGGCTCCCGCTGGCGCTCCGACCACCACCGCCGATCGCGGCCGCTACGCCGAGCCGCCGCCGGCCGCGAGCCCGACCGGCCGCGACGCCTACCGCGGCGCGGGCGCACCGCCGCTCACGACCGCGCAGCTCCGCGCCGAGGAGAAGCGGCTGAGCGCCGCGGTCAAGGCGCGGCGCTGCGCCGAGGTCGCCTCCATCGCCAACGATATTCTCGACCGGAACCCGGACTACTACCGGAAGAACCTGGCCAGCTCGAAGGAGATCAAGGCGTGCGGCTCGCAGGTGGCGAGCGAGCGGCGGCGGCGGGCGAGCGCGCGGTCACAGGGCGGCAGCGGCGGCAGCAGCACGGGGACCAGCGCGCCGCAGAAGTCGAAGGCGGCGCCGCAGCCCGAGTCGTCCCGCTGAGGGCCGGAGGGGCTCGAGGCGGGATTGCGCCGGTCACGGCGTGAGGCGTGGCGATCGTCGTTCGCGAGGCGGCGCCGGTTCCATTACGATGCGCCCATGCCGAAGCGCGCGCTCACGGTCGCGGTGGTCAGCCTGGTCATCTCCTGCTCGCCGTCGTCGGAGCCGCCGCAGGCGCCGGCGCGCTCGCCCGGCGCGGAGTCGTCCGGCCCCGCGCTCGTGCTGGTGCCGGCCCGCGGCGACGGCGCCGAGGCGGGGCGCCTCTTGCTCGCCGCCGGACGCGGACCGGTGCCGGCGGCGGCGACGCCGGCGGAGCGGGCGCGCGCCTACCTGGCGAGCCACGCCGCCCAGCTCCACCTCACCGCGCGCGCGATCGACGCCCTCGAGGTGGTGCGGGTGGTCGAGGGCGCGCGCGGCGGCGTGGTCACGACGCTGCGGCCGCGGGTCGATGGCCTTGAGGTGGTCGGCAGCGACACCAGCGTGATGACCCGCCGCGACGGCAGCCTGGTCGCCATCTCCGGGGCGGTGCACCCGTCGGCGGTGCCCGGGGTGCCGCGCCGGTTCGCCCTGTCAGGGGAGGACGCCTTCGCCCGCGCGCTCTCGAACGAGCTCGGCCGTCGCGTGCAGGCCGGCGAGGTCACCGACCGCGGCCCGCTGGCCGGCGGCTACCGGGCGATGTCGGCCGCCGGGGCCTCGCTCCTCGAGCCCTGCCGGGTCAAGCCGGTGCTGGCGCCGGCGAGCGGCCGGCGCGGCGAGGAGCTCATCGCCGCCTACTTCGTCGAGATCCTCCGCGAGGACGCCGGCCGCGCCGTCGGCGCCGACTACCTCATCCACGGCACCACCGGCGCGGTGCTGCGCCGCCGCGACCTCGATCACCACGCCGCGTTCCAGTACCGGGTGTGGGCCGATCCGGTGGACGGCCGGCCGCACGACGGCCCGCTCGAGGACGCCACCCCGCACCCGACCGGCGCGCCGGACCACATCGAGCTCGCCGGCACCGCGCCCAGCCTGGTCACCATGGAGGGGTTCAACGCCTTCGGCGATCCCTGGCTGCCGGACGACGCGACCGTCAGCACCGGCAACAACGTCGATGCCTACACCGACCGGCAGTCGCCGGACGGCTTCGGCGCCGGCGACCTGCGCGCCGAGGTCACCGCTCCCGGCGTGTTCGACCGCGCCTACGACCTGACCCTGGGGCCGCTGGCCTCGCCGGAGCAGGCGCGCGCCTCCGTGGCGCACCTGTTCTACGTCAACAACTGGCTGCACGACTGGTGGTACGACTCCGGCTTCGACGAGGCGGCCGGGAACGCGCAGATGAACAACTACGGGCGGGGTGGCCTCGACGGCGACCCGCTCCTGGCCGAGGCGCAGGACAACGCGCTCGGCGGCAGCCGCGACAACGCCAACATGCTCACGCCGTCCGACGGCGTGTCGCCGCGCATGCAGATGTACCTGTGGAGCGCCGACGACCCGCGCTCGGTCACGTTCGATCCGCCGGTCCAGGAGGTCTCGACCGGCACGGCGGAGTTCGGGCCGCAGACCTTCGACGTCTCCGGGCCGCTCCTGGTGACGACGCCCGCCGACGGCTGCGCCCCGGTCGGCGACGTGAGCGGCGGCGTCGCGCTGATCGATCGCGGCACCTGCACCTTCGAGTCGAAGGTGATGGCGGCCGAGGCGGCGGGCGCCGTCGGCGTGCTCATCGCCAACAACGTGGCCGGCTCGGCGCCGGGGATGGCCGACGGCGAGCCGGGCGACCCGTCCATCCCGGTCCTGTCGATCAGCCAGGAGGCGGGGGAGGCGCTGCGGGCTGCCCTCGAGGACGGCGCCATCACCGCGCGCATGCAGCGCGCCGCCGGCGTCGAGCGCGACAGCTCGCTCGACACCACCATCATCGCCCACGAGTGGGGTCACTACCTCCACCACCGCCTGCAGAACTGCGGGACGTACATGTGCGGGGCGCTGAGCGAGGGCTGGGGCGACTTCGTCGCGCTGCACACCGTCGTGCGCGAGGGGGACGACCCAGGCGGCGTCTACGCCATGAGCACCTACGCCGGGCAGTGGTCGGATGACGCCGCCTACTTCGGCATCCGCCGCGCGCCGTACACCCGCGACACCAGCAAGAACGGCTTCACCTTCCGCCACATCGCGCGCGGCGAGCCGCTGCCGCAGCACCCGCTGTACCAGCTCGGCAGCGACAACGCCGAGGTCCACAACGCCGGCGAGGTGTGGGCGATCATGCTGTTCGAGGCGTACCAGGCGCTGCTCGATCAGACCCGCGGCGGCGCGCCGCGCTACTCGTTCGACGAGGCGCGGCGCCGCATGTCCGACTACGTGGTCGCCGGGCTGTCCCTGGCGCCGGCCGACAGCACCTTCGTGGAGGCGCGCGACGCGATCCTCGCCGCCGCGGCGGCGAGCGATCCGGACGACGCGGTGGCGATGGCGGCCGGGTTCGCCACCCGCGGCGCCGGCAGCTGCGCGGTGTCGCCGCCGCGCTCGTCGACCGACTTCGTCGGCGTGGTCGAGGACTTCGCGGTCAGCCCGCGCCTCGCGCTCGGCGAGATCACCCTCGAGGTCGTCGGCGACGTCTGCGACGGCGACGGCCTGCTCGACGGCGAGGAGAGCGGCGTGGTCCGCGTCGTGGTCGGCAACCCGGGCCCGGCGCCGCTCACCGGCGCCGCGATCGAGGTCGCCACCACCACGCCCGGCGTCTCGTTCCCGGACGGCACCACGCACCCGGTGCCGGCGATCGACCCGCTGAGCACCGCGACGGTGGACATCCCGATCGCCCTCGCGGCGACCACCGGCATCGCCGACGCCGAGATCTCGGTCGATGTGTCGGCGCCGGACACCTGCGAGGAGAGCGACGGCGGCGAGCTCGCGGTGCGCGTCAACTACGACGTGGTGCCGGCCTCGTCGGCCACCGACGACGTGGAGGCGGACGTGTCGGTGTGGACCCGGGCGGGCAACGCCGCCGACCTGGTCTGGGCGCGCGCGCCGCTCGGCCAGGGCAACCGGGCCTGGCACGGCGCCGACGCCACCTCGATCACCGACACCCAGCTGGTCTCGCCGCCGTTCACCGTGGCCAGCTCGGGCCCGCTCGAGATCCGCTTCCGGCACCGCCACGACTTCGAGACCTCGAGCGGCACCTTCTGGGACGGCGCGGTCATCGAGATCACCAGCGACGGCGGCGCGACGTGGGAGGACGTGACCGCCTACGGCGCCGCGCCGCCCTACGGCGGCGCGCTCTCCAGCGCGGCCGACAACCCGCTGGGCGGGCGCCAGGCGCTGGTCGGCCGCAACCCGTCCTTCCCCAACCTCGACCTCGTCACGCTCGATCTCGGCACCTCGCTCGCCGGCGAGACCGTGCAGGTGCGCTTCCGCATCGGCACCGACGTGACGGTCGGCGCGCCCGGCTGGGACATCGACGACATCCAGCTCGTCAACGTGGTCGAGACCCCGTTCGCGACCGTCGTCGCCGATCCGAGCTGCGAGGAGGCCGGCGGTCTGCCGGACGCCGGCACGGGGGAGGCGGACGCGGGCCCCGGTGAGCCGGACGCGAGCGCGGGCGAAGCCGAGCCGGACGCCGGCGCCATCGGACCCGGGCCGGACGCCGGCGGGGCCGGCGCCCTCATCGACGACGGCGGCTGCGGCTGCCGCACCGGCGGCTCACCGGCCGGCTCCGCCTCGTCGCTGGCGCTGCTCGCCCTCGCCACCCTCGGGCTGCGCCGGCGGCGGCCGCGGCGGTCGCGCGCCGCCGCGCGCGGCGGTCACTCGGCCGGTGGCTCGTAGTCGGGTGGCGGCGCCGCCCCCTCGCCGAAGAAGAACAGCTCGCACTGCTGCTTGAGGATCTCGTGAGCGCGCTTGCTGGCGAGGTCGAGCCGGTACTCGTTGACGATCATCTTCGAGTGCTCGAGCCACATGCGCCACGCATCGAGCGACACGGTGTCGAAGATGCGCTGGCCGAGCTCGTCGTCGAACGGCTTGTAGGGCATGCCCGGGAGCTCGCGCTGGAGCTTGGCGCACTTGACCATTCGTGCCATGCCGGGAGTCAAACAACTTTCGGCGGCCGCTTCAAGCGCGCGACCGGCGCGGCCGCGCCCGGGTCGCTGCCGGCCCGCCGCATGCGGCGGAGCAGGATGGCCGCCACCCGCGGGCTGAGCGGCGCGTGGCCGGCCCGCACCGCCTGGAGCGCGCCGCGCAGCGCCTCGCCCAGCTCGTCCTTGAGCAGGTAGCCGTCCGCTCCCGCGTCCAGCGCGGCGTGGACGTGGCGCGCGTCGTCGTGGCCGGACACGACCAGGACGCGGCTTCGCGGCGACAGCGAGCGCACCTCGGCGATCGCGTCGGCGCCGCGCACGCCCGGCAGCTCGAGATCGAGCAGCACCACGTCGACGTCGCCGACGGCGAGCTCGAGCCGCGCCGACTCCAGGTCGGGCGCGCTGGCCACCCGGTACCCCGCGCCGGTCAGCATCCGCTGCATGAGCTCGCGGGGGGAGTCGTCGTCGTCCACGATGAGGCAGCGCATGGCCCGTGCTGCCGATCACTGCAACGCAGGGGCCGGGCGCAAGCGGCGGAGATCACGGCGCCTCCCGGGGGGTAATGTGGCCAGCTTGCCATGAATCTGGGGTGATCTTGCCATGGCCCGCCCGATGCTCCGCGCAGCCAGGCGGTGCCTGAGCCCGGCTCCGCGCCCGTGACATAGAATCGCCGGATGGTACCGACTGGCCTTCGCCGCCTCGCCCTGATTGCCGTCCTCCTCGCCGCCTGCGGAGACAACGAGGACAGCGCGAGCGGCCTCGACGCTTACTTGCCCGAGATCCCGGAGCCCACCGGCGAGCCGCAGAGCGTGTACGCCGGCGTCATCGACGAGAGCAACGCCGGCAGCGAGCTTCTGCCCGGCTCCGCCGCGCGCGGCATGCCGGGCGACTTCTACATCAGGAGCTCGCGCGGCCGCTTCATCATCCAGGCGCCCGCGCGCGTCATCGGCGTCATCCCGCAGGGCGGCAACCTGGTGGACGCCCTGCCGATCGGCGACGACGGCCCCGCCGGCGAGGATCACTTCGGCGAGCTGTCGTCGATCTACGTGCTCGGCCGCACCTGCGAGCACGAGTCGATCGAGGTGGTGCAGGACGGCTCCGGCGGCGGCGTCGCCGCCATCGTCGCGCGCGGCAAGAGCGGCGTGAACGACTTCATCAACCTCAAGGGCATCGGCCTCATCACCGTGCCGGCCAACCTCGATCCGGACATTCCGGACGCGATCGAGTGCGCCACGACCTACATCCTCCACCCGGACTCGCCGCAGCTCGAGGTCTACTGGACCTTCTACAACGCCGGCGACGCGGCGGTGCGCGGGCCGTTCGGCACCCTGACCGACACCGGCGGCGACGTCGCCTCCTGGGGCCACGGCCGCGGCTTCGAGCGGCTCGGCATCGAGTCGCTGACCGACCCGAACACCGAGGCGGCGCCGGTCGAGTACGTGCTGTTCCAGGGGCCGGACGTGGCCTACGGCCTGGTGCCGCAGCTTCCGGAGCCGGACCTGACCAACACCACCGCGCTCATCCAGGGCGTCTCGGTGGTGCTCTACGGCGCCGACGAGCTGTTCGACTTCATCACGCCGGAGGGCGCCTACTTCGACCTGCCGGGCAAGGACGGCGTCACCCACGCCATGCGCGTGGTCGTCGGGCGCGACGCCGCCGACATCGAGGAGCAGGTCCGTCTGATCACCGGCGAGGAGACCCACCAGGTCAGCGGCACGGTCACCTGGAGCTCGGGCGAGCCGGCCGCCGGCGCGCGCGTCGGCCTGTTCCGCGACGACGACGGCGACGGCGAGATCGGCCCGGACGACACCGTGTGGAGCTACGCCGACGCCGACGCCGACGGCCGCTTCGAGGCGACCCTGGCCGCCGGCAGCTACCTGGCGCGCGCCGACGTCCTGGCGAAGGGCCGCTCCGCCTCGGTCGCCGTCGACCTCACCGCCGACCGCGAGGTCGACCTCGAGGTCCCGGCGCCGGTCTACTACGACTACACGGTGGTCGACGACGCCAGCGGCGACATGATCCCGGCCCGCCTGGTGGCGGTCGGCCAGACCCCGGCGCCGACCGACCAGCGGCTGTTCTCCACCTACGACACCTTCGGCCCGGTGGCCGACGTCATCCTGGCCACCCGCGGCACCTCGGTGGACGTCGGCGACGGCGCCGATCGCCGCATCGCGCTGGTGCCGGGCGCGAGCTACCGGGTGCTCGCCTCGCGCGGCACCGAGTGGTCGGTCGCCAGCTACACCCTGTCGCCGCAGGCCGGCGACCCGGACGGCGAGCTCGAGTTCCGCCTGCGCCGGGTGGTCGACACCACCGGCTACATCGCCTCCGAGTACCACGTCCACGCCATCGGCTCGCCCGACTCGCCGGTCGACTGGCCGGACCGCATCGCCTCCGCGGCGGCCGACGGCATCGAGCTGTTCGCCGCCACCGAGCACGACTACGTCGCCGACTACCAGCACCTGGTCGAGGAGCTCGGCCTCGAGCGCCTGGTCCACGTCATCCCCGGCGTGGAGACCACCCCGTTCGCCTTCGGCCACTTCAACGCCTGGCCGATCGAGCGCGACGCCGGCGACCCGAGCGGCGGCGCCATCGACTGGGCGCGCGGCGCCGACGGCTTCGGCCTCCTGCCGGCCGAGATCTTCGAGCAGATGCGCGGCCGGGGCGCCGAGCTGGTCCAGGTCAACCACCCGCGCTCGCCGCCGACCGACCTGACCGACTTCATGCAGTACTTCGACCGCGCCGGCCTCAGGTTCGACTACGAGGAGCGCACCATCACCGGCGACCTGCTCGGCCAGCCGGTGCCGAACGAGTGGCTGCGGCTGCCGCCGGACCAGTCGATGTGGAGCCTCGCCTTCAACGCGCTCGAGGTGTGGAACAGCCTCGGCATGGCCGACAGCGACGGCGACGGCCGGCGCGAGCCGCAGGGCCTCGACGTGGTGATGCGCGACTGGTTCAACTTCCTGTCCTTCGGCGTGCCGATGGCGCCGCTGGCCAACTCCGACACCCACACGGTGGTGCGCGATCCGCTCGGCATGCCGCGCACCCTGGTGCGGGTGGACGACGACTCGCCGGAGGCGCTGGCCGACGGCTCGGTGGTCGGCCCGCTGATCGACACGCTGGCCGGCCGCGGCTCGACGGCCTACGACGTGGTGCTCACCAACGGCCCGCACATCCGCGTCACGCAGCAGGGCGAGGTCGGATCGGTCATCGGCAAGGTGATCGAGGCCTCCGGCGGCGAGGTCACGCTGACCATCGAGGTGGAGGCGCCAATGTGGGCGGAGTTCGACACCATCGAGGTGTTCGCCAACGCGACGCCGGAGCTCGGCGCCGACGTCACCTCGCTGCCGCCGGTCGCCTGCTTCACGCCGGTGGCGCAGGACGATCTCGATCCGGCCGATCCGTGCGCCTCGGCCCCGCTCGGCGCGACCGTGCTCGACGTCTCGCCCGTCGAGGTGGCGCCCGGGTTCGATCGCTGGGAGGCGACGGTGAACGTGACCCTGTCGGCCGCCGAGCTGATCTATCCGGAGGGCGCCACCGGCCAGGACGCCTGGGTGGTGGTGCGCGCGCGCGGCAACCGGGCGATCTACCCGCTCCTTTTGAGCGGCGCGATCACGGCGGGTAACCTCGAGACGCTGGTGTCCGGCAGCGACGACGAGGTGCGGGCGGCGCTCGAGGGGATCGGGATCTCGGCAACCGCGTTCACGGCGCCGGTCTTCCTGGATCTGGACGGCGGTGGCTACCGGGCGCCGTTTGCGCCAGAATAGCTCCTCGTGGCCGCCTGACGCGGCAACCCGTCCGGGGCCCCCGCGGGTCCCACACCCGAGCCCTCATGGAACATTCTCTCTGGGAAATCCTGAACATGGCCGGGTACGCGATGTGGGCCATCCTGGCCCTGTCCGTGCTCACCGTGGCCGTCGCCCTGGAGCGCCTCGCGGTCCAGTGGCGCTTCATGGACCGCGCCCGCGCCCTGGCCGACACCGTCGGCCGGTGTCTCAGGCGCGGCGCCTTCGACGAGGCGCGATCCGCCTGCGAGCGCTCGCGCTCGCCGCTGGCCGAGGTGTTCCTGGTCGGCTACGAGCGGCTCGGCCGCACCAAGAAGGAGAACCTGGCCAGCGCGGTCGACCGCGAGCGGGTGCGGGTGATGCTCAACCTCAAGAGCCGGATGTGGATCATCGGCACCATCGGCGCCATCGCGGTGTTCGTCGGTCTTTTCGGCACCGTGGTCGGCATCCAGGAGGCGTTCGGCCGCATCGCCGAGACGCGGTCGAACGACATGGCGGTGGTGTCCGGCGGCCTCACCGAGGCGCTCTACGCCACCGCCGCCGGCATCCTGGTCGCGGTCGAGGCGGTCGTGCTCTACAACTACTTCAACCAGCGGCTCTCGCGCATCGCGGTCGAGCTCAAGATGCTGACCGACGAGTTCCTGGAGCTGCTCGACGAGCACGGCCCGCAGGGCGCGGCGCGCGCTCCGGTGCCGAGCGAGGACGACCAGGCGGAGGACGACCGTGGCAATCGGGAAGCTGCCTGACGCCGACCTCGAGGGCGCGGAGGAGTCGATCTTCTCCGAGATCAACGTCACCCCGCTGACCGACATCTTCCTGGTGCTCCTCATCATCTTCATGGTCGGCTCGACCATGGCGGTGGAGAAGCTCAAGGAGGACGCCAAGGACGAGAAGTCGAGCGGCCTCAAGGTCGACCTGCCCAAGGGGGCGGCCAAGGAGATCGATCCCGGCCGCGCGTCGGTGGTCGTCGGCCTGACCAAAAACGGCCAGCTCCTGGTCAACGGTCAGCCGATCGCGGACCCGGATCTCGACACCATCTTCCAGAGCGCCTTCACCAGCAACAAGGACACCCAGATCGTCATCCGCGCCGACGCCGGCGTGATTCACGGCCGGGTGGTCGGCGTCATGGAGCGGGCCAAGCGGGTCGGCCTGCGCCGGATCGCCATCGCGACCCAGGGCGGATAGCCGCCGCCATCGCGACCCGGGGCGCCTGGCCTCGCGGTCGCCCCGGCCCGCCGCGCCGGCGTCGCCAGGGCCCGACGGCTGCCAGCCGCGGGGCGTCGCGTCACCACTTCGAGAGCTTCTTGTGCAGCCGCTCGCGGGTGATGCCGAGGACCTGGGCGGTGCGGGTCTTGTTGTTGTCGTTCTCGCGCAGCGCCTCGGTGATGAGCCAGCGCTCGACCTGCTCCATCATCTCCTTGAGGGTGCCCTTCTTGGGCGCGATGCGCGCCAGGGTGCCCTCGACCTTGCGGATCTGCGGTGACAGGTCGGCCACCTCGATCCACGCGCCCGGCTCCGCCTGGATGACCAGCCGCTGGATCTCGTTCTCGAGCTCGCGGATGTTGCCCGGCCAGGCGTAGGCGGTGAGGGCGTCGAGCGCCTCCTGCGACAGCCCGGCGACGTGGCGGCGGTACTCCTGGCAGTAGCGGCGCAGGAAGTGCTCGGCCAGGAGCGGGACGTCGTCGCGCCGCTCGCGCAGGGGCGGCAGCCGGATCGGGAACACCATCAGGCGGTAGTAGAGATCCTGGCGGAAGGCGCCGCGCTCCACCTCGGCGGCCAGGTCGCGGTTGGTCGCGCACAGGATGCGGACGTCGACCTGCTTCTCGGTGGTCGCGCCGACCGGCCGGATGGTCCCCTCCTGCAGGGTGCGGAGCAGCTTGGCCTGCAGGGTCAGCGGCATCTCGCCGACCTCGTCGAGGAACAGGGTGCCGCCGTCGGCGATCTCGAACAGGCCCTTCTTGTCCGAGTCGGCGCTGGTGAACGAGCCCTTCTTGTGGCCGAACAGCTCCGACTCGAGCAGGTTCTCCGGCAGCGCGGCGCAGTTCTGCGCCACGAACAGCTTGTCCTGCCGGCGCGACTGGTAGTGGATGGCGCTGGCGATGAGCTCCTTGCCGGTGCCGGTCTCCCCCTCGATGCAGACGGTCGCCCGGGTGTCGAGCACCTTCTCGAGCTGGGCGAGCACGTCCTTCATCGCCTGCGACTGCCCGATGATGCTCTCGAAGCGGCGCTTCTCCTCGCGCCGCCGCAGGTAGCGGTTCTCGCCGCGCAGCCGCTCCTCGGCGATCTTCAGGCGCGAGACCAGCGTCGCGTTGTCGAGCGCGAGGGCGGCCTGGGCGCCGAGCAGGAGCGCCACCTCCAGGTCCGCCTCGGTGAACATGCCGGCCGAGGAGCGGTTGTCCGCCTGGATGAGACCGGTGATCTCGTCGCCGCGCCACAGCGGCACCGCGACGATCGAGAGGATCTGGCCGCCGAGGATCGACTCGGAGGTGGACAGCTCCTCCGGCGCGTTGGCCATGAGCAGGGCGGCGCGATCCTCCAGCAGGCGGCGCAGCACCGCGCGGCTCGCCCGCACCGGATCGACCGCGGCGCCGGACGGCGGGCCGTCGCCGCCGGTCGGCGCGCGCCGCGGCCGCGCGTCGCGCGGGCGGGCCAGCGCGACCGTGAAGCGATCCTTGTCGCTGTCGGAGCGCAGCAGCACCGACACGTGGGTGGCGCGCGGCAGGAGCTGGAACGCCGCCTCGACGATCGCCTCGAGCGTCTCCGACACCTCGAGCCGGGTGCTGAGCGGCGACAGCGCCTTGTAGATGCGCAGCGCGCTCGCCGGATCGTCCTCGACCCTGCCGGCCACAGCCGGCAGGTCGATGATCGAGCGGGAGGCGATGAGCCGCTCGGCGAGATCATCGTCCCCCTTGGGCGGGCGCTCCGGAAGCCCGACCCGGACCAGCACCGGATCCTTCGGATCGCCGAGCTGCAGGCAGTCGCCGGAGCGGAGCGTCACCTCCCAGCCGACGCCGGCGTCGACCATCAGGATCTCGTCGGCGCGCCGGACGGCCGAGCCGTTGGTCGACCGCAGGTCGCGATAGATGAACTGATCCCCGTCCAGGAAGATCTGGCCATGGAGGCCCGAAAGGTGGTAATCGCGCAGGACCAGCGAGTTGCCGTCCGCGCGGCCGAGGGTCACCGGGCCGTCCTCGAACTTGAAGACCTGGCCTCGCGAGCTTCCCTCAAGGATTTCCAGGACGATCACGACCGTTGTGACGCAGGGAGAGAGGCAGACAATGCGGGAGTATAGCGGATCCGGTGCGCCGCCCGGTACGGCGCGCGGGCTATACTAGCCGGTCCACGCGGTCGCATGTCGGTGATTTCGAGACTGATCCTCGTCCAGCCGGACGACCAGCTCCGCGAGTCGCTCCGCTTCGGCTTCGAGCGGGAGGGCGTCGCGGTCTCCGCGGTGCCGGTGGCCGGCGAGCTGGATCCAGCGCCGTTCTCCGAGCCGGCCGATCTGGTGATCGCGGGAGGGCGCAGCGGCGAGGAGGCCGCCGCGGTGCTCGGCAAGGTGCGCGGCGCGCTGCGCTGGGCCGAGCGCGACCTGCCGGTCCTCTACGTCGGAAATGGCATCACGCGCGAGGCGGCGATCGAGAGCGGCGCCAGCGAGCTGCTCGGCCGGCAGGCGTTCGTGCGCGACGCGGTCACGGTGGCGCGGCTCCTGGCCAGCCGCAAGCCGGAGAACCCGGGGGTCCTGGCGGGCGAGCTCGGCCACCACTTCGGCTTCTACTACCTCGTGCGCGCGCTGTCGGCGGTGCGCCGGCGCGGCGTGCTCACCCTGTCGCGCGGGCTGCGCCGCGGTGAGGTGCGCTTCTACGACGGCGAGGTGACCTCGGCCCAGGCCGGCATGCTGCACGGCCTCGCCGCGTTCCACCAGCTCCTCCTGTGGACCGAGGCCCGCTTCGAGCTGCGGCCGGAGGACGTGGTGCGGCGGCGGCAGATCCCGCTGTCGCCCGAGGAGCTGTTCGCCGACTCCGAGCGGTTCCTGGCCGACATGAGCGCGGCGGCCGGCCAGCTCTCGCCGTCGGCGATCTACGAGCTCGATCCGGACCAGGTCGCCCGCGTGTCCGGCACCATCCCGGAGCAGGTCGAGGCGGTCATGCGCCTGTTCGACGGCAGCCGCACGGTCGCCGACGTGGTCGAGGACTCGTCCTACCGCGTGTTCGAGACCCTGCGCATGGGCAACCGGCTGTGCGAGCTCGGCCTCATCCGGCTGCGCGAGGCGCCGCGCTCCCCGCACACGGCGCACACCGCGCTGGCGATCGAGGAGTGGCTGGGCGGCGGGCGGGCCGGTCGCCGGCCGGCGGCGGCCGAGCCGGCCGGCCACGTGGTGATCCGCAAGAGCGACATCGCGGTGCGCTCGCGGCCGCCGTCGGAGATGGGCGGCCGCCGCAAGAAGCGCCGGCGCGGCCGCGGCGGGCAGACCTCGACCGCGCCGCCGCCGGCGGCGGCCAGCGCCGAGCCGCTGGTGGTCGACTGGGCGCAGCTCTTGCCCCAGCCGGTCGATCTCGCCGAGATGTCGCCGGTGGTGCCGTCGACCGTCGCCGCCGGCGAGATCGGCGTGTCCGCCGGATATGTGGAGGAGGGGCGCGCGCGGCGCCCGTCCGACGAGCCAGCGCCGGCGGCGCCGGTCCGCGAGCGGATCGAGGAGATGCTGCCGGCCGAGCGGCTGGTGCAGCTCTTCTCGACCGACGCGCCGGTGACGCCCGCGCAGGCGCAGGCGCAGGCGCCTGCCGCCGCGACGCACGAGGAGGCGCCGCCGGCCGCCGCGCCCGCGCAGCCGGCCGGGGCGCAGTCGGACCAGGAGGCGGGCGCCGGCGACCTGGACGTCACCTCGCCGGTGCCGCGCGTCATCATCGACGACGACATCGCGACCGACCCGACCGATCCGATGGAGCGGGTCGATCCGGAGGCCTTGCGCGAGGAGGAGCTGGAGAGCCGCGCCGGCGAGATCGTGGTGTCGGCGCCGGCGCCGGCGCCCGCGGGCGCGCCGCCGGTCGAGGAGGCGGTGCCGAGCATCGTCGTGGCCGACCTGGTGACGCCGGAGCCGGCCGCCCCGACCATCCTGGTGTCGGAGGTGACGCCGGCGACCAAGCCGGAGCCGCGGCCGGCGCACAAGGTGCACGAGCCGGCGCGGCCGGAGCCGCAGGCGCTCGCGCCAGAGCCGGCGGCAGCCGAGCCGATCACTCCCGAGAAGCGCGTCGCGATGCCGGCACTGGTCCGCCCGCACCCGACGCCGGTGCCGGCCCCCGCGCCGGTGCCGCAGGCCGCGCCGGCGCCGCAGGCCGCGCCGGTTCAGCCGGAGCCGCAGGCCGCGCCGGTGCCGCAGGCCGCGCCGGTGCCGCAGGCCGCGCCGGTTCAGCCGGAGCCGCCGGCGCAGCCGAAGCCGCCGGCGCCGGCGCAGCCGAAGCCGCAGGCGAAGCCGCCGGCGCAGGCGAAGCCGCCGGCGCAGGCGGCCGCGCCCCAGCCCGCCGCGGCCGCCGCCGGGCAGCCCGCGCGCCGCAAGAAGACCGAGCCGCCCGTGCCCGCCAGCGCCGCCGCCAGCTTCAGCGACGCCGAGGAGGCGTTCTTCGCCGAGGGCTCGCGCCTGGCCGAGGTGGAGGCCGAGCCGGTCGAGAGCTTCGAGGATCTCGACGAGGGCTACCAGCTACCGCAGACCTTCTGGAAGCGGCTCTTCCGCAGCCCGGCGGCGCCGGTCGAGCGCGAGAGCAAGCCGGCGCCGCGCCGCCCGGGCGCGCGCCGCCCCGGCTCGCGTCGCCGCAAGAAGTGATCGGCCTGGCCCGTCGCGGCCGCCGCGCGCGCTCGCCGGGCCCGCCGCCGGCGCCGGCCTACTTGCCCGTCCCCTCGGCCCAGGTGAGCACGACGCCGCCCTGCGGGCCGGTCACCTTGAGCGAGAAGCGCGTCGCGCCGGGCCGCATCAGGTCGACCGTGCGCGGGAAGCGCACCACGTACGGCTCGTGGAAGTCACCCATGTGCGGGAACTCGGCCTTGACGGTGTCGCGCGGCCGCCGGTCGCGCAGGATCTGGTCCGCCACGATCTCGGCGCCGTCCTGATCGACCAGCGCCACCCGCCAGCTCGACCGCTCTCCCTTCTGCAGGTCGTTGGTGCGGCGGTCGTAGGTGGCGACCATCAGCGCGACCTCGTAGCGCTCGGCCGC
>Ga0079224_100007421_pt1 | contig 14716 bp, 9 predicted proteins | sample Stecom2015_FD_80414 | JGI IMG/M metagenome (GOLD analysis project Ga0079224, IMG submission 80414) | Agricultural soil microbial communities from Utah to study Nitrogen management - Steer compost 2015 | ecosystem: Environmental > Terrestrial > Soil > Agricultural land | place: USA: Utah...
GCCCACGCCTGCGGCGAGCACGCCGACGGGTACTGCACAGGCACCACCGTCTGGCTGCGCGAATAGCCCGCGATGGCCTCCGGCAGCCGGTACTGGAAGTGGGCGGCGGCCTCGATGAGCCCGACGACGAGGCGGTTGGCGTCGTGCCGGCGACCGTATCGGGCCAGCCCCGCGGCTATCAAGGCGGTGTCGTGCGGCCACACCGTGCCGGTGTGGTAGCCGATTGGGTTGTAGACCGGCTGGCCGTCGGCGACGGTCCGCACACCCCAGCCCGAGAACATCCGGTCACTGGCCAGGTGCTCGACGATCGCCTCGACTCGTTCGTCGGGGACGATGCCGCTCCACAACAGGTGGCCGATGTTGGAGGTCAGCGTCGGGACCGGCTTCTTGTCACCGTCGAGGGCGAGCGCGTAGAAGCCGTGCTCGGGCAACCAGAAGTCCCGGTCGAAGGCGGCGCGCAGCTTCGCCGCGTCCCGTTCGAGTCGCTCGGCGAATGCCTCGTCACCCCAGATCTCTCGGGCGAGCCGAGCGGTGCGAATCCGCGCGTCGTAGGCGTACCCCTGGATCTCGCAGCAGGCCCGCGGCAACGTCGCCAGCGAGCCGTCGGGGTGCGCGATCGAGTTCCACGAGTCCTTCCACGACTGGTTGACCAGACCGGTCTGAGGATTGCGGGTCTGGTACTCGATGTACCCGTCGCCGTCGAGATCGCCGTACTGCTCCAGCCAGGACACGGCGGCTCGAGCCGACTGCTCCAACCGTCGCACCGTGGCCGCGTCGCCGGTCCAGCGCTCGTACTCATCGAGGATGATGAGGAAAAGCGGCGTGGCATCCGCGGACCCGTAGTACGGCGAGTGTGGACGCTCGCCGAAGTGAGCCAGCTCACCATCGCGCAGCTCATGCAGGATCTTGCCCGGCTCCGCGTCCCGGAAGTCGTCAACCTCGACCGCCTGGTGCGCACCGAGGGCGAGCAGGGTGGTCCGGGCCAGCTCTGGTACGAACGGGATGGCTTGCAGGCTCGTGATGAGACTGTCCCGGCCGAACAGGGCCATGAACCACGGCAGGCCCGCGGCCGGCAGCGAGGAGTCGGGCACGCTCTCCGGGTAGTACCGGAGCGCGGCAAGGTCGGCGAGACTGCGGCGGTACACCTGGCGCAGCTCGTACCAATCCGTCTCCAGGCGCGGTGCCGCAGCGAGCCACTGCTCCAGATTGACCGAAGCCTCCGAGGGGTGGGTGCGCTGCGGAACCATCGCGCCGCGCGTCGTGGCCACCCCAACGCGGATCGTGGTGGACCAGGTTCCCCGTGGCGGCAGGCTCACCCGGAAGGTCAGGGACTCGTCGGTGAAGTACGCCTCCGGCGCGCGTATGTAGGTCTCGCGGCAGAAGTCGCCTCGCCGGTAGCCGAGGGTGACCCCGTCCGCGCCGTGCCGCCGATAGAGCGTGCCCTTCTTCTTGAGTTCGTCCTTGACCTCAAACAGATCCGCGAAGTCCGCGTCGAAGAGCAGCGAGACCTCCAGGTCCACCGGGGAGACACCGTGGTTCTGCAGCTCGAGGTGCTCGTCGAGCCCATCGATGATCTGGCGGCGCCGGATCAGGGACAGGCTGGGGTCACGGTAGACCGAGCTGGTCGCTTCCACCAGGAAGAAGACCGCCCGGTCGTACTCCAGCGTGTGAGCCGACAGGCCAGCCAGCTGTCGCCCGTTGAGCCGCAGCTGCCACCTGGACAGGTGGCGCATGTCCCGATAGAAGAGCCCGTTTGGCTTGCCGCCCGCGCTGGTGGTCACGTCGCCAAGCCCGTCGCTCACCAGGAAGGCTGATCCCTTAAGGATGCTGATCTGCGAATCGGACACTGAGTTCCCGTTCGGTGCCTAGGATTTCCGGTTCATACGCGCCCGTCTTCCCGCGTGCCTGCGTGCCGGCTCACCCCATCGAGCGGGCGGATGAATTGGCGTAATCCTACGTTCCTTTGGTTTGCGACCGGGTAATCATGTTCCCGACGGAACGGGTCGCCGGTCCGCCGACTGCGAGGTGAAGCATGGCATCCGCGAACCGAAGGCTGGATCCCACGAAGGCGCACCGAGGACATACCGACACCGATCACCGCCGAACGGGTGCCAACCACAGGCCGCTGCGAATCGCCATGGTCATGCCACCTTGGTACGAGGTGCCTCCCACCGGCTACGGCGGGTTGGAACGTGTCTGCGCGAGCCTCATCGACGGGCTCGTCGCGCGGGGCCACGAGGTGACTCTGTTCGGCGCGGGCCGCCGCACCGGCACCGCGGCCCGGTTCGTGAGCACGACCCCGCACCTGCGCTACCCACAGCTCCTCGAGGCGTTGCCCGAGCTCGTACACGTCACCAAGGTGAACGACCTGCTGGAGCGCGGGACCTTCGACGTCGTGCACGACCACACGACGATCGGGCCGGTCACCGCGGCGAGGCGCACCACCCCTTCCGTCGTCACCGTGCATGGATGTCCCACGGGCGACCTCGGCGTGTATTTGTCGCATGTGGACTCTGAGGTATCACTCGTTGCGATCTCCCATGCGCAGCGGCGCGTGGCGCCCTACCTGAGATGGGCCACCACCATTCATCATGGGCTCGAGGAGGTGGGGGACGTCAAGACCGAGGCGGGCGACGGCCCGGTCCTGTGGCTTGGCCGGTTCGACCCGGACAAGGGTCCCGACCTCGCCATCGAGAGCTGCCGCAAGGCCGGACTGCCGCTGGTGCTGGCCGGAAAGTGCAACCAGCCCAGCGAGCACCGGTATCTCGAGGAGGTGATCCGGCCGCAGCTCGGCCCCGATGTCGAGCTCGTCGTCAACGCGAACCGGGAGCGGACTGACGCGCTGCTCAGGGAGGCGCAGTCGCTCCTGCTGCCGATCCGGTGGGAAGAGCCGTTCGGCATGGTCATGATCGAAGCGATGGCGCGCGGCACGCCGGTCGTGGCCATGCGGCGCGGCTCCGTGCCCGAGGTCGTTGTGCACGGCCGCACCGGAATGATCTGCGATGACGAAGCGGAGCTGCCGCAGGCGTTGCACGACGTACGCGGGATCGACCCCGCCGACTGCGTGAGCCATGTGCGGTCTACCTTCTCTGTCGAGATCATGGCGCGCCGGTACGAACGGCTCTACCGTCGCCTCATCGTGGAACGCCACGGTCCTCGGGGCCTCGCCGAGGGCGCCCGCCGGACGCGAACCGCACCGGTCAGCGGTGTCACCGATAAGGCAGCGAGCGAGGCCCGAGCACGCTCGCGCCTCGTCGGGTGACCCGATCGCGCAGGGCCCGGTCCGCCGTCACCACAACGACTCGCCGGGCCGTGGCCTCAGCGGCGACCATCTCCGTGATGAGGTCGTCGCCCGACCTCTCGGCCGCCACGACTCGCACCCCCGGTGGTACGTCGCCATCTTCGACGATGCGTCGCGCGGCTCCCTCGACGACGAGCACGACCTCCGGCCGGTCCAGCGCCACCTCGGGCAGGCCGTCGGTGGCGACCGCCAGCAGCGCCGAGCGCAGCCGGCGCGCCGCCGCTGGCCGGTCCCGCCACCACCCGTCCGGCACGCTTCCCACGACGTTCGCGGCATCCACGATCAACAAGGGCGCCGCGCCGCCGGATGTGCGCTCGTCAGGTCCGCGCTCATCGTGCACGTCTGCCAGCCTGGCACAGCTTGGTCAGCCGGAGCCGACCGCATGCATCGTTCCGGTCGCCTGATGCGGTGCCGACTGCTCCACCCGCGCGTACGCCGGCGCGGCGCCGAACCGCTGCTTGGTGCGCTCCACCATCGTGTACAACGCCGGGACCAGCACCAGCGTGAGCGCGGTCGAGCTGACCAAGCCGCCGATCACGACGATGGCTAGCGGCTGGGAGATGAAGCCGCCGCTTCCGGTCACACCCAGTGCCATGGGCAGGAGCGCGAAGATCGTGGCGATGGCCGTCATCAGGATGGGCCGGAGCCGGCGCCGCCCGCCCTCGATGACCGCCTGCTCGATATCCATGCCCTGCGACCGGTACTGGTTGATCAGATCCATGAGAACGATGGCGTTGGTCACCACAATGCCGACGAGCATCAGCATGCCTATCAACGCCGGCACGCCTAACGGGGTGCCGGTCAGCAGCAGCAGGCCGATCGCGCCGGTCGCCGCGAAGGGTACGGAGACCAGCAGGATCAACGGTTGGACCAGGCTCCGGAACGTCGCCGCCATGACCAGGAAGACGATCGCTACCGCCGCGAGCAGAGCGATGCCGAGATCGCCGAACGCCTCCGCCTGATCCGCGCTCACACCGGCGAGGGTCCAGGACGCGCCGGCCGGCAGGTTCAGGGCCGCCAGCCGTTCCCGAAGCGCGGCGGTAGTGGCGCCGATGTCTCGGCCGGTGGCGGTACCGCTGATGGTAACGCTGCGCGCGCCGTCGATGCGGGAAACCTGCACCGGACCGTCCACCTCGGACACATCGGCGACCTGCTCCAGCGGCACGAGCGCTCCGCTCGGGGTCGGGAGCGGCAGCGAGCGCAGTTGTGCCGCGGTTGTCAGCGAGGTCCCGAGCCGGAGGACCACGGGATGAGGGACGCCGTCGATCGTCACTTCAGCCAGCGGCGAGCCACGCATCGCCACGGCCACCGCCTGACCGATCGCGGCCTCGGTCAGCCCGAGCCGGCTGGCGGCGAATCGGTCGACGGTTACCTGGACCCGTGGCGCGCTCGTGGCGAGGTCACTGGTGACGTCCACGATGTCGGGCGCCTGCGCGACCGCGTCATGAACCTGCTCGGCGGCGGTCCGCAGGGTCTGCGGGTCATCGGCCTGGACGATCACCTGAATAGCCGTGGCGGAGAATCCCCCACCGCTCCCGGGATCCACCTTGATGGTGCCGGGCACCCGGGTGAGGGACTCCCGCAACGACTGCGCGAGATCGAGGACCGAAGCCTCGTCAGCGACGGTGACCGAAAAGGTCGCGACGTTCGTGCCGGCACCGCCGAGGCCAAAGAGGCCACCGCCGGTCCCCGAGGTGACCTGATACGTGGCCACACCGTCCGTATCGGCGAGTATGGCCTCGACCTGACGGGCCGCCTCGTCGGTCGCAGCGAGGCTGGTGCCCTCTGGCAGCCGTTGCGTAATCGTCAGGGTCTTCTCTCCGGACTGGTCGAAGAAGTTGGTCTGCAGCAGGCCGCCGAGCGCGACGGTGCCGATGAAGACGGCGACGCCGAGGCCCAGCGTGAGCCAGCGCCGGGTGATCGCGAACCTGACGACCGGCAGGTAGCTACGCTGCAGCGGGTTGCGCAACTCCCGCTCGAGCGCGGCGCGGCGGATCTCCTCCGCGCTCGCCCCTCCTCCCGCCGGCCGCAGGAACCAGTAGGCGAGGACGGGTATCACCGTCAACGACACGAGCAGCGAGGCGGCGAGCGCCACCGTCACGGTCAGGGCGAACGGCGAGAAGAGCTGGCCCACGAGGCCGCCGACCAATGCGATCGGTGCGAAGACCGCCACTGTGGTCAGCGTTGACGCGGTAACCGCACCGGCAACCTCTTTGACGGCGGTCAGGATCGCCTCGCGCCGGTCCTCGCCGTAGCTGAGGTGGCGCTTGATGTTCTCCAGCACCACGATTGAGTCATCCACGACCCGCCCGATGGCGATGGTGAGCCCGCCGAGGGTGAGCACGTTGAGCGAGTGGTCGCCGAGCCACAGCCCGATCAGCGCCACCACCACCGAGAGCGGGATGGAGACGGCTGTGACCAATGTGGACCTTACGGAGAGCAGGAAGACGAGAATCACCAGTACGGCCATCACCAGGCCGAGCAGGCCCTCGTGCGTGAGACCCTGGATCGACTGCTCGACGAACGGTGCCTGGTCGAAGACAGGGGTCAGCGCGGCGTCACCACCGAGGGCGGCGGCGAGCGCCGGGAGACGCTCCTTCACCGCCCGTGAGATGCCCACGGCATCGCCGTCCGGCGTGGCGGTCACGGCGATACCGAGGCTAGGGCGCCCGTTGGTGCGCGTGATCGAGGTGACCTCCGCCGGCTCCAGGGCCACGGTGGCCACGTCGCCGAGGCGTATCGGATCCGCATCCGGCTCGGCCGCAGGAAGGTAGAGGTCGGCGATCTCCGCCACATCGCCGATGGGGGTTCCCACGGCCACCGTGAGCGACCGGCCAGCGTCGGTGAGGCTCCCGGCGGGCACGGCGGTCCCGTTCGCTTGCAGCGTCGCTGCGATCGCCGCCAGATCCACACCAGCGGCGAGTGCCGCCGGACGCGGAGTGATGGCCACGATCTGCTCCTGCGCGCCGGTCACCGTCGCCTCGCGCACGCCATCGATGCTTTGGATCTCAGGCACCACCACCCGGCGTACCCGATCGGCGAACTCGAAGGGGTCCGACGACGAGCTCGCCGCCAGGATGATGACCGGAAAGTCGTCCGTGCGCCCGGCGATCACCTGCGGTTCGACGCCAACGGGCAACTGCGCCCGACCGATCGCGGACTCGATCCGCGAGACGGCGGCGTCGAGATCCGTGCCGAAGGCGAACTCGAGCTGGAGCGTCGCCATCCCTTCCCGAGATGTGGAACGGATGCCCTCCAATCCGCCGACCCCGCCGACCGCGTTCTCGATCGGCTCGGTGACGAGGCTCTCCACGAGCTCGGGCGGCGCTGCCGGGTAGGGCGCGACGATGAACGCGGCCGGGAAGTCCAGTGACGGAAACAGTTGCTGCTTGAGGCTCGGGATGGCGATGAAGCCGAACGCCGTGGCGATGACGGCGGCGAGTGCCACCAGGGCGCGATGGGCGAGGCTCAGCCGGGCCAGCCTAGACAAGCGGACTCCTTGCGACGGCGGTAACGGCGCACGCAGGTCGCGAGCGCGGACGGACGCGTTGCGGACGCGATCAGTGTGGTTGACCGGCAAGGAGGCGGTGCCATGGGGTGGCGGTAACCGACTAGCGCGCCGCGCTGGACGACCGACGCGTCACTCACAGTGATCGAAGCGGCACGGTTAACTCCGTCAGCGGCGCCGCCGTAACCCATGGGCTCCCAGTTGACCTGGCCTGCGACCAGGCACCTGAATCGCACCTAAAGGTTGTCGACATTACGCCGCGTCATCGGACCTGGCGGCGCCAGGGGATTAGACTCCCTTCGTCTCGACAGACGTGCCCGAGCGTGCATGGACGAGGTGAGATGGGTACCCGAAGCGGCAACCGGCTCCGACCGCGAAACAGGCGGAACTGGTCGATCCGGGCCAAGATCATTTCACTTCTCCTGGTGCCCTCGGTAGCCCTGATCGCCATGTGGGCAATCGCGACCGCCGTCACCCTTGGACCGGGTCTCGAGCTCATCAACGCGCAGAACGCGACGAGGCGGGTCGGCGACCCCACACAGGCGCTCTTGCGCGAGCTGCAGGCCGAACGCAAGGCAAGCCTCGTCTATCTTGCCGGTACGGATCGCGACCAATCGCCGATGCTGGCCCAACGCGCCCAGACGGACGCCGCCGCGTCGGCGCTGCGGTCCGGGGCCGGTCCGGCGACGGCGGACTCGGCGACCGATGTGACGGGTAGCCGGCTCGCGGAGCTGTACCGCCAGTTGGACTCCCTGGCGCTCGTGCGAGCGAGCATCGACCGCGGCGAGGCGGAGCTCACCGCGACGTCGGTGCGGTACACGCAGATCATCGAGGCGGCCTTCCAGGTCTATGGTTCGCTGCTGTCTGTTGGCGACGCGGACCTGGCGCGCGAGGCGCGGGCCCTGGTGGCATTCAGCCGGGCCCGTGAGGTACTGGCCCAGGAGGACGCGCTGATCTCGGCCGCGCTCGCCGCGGGCCGCATCTCGGCGGCAGACCTCGCGCAGGTGGTGCAGCTCATCGGCACCCAGCGCTACCTGTTCAGCATCACGGTGCCTGACTTCAACCCCGCGGACCGTACGGCCTACCAGACGCTCGCCGGCACCGGACCCTTCACCGACCTCGTCGCTCTTGAGAACCAGGTGGTGAGCCGGGGTCGCCCCGCGCAGGCGCTGCCGATAGACGCGGCCGCCTGGGCGAGCACCTACGACTCGGCCGCCACCCAACTGCTCGAATTCGAGACGGCGACGGCCGAACGACTGGTCAACCGGAGCGCGCCGGCCGCGTGGGTCGTGGTCGGGCAGATCCTCGTCGCCGGCCTGCTCGGCCTCGTCACGGTAATCATCACGATCGTCGCTTCGGTACGCATCGGCCGGAGCCTCATCAAGCGCCTCGCCGGGCTGCGTCAGGCGGCGCTGGAGCTCGCCGTGGACCGGCTGCCCAATGTGGTGCAACGCCTCCGCCGCGGGGAGGAGGTCGACGTCGAGCGAGCGGCGCCGCCACTGCCGTATAGCGACGACGAGATCGGTCAGGTCGGGCACGCCTTCAACGAGCTGCAGCGCACAGCGGTGAACTCCGCCATCGAGGAGGCGACCCTGCGCCGCGGCCTCAATGAGGTCTTCCTCAACATCGCCCGGCGCAGCCAGACGCTGCTCCATCGGCAACTATCCATTCTGGACAGAATGGAGCGGCGGACCGACGACCCTACCGAGCTTGAGGATCTGTTCCGCGTCGACCACCTGGCCACCCGGATGCGTCGCCACGCCGAGGACCTCGTCATTCTCGCCGGTGCGACGCCGGGGCGCGGCTGGCGAAACCCGGTGCCCGTGATTGATGTCCTGCGGGGAGCGGTCTCGGAGATCGAGGACTACGCCCGCGTCAGCATCCGGCCGACGCCGGACGTCTCCGTTGTGGGCCGTGCGGTGGGCGACGTGATCCACCTCTTGGCCGAGCTGATCGAGAACGCCACCTCGTTCTCCCCGCCGCACACGCGGGTCAACCTGGGCGCCGACGTCGTGACACATGGCTTGGCCATCGAGATCGAGGACCGTGGTCTGGGCATGACCGCCGACGCGCTCGCCGAGTGCAACGCCCGGCTCGCCTCACCTCCCGATTTCGACCCCGCCAACAGCGCCCAGCTCGGCTTGTTCGTGGTGTCCCGGCTCGCGGCTCGACACGGCATCAAGGTGCAGCTCCGCTCGTCCGCGTACGGCGGCATCACTGCGGTCGTGCTGCTGCCCGAGGAGCTGCTCGCAGGCCCGACGCGAGGCGACCGCGCAGCCCTTCCAGCGGGGCACGGTACATCGCACGACGACGACAGTCGACTCAACGGTCGCGGGACTCTCTACCGTGCCTCCGTCGGTTCGCGGCGGGCGATCGGCGCGGCACCGGAGCCGGGCGCGGCCGTCGACGTGGAAACGCCGGTCCGCACCGAACCCGTCAACGGGGATGGACCCATCAATGTGGACGGAATCGGTTCGGGTGCCGGCGACCGGCGCGGTGAGCGGACGCGGACGGCGGCCATCGTCGGTTCGCCTCCACCGCGCCCGCGACACGCTCGGCAGGAGGTGATCGAGGCGACCGCCACCCCCGACGGTCTGCCGCGGCGGATCCGTCAGACCAACATGGCACCACAGCTGCGTGACCCAGCGCCGGAGCCATCGACAACTCCCCCGCCGAGCCGTTCCCCGGAGGAGATGCGGGCGATGATGTCGGCGTTCCAGGCGGGCACCACCCGCGGGCGGCTCGAGGCAGACGCCGCACGGGACGACTCGGCCCGGCATGGCGTGGAGGGAACCGCACCGTGAGCACCGCACCGGATACGGGTCTTGGCTGGCTTCTCGACGACCTCATCGCCCGCGTGCCCTCGGCAACCCACGCCGTTGTGTTGTCCGTGGACGGCCTGCTGATGGCCGCGAGCAAAGGTCTGAGCCAGGAGGACGCCGAGCACATGGCCGCCATCGCGGCGGGCTACCAGAGCCTGTCCCGCGGCGCAAGCCGGCATTTCCAGGCTGGAGCGGTACGGCAGACCATCGTCGAGATGGAGTCGGCTTTCCTCTTCGTCACCGCGGCTGGCACCGGTGCCTGCCTCGCCGTCGTGGCCGACGCCACATCGGATATCGGCCTGATCGCCTACGAGATGGCGCTGCTGGTCAAGCGTGTCGGCCAGAACCTGTCCACCACGGCGCGTTCGGCCAGCGCAGCGGACCTGGGGTGACCAGATGCCCGACGAGAGACCGCACGAGCCCTCACAGGTGCCTCGAGTGCAGCCGACCGGCCGACCTCGCGCCGCCGACGCGCGGGCCGGACGCTCGGCCGCGGCGCGCTCGGGTCGATCCACCACGGAACGTTCGGCAAAGTCCCGCTCCGGGCAGGGTCGCTCGGCACGGTCCCGGGCCGGGCGCCCAACGCCGCCCCCAGCGGCCGGGCCTTCTGCTGCCGGGCCTTCTGCTGCCGGGCCTTCTGCTGCCGGGCCCTCAGTGGTAGAGCCAACGGCTGAGCCGCGCGCAGCTGGGTCGCTGGCGCCAGCTCGCCCGTCCGGCTCGGACCGTCCGCGCGCGGGCGCGTTGCGCCCGAACGAGCTCCACCCCGGTGGCGCGATAAAGCCAGCGGCCGAGCCCGGCGAGCCGATCGCTGTGGTGCGCGTCCGGGGAACCGCCCCGGCGCCGCAACCGGCTCGCGCCACACCACCACCGCCGGATCAGCACCACTACGCGGAGCATCGCCAGACCGACGACTGGCGCGATGATGACCCGCGCGACCGCGGCGAGCTCGACCACGACTGGCTCGATGAAGAGGCCGGACCGGTGGTCCGCCCGTACACGATGACCGGTGGCCGGTCCCGGCCGGTGACCGGCGGGCTCTCGCTGCTCACGTACGTCGAGGCGCTCTACGCCCCGGAGGCGGATCTGGTACATCTCCAGCCAGAGCACCGCGAGATCCTCAACCTGACGCGGACGGCATTGTCGATCGCGGAGATCGCCGGCCGGCTGGACCTTCCCGTCGGCGTCGTGCGAGTGCTCGTCGGCGACCTGCTGCAGGCAAACCTGGTGTCAACCTTCGACTCCGACGCCCGCGTCCACCCACCAGACGAAGACATCCTGCAGGCGGTCATCGATGGTCTCCGCGCCCTCTGACGGCCGCGCGACCCGCGCGCCCCTAGCGCTCAAGATCTTGGTGGCTGGTGGATTCGGCGTCGGCAAGACGACGATGGTGGGATCGTGCAGTGAGATCCTGCCGCTGCAGACGGAGGAGATCCTCACCGACGCCAGCGCCGCGACGGATGATCTCGCTGGGGTCGAGGCCAAGGGCAGCACGACCGTCGTCATGGATTTCGGTCGAATCACGATCAATAAGGACATTGTCCTGTACCTGTTCGGCACACCGGGACAGGACCGCTTCTGGTTCCTCTGGGACGAGCTCGCCGCCGGGGCACTGGGCGCGGTGGTCCTCGCCGACACTCGGCGCCTCGCGGACTGCTTCCCGTCGGTGGACTATTTCGAGCGACGCGGCACGCCGTTCCTGGTGGCGGTGAACTGCTTCTTTGGTGAACAGCGGCACTCCGTGGAACAGGTGCGCAACGCGCTGGATCTGGACCCGCACGTGCCGGTGGTGCTCTGCGACGCCCGGGACCGGCAGTCGAGCAAGCAGGTCTTCATCGCGCTCATCGAGCACATACGCTCGCTGCGGGCATAGGGCAGTTGCGCACGCGACGCCGTATCGTCTGCGATGGACGGTTCTGCGCCGGTGGTAAAGGCGCGTCGCGGCCGCGGGCCGAGACGCTGACGCGGTACGGAGCGTGACATGAGAGGCGGGATAGCGGGCCAGCGGCGGCCGACCCTGGAGATGGTCGCCGCCCGTGCGGGCGTGTCCCGGGCGACCGTGTCCCGGGTCGTCAACGGGTCCCAGACGGTCGCCCCGCACATTCGCGAGTCGGTGCTGCGGGCGGTGCGGGCCTTGGGCTATGTGCCCAATCCTGCGGCGCGCAGCCTGGTCACGCAGCGGACGGACTCATACGCACTCGTGGTCCCGGAGCCGCCGAACCGGGTCTTCTCCGACGACCCCTTCTTCCCCGGGGTGATCCGCGGCGTGAGCCAGGAGCTGGAACGCGCCGACAAGCAACTTGTCTTCGCGTTGGCCACTTCGCCGACCAGCCACGAGCGCATCGAGCGGTACGCGCTCGCCGGCCACGTTGACGGCGTCATGTTCGCCTCGATGCACGGCGCCGACAACACGCCGACCACGCTGGCTCGCATGGGGATCCCGGTTGTGTGCAACGAGCGACCGATGGGCGCGTACAGCAACCTGCCGTGCGTGGGCGTCGACAATCTCAACGGGGCAATGGCGGCAACGCGGCATCTCGTCCAGTCCGGCCGCCGGCGGATAGCGACGATCGCCGGCCCTCAGGACATGGTTGCGGGAGTCGACCGGTTGGCCGGCTATCGCCGCGCGCTGCGCGACTCGCCGAGCCCGCCGATCGTCGCCGTGGGGGACTTCACCCGCGAGTCTGGCGTCATCGCGATGCGCCGCCTGCTCGAGGAAGAGCCGGACCTCGACGCGGTCTTCGCTGCCTCGGACCTGATGGCCGACGGTGCCCTGAAGGTGCTCCGGCAGGCGGGGCGCCGGGTGCCCGACGACGTGGCGGTCGTCGGCTTCGATGACATCGAGATGGCCCGGTATACCGAACCACCACTCACGACCGTGCATCAACCGATCGTGGAGATCGGTCGCCAGATGGTCAGGCTGATCCTGCGGATCGCCGCTGGCGAGCCGGTCGACGAGGACGTGATTATCCCGACCGAGCTTGTCATTCGCGAGTCGGCCTAATCCCCGATTGACTCGACCGGTTGGGTCGTGGCCGGTCGGGCGGGCGGCTAACCACACACCATCTAAGTAGGTCGAATCGAAATCTGTCGTTGACAGGTGTGGTCACTACGGATAGGTTGCGCGTAGGAAAGCGCTTTCCAACATTCAGGCGGTTGGATGTTCGCCCCGGCCGCCCCGCTCCGCCACCGTGCCTGCTCTCAGCCGGTCCCGCCCGCGAGACCGCGCGGTGGCCGCACCGGAGGTATCTCGTGTCCACACTGTCGGAAAGCCCGGCCATCCAAAGCCGGCGAAGAATCCACCGGGCGTGGCGAGCGCCCGTCATCGTCGCAACCGCGCTGCTCCTGGTCGCAGCCGGAGCCATCTTCGCGCTGCAACGCGCGTCCGCAGCGACCATTGTGCAAGGAACCTGGTATCACATCGTCTCCCGGCACAGCGGGAAACTGATGGAGGTCGCGAACAACTCGACCGCAGACGGCGCCATGATCCAGCAGTACGAGAACACCGGCTGCCTATGCCAGCAGTTCCGCTTCGAGTCGGCCGGCACCGGATGGTGGCGCATCATCGCTCGCCACAGCGGTAAGGCGGTCGACCTGTGGAACTGGAACACCGCGGACGGCGCCGAGTATCGCCAGTGGCCCGTGACGAGCGGTTACAACCAGCAGTTCGAGGTGCTCTACTCGGACAACGACTACATCCGCTTCCGCAACCGGCACAGCGGCAAGGTGCTCGACGTGTGGGAGTGGTCCACCGCAAACGGTGGCCGGATCTCCCAGTACACCGACCACAATGGCTGGAACCAGCAGTGGCGCCTGGTGCCGGTCGGGGGTGGCGGCGGCGGTGGCGGTGGCGGCAGTAGCCCCACCGGCCTCGTCGGCTGGGCCACGCAGAACGGCGGCACGACCGGCGGCGGAAACGCGCCGGCAACAACCGTCACCAGCGCGTCGGCGCTGAGCTCGGCCGTCAACAACGACAACGCGAAGGTGATCCGCGTCTCCGGCACGATCTCATGCTCGGGCATGATCCGCGTGCGATCGAACACCACCATCCTGGGCAACTCCGGCGCCACAATCTCCGGCTGCGGGTTCACCATCAACGGCAGCCGTAACGTCATCATCCGGAACCTGACCTTCCGGAACTGGGATGACGACGCGATCAATGTGGAGCAGTCGGCGACGAATATCTGGATCGACCACAACAGCTTCACCAACGGCTATGACGGCGCCGTGGACATCAAGCGCGGCTCGGACTTCATCACCGTGTCGTGGAACCGAATCTTCAACCACGACAAGTCGATGCTGCTCGGGCACAGCGACAGCAACGCCAGTCAGGACGTTGGCCACCTGCGGGTGACCTACCACCACAACTGGTTCGACGGATCCGGCACCCGCCACCCCCGGGTCCGGTTCGGCAACCCCGTGCACGTGTACAACAACTACTACTTCAACAATGAGTACGGCGTCGCCTCGACCATGAACGCCGGCGTCCTGGTCGAGGGCAACTACTTCGAGAACGTCGATGACCCGACCCTCGTCGGTTACGCCGGCTCCGGCCCAGGTTCGTTGGTGCAACGCAACAACGTCTTCGTCAACTCCGGCTCGCCCCAGAGCAGCGGCGGCGTCGCCGCCATCCCGTACAGCTACAGCCTTGACCCGGCCTCGAATGTGAAGTCGATCGTCACCGCTGGCGCCGGCGCCGGCCGTATCTCCGTCTGATCCCGACCAACCGTTCAACGCTCGCCCCGCAGACCGCGGGTTTGCGGGGCGAGGTTGAACGCTTTCCACCGCACTGTGACCGACTCTCCAGGGCACGGTGACCCAGTGACGGAATTCCTGGGCTAGCGTGTGGCTCATGTCGGATCCGGGCGGCGACGCAGCCCAACCTCCCCGGCGGCCCGCGCGACCGAAGCCGCCCGACCCCACCGAGGACGAGGCGTGGGTCCAGGAGCTTGGCCCCCGCGCGCCGTCACACCGGGCGCGTGCCGTGCTCTCCCTCACGGTGCTCGCCGCCGTCGTGATCTCGGCCATCTTTGCCTGCGCGCTCGCTCTTGACCTGCTCGACCTCCTCGTGTCGGTGGTTAGCCCGCC
>Ga0079224_100007422_pt1 | contig 14716 bp, 8 predicted proteins | sample Stecom2015_FD_80414 | JGI IMG/M metagenome (GOLD analysis project Ga0079224, IMG submission 80414) | Agricultural soil microbial communities from Utah to study Nitrogen management - Steer compost 2015 | ecosystem: Environmental > Terrestrial > Soil > Agricultural land | place: USA: Utah...
CTCGAGCGGATTCTGTACTTCGAGAACTATGTCGTGGTGGAGCCGGGCCTTTCGCCGCTGAAGCAGTTCGACCTGCTGACGGAAGAGCAGCTCTACAAGGCGCAGGAAGAGTACGGCGAGGACGCTTTCGTCGCCAAGATCGGCGCCGAGGCGATCCGCGACCTGCTGATGGCCATCGACCTCGAGAAGGAGCGCGACAAGATCCGCGAGGAGCTGGCCGAGACGACGTCGGAACTGAAGCCGAAGAAGCTGGTCAAGCGCCTCAAGCTGGTCGAGTCCTTCATCGAATCCGGCAACAAGCCGGAATGGATGGTCATGACCGTCATTCCGGTCATTCCGCCCGAGCTGCGCCCGCTGGTGCCGCTGGACGGCGGCCGGTTCGCCACCTCGGACCTGAACGACCTCTACCGACGCGTGATCAACCGCAACAACCGCCTGAAGCGGCTGATCGAGCTGCGCGCACCCGACATCATCGTGCGCAACGAGAAGCGCATGCTGCAGGAGGCCGTAGACGCCCTGTTCGACAATGGTCGCCGCGGCCGCGTCATCACCGGCGCCAACAAGCGTCCGCTGAAGTCGCTCAGCGACATGCTGAAGGGCAAGCAGGGCCGCTTCCGCCAGAACCTGCTCGGCAAGCGCGTCGACTATTCCGGCCGTTCGGTCATCGTGGTCGGCCCCGAGCTCAAGCTGCACCAGTGCGGCCTGCCGAAGAAGATGGCGCTCGAGCTGTTCAAGCCCTTCATCTACTCCAAGCTTGAGCTGCGCGGCCTCGCCGCGACGGTCAAGATGGCCAAGAAGATGGTGGAGAAGGAGCGTCCCGAGGTCTGGGATATCCTCGAAGAAGTCATCCGCGAGCATCCGGTGCTGCTGAACCGCGCGCCGACCCTGCACCGCCTCGGCATCCAGGCCTTCGAGCCGATGCTGATCGAGGGTAAGGCCATCCAGCTGCATCCGCTGGTCTGCGCCGCGTTCAACGCCGACTTCGACGGCGACCAGATGGCGGTCCACGTGCCGCTGTCGCTGGAGTCGCAGCTCGAGGCCCGCGTGCTGATGATGTCCACCAACAACATCCTCAGCCCGGCGAACGGCAAGCCGATCATCGTGCCGTCGCAGGACATCGTGCTCGGCCTCTACTACCTGACCATGGAGCGTCCGGCGCCGCTGGGCGACGTGGTCAGGATCAAGGACACCGCCGCCCTGATGAAGGCCTGGGCCGAGGATGACATCATCCTGTTCGACCCGAAGACCCACATCGAGCTGCCCAAGACCACGGTCAAGGCCGAGGTCGAGCGTCTGCTGCAGGCCGGTGCCATCGTCGAGCGCGTGCCGGTGTTTGCGACCGTCGCCGAGATCCAGCAGGCGCTGGATGCCAAGGCGATCTCGCTGCATCACCGCATCAAGGCCCGCCTCGAGACGGTGGACGCGGACGGCAACCCCGTCGTGCTGCGCGTCACCACCACGCCGGGCCGCATGCTGCTGAGCGAGATCCTGCCCAAGCACAAGAACGTGCCGTTCCGGGTCATTAACCAGCTGCTGACCAAGAAGGAGATCACCAACGTCATCGACGTGGTGTATCGCCATTGCGGCCAGAAGGAGACGGTCATCTTCTGCGACAAGATGATGGCTCTCGGCTTCAACCGCGCCTTCAAGGCCGGCATCTCGTTTGGCAAGGACGACATGGTCGTGCCGAAGACCAAGGAGAAGCTGATCGAGGAGACCCGCAAGCTGGTCGCCGAGTACGAGCAGCAGTACCAGGATGGCCTGATCACCCAGGGCGAGAAGTACAACAAGGTGGTCGATGCCTGGTCGCAGTGCACCGACCGCGTTGCCGACGAGATGATGAAGGTCATTCAGACCGACATCGACGAAGTGTCGGGCGGCCGCAAGCCGATCAACTCGATCTGGATGATGGCCCATTCCGGCGCCCGCGGTTCGGCGGCGCAGATGAAGCAGCTCGCCGGCATGCGCGGCCTGATGGCCAAGCCGTCGGGCGAGATCATCGAGACGCCGATCATCTCGAACTTCAAGGAAGGCCTCACCGTGCTCGAGTACTTCAACTCGACCCACGGCGCCCGCAAGGGTCTGGCCGACACCGCCCTGAAGACCGCGAACTCGGGCTACCTGACCCGCCGTCTCGTCGACGTGGCGCAGGACTGCATCATCACCGAGGAGGATTGCGGCACCGAGCGCGGCCTGACCGTCCGCGAGGTGGTCGAGGGCGCCGAGGTGATCGCCACGCTGGGCGAGCGCATCCTGGGCCGTTCGGCGGCCGTCGACATCAAGCATCCGCTGACCGGCGAGGTGCTGATGAAGAAGGCCGAACTGATCGAGGAGCGCGACGTCGAGCGCATCGAGCAGGCAGGCGTGGAAAGCGTCCTGATCCGTTCGGTGCTGACCTGCGAGTCCGAGAACGGCGTCTGCGGCATGTGCTACGGCCGTGACCTGGCCCGCGGCACGCGCGTCAACATCGGCGAGGCGGTCGGCGTCATCGCCGCCCAGTCGATCGGCGAGCCGGGCACCCAGCTCACCATGCGCACCTTCCATATCGGCGGCACCGCCCAGGTGGCGGAGCAGTCGAGCCTGGAGGCCGCCTACGACGCGACGATCAAGATCGTCAACCGCAACCTCGTCACCGACAGCCAGGGCCGCTTCGTGGTCATGGGCCGCAACTGCGAGATCGTGCTGGTCGACCAGAACGGCCGCGAGCGCGCCCGCCACAAGGTGCCGTACGGCGCCCGTCTGGTGGCCGACGAGGGCGGCACGGTGAAGAAGGGGCAGCGGATCGCCGAATGGGATCCGTATACCCGCCCGATCATCACCGAGCGCGAGGGTATCGTGAACTACCGCGACCTCGTGGAAGGCGTGTCGATGCGCGAGGCGACCGACGAGTCCACCGGTATCTCCTACAAGGTGGTCTCCGACTGGAAGCAGAACCCGAAGGGCAGCGAGCTGCGTCCGCGCATCACGCTGCGTGACGACAAGGGCGAGGTGCTCACCCTGGTGAGCGGCGCCGAGGCCCGTTACTACCTGTCGGCGGACGCGATCCTGTCGGTCGAGGACGGCGCCAAGGTGCATGCCGGCGACGTGCTGGCCCGTATCCCGGTGGAAGGCACCAAGACCCGCGACATCACGGGCGGTCTGCCGCGCGTGGCGGAGCTGTTCGAGGCCCGTCGTCCGAAGGATCATGCGGTCATCGCGGAAATCGACGGCCGCGTCGAGTTCGGCAAGGATTACAAGGCCAAGCGCCGCCTGATCCTCAAGCCGGCCGACGAGAGCCAGGAGCCGATCGAGTACCTGATCCCGAAGGGCAAGCACATTGCCGTCCAGGAAGGCGACTTCGTGCGCAAGGGCGACCATCTGCTCGATGGCAACCCGGCACCGCACGACATCCTCAAGGTGCTCGGCGTCGAAGCGCTGGCCAACTATCTCGTCAACGAGATCCAGGAGGTCTATCGTCTGCAGGGCGTGAAGATCACCGACAAGCACATCGAGGTGATCTGCCGCCAGATGCTGCAGAAGGTCGAGATCACCGATCCGGGCGAGACCACCTTCCTGATCGGCGAGCAGGTCGACAAGGTCGAGTTCGACGAGGTCAACGCGAAGACCGCGGCCGAGGGCCGCAAGGTCGCCAAGGGTGTGCCGGTTCTGCTCGGCATCACCAAGGCGAGCCTGCAGACCCGCTCCTTCTTCTCGGCGGCCTCCTTCCAGGAGACCACCCGCGTGCTCACCGAGGCGGCCGTCGGCGGCAAGGTGGACAAGCTGGTCGGCCTGAAGGAGAACGTGATCGTCGGCCGCCTGATCCCGGTCGGCACCGGCGCCATCATGAACCGCATGAAGCAGCTTGCCGCACAGCGCGACCGCGAATTCGCGGATGCGCTGGAGAGCGAGCTGCAGGCGGCCGTGGGCGACGCTGCGGAGTAAATTTCCGGTTCGTGCCGGAAAGCGAAAGGGCGGTCCGATGGGCCGCCCTTTTTCGTTGCGCCGCTTGTCGCTGGGGCAGAATCGCCGTAAGCCGTAGGGATGGAATGGCAGGATGAAGGCGTTGTCCTGAGCGTGCGGCATCACGGCGAGAATGCCCGCATCGCGACGCTGCTCACGACATCCTACGGCCGCCATGCCGGCCTGCTGCGCGGCTCCGGCTCGGGAAAGGGCGGGGCGCTGCAGCCCGGCCAGATCGTCCGCGCCGAATGGCGGGCGCGCCTGTCGGATCAGCTTGGTTACTACACGCTGGAGCCGCTGCAGCATCCTGCCGCGATGATGCTCGACGATCCGGCGCGGCTGGCGGCGCTTTCGGCCGTCTGTGCGCTGATCGACGCGGCGCTGCCGGAGCGGGAGCCGCATCCGAATCTCTTCGCCGCCACCCGGGCATTGTTCACCTTTATGGCCGAGATGCCGGATCCCGATGCCTGGGGCGCGCTCTATGTGCGGTGGGAAACCGGTCTGCTGGCCGAGATGGGCTACGGCCTCGATCTCGAGGCCTGCGCCGCTACCGGCGCCACCACCGGCCTGACGCATGTGTCGCCGCGCACCGGTCGCGCCGTTTCCGCCGAGGCAGCCGCACCCTATGCCGACCGGCTGCTGGGGCTGCCGGGCTTCCTGGTGCCCGGCCGCGGCATCGCCCACAACGATCCGATGGCCGAGGTTCTCGCCGGCCTCGAACTTACCGGCCATTTCCTGGAGAATCGGCTGTTCGCCCAGCTGCATGCTCCTGTGCCGGCGTCGCGATACCGACTTCTCGAGCTGGTGCGTAGAACTGCCCGGCCAAATTCTGTAGAAAGCGCGTCATGAGCAAGCATCTGCCGCCCAAAGACATTCCCGAAGACATCCGCAACATTCCGCTGCCCGACGCGCTGTCCGAGCGCTACCTGGCCTATGCGATGAGCACCATCACCGCGCGGTCGCTGCCCGACGTGCGCGACGGCCTCAAGCCGGTGCAGCGCCGCGTGCTCTTCGCCATGCGGCTGCTCAAGCTCGATCCCAATGCCGGCTACAAGAAATGCGCCCGCGTCGTCGGCGACGTAATCGGTAAGTACCATCCCCACGGCGACCAGTCGGTCTATGACGCCTTGGTGCGGCTCGCGCAGGATTTCGCCCAGCGTTACCCGCTGGTGGACGGGCAGGGCAACTTCGGCAATATCGACGGCGATAACGCCGCGGCGATGCGATATACCGAGGCGCGTCTGACCGAAGTCGCCAATGTACTGCTCGCGGGCCTCGACGACGACACGGTCGATTTCCGTCCCAACTACGATGGCGAGAATGACGAGCCGGTGGTGCTGCCGGCCGGGCTGCCGAACCTGCTGGCCAACGGCGCCAGCGGCATTGCGGTCGGCATGGCAACCTCGATCCCGCCGCATAACCTGCCTGAGCTCTGCGACGCCCTGCTGCATCTGATCAAGCACCGGAATGCGACGATCGAGAAGCTGGTTGAATTCGTGCAGGGCCCGGATTTCCCGACCGGGGGCATCCTGGTCGAACCGCTGGCCACGCGGATCGAGGCCTACAAGACCGGCCGCGGCAGCTTCCGCCTGCGCGCGCGCTGGCACAAGGAGGACCTGCCGCGCGGCACCTGGCAGATCGTCGTCACCGAGATTCCCTATCAGGTGCAGAAGTCGCGCCTGATCGAAAAGATCGCCGAGCTGATCACCGAGCGGAAGGCGCCGCTGCTGGACGACGTGCGCGATGAATCGGCCGAGGATATCCGCCTCGTTCTGGTGCCGAAGAGCAAGAACGTCGATCCGGCCGTGCTGATGGAAAGCCTGTTCCGCAGCACCGATCTGGAGACGCGCTTCCCGCTCAATCTCAACGTGCTGGACCATGGCCGCCAGCCCAAGGTGATGAACCTGCGGGAAGCCCTGCAGGCCTATCTCGATCATCGCCACGAGGTTCTGGAGCGGCGCAGCAAATTCCGTCTCGGCAAGATCGAGCACCGGCTGGAAGTGCTGAACGGTTACCTGATCGCCTATCTGAATCTGGACGAGGTGATCGAGATCATCCGGCGCGAGGACGAGCCGAAGCCGGTGCTGATGAAGCGCTTCAAGCTCACCGATGTGCAGGCCGAGGCGATCCTGAACATGCGTCTGCGCAGCCTGCGACGCCTGGAAGAGATGGAGATCAGGGGCGAGCACAAGAAGCTGTCGCAGGAGAAGGCCGAGCTGAAGAAGCTGCTCGGCGACGAAGGCCTGCGCTGGCAGGCGATTTCGGGCGAGATCCAGGAGCTGAAAAAGCAGTTCGGCCCGAAGACGGCGCTTGGGAAGCGCCGGACCAGCATCGCCGATGCGCCGGTCATTTCGGAGGAGGCCTTCGAGGTTCTGGTCGAGCGCGAGCCGATCACCGTGATCTGCTCGGCCAAGGGCTGGATCCGTGCCGTGAAGGGCCATGTGGAGGATGAGGGCACTGCCTCCTTCAAGGAAGGCGACAAGGGCCGCTTCTGGCTGCATGCCGAGACCACCGACAAGCTGCTGCTGTTCGGCACCAACGGACGCGCTTACACGATTGCCTGCGACAAGCTGCCCCGCGGCCGCGGTCACGGCGAGCCGGTGCGGCTGATGGTTGACCTCGGCAACGATCAGGACATCGTCGCGCTGTTCAAATACCAGGGCGACCGCAAGCTGCTGGTGGCGAGCAGCGACGGCCGCGGCTTCATCTGCCCGGAGGCCGAGATGCTGGCCGGCACGCGCACCGGCAAGCAGATACTCAACGTGGCCGCCCCGGCCGAAGCCTGCGTCTGCCGTCCCGTGGAGGGCGACATGGTCGCGGTGGTCGGCGACAATCGCAAACTGCTGCTCTTCCCGCTGGATCAGCTGCCAGAGATGACCCGCGGCAGGGGCATCACCCTGCAGAAGTACAAGGATGGGGGCCTGGCCGACGCCAAGACCTTCGCCTGGAAGCAGGGGCTTAGCTGGACCGACTCTTCTGGCCGGGTGAAGACCGAGACCGATCTCAAGGAATATCGCGGCGAGCGGGCGCAGGCAGGCCGTATCGCACCGCGTGGCTTCAACAAGAATAACCGGTTCGGATGAGCCGGCCCGGCCGACCGGGCTAGAACACGAAGAGATACAGCAGGATGATGATGGGGATGGGGATGCCCAGCAGCCAGAGCAGAATGCCCTTCATGGTTCCTCCGTTCCGTCGATTGATCCTGTAACACGGCAGAACCTAAAATCGCTCCGTGCCAAACCGGGGCTTGGCCCCCCGGTCTTGACTTCAGGATTAAAGTACTCTATATGTTCTTATTGCCTAGGACCGAAGTTCAACCCCTGACGGACCTGCAGATGCGCGCCAGTTTTGACAGAAATGGCGGTTTTCCGCTGCGAGCGAGGCTGAGCCACGGCATTTGCCGGGATTCAACGGGATTCAACGGGATTGAACAGGACTCAACGGGATTCAACTGGCTCCCAACAGGACTGAACTGGCTCTCAACGGGACTCAACTGGCTTCGAACCGGCTCCAACTGGCCTCGGGATGGCGCTGATCCGGCTGTGGCCGGACAGGCCTGGACCGGCGGGGCCGTGCGATGCTGACCGAGTATCTGCAGGCCGCCCTGCTGGGGATCGTGGAGGGACTGACCGAGTTCATCCCGGTCTCCTCGACGGGCCATCTGATCCTGCTGATCGACCTGCTGGGTTTTCGCGGTCCGCCCGGCAAGGTGTTCGAGATCGCCATCCAGCTGGGCGCGATCCTCGCCATCTGCGTCGTCTACTGGCCGCGGCTGTCCGGCACCCTGGCCGGACTGGGGCGCGATCCGCGTGCCAACCGCTTCACCGTCAATGTGCTGCTGGGTTTTCTGCCGGCGCTGGTGATCGGCTTTTTCGCCCATGGCTTCATCAAGGGCGTGCTGTTCAATCCCTGGGTCGTTTCGGTTGCGCTGATCGTTGGCGGCCTGGCCATCCTCGTCATCGAACGCTGGGTCGGCCGGGGCGAGACCCGGAGCGTGGACGACTTTCCCTTTTCGCTCAGCCTCAGGATCGGTCTGCTGCAGTGCCTTGCCATGATCCCCGGCGTGTCCCGGTCGGGCGCCACCATCATGGGCGCCCGTGCCCTCGGGGTGCAGCCTGCCGCGGCGGCGGAATTCTCCTTCTTCCTTGCCGTGCCCACCATGGTCGCGGCCACCTGCTATGATCTCTACAAGAACTGGTCGTCGCTGACGCTGGAAGGCAGCGGCCTGATTGCAACCGGTTTCATCGTTGCCTTCCTCTGCGCCGTTCTGGTCGTGCGCAGCGTGATCGCCTTCATCAACCGCTACGGTTTCGTGCCCTTTGCCTGGTATCGCATTGTCATCGGGGGCGCGATGCTGTTGCTGCTGAGCCTCAGATAAGAAGAAGAGGGAGGAGGGGAACGTGACACTGCCGGCTTCCGTATTCGCCGCCTTCAAGGCATCGGCCGAGGCGCATCCGGAGAAAAGCTTTCTCTGCGTTCCGGCGCGGGTGGATCGCGACTGGTCGCCGTCCGGCGCCGAGTACAGCTACGGCGAATGCCTGCAGATCGTTGAAGACCTCCGCAAGCGCTACGAGGCTGCCGGTTACGGCATCGGACATCGCGTGGCGCTGCTGCTGGAAATGCGGCCGGATCATTTCTTCCATTTCCTGGCGCTGAACGCGCTTGGCTGCGGCATCGTGCCGGTCAATCCGGATTACCGTCATGATGAAACGCTGTATCTCGTCGACCATTCGGAAGCCGATCTGCTCGTCTGCCTGCCGCACCGGCTGGCCGATATGGAGAAGGTGGCTGCCGACCGGCAATCCAAGCCGCTGCCGGTGCTGAATGCGCTGGACATGCCGCGCGAATTGCCGCGGCCGCAGACGCCGCGTCGGCCGGGCGAGCCGGACCACGAGACCGAATGCGGCCTGCTCTATACCTCGGGCACGACCGGCCGGCCGAAAGGCTGTATCCTCAGCAACTTCTACTATCTCAATGCCGGCGCCTGGTATCGCGATCTCGGCGGCCGGCTGGCGATCCGCGAGGGCGAGGACCGCTTCTACAATCCGCTGCCACTCTTCCACATGAATCACGGCGCGGTGACCGCCTGCTGCGCCATGCTCACCGCCAACTGCCTGATCCTGACCGAACGGTTCAGTCCGAACCGCTGGTGGCAGGAAGTCGTGCAGACCGGGGCTACCATCATTCACTATCTCGGCGTCGTGCCGCCGCTGCTGCTCAATCAGCCGGTCAGCGAGGAGGAAAGGCGGCATAGCGTGCGCTTCGGCCTCGGTGCCGGCGTCGAGCCGGAACTGCACGAGCCGTTCGAGAAGCGTTTCGGTTTCCCGCTGGTGGAAGTCTGGGGCATGACCGAAACCGGCCGGATTTTCACCGACAATCACGAGCCGCGGCAGATCCACACCCGCGCCTTCGGCCGGCCGCTGCCGGGCCTGGAGGCCATGGTGGCCGACGACCAGGGACGGGAAGTGCCGCGCGGGCAGGATGGCGAGCTGCTGGTGCGCCATTCCGCCGCAACGCCGCGCCATGGCTTTTTCTCCGGTTACCTGAAGAATGAGCAGGCGACCGAGGAAGCCTGGGCGGGCGGCTGGTTCCATACCGGCGACGTGGTGCGGCAGGCCGAAGACGGCATGCTGTATTTCGTCGATCGCAAGAAGAACATCATCCGCCGTTCGGGCGAGAATATCGCCGCCGCCGAGATCGAGGCCTGCCTGCAGGCCCATGAGGCCGTGGCGCAGGTGGCGGTGCTGGCGGCGCCGGACGAAATCCGCGAGGAAGAGGTAATGGCCTGTATCGTGCCCATGCAGGGCGTTGCGCCGGGGCCGGAACTGGGCGAGGCGCTGTTTGCCTGGTGCTACGAGCGTCTGGCCTATTTCAAGGCGCCGGGCTGGATCCTGTTTGTCGAGACGCTGCCGACGACGGGAACGCAGAAGGTGCAGAAGACGCAGATCTTCGCGCCGGGCGAGGATCCGCGCAAACGCGCGGGCATTCTGGATTTCCGCAGCAGGAAGAAGCGGTAGGGCTGGTTCACGTATTGCTATGAACATGACAATGGGAATGACCACCGAAGCAACTGACACATCGATCACCCCGCGCGCCGTGGCGACCTGGCTGTTTGCCGTCGCGGCCCTGGTGGCGCTGATGATCGTGATCGGCGGCCTGACGCGCCTGACGGAATCCGGCCTTTCCATGGTGGAGTGGCGGCCGGTGACGGGATGGCTGCCGCCGCTGTCGGAGGCTGCCTGGGTGGCGGAGTTCGAGAAGTACAAGCAGTTCCCGGAATACCAGAAGGTGAATGTCGGGATGACGCTGGACGGCTTCAAAGGCATTTTCTGGCTGGAATACATCCATCGCCTGCTGGGCCGCATCATCGGCCTTGCATTCGCCCTGCCGTTCCTGTGGTTCTGGATCCGCCGCGCCATTCCCGCCGGGATGAAGCGGCATCTGGTGGCGATGTTCCTGCTCGGCGGCGCGCAGGGGGCGCTGGGCTGGTTCATGGTCGCCAGCGGCCTGGTCGATCATCCCGATGTCAGCCATTACCGGCTTACCGCGCATCTCGGGCTGGCCTTCTTCATTTTCGCCTATCTGCTCTGGGGCGGCCTGTCTCTGCTGCGGCAGGGGCGCATGACCGACTGGAGCGGCGGCGGCATCGCGGCGCTGCTCGCCGTGCTCGTCTTCGTGCAGATCCTGTCGGGCGGACTGGTCGCCGGCCTCAATGCCGGGCTGGCGCACAACACCTGGCCGCTGATGGACGGCGCCTTCATCCCGAAGGGCCTGCTGATCATGCAGCCCGCCTGGCTGAACATTTTCGAGAATGCGATGACCGTGCAGTTCCAGCACCGCATGGGCGCCTATGCCGTCACCATCCTTGCCGTCGTAACGGCGCTGCGTCTCAAGGGGCAGGTGGCCACCGGCCTGCGCCATGCGCTGCTGACCGTCGTGGGTCTGCAGGTTCTGCTCGGGATCGTGACGCTGCTGCATCACGTGCCGATTTCTCTCGGCACGCTGCATCAGGCCGGCGCGGTGGCCGTGCTCGGCGTCTGCGTCGCGCTGTGGCATGACCGGGCGTTGCGGAAAGGAGCGGCATGAGCGAGATCGTTCTGCTCTACTGCACCACGGCCAGCGTCGAGGAAGCGGAGAAGGTCGCCGAAGCCGTCGTTGGCCAGCGGCTGGCTGCCTGCGCCAATATCCTTCCCGGCATGCGCTCGCTCTACTGGTGGCAGGGCAAACTGGAGAAGGGCGAGGAGGCGGTGCTGATCCTCAAGACCCGCCGCGACCTGGCGGAGGCTGCCACCGCGGCGGTGAAGGCGGCGCATTCCTACAGCGTGCCCTGCGTCCTGCCGCTGCCGGTCGGCGAGGGCGGCAATGCCGACTACGTGAACTGGCTGCTGAGCGAGACCCGGCGGCCGGCCGTCTAGGGCAGGTGGAAATGCATCGCTGCAATTCCGCCGGTGCCCGCCGGGAATTCGTCTGCTAACCTGCGGCTTCTGGGAGAGTTCCGACATGTCGCGCCACGCCGGTATCCTGACCTTAAGCTTCTCCAGCATCGCCCATACCTATTCGCACCTCTTCACGCTGCTTTATGCCACCGTGGTGCTGGTGCTCGAGCGCGAATGGGGGCTGGGCTACGACACGCTGTTTGCCCTGTCGATCCCGATGAGCGTGCTGTTCGGCGCCGCGGCCCTGCCGGCCGGGTGGCTGGGCGACCGCTGGAGCGCCTCGGGCATGATGGCGCTGTTCTTCCTCGGCGTGGGCGGCTGCTCCATCTGGGCCGGTCTGGCCAATTCGCCGCTGACGATCTGCCTGGCGCTGGCCGGCATCGGGCTCTTTGCCGCCATCTACCACCCGGTGGGCATCCCATGGCTGGTGCGCAACGCGGTCAACCGCGGCCGGGCGCTGGGCGTTAACGGCGTCTTCGGCTCGGCCGGCACGGCGGGTGCCGCGCTGGTGGCGGGCCTGCTCGCCGACCTCTATGGCTGGCGTGCCGCTTTCATCATTCCGGGGGCGGTCTGCCTGGTCACCGGCATCGCCTTCGTCTGGGCCCGGCAGGCCGGCCTGCTGCTCGACCGCAAGGAGGATCTGGTGCCGCAGCCGGCGCCGGCCAAGGGCGATCTCTGGCGGGTCTTCTGGGTCATGTCGGCCACCATGCTCTGCACCGGGCTGCTCTATCAGGCCACGGCCTTCGCGCTGCCCAAGATCTTCGACGAGCGCCTGTCGGAATTCTTCAATGGCAGCATGCTCGGCGTCGGCGGCATGGTGACCTTTGTCTATACCTGCTCGGCGCTGTCGCAGCTGGTGGGCGGCGAACTGGCCGACCGCTTCTCGCTGCGCAAGGTCTACATCGCCGTGCAGTGGCTGCAGATTCCGGTCATCCTGTTCGGCATGGTGCTGATCCATCCCGCGCTGGTCGGCGTGGCGGCGCTGATGGTCAGCCTGAACGTGGCCGGCCAGCCGGCGGAGAATTCGCTGCTGGCCAAGTACACGCCGCCGCAATGGCGTGGCCGGGCTTTCGGCGCGAAATTCGTTCTCACGCTCGGGGTGTCCTCGCTCGGCGTGGCGGTGATCCCGGTGATCTACCGCCTGACCGGTACGCTGGACGTGCTGTTCCTGCTGCTGGCCGGCGCGGCGGCCTGTGCCGGCATCTTCGCGATCATGCTGCCGCGCGACGACAGGGCTGCGTCCAGGCCGGTTGCGCAGGCCGCGGCTGCCGAATAGTCAGTAGGGCAGGCCGACGTAGTTCTCGGCGAAGGAAATCTGAGCCGCCTGCGAGGAGCGCAGGTAATCCAGTTCGGCCTGCTGGATCTTCCGGTCGAAGCCGCTGCTTTCCGGGAAGCGGTGCAGCATCGAGGTCATCCACCATGAGAAGCGCTCGGCCTTCCACACCCGGGCGAGCGCCCGCCCCGAGTAGGCGTCGATGCCCTGGCTGGAGCCGCGCTTGTAGAAGTCCAGCAGCGCCTGCCAGAGATAGAACACGTCGCTGGCGGCGAGATTGAGGCCCTTGGCGCCGGTCGGCGGCACGATATGGGCGGCGTCGCCGGCGAGGAACAGCCGGCCGTGGCGCAGCGGTTCGGCGACGAAGCTGCGCAGCGGCGCGATGCTCTTTTCGAAGGACTGGCCAGGTTCGAGCCGCCGGGCCGCCTCGTCGTCCAGGCGCCGCTTCAGTTCCTCGTAGAAGCGCTCGTCTGACCAGTCCTCCACCCGGTCTTCCAGGCTGCACTGGATGTAGAGGCGGCTGCGGGTGGGCGAGCGCATAGAGCAGAGCGCGAAGCCACGCTCGTGGTTGGCGTAGATGAGTTCCTCCGAGACGGGCGGCCTGTCCACCAGGATGCCGAGCCAGCCGAAGGGATAGACCCGCTCGTAGGTTCTGAGCACGGTGTCGGGGATGCTCCGGCGGCTGATGCCGTGATAGCCGTCGCAGCCGGCGATGAAGTCGCAGTCCAGTTCCTGCTCGACGCCCTTGTGCCGGTAGCGGACCTTCGGGCGATCGGACTCGATGTCATGCAGGCTGACATCCTCGGCCTCGTAGACGGTGGTGGCGCCGGCCGCGGCCCGCCCCTCCATGAGGTCCCGGGTGATCTCGGTCTGGCCATAGACGATGACCGCCTTGCCGATCAGGTCGCGGAAGCTGATGCGGTGGCGCTGTCCGCCGAAGGCGAGTTCGACGCCGTCATGGACCAGGCCCTCGCTGTGCATGCGGGCGCCGACCCCGGCCTCGTCCAGCATATCGGCGGTGCCCTTTTCCACGACGCCGGCGCGAACGCGGCCAAGCACGTAGTCGGCGCTGCGCAGTTCGAGGATGACGTTGTCGATACCGTGCCGGGTGAGCAGCTGTCCCAGCAGCAGGCCGGCCGGACCGGCACCGATGATGGCGACCTGGGTGCGCATGGTTTCCTCCCGTGGAGCGCGGTTCTTTTGCTCCAGCACTTAGGTCACCGCGGCCGCCGGCACGATGGACAGGGGCAACATAAAATTGGACAATCCGAACATCAGGGGAGGAGGGCCGGATGGCGCAGGTACCCGTCTATGCGCTCTACGGGGAAGACGACACGGAGATTGCGCCTAACTGGCTGCATTGCGAATCGATCCCCGCCCGCAGCGCGCTGTTCGACTGGGAGATCGGCCTGCACCGGCACCGGCAGTTCTTTCAGATTCTGAACATCACCGGGGGGCAGGCCACCTGCTTCCTGGACGGTCGGGAAATCCGGCTCGCGCCGCCGGCGGCCCTGACCGTTCCGCCCGGGGTTCCCCATGGCTTCCGCTTCTCCCCGGACATCCAGGGGCATGTCATCACCCTGCAGGCCGGCCAGCTGGACGTCATCCTGCGCAGCAGCCCGGAGGCCCGCCGGCTGTTCGGCACGCCCCGGGCGATGCGGATCAGCGACCCGGCCGGTGCAGCGCGGCTGGCCGGAAGCGTCGCGGCGATCGCGGCGGAGTTCCCCGGCAGCGCACCGGGGCGCGCCGGCCTGATCGAGGCGCATCTCGCCATCCTCCTGATCGAGCTCAGCCGGCTGGTGGCGGCAGAGCGGGGCGAGGCGGATGCGGCCTTCCGGCCTATGGAACGGCATGCCGCCGCTTTCCGGGTGCTGCTCGACCGGGAATTCCGGCGCCAGCGTTCCGTGGGATTCTATGCCGCCCAGCTCGGCATTTCGGAGATGCACCTCAACCGGGTCTGCCGCGCCGCCTTCGGCACCTCGGCGCTCGGCGCGATCAACCGGCGCATCATGCTGGAGGCCAGCCGGGACCTCACCTTCACGGTGCTCTCGGTGAAGGAGATCGCCTA
>Ga0079224_100007423_pt1 | contig 14715 bp, 10 predicted proteins | sample Stecom2015_FD_80414 | JGI IMG/M metagenome (GOLD analysis project Ga0079224, IMG submission 80414) | Agricultural soil microbial communities from Utah to study Nitrogen management - Steer compost 2015 | ecosystem: Environmental > Terrestrial > Soil > Agricultural land | place: USA: Utah...
AATAGAGGAGTGCTGAGCTGAACAATCTCGTTATTCACCATGCGTTCATAGTGAACCTTTACAGCGCCTTTTTTTGCCAATGCAGCGTAATCTGGTTTAACGCTTGGAATTATTTCAATTGGAGCGAAAGCATTGTCGTCACTAAGGTCACGATTGTTATTTGTATCCACAATCATTGTTAATTCTCCAGAACGATCTTTTCCATAAGCGAATGCAATTTTACAAGCAATCGGTTTTTTTGATAAACTTAATGAATCTGGTTCCCAATTCCATGTGTTCTGTAATCGCTTGTAATGCCCCATTGTGATGTTTCCTAGATGGAAGTTCTGATATACGGATTGATGAATATCTGTGTTAATGTGTCCAATCCTAACGTCCGTCCAGTCTTCGGGTATTCCAAGTACAGTTAAATTCGTTTTTTTCCATGGATCATTCTCGTTATTTGAATAATAGTTAATGAGCCCAAAGGCTGGTTGGAAAGCCCCATATCCTTCTTGTGTGGTAAGCGGTAATTTAATGATCTTTTCATCTGTGCAACCTAAAATTATAATGAATAAAAGGTTGAATAATGCAATAATTTTAAACTTCATATGGCCAAATTCTGATTATACTATTTCAAAAACAGCATAAGATTTTAGATTCTAAAGTTACGTTTTTATTTGTATTATGTATAACATATATAATTATATATAATTCAAACTAATATTCATTCTTTTGGGTTAATAAATTAGATCAATCAACAATTGGAAATAACAACAGTTTGATTCATCAAAAGGAAAGGATTGTAAGCGATTGTTTTGGGGTTACTTAATTTTCGCTACTATTTCTGATAATATGAATCGTTCCTTATATGTTTCTGGATGAATGATTTTTGTGACTCTTAGACGGTAGATGTAGCCTTTCTCAAATTCAAATCCCTCAATTCTAGTTAGAGGTCTTGGTCTGGCTTCATCGGTTATTTTGATTAAAAAAGCTTTTCGTGGTTCCTTTCCTCTAGGCATGAAGTTGACCTTTACTGGTGCGACCTCCATAATTACTTCAGTTGTCGATGTTGGTAGTGCTGCTCTTTGCTTAGAAAGTGTTTCTATATATTCGTAGATTACACTTGAGTTGTCTTTTAGCGCATGGTTTAAGGTGATTTTTTCTGCTTTGATAATGTAGTGGTATCCTTTTTGATAATTGAAGTTGTTGAAGCTTTCTCCAGGACTTAGAAGTAACCGTTTTTTTGGATTTTTGCCTTCGCAATACTGCAAGAACTCTCCATACATATCATCCGAAAATAAGTATTCATTATAACCAGTGGTAGGGTAGATGGAAAGCTCGACAATTTTCTTGTTATCAGTATCAATTTCTCCACTACCACTAAATAGAAAAGGACCTAGTATCAAAATAAAAAAGCTATTATGTTGTTTTGGTTAATTCTCTGAGTTTGATTACTTAGATGCATCCATTTAAAAATGGTTGCTTTGAAAAATAATTCAAATAGAATCTATGAATCAAAAGCCTACAATTTGATTGATAGATTGTTAAATACTCACTATCTTTGCGGGCTAAAATTCAGAATTACACATATGCAACTTTCAGAACAAGAAATTATTCGCAGAGAAAAATTAGGTAAGTTAAGAGACTTAAATATAGATCCTTATCCAGCGGCTTTGTATCCGGTTGATCATACCACTAAAAAGTTGAAGAATAGTTTTGAGGACGATAAGAAGGTTGTGTTGGCTGGAAGATTAATGAGTAGACGTATCCAAGGAAAAGCTTCTTTTGCTGAACTTCAGGATAGCGAAGGTAGAATTCAGCTGTATTTTAATCGTGATGAAATCTGTCCAGGTGAGGACAAAACTTTATATAACGAGGTATATAAAAAACTTTTAGATATTGGTGATATCATCGGTGTTGAAGGCGTACTGTTTAAAACTCAAGTTGGGGAGATGACTGTGATGGTTAAAAACTTTACAGTTCTAAATAAATCACTACGTCCATTGCCACTTCCAAAGGTAGACGCACAAGGGAAAGTGTTTGATGACTTTAGTGATCCTGAACTTCGTTACCGTCAACGTTATGTGGATTTAATTGTGAATCCTCATGTAAAAGAGACCTTTATCAAAAGAACTAAAATCACTAGTAGTATACGTGATTTTTTCAACAATCGAGGATACTTAGAGGTCGAAACCCCAATTTTGCAATCTATTCCAGGGGGCGCTGCGGCACGTCCGTTTGTAACACATCACAATGCGCTAAATATTCCGTTATATCTTAGAATAGCAAATGAGCTATATCTAAAAAGGCTTATTGTAGGTGGTTTTGATGGGGTGTATGAGTTTGCAAAGGATTTTAGAAACGAAGGGATGGATAAAACCCATAACCCAGAGTTTACCGTAATGGAACTATATGTGTCTTATAAAGACTACCACTGGATGATGGAAATGACGGAGGAACTTTTAGAGAAAGTTGCTGTTGATTCAAATGGGAGTTCAGAGGTAACCGTAGGTGATCATAAGATTGACTTTAAAGCACCTTACCCACGAGTGCCAATTCTTCAAGCTATTAAAGATCACACTGGTTTTGATGTTGCAGATATGGATGAGGTAGGATTGCGTGAGGTTTGCCAGAAGCTAGACATCCCGACCGATGAGAGTATGGGTATTGGTAAGCTTATTGATGAAATCTTTGGAGAAAAATGTGAACACCACTACATTCAGCCAACCTTTATAACAGATTATCCAAAAGAGATGAGTCCATTAACCAAAGAGCATCGAGATAATCCTAAACTTACTGAGCGTTTTGAGCTCATGGTAAATGGAAAGGAATTAGCCAATGCTTATTCAGAGTTAAATGACCCTATCGATCAGAGAGCGCGTTTTGAGGACCAATTAAAACTATCTGAAAAAGGAGATGATGAGGCGATGTTTATTGATCAAGACTTTTTACGAGCACTTGAATATGGAATGCCTCCTACCTCTGGTATTGGTATTGGAATTGATCGATTAGTGATGTTATTGACCAATAACGCATCCATTCAAGAAGTTTTATTCTTTCCACAGATGCGACCTGAGAAAGTTATAGAAGTTGTCCTTAACGAGGAGGAAAAAGCAGTCTTTGAACTTTTAAAACAAGAACAGAGAATGTTACTTGAAACCTTAAAGGATAAATCTGGATTGAGTAATAAGAAATGGGATAAAACCATTAAAGGACTTACCAAGCACAAATTGGTTAAAGTTGAAAAAACGGATGAAGGTCTATTTTGTGAGGTGATTTAATTAAAGTCATCAGAACTTATTTTGAATTTTCTTAAAAATAATTTTATCAAATAGCCTACAAGGATCTTTGTTTGCGTGAAACTATTTGATCTGATTTCTCAGGATTTTCAATTATAAGGTTTGATTTAAGAGCATAAAAAAACTCCAGTTATCTTAACTGGAGTTTTTTAATATACACAAGGGTTACTCGAAGTTAATTGATCTTATAACAGATGATCGAATTATTATCCCCTTTAGTAACCATTTCTAATTTATTGTCATTATCCATATCATCTAAGTCGATTTTAGAGTCTCCAAACACTGGGAAATTCTCTAGTAATTCAGCATTACTGTTAAAGAGATAGACTTTATTGGTTTGTAAATCGGTGGTTGTTACATAAATCGTATCGTTTATGTAATAAATTTTTGGTAAGGTGTAAATACCAAAATCTAATGTGGTTGAATTATCCTTAATCGTTAATACGTTTTCTGAAATTGTAGCAAGGGTTTTGGTAGTCGCATCAATTAGGTGTTGATCTTTTAAATTGAGTTCCAATTTATTGATTCCGCCATTTTGATCAATTTGAATAAGATCTCCTGATGCATTTGTAGTGGTAAATTTTCCATCGTAGAGGTACACATGATTTCCTGAGAATTCAATAGTGCCTTTTACATTGATTCTAACATCTCCTGTACGGTGAAGAATGTCTAGTTTTCCACTACCCTCTTGAAAAACAAGGTAGTCCTTAGATCCGATTCGAATGTGTTTCGGGTTGTTGATGATACTGCTTTTGGCCTTTCTAAAGGTGAATCCATTTACAGATTTTCCATTACGATCGTACATTCTAACGTCCTGATCCATAACCACCACAAAACGGTAGTCTTTAGTCTTACTGTAGTCAAAGACTGATAATGGTTGAGTGATAGTTCCATTGAAATCAATTGGGAACGGCGAAACATCTTTTGAATTGCGATCGACAATCATCAGTTTGGAAGCAGTGGTAAAGGCGAGTTGGAGTCTTCCATTTCTATAGAGATCAACTTGGGTGATTTCACCTCTTATTTTGCTGTCTAATTTTTTCTTCCACAATACTTTTCCTTCCGTGGAAATTAGATACAAGTTATTTTCCACATCCTGTACGACGATCTCTTTCTTTTTGGTATAATGATTCAATACGAATTGAGGGTCGGTAGCAACTTCTGCATCCAAAATTGTTGAAAATATTTGGGTGACTAAGTTGGAGTTTACCGTGGAGGCGTTCGCTTTTTTAAGCAGTGCGTGGAAGTGTGCAAAGTCTCCTTCTACAATATATTGAAGGGCTATGAATTTATAATCGCCTAAATCCGTTTTTGAAAGATGGTTTTTAAAGCCACTATTCAGGATACCTTCGTTTTCTTTAACCTTATTCAAATTCCCAATCACTAGGATTGAAGATTCATCCGCTAATTCATTGCGAAGTGTTTTATAGCTTGATAACTGAGCAAAAGTAGCGTTGTTCTGAAAATTCGTAATAATACTTTCAAGCGATTCCATATCACTGGTAAAAACATAGAAGCTACCCACCTTTGCAACATGTTTGCTCTTAATGTTTTTAAATAGAGTCGGGTAATGTTTCGAAACTACGGTGCTGTCATTAAGATTCCAAATTAGAAAATCCCTAAAGTCACCCTTACTTTTTACATACTTTTGTAAATGATCTTCAAAATGAAGATTGTCCGAGGTGCTTACTGCAAATATTTGCTGATCATTTATACCAACTTTAAGCAGTTCTCTTGAATTGTAAAATATAGAATCTGAAGTGCTTTTGTTTTCAACTAATCCAGAATTTGCACTGTTGAGTGAAATGAAGTAATCCGCATTTATTGGAACAATATCTGCCCCTTCACTAGAGGAAGGAGAGGTGTTTTTTATAATATCTAGTGTATTGTTACTCCCTGTATTATTTAAAGCTACACCATTTAGTTTAATATAGTCCTGTGTTATTTTTGTGTCAAAGCTCGTCCAGTCGTTTAATTGGCTCACCACCTTTGCCAATGGATCGGAAAGTACTTTTGAAAATAAATTTTCGCTTTGTTTATGGTTGATAAAGACGTTGGCCGAGGTGTTACTCTGTGCTACTTCAAAGAGTTTTGCTAAGTTAGGGTCTGCATTGAGATTGCCTTGGCTTCTAATGATGTTTTCGATAATTAGTTTAGAGGATGAACCGATGAAATAATTCTTGACAAAGGTGCTGTAAACTTTGTGCTTGTCAATGGTCAAAACCCGAATAGAAGCCGATTCATAGGTAAGTGACTCAATAGTTCGATTGATCGTGGAATCAATGGAAAATAAATCGCTGTGCTTTTTCGTGATAAAGGTGTAATCGTAATTTCCTTTACCAATTTCATTAATTGCCAATAGTGATTGATCCTTTGCTTGAATATAATTCAAGGTTGAAAGGAGCTCATTGCTATCTGTGTAGGGTTTAGAGGTTTTGGTGAGCTCTAAAAAATCATTGTTGATTAATTCGCTTTTAAAGGCTTGAAAGTCATTTATTTTTATGACTACAGATGCCTTTCTGGGGGTGTAATGGATAATGTCTGATACTGGGATAACTGCGTCTTGGCATGACTGAAATCCTATACATAGTATGAGAATAACTCCAAAAAAATATTTCATTTTGTGTTGTTTATTTTAAAGGTTCAAAACTTGTCTAAAACATGCTGCTTATCAAATTCCGAACGTGATCACTTCTGTCCAATTGAATTGATTTGGCAAAGCCATTGCTTACAAAAATATAAGATACAATTAAAACTATTTAAAAAATCAAGATTTATTCTACGACCAATGTGTTTCTCAAGTATCGATTTATTTACTGTCCTTGTGTTTTTAGGTTTAATTTATATTTAACGTCTTAAATGTCAAAGTGTTGCTTGTCTTCTGACTTATAAATCGAGTTTTAATTGTTGGGGCAGTAGTCGAAAGGACTTTCTGTGAAATTTTGTGATTCCGTACTTTCGAATAGCATCCCGATGTTCTTTAGTGGGGTAACCCTTGTTTTTTCTCCATTGATACATCGGATATTCTTCATGAATTTTATTCATGTACTCATCGCGATAGGTTTTGGCTAGTATTGAGGCGGCAGCAATACTTAAGTATTTGCCATCTCCTTTTATAATACACTCATGTGGTATCTCTAAGTATTTTTTAAAACGATTTCCATCGACAATTATAAATTCGGGTTGGCATATTAGTTTGTCAATGGCATAGTGCATTCCCAAAATAGAGGCGTTTAATATATTAATACGATCAATTTCTTGAGGTTCAATGTGAACTACCGCATAGGCATGAACTTGTTGTTCTATGATGGGACGAAGAAGTTCTCTTTTCTTTTGCGAGAGTTGTTTGGAATCGTTGATAAGTCCGCTGTGAAATCCTTCTTTAAGGATGACTGCTGCGGCTGTTACTGGACCCGCAAGACAACCGCGACCTGCCTCGTCTGTTCCAGCTTCTAGAATTAGATTACTATGGGTGTTTAATAGCACTTTACAAATAATTTATCTTTTGCGAAATTAAGAAATTCCTACTCGATTGATAAAATTCAATAATAGACAATTTGAAACTTTTAATTTCGTTCAAATAGTATACCTTTGTTTTTGAAGATGTAGCCTAACCGGTGCGTGTTAAAAGAATTATCGTGTGAAATACTTTAATAGCTTATTTATAATTTTCTTCCTCCTTGGGAGTTGTTTTACATATGCCCAAGATGAAGATCTAGTAAGGGAGGTGAACGACACTACTCTTGTTTCCTCTAAAGATCCAAAATCCCCTAAAAAAGATGGTGAAAAATTTCCAATTACGGATTATAAAATCATTTCCTATCAGCGTGATACTACTAATTTTGATACCACACTGACGGTCTATAAACAGTATAAATATAATTACCTTAGAAAGGATAATTTTGAATTACTGCGATTTAATAACATTGGGCAGACCTATAACCGATTAGGAGTTTCTACCGAGGATAACAGTATGTATCCTAGATTGGGGGCTGAAGGAAAACATTTTAACTATATGGAAGTTGAGGATATCAACTACTATAGAGTGCCTACGCCTACCACCGAGCTGATGTATAAAACAGTTATGGAGCAGGGACATATATTGGATGCTATGATTACGGTCAATACATCACCTCAATTAAATATGTCGATTGCCTATAAAGGCATGCGCTCCTTGGGGAAATATCAACATCTTCTATCGAGTTCTGGAAACTTTAGATTTACCACGAGTTATCACACCAAGGATAAAAAATATTTTATGCGATTGCATTATGCAGGTCAAGATATTTTAAATCAAGAAAATGGAGGTCTGTTAGTTCCAGAGCAGTTTTCAAGTGGAGATGAGGAGTTTATCGATCGTTCTCGAATTGATGTAAAATTTGAAGATGCGGAGAATTTCTTACTTGGTAAACGGTACTTTTTAGATCATGAATACTTTATTTTTAAACAACAAGATTCATTAAAGAATTACGGATTATCTGTCGGGCACCAGCTTACTTATGAAACCAAAAGTTATGAGTTTAGACAAGAAGCCGCAAATGCTTATTTTGGAGAATCGTATCAAACTTCAAAATTACATGACAAATCCAAACTCAGGACCTTTAATAATTTGTTGAGTTTAAATTATCAAAATAAGATAATAGGGAAGGCTAGTTTTCTGGCCAATTTCTATAAGTATAATTATTTTTTCAACAGTATTGTTGTTGGGCCTGAATCGACCATTACAAATCAACTAAGGGATAATGAAATCGCCTTAGGAGGGCGTTGGGAAAAAACTATTGGAGGTTTTTCTCTTAAAGGTTCCCTTATGCAAAATATCGTCGGAGAAATGGGGGGCACTCAATTGAATGCTCAAATGGGATACCAGTTGACAGATGCGATTCGTTTAGATGCTTCTTTACATGCCTCCACGCGTATGCCTAACTTTAATTTCCTTCTGTATCAAAGTGATTATAAAGGATTCAACTGGCAGAATACGGATGATTTTGAAAAACAAAAACTCAGTACTATTAGTGGGAAACTAACTCACCAGAAATGGGGGAGTCTCGAGGTTTCTTATACTGTTAGGGATGGATATGCCTACTTTAGAGAACATGCAACTTATGATACTATCCAAGGGGTGGATACTCAACAATTGGCTACTGCTGAGCAATTTAATGGAAGCATTAATTCCATAAAGGTGAAATTCCAAAATGACATCCATTTCCTTAGGAATTTAGGTCTGGCCAACACGGTGATGTATCAAAATGTAAGTCAAAGTGAAAATATTTTAAATGTGCCACAGTTCACAACGCGTCAATCTCTTTATTACTCAAATCACCTGTTTCAAAAGGCGCTTTATCTCCAAACTGGAATTGAGGCTAAGTATTTTACGAAATATTATATGAACTCTTATAGCCCAGTACTTGGAGAGCTATTAATTCAGGATCGTGAAGAATTTGGGGGTTATCCGATGCTTGATTTCTTTATCAATGCTAAGGTACAGCGTACACGTATTTATTTAAAAGCAGAACACCTAAATTCACTTTTCGGTGAAAAGGAATATTATTCAGCTCCATTTAATCCCTATCGCGACTTTATTATAAGGTTTGGGGTGGTGTGGAATTTCTTCACCTAAGAGTGTATTAACCGTAAAACCAATAACATGACAATAGAACAGTTTGCTAAAGATTTCCCCGTAGTAAGTAGATTTTGTTATCTCAACACTGCCGCCTCTGGCCTTATTAGCGAGGGTATTATGGAATGGCGTCAAAATCATGATATTGATTTTTTAATCGGCGGGAGTAAGTTTCGTTTGACTGCTGATCAAACTTTAAATAGTGTAAGAACAGATATAGCGCCTTATTTTAATTCCTCGTCCAAAGAGGTGTTTCTGACTCCGAACTTTACCTTTGCTTTAAAGACCTTGGTTAGTGGAATGGATAAAAGCAACTCAGTTTTGCTGCTCCAGGATGATTACCCTTCACTTAGTTTTCCTTTTTACTCTAGTGGGTTAAAAGTGCATAACTTAGAGATTACCGCAGATCTTGAAGATCGGATTTTACAAGAATTTAAAGACAATACTCCAGATGTATTTGCTTTTAGTTTAGTGCAGTATATCAGTGGAATTAAGCTAGATATTAATTTTATCAATTCACTTAAAAAACAATATCCTCAGGTGCTCTTTATTGCAGATGCCACCCAGTACAGCGGGACAGAAATGTTCTCTTTCAAAGATTCTGGAATCGATATCTTTGGGGGTAGTGGATATAAGTGGTTACTTTCAGGCTATGGCAATGCTTATTTATTGGTTAAAGAAGAATTTCAAGAGAAATTTTATAGCAATACCTTGGATTTAGAGCCTTTGGAGCAACCTTTTTTACAATCCAAAAGTCACTTACAACTTCATTTGGAGGCGGGTCATTTGGATACCTTAAATTTTGGAAGTTTAGGGTTTAGCCTAAGGCAATTTACTGCCATTGGGCAGGAGGTTATCCAAAATCATATTGCGCAGGTTTCTGCCTATGCAAAAGAGCAATTCCTTTCTTTAGGGCTTTTAGATGGTACCATTGTAAAACGAACCGCTAAACACTCGAATATATTTAACCTTCAAATTTCTGATAAGCAGGCGCAGTTACTTAGTGAGCGTAACATTGTGTTTTCCAAAAGAGGGACAGGCGTTCGATTAAGTTTCCATCTCTACAACACTAAAAAGGATGTGGATAAGGTGGTCAAAGTACTTCGCAGTAGTCAGAAATAAGGGTGCTTGTTTACCCTTTGGCTAGACGAATACCGCTAAACTGCCATCTTAAGGATGGGTGATAGAAGTTTCTATAGGTATAACGCGTGTGATTTTTAGAGGTCACAACAGAACCTCCACGGAGTACCTTTTTATTGACCATAAAGTTTTGGTTGTATTCCCAAATAAATTCGGTTCGTTTTTTGAACTTTGGATATGGTTGGTAGGCACTCTCGGTCCATTCCCAGCGTTTGCCCCAATCGAAATAGTCTTGGGCGACTTCCCATTCAAACTCCGTGGGTAAACGTAATTCCCGCCAATTGGCGTATGCGAATGCTTCATAATAGGATACGTGGGTTACAGGGGCTTCAAGATCCAATACACGAATTCCTTTAAGGGTGTATTGTTGCCACTGCCCATCGACAAAATGCCAATACATCGGCGATTTTATCTGATTTCTTTTTAGCCATTGCCAACCTTCTGCATGCCACAGATGATCATTCTCATAACCACCGTCTAGGATGAATTCTAAATATTCGCCATTGGTGATGAGTTTGTTGGATATTTTACAATTATTGAGATATACTTTATGTTTTCCGAGTTCATTGTCAAAGCAAAAGTCAGTAGTTGCATGACCTATTTCATAAAGTCCTTCTTTAACTTTGATCCACTTGCTTTTTTGTTTTTCGATAATGTTCTCTTCATAGGTTTCTGAGTATCGAGGACGCAGTGGGTTACTCCCTAAGAGGTATTTAATATCATTAAACAGCAATTCCTGATGCTGTTTTTCATGTTGTATCCCTAGGGTTAAAAGAAACGATATTTCTTGATCCAGATGGTCATCTAAAAACTCTGCCAAATAATTGGTGATATGATCGCGATATTCATAAACTTCTTCTACCGAAGGTCTGGAAAGATTGCCTCTGCTTGATCTTAGATAGCGGTCTTCAATATGCTGGTAAGCACTGTTGAAGATGTGTTTGAATTCCGGATTAAATTCCTGATAGTTCTCGTCAAGCTTTTTAAGAATATAATCCTCAAAGAACCAGCTGGTGTGGCCCAAATGCCATTTAGGCGGGGACATATAATTGCGAAGTTGAATTACGTAATCCTCCTGGGTTAAAGGCGCGCAAATCTCTTCGGTCGTTTGCCTGGTTTGTATGAATTCACCAATGATTTGGTCGGAGATTAACATGTAATATACATTTACACTTATTTTATGTCCTAAAATTAGTGATTTTAAAACAATTCAAATAGCGTAAAGGCGTTAAAGTTGTTTTAAAGCCGAGTAGCGATCATACTGGTAATTATATGGCCACACGTCCTTTAATATGTGGGTGTGGGTCGTAATTCTCAAGACTAAAATCATCAAATTTAAAATCGAATATGGATTTTATCTCTGGATTTAGTCGCATCATTGGCAAGGGCCTAGGTTCTCTAGAGAGTTGCAATTCTAATTGCTCTACGTGATTGTTGTAAATATGCGCATCACCAAAGGTGTGAATAAAGTCTCCTGCCTCATATCCACAAACTTGAGCCATCATCATGGTAAATAAGGCGTATGATGCGATGTTAAAAGGGACCCCTAAAAAGATGTCGGCACTTCTTTGATACAACTGACAGGACAATTTTCCCTGAGCAACATAAAATTGGAAAAAGGCGTGGCAGGGTGGAAGCGCTGCTTTTCCATTGGCTACATTCTCCTGGAAACTTAAACCGTTATCTGGAAGGACACTCGGGTTCCAAGCGCTAACAAGCATGCGCCGAGAATTTGGATTGTTTTTTAAAGTATGAATAACATCGGTTATTTGGTCGATTTCTTCACTATTCCAGTTACGCCATTGATGTCCATAAACAGGGCCTAAATCTCCCTTATCATCGGCCCATTCATTCCAGATTCGTACACCATTTTCTTGTAGGTATTCGATATTGGTGTCTCCTTTTATAAACCACAACAATTCATAAATGATTGATTTTAGGTGTAACTTTTTAGTGGTTACCATCGGAAAGCCTTCACTGAGATCAAAACGCATTTGATGTCCGAAAACACTTTTTGTACCGGTGCCTGTCCGGTCCCCTTTCTCATGTCCATTTTCAAGTACGTGTTTAACCAAATCGTGATATTGCTTCATCTTCTGCTTGTTTAAAATTGTTGTAATGGTCCCTTCAAATCTAAGGTTTTTCACCTAATCTCAAAACACTAAGGTCTTTAAATCCATAAATATTCAAAGGTAACAAATTAAGGGTAAATTACCCTAGAATCATTCCTGCGATAGTGGCCGATAAAAGGGAAGCTAGTGATCCTCCTAATACAGCCTTTAGCCCTAATTCAGAAAGCGTTTTACGCTGCCCTGGAGCTAGTGATCCGATACCACCAATTTGAATACCTATAGAGGCGAAATTGGCAAAGCCACATAGCATATAGGTAGCCATAATTACGGATTTGTTATAAGTGAAATGAGTGCCACTTGCAATATCTTTTAATTCTGCTAACTGAATGTAACCCACAAATTCACTTGCAGCTAATTTTATTCCGAGCAATTGCCCCATGAGCATCATGTCCTCTTTTGCTACACCGATAAGCCACATAAGGGGTGCGAAAGCAATCCCTAAAATGGATTCTAGTGAGAAAGATTCATATGGCGTATTGTTGGCTAAAAGAGTGTTTAGGCTTGTGATATCCCCGATCCAACCCAGGCCATAATTGAGCATGGCAATAAAGGCGATAAAGACTAAAAGCATGGCAGCTACATTAGCAGCTAGTTTAAGTCCTTCAGTAGTACCATTAGCAATAGCGTCTAAAAGATTAGAGCCAATCTTATCGGCCGTAACCTCTAGGTTGGCATTGATTTTTTCTTGTTGAGGGTAGAGCATTTTTGAAATCACAATGGCTCCTGGTGCGGCCATGACTGAGGCGGCTAATAAGTGTTTAGCAAAAACCAATCGTAATTCTGGATCATCACCGCCTAGAAAACCAATATATGCGGCAAGAACACCACCTGCTACAGTGGACATTCCACCGACCATAACTAGAAGAATCTCTGATTTATTCATGCGCTCCAAATAAGCCTTGATCATCAAAGGTGCTTCGGTTTGACCTAGGAAAATATTTCCAGCAACCGAGAGACTCTCTGCCCCAGATATTCCTAATAATTTGGTCAGCACCCATGCCATTCCTTTGACGACAATCTGTATGACTCCAAGATAAAACAGTACAGAGGTCAGTGCAGAAAAGAAAATAATAGTTGGCAACACCTGAAATAAAAAGATGTAACCAAAACTTTCAGTATTCATAAGCCCGCCAAGTAAAAACTCACTTCCAGCAGCGGTAAAATCTAATACCAATATAAAAAGATTTCCAAACCACTCAAAGGTATTTTGAACAAAGGAGACCTCTAGCACTCCTATGGCTAATACTAACTGAGCGGCAAGACCTAATCCTACAGTTTTCCAATTGATTGCTGATCGGTTATGACTAAAGATAAAGGCGATAAATAGCAGTACTAGCATTCCTAATGCTCCACGCCATAAGCTTGTAAAGCTAAAACCTTGATTAGGAATAATGGTGCCTTGACCTTGGAGAGTTTGTGAAGTGGAACTCGTGGTAAAGCCAAAGGTTTCATCTTGATTTTGTAATATGAGGTTTTGATCTGTTAGTTCACTTACCGTAAAATATTCTACCCACTCTGGGTGACCCTTATAAGTTAAGCGGAGTAGATCACCGCTGTGAGTGTAGCTTCCCTGAAGGGTTTCTTGGGCTGAGGTGATGTTGAAAGTTCCGTTGTCAAAACTAATTTCGGTGATGGATGTGGGTGATTTGGGCTCGGTTATATTCCATTCTTTTTCGATACTTTGCCCCAAGGCTATCATTGAAAAAAGGATGCTGAATAATAAGGCTATACGTTTCTTCATCAGTTGTTAGGTATGTCTTTTTAAAAGTCAATGTAGCGGTGGGCTGGTCCTTTTAGAATTTTCTACATCTAGGGATGATATGTTTGGATAATGTTAAACTATAATATGATTTGCTATTTGCTTTTTGGTTCTCTTCTTGAGATTTCATCTCGTATTTTAGCCGCTTTTTCGTAATCCTCATTGCGTACTGCTCCATCTAAAAGTTCGTGTAGTTCCTGTAGAGAGTGTGAGCGATAAGAACTGTCATCCGAAGACGGTTTGTCTTCTTTGCTGATCACCTCTTCTACAATTATACTATCCTTCTCTTTTTCATCTTTTGGAGAGAATTTTAAATAAATTCCAGCTTTGTCTAAAATGTTTTTATAGGTAAATATAGGAGCATCAAATCTTAGAGCGAGTGCGATAGCGTCACTGGTTCTTGCATCGATGATTTCCTCAATTTTATCCCTCTCACAAATAATACTAGAATAAAATACTCCATCGACTAATTTATGAATTATCACCTGCTTAACGACAATCTCGAATCGGTCGGCAAAATTTTTAAACAGGTCATGGGTAAGTGGTCTTGGTGGTTTGATTTCTTTTTCCAGTGCAATGGCAATAGACTGCGCTTCAAAGGCGCCAATGACAATAGGGAGTTTCCTTTCACCATCTACCTCATTGAGAATTAGGGCGTAAGCCCCATTCTGGGTTTGGCTATAGGAAATTCCTTTTATGTTCAATTTTACTAAACTCATACATCATCAAAATAATAAAGGCTGCCTAAATAATGGGGACGTATCCCTATAATTTAGACAGCCCTCT
>Ga0079224_100007424_pt1 | contig 14714 bp, 10 predicted proteins | sample Stecom2015_FD_80414 | JGI IMG/M metagenome (GOLD analysis project Ga0079224, IMG submission 80414) | Agricultural soil microbial communities from Utah to study Nitrogen management - Steer compost 2015 | ecosystem: Environmental > Terrestrial > Soil > Agricultural land | place: USA: Utah...
CTCAGGCCCGGTCCAGTGCGGCGCCGATCAGGCCGAGCGGCGGCGCGCCCAGGGAGAGCAGCGCGGCATGGAACCGGGTGGGGGTGAAGTCGGCGCCCCACTCCCGGCGGGCGCGCTCGCGCAGCGCCTGGATCTCCAGCTTGCCCCAGGTGTAGCGGCCGTAGGTGGGGTCGAAGGTGGCCCGCTGCGCCTCGGCGAGCGCCGCGGTGCCGGTCAGCGCGGTGTCGGCGGAGAACCGGGCCGCCGCGTCGGCGACCGTCATCTCCCCGGTGTGCACGCCGATCGCCGCGGCCAGCCGGGTGACCCGGATCAGTGCCTCCAGCCAGACGCCGGTCTCGAAGTGGGCGGCGGTGAAGGTGCCGCCGACCGCCTCCTCGGCGTAGGCGCCGAAGCCCTCCTCCACGCACACCTCCTCCGCGTAGTGCGCCCAGCCCTCGATGAACGCGGTGGAGAAGAAGGTGCGCGCCACCGGCCCCCGGGCCCGGCGCAGGGCCCGGCCGTGCGAGTAGTGGCCCGGGGCCACCTCGTGCACGGTGATCGCGGGCAGCGTGGTGGCGCTGAACATCTCCAGCCACTCCTCCTGCTCGGCCTCGGTCCACTCCGGGTCGGGCGGGGTGATGAAGTAGTTGGTGGTGCTGTCCGGCTCGGCCGGCCCGGGCCAGGCCAGCATCGCGGTCGCCCAGCGCTGGGACTCCGGCGACTCCGACACCTCCAGCTCCCCGTCGTGGAACGGGGCCAGGCCGCGCTCGGCGGTGAACGCGGTGGCCAGCCGGGTCCAGGTGCGGGCGGCCTCCAGCACGCCCTGCGGCCCGGGGTGGTCGCGCACCAGGTCCCGGGCGACCTCCAGCGGCGGGCGGCCCGGCTCGATGCGCCCGGTGGCCTCGGCGAGCCGGTCCATCAGCCGGTCCCGCTCGGCGTCGGCGCGCTCGGCCAGCCGGCCGAGGTCGACGTCGATCCCCTCGGGGGCGCCCATCAGCCGGCGCAGCGCCCCGGCGCCGAGCCGGGCGCTGGGGTCGCCGTCCCGGGCGGCCTTCTCCAGGTGTCCGACGAGCAGGGCGTGCGCGCGGAGCGCGGCGGTGCGAACGTCTTCGGGGGCGTCGGCGGGCACCCCGGCGGCGAGGCCGCGCGCGGCGGGCAGCAGCGCCTCGGCGATGGGGGCGCTCACCCGGTCCAGTGCGGCGAGCGCGGCGTCCACCGCCGCCGGCCAGGCCTCCAGGTGGCGCAGCCGGGCGGCGTCGCGCCGACTCTGCGGGGCGTAGTCCCGGTCGTAGCAGGACAGGTCGAGCTCGTCGAGGTGGAGCAGCGGGTTGAAGCGGTGCTCCTCCAGCTCGCCCAGGGTGTAGCGGAGCGTCTCCTCCTGGATGCGGGCGTGCGCCTCCTCGTGCGGGTCGTCGAGGGCGTCCCCGGCGCCCACCCGGGAGAGCCGGTCGCGCACCCCGTCCGGGGAGAGGTCGCCGGTGATGCCGTCGTACTCGTGCCGTCCGGCACCCACCCGCATCTCGGGCACGCGGAGGTCGGCGATGGCGCGGAGCCGTTCCGGAAGTTCGTCCATGGCACCGGACCCTACCCGCGGGCAGGGCGGCGGAACCCGGCGGGCGCACGGCACGTCCACCCCTGTATGGACGGGATTCGAGGGCTGCTGCGGCGGCCTGCGGTACGGGCGGTACTGGCCGCCGCGGTGCTGGGCGTGCTCGCGGTGGGGGCGGCGGCGGCCTGGCTGCGGCTGTCCACCTCGGGGCTGCGTGCGACGGTGGCCGAGACCCCGGAGCGGCCGGTCGCCCTGGTGCTGGGGGCGGGGCTGAACGACGCGGGCCGGCCGATGCCGTTCCTGGCCCGCCGCCTGGACCTGGCCGCGGAGCTGTACCACGCGGGCAAGGTCGAGGCGGTCCTGGTGACCGGGGACAACGGCCGCGACGAGTACAACGAGACCGACGCGATGGCCGACTACCTGGCGGCGGTGGGCGTCCCCCGGGAGAAGATCGCCGCCGACTATGCCGGGTTCAGCACCTGGGAGTCGTGCGCCCGCGCCCACCGGGTGTTCGGGGTGGACGCGGCGACCGTGGTCACCCAGGAGTTCCACCTGCCGCGCGCGGTGGCGCTGTGCCGGGCGGCGGGCATCGACACCCGCGGCGTCGCCGACCCGAGCTGGGGCGACTTCCCCAGCGACAGCGCCTACGGCTACGCCCGCGAGCTCGCGGCCGGCGTCAAGGCCGCGGCGGACGCGGCGTTCCGCCCCGACCCCACCTTCCCGGGCCCCCGCGAGACCACCGTCGACGAGGCGCTCTCCGCGCCCCGCTGAGCCCGGTCCCTCGCTGCGAGACCGTCGGGTATGCGAGCGGTCGTCCCGAGTGTTCGACCGCAGGCCGCCCTGCCCCCGGCCCGCACCCGCCCCACCCGGGTGCAGCCGCCTCGCGGTACGGCGCCACCTCGTTGAGCTCAGCGCCGCCGTGACCGCTGAGGGAGGCTTCGCGGGGGGAGGGTGCGGTGGCCGGCGACGCGCCGCCCCCGCCCCCTGCTGCGGGGGGGGGGAGGGCGGCCACGGGCCGTATGCTGCCCCGCTGCCGTCCTGCTCCGGCCGCCGAGGGGTGGACGATGGCGGGCCGCGCACCGCCCGGCCGCCGTCCCGTCGTCTCACCTCATCGGCGCCGTCTCTTCGGCCGGTCCAAGGCCGCCCGGCCGGTACCGGCCCCGCCGGCCGGGAGCGGGCGATGAGTCACCGGCTCCCCGGGGCGGGCGGGTCGGCGCGGGGCCGGGCAGAGGCGGTATCCCCCCGATGCCCCGGGTCCGCCGCCACCGGGGTCGGCGGCGGCATCCGGAGACCGGGACCGGTCAGCGGCCGCCGCCGAAGAGGCGGCCGAAGAGGCCTCCGGGTCGCTCCTCGGGCTGAGCGGCAGGGGCTGCGGGGACGGCGGGCTCGGCCGGGGACTGCTCCTCGGGCTCCTCCTCCGCGCCGACGCCGACGTACTCCCGGAAGCCGTTCCGGTCGGCGGGCAGGCCCCAGGCGGCCGCGGTCTCGCCGACGGCGGTCTCCTCCCAGGCGGAGGCGGGCAGCTCGGCGACCGCCCACAGCACGCGCAGCAGCAGGTCGGGGTCGCGCTCGTCGTCGCCGGTGCCGGCGGCCTCGATGGCCTCGGCGGCGTCCCGCGGCGCCGAGCGGGAGCCCAGCACCTCCTCCAGGGCGGCCCCGACGACCGCCGGCGCGAGCTCGTCGGCCGCCTTCAGCGCCTCCGGGAGCACCTCGGCGCGGAGCTCGGCGGCCGCCTCCCCGCAGCGGCCCAGCGCCAGGTAGCCCAGGACCACGGGGGCGGCCTCGCCCGGGTGCGGCCAGGAGTCGTCGAACAGGCCGGTGTGGCCGACCCGGGTGCGGCCGTGCCGGCGCATCCGCTCCACGGCCTGGTGCGGCACCCGCTCGCCGTGCTGCATGGCGAGCGCGGAGGCGGCGGCGAACTCGGTGTAGAGGTTGCCCGAGCCCAGCTGCCCGGCGAGCGCGAGGGTGGTGTCGGCGTCGGCCGGGTCGGCCAGCATGCCCAGCGCGAACAGCTCCGCGGAGAGCGGCTTGCGCCAGGAGTCGCGCACCTGCAGCGCGGCGGAGGGGGTGTCCGGAGCCTGGTCCGGCTCCAGCAGGCCGCGGCCGCGCAGGATCGCCGGCACCGCCTCGTCCCGGGCCTCGGGCAGGAAGGCCAGGATGGAGGCGGCCCACTCCGCGGTGGAGTTGAGGCCGCTGCGGTTCTCCCGCCCCTCCAGCAGGCCGACCAGGTCGGGGATGTGCGCGCGGACCGCCTCTCGGACGTCCAGCTCGGCCTTGAGCAGCGCGGCGCCGGTGTCCCGGGCGACCGCGTCGTAGCGCGCGCTCATCCGGCGGAACGCCTGCTCGTCGGGGGCGTCCTCGCGCCACTTGAGGTACTGGTCGCGCACCGCGTCGATGTCGGAGGCGACGGCCCAGGCCACTTCGTCGGCCCACTGCCCGGTGTCCCAGGGGGCCGGGACGACCGCGGCCGGCACCGGCACCACCAGTTCGAACAGGAGGCTGAGCGCCTCGGCGGGGGCGCCGGTCGCCTCATCGGCGGCGATCCGCGCCAGGAACGGCACGGTCTGCGGCGCGGCCAGGTAGCCGGGGCCGGGGTGGCGCAGGATGTCGAACAGGGCGCTGACCGCCTCCATCGACCCGGTGCCGCCCGCGGCGATGGTCCGCAGCAGCGTGGGGATCTCCGCCCCCTCGCCCGGCACCAGACCGGTCCAGTCGACGTCGTCCAACCCGCGCAGCGGCCCCTGGCCGGTGTTCTCATCCATGGGGCGATTATCCCCGCACCGCGAGGCCGAGCGCGACGTGCAGCACGTCGCGGGCCTCCTGCCGGGCCTCCTCGGCCACGGCCGGTCCGGGGCGGAGCAGGGCGTCGCGCAGGGCCTTGGCACTGGCGCCGACCTCGCGCAGGTAGCCGGTGGTGGTGGAGCGGGATCTCGCCCGGGAGCTGGCGTCGCCCACGCCCACCGCGTCGATCCCCGCGGCGCGGGCCAGCGCGACCGCGCGGGGCAGGTGGAACGCCTGGGTGACCATGACCGCGGCGTCCACCCCGTAGACGTCGCGGGCGCGCACGCAGCTGTCCCAGGTGCGGTAGCCGTGCGGGTCGGCGGCGACCGCCCGCTCCGGTACCCCGGCCTCGATCAGGTAGTCCGCCATGCCGTCGGTCTCGTTGCCCGAACAGGGCCGGTTGTCGCCGGAGACCAGGACCGCCCGCACCCGCCCGGCGCGGTGCAGCCGCACCGCCAGGTCGAGGCGGCGGGCCAGCAGCGGCGACGGCCCCTGCGGCCACATCGCGGCGCCGAGCACGATCGCCACCGGGCGCTCCGGAACGTCCTCCGGGGCGAAGCGGCGCCCGGCCGCGCGGGCGTACACCCAGGCGGTGGGTGCGGCGGCGGCCAGCGCCGCCCCTCCGAGGGCCAGTCCGGCCTGTTTGGCGATGCGCACAGATCCTCCACTCGGCGGTCGGCGGACCCTGACACTACCGCCACTGCCGCCACTGCGGTCACACCCGCGGACCGCCGCCCCTACCGCTGCGGTCCCGACCTTCTCGCCGCCACGAGGGCGGTGGGGATGTCGAGGGCGCCGGGGTCATCGCCGGGGCGCAGGACCACCACCGGGCCTTCGCCGGGTGAGGGCGGCTCGAAGGAGTCGTGATAGCACGAGGCGGTCTCGTCGGTGAGTCGCACCGCGTTCGCGTCTCCCCCGGTCCGGCCTCGGATCCGGTCGAGCGCCACCTCGCGCGGCGTCGCCAGGTGGACGAGCACGGGGACCACTCCGAAGGGCGCCAGCAGCCGGCGGTAGCCGTCGCGCGTCCGCCGGGACCAGAACGAGTAGTCCACCACGACGTCGGCCCCGGCCGAGACCAGCCCGACCAGGCGGCGGCGGAGGTCCTCCTCGATGGCGGCGGCGACGTCCCCGGGAAGCGGCTGCCGCCGCCACCCCCGGTTCCACGCCTCCTCGTCGATCGACAACCGCACATAGCCGTCGGCCTCCAGCCGCCGGGCGACCGTCGTCTTGCCCGACCCGGCCGGTCCGCACATGAAGACCACCGCCGGTCCGCCGGGTTCCGGGTCGGTCATAGGGGTTCCCCTCCCACGATGCTTTCGACGTCGCCGCCGCCTCAACCGGCTCCGGGGCGGCGACGTCACGATCATCGCCCTGGGCGGGCCTCCCGGCAACGGTCTGGTGTCCTGCGTCGCTGCCCCGATGAGGACCCCAGGAGCGGAACATCCCCGTTGGCGCAGGCGGCCGGAGGAGCGGGCCGAGCGGCCGAGCGCGGGACGGCGCCCCGCCGGAAGGCCCGTCCTGGCCATCATCGAACCAACGGCTCGGGACACTAGTGGATCTCCCAGAGGCGGGCCACGTCCGGGTGGGCCGAGGAGAGGCGGGCGTGCAGGTCCCGGGCCTCCTTCTGCAGGTCGGGCAGGGCGGCCTCGGCCGCGCGGCGGGCCGCGGCCTCCAGGTGGCCGAGGACCTCGGCGCGGTCGGCGCCGTCCACCCAGAGGATGCGGGCCAGCAGGATGCGGGCGCCGGCCACGCCGGAGGCGTTGCCCCGCTCCTCGTACAGGTCGAGCGCCTCGCGCGCGTGGACCAAGGCCAGCTGGAGCGGGCGGGCGTAGCGGAGCGGGACGGTGGGGTCGGCGCCCTCCCTCGCCGGGGAGACCACCGCGAGGATCTCCTCGGCCGCGGCGTGGTGGGTGCGCGCCTGCCAGCGCAGGTCGCCCTGCTCGCCGTCGCGCCCGGCGCCGCGGCCCAGGTCGGCGAAGCCGCGGGCGGCCCGGCGGAAGGTCCGCTCGGCCCCGTCGAAGTCGCGGGCGTGCACCAGCGCCCGGGCCAGGGTGAGCCGGGTGCGGTTCACCCCCCACAGGTCGCCCATCCGCTCCATCAGCACGATCGCCTCGCGCAGCTGGGCGGTGCGCTCAGCGGTCGACCAGGCGCGGCGGAGCCGTCGGGTGGGGCGGCCGCCGCCCTCGGCCGCGCGCCACTGCCGGCGGAGCAGCTCGCCGTCGAGCCCGCCGAGCACCCGCAGGCACTGCGCGGCGAACCAGTGCCGGCCCTGCCCGCGGAACCCCTCCAGCAGCGACTGGAGCGCGATCCAGGCGTCCAGGTGCCGGCCCTCGTCGGCGAGGACCTCGGCCAGCATGATGCGGACCTGGTCCCGCTGCGCGGTGTCGCCCTCGGCGGCGAAGGCGTCCCGGGCGCGGCGGAGCAGCCCGGCCGCCTTCTCCCGGCGGCCCAGGTCGGCGTGGAGCTGGGCCAGGTCGTACAGGGTGCGGGCGTGCCACCGGCGCTCGCCGTGCTCGGCCAGCACCGCCTCGGCGCGCTCCAGCTCCTCTTGGGCCTCGCCCAGGTCGCCCCAGCGCTGCAGGCACACGCCGAGCGCCCGGTGCGCCCGCGCGGCCCACCGCTCGTCGGCGCCGAGCCGCTCGAAGACGAGCAGGGCGCGCCGCGCGTAGACGGCGCCCTGCTGGTAGCGGCCCCGGGCGCCGGACAGCTCCGAGGCCTCCAGCAGCGCCATGGCCAGCGCCTGCGGGTCGCCGCCGCCGTAGGCCAGGGCGAGCTGCGCCTCGACCGCCTGCTCCCACTCCTCCCAGTGGGTGCGCAGCGCCTTGCACATCTCGGCGACCGCCCGGGACAGCCGCCACCCGGCCCCGGTGTGGCCGCCGTCGGCGGCCAGCCAGATGCAGCCCAGCAGCACCTCGCTCTCCCGGTGCAGCCAGGCGGGCGGGTTGCCCGGCGCCTCCAGGCCGAACGCGGCGGCCGCGGGGTCCGGCGGCGGGCCGGCCAGCGGCGGGGCCGGGAAGCCGGGGTCGTCGCCGTGCAGCTCCGCGGCGGTGGCCCGGGCGGTCCAGGTGTAGGCCTCGACCAGCCGGCGGGCGGCGGCCGCGGTGGCCTCCGGCCCCCATTCGGCCTCCGCCTCGGCGGGCGGGACGCCCAGCTCGGCCGGGCCGAGCACCACCATGGTGTCCCGGACCAGCTGGTGCATCCGGTAGCGGCGGACGCCGTCGTCGGCCCGGCCGAGCGGTTCCAGCAGGGAGAGCTCGACCAGTTCGGTGAGGACCCCGGCGGCGCGCTCCCGGCCGATCCCCAGCAGGGCGGCCGCGGCGTAGTCGGCGGCCTCCTGCATGCCGGAGTCGGCCATCCGGTGCAGCAGCCGGCGCGCCTCGGTGCCGCACAGCCGGAAGACGCCGAGGAAGGAGGCGGGGAAGCCGGTGGGGCCGAGCAGCGGGGTGCCGTGCGTGCTGCGCAGCTTGGCCAGCAGCCGCTCGGCGTCCTCCCCGGTGTGCGAGGCCAGTCGCTTGCCGCACATCTTCAGGGCGAGCGGCAGGCCGTGGCAGTGCTCGGCGACGGCCCGCCGGGCCCGCCGCTCCCGCCCGGGGTCGGCGGTGTCGGCGGGGATCGGCGCCTGCCGGTCCAGCAGTTCGGCGCCCTCGTCCTCGGTGAGCCCCTCCAGGTGCACCTCGGTGAAGGCGAACCCGGCGTCGTGGAACGGGCGCCTGGCGGTGACCAGCACCGCGCTGTCCGGGCTGTTCGGCAGGAGCGGCTGGACCTGGCGGGGGTCCTCGGCGTTCTCCAGGACCAGCAGCAGCCGGCGGCCCGCGGTGCGGCCCCGCCAGGCCTCCTCAAGCTGCCGGCGGGGGCCGCGCGGGGTGTCCCCGGAGGCGCCGAGCAGCTCCTCCAGCAGGGTGTGCACCGAGCGGGGCCGGGCGACGGCCGGCGCGGGGGCGGTCCGGTCGCCGCGCAGCCGGCGGAACCTGCGGGGCAGCACGTCGGGCATGCGCAGCCAGGTCCGGCGGGTCCCGGCCTCCTCCTCGGCGGTCCCGGCGTCCTCGTCGTCGGCGCTGGTGCCGGTGGTCAGGTCGACCCAGCGGGCCCCGTCGGGGAAGCGGTCGGCGGTCTCCCGCGCGACCAGGTTGGCCAGCTGGCTCTTGCCGGTCCCAGGCGCCCCGGTCACCACCACGACCAGCGGGGGCGTCTGCGGCCCGGGCCGGCGCCACCAGCGGGCCAGGTCCAGCGCGCCGCGCCAGCCGGGGCGGGTGAACGCCGCGAACAGGCGCTGCATCCGCCGCCGCTGCTCCCGGTAGCCGACGAAGTGCGGTTCGGGGTGGAGCAGGTTGTCCCCGTGGCCCTCCCGCCAGAACGGGCCGGCGGCCTCGTCCCGGGGCCGGCCGCCGCGGAGCGCGTCGCGGGCGATGAACGGCAGCTGGGCCAGGGCACCGATGACCACCAGGCCCCAGATCACCTCGGTGGGCAGCCATTCCAGCAGGTCGGGCGCGTTCTGCAGCACGGTCGCCGCGATGGAGAGCACCCCCCATCCGGCCAGCACCGCCAGGTGCACGCGGCGCTTCCGCTCGGCGCGCGGGGCGGGGGTCCGATCGGGCTGGGGGTCGGCCCGTTCCGTCATGCGCTCCATCCGTCCATGATCCGGTCGCCGGAAACCGGGCGGGGGTCCGGCTCGTATCGTGCCACCGATGCTCTCAGAGGTGCCGGGGCGGCGGCCGCACCGATCTTCTGTCCGGTATTTCGGACACACCGTTCCCCATTTTCGCAGGTCGGAGCGGTTTCCGCTGTCCACATGGTGTGCTGGGCCACAGTGCGGGCGATTCGCCGGAGAAGCGGCCCCCAAGATGGGTCCCTACATCACCCCAGCTCATCACGTACGGCCGGAGGGGTGTCCGCCTTCGGCCACGCCGTGGAGGTTCCATGTCCCCCTCTTCCCGGCCGACCTCGCAGTCGGGCGTGCAGACCCGCCGCGGCGGGTTCCGGTTCGTCGTCGCCACCCTCACCGGCCTGGCCTTCTTCCTGCTCCCGATCAGGGTGGACGGGGAGTGGACCATCCCCTTCGACCTGCTGGTGAACCTGGTCAAGGAGGGGGCGCCGGATGCGGTGCGGCTGTACGCGGCGGCCGCGACGGTCGTGGCCGCGCTGCTCACTCTCGTCGCGGCGGTGGTCCGCCGGCGGGACCGCGGTCCGGCGGCGTTCCTCGGCCACTTCGCCACCGGCCCGGTCTTCACCGTGCTGCGCACGGCCGGCGCGGTGCTGGCGGTGATGGTGGTCGCCGGGGTCGGCCCGGCCGCCGTGCTGGACGAGGGCGTCGGCCCGCTGATCTTCGACAGCGTGGTGCTGTCGGTGGCGGTCATCGTGCCGCTCGGGGCGGTCTTCGTGTCGCTGCTGGTCTCCTACGGCGGCCTGGAGTTCATCGGCACCCTGGCCCGCCCGGTGATGCGCCCGGTGTTCAAGGTCCCCGGCCGGGGGGGCGCTGGACGCGCTGGCGTCGTTCGTCGGCTCGTACTCCATCGGCCTGTACGTGACCAACCGGATGTACCTGGAGGGCCGGTACACCACCCGCGAGGCGGCCACCATCGCCACCTGCTTCAGCAGCGTCAGCCTGGGGTTCTTCGCGGTGGTCGCGGCCACCCTGGACCTGATGCCGTACTTCCCGCTCATCGTGGGATCGGTGCTGCTGCTCTCGGTGCTGCTCTCGGTGGTCCTGGTGCGGATCCCGCCGCTGTCCCGAATCCCCGACGACTACCTGGGCGAGGGCGTACCGGAACCGGAGCCGGAGCGGCCGCTGCTCCGCGCCGCGCTCCGCAGCGGCCTGGAGCGGGCCCGCAGCGCCGAGGGCGTGGGCCGGGAGTGCGTGCGCAGCTTCGCCGAGGGCGTGCGGCTGGCGCTGGTCATCCTGCCCAGCATCATGGCGGTGGGCACCGCGGCGATCCTCGTCGCGCAGCACACCCCGCTCTTCGACTGGCTGGGCCGCCCGCTGGAGCCGGTGATCGCGCTGCTGGGCATCCCCGACCCCGAGGTGGTGGCACCCGCCTCCCTGGTCGGCATTAGCGAGATGTTCCTGCCCGCGCTGCTCACCGTGGGCGCGGCGGTGGAGGCGAAGTTCTTCATCGCGGTGCTCTCGCTGACCCAGATCCTGTTCTTCTCCGCGACCATCCCGCTCCTGCTGGAGCTGGACGTCCCGGTCCGGCTGCGCGACTGCATCGTGCTCTTCCTGCTCCGCACGGCCATCTCCATCCCGCTCGTCGCGCTGATCACCCATCTGGTGTTCTGAACGGGCCACCGGGCGCCGGTTCCGGCCGCGAACGGGCGGATTGTCCGCTCCCTCCGGTAGAAAAGAACCGTAGGCGGCCCGATACGCGGCGTTCCCCCCGCCGCGTTCCGGCCGGCCCGCGCGCCTGGAGTTGAGGAGGCCCATGCCCCAGCTGGCCATCGACGCGACGTGTCTTCCTCAGTACGACAAACTCGACGGGCCGACGCGCGAACGGCTCCGCGCCGTCACCCGCAAGTTCCGCGAGATGTCCTGGGAGTCCCTGCTCGCCCACCCCGACCTGCGGATCCGCCGGCTGCCGCACGGCCAGGACCCGCGGATCAGGACGTTCCGGCTCAGCGACACCTGGACCGGCGTCATGCTGGCCCCCGAGTCCGGCGAGACGTTCCTCCTGGTGCACCTGCTGCCCAAGGAGAGCGCGGAGAGCTGGGCCGCCGACCAGCGGCACGACGTGAACAGCGTGATGGGCACCCTGGAGCGCCGGGACGCAGCGGCGCTCGCCCCGGTGGTGCCGGCGGAGCCCTCCGCCCCGCCGCGCCCGGCCGGCGCCGCCCCCGCCGCGACCGATCCGGCTCCCGCCGGCGCCGCGGCCGGGACCGCCCCCTCCGGAACCGCGGGCGCCCCGGCCGGCGGGGCCCCGGCCCCGGAGCCCGGCGGGCTGTTCGACCGGGTGACCGACCGGGAACTGGAGCGGCTCGGCGTGGACCCGGAGATCCGCGGGTTCTGCCGCTCCCTCAAGGACGCCGCCGAGCTGCGCGCCTGGCGGCCGGCGCTCCCCCAGGACCAGTACGAGGTGCTCTCTGCGCTGGCCGAGGGCCACTCGGTGCAGCGGGTGCTGCAGGAGGTGGTGGCGCCGCGGCGGCCGCGGATCGGCGCGGTCGCCACCGACGACTACGACACCGCGATCCGGCACACTCGGGAGCGGGTCATCGTGGTCGGCGACGACCAGGAGGTCGAGGACGTCCTGGCCGGGGAGTTCAACGCCTGGCGGGTCTTCCTCCACCCCAAGCAGCGCGACCTGGCCTACCGGGCGCACTTCAGCGGCCCGGCCAAGGTCTCCGGCGGCCCGGGCACCGGCAAGACGGTGGTCGCCCTGCACCGGGTGAAGTTCCTCGCCGAGCACCTGCCGCTGGACGGCCGGGTGCTGCTCACCAGCTTCACCAACGCCCTGGTGGAGTCGCTCAAGCGGAACCTGGCGCTGCTCCTGCCGGACGAGCTGCTGGACGACGTGGACGTGGTCACCACCGACAAGCTCGCCCTGGACGTGGTCAAGGAGGCCCGGCCGGACGTCCGGCTGCGCACCGACACCCGCGGCCTGTTCGCCAACATCGCCCGCCAGCACCGGCTGGACTTCCCCCCGGACTTCCTCTACTCGGAGTACCGGCACGTGGTGATGGCCCAGGGCATCGGCACCCTGGAGGGCTACCTCGACCCGGACGCCCGGCGCGGCCGCACCGCCCCGCTCGACACCGACCGGCGGCGCGCGGTGTGGCACGCGATCAGCGAGGCGCGGGCGCGGATGCGCACCGGGCGCGCGCTGGCCGCCGAGGAGATCCACGCCGAAGCCGCCCGGCTGCTCGCCGAGCGGAGCGAGAAGCCCTACACCAACCTGGTCGTCGACGAGGCCCAGGACCTGCACCCGATGCAGTGGCGCACGCTGCGCGCCGCGGTCGCGCACGGCCCCAACGACATGTTCATCACCGGCGACAACCGGCAGCGCATCTACGACAACACCGTCTCCTTCAAGCAGCTGGGCATCGGCGTGGTGGGCCGCTCCTACCCGCTGCGGGTCAACTACCGCACCACCGAGGAGATCCTCACCTGGGCGGACGGGATCATGCGCGGCCGGGTGCCGAACGAGCTCGGCGAGGCCGCCCCGGAGCCGCCCGGCTCGGTGCGCTGCGTGCTGAGCGGGCCGCCGCCGGAGGTGCACGGCGCCGCGGACGAGCCCGACGAGCTGGACGCCCTGGCCGAGCGGGTGCGCGGCTGGCTGGCCGAGGGCATCGCCCCCGGCGACGTCTGCGTGACCACCCGGACCAACCGGCTGCGCGACTCGGTCGCCGCGCACCTGCGGGCCCGGTCGCTGCCCGCGGCGATCTTCAACCCCGGCCGGCACTCGGTCACCGACGAGGCGGGCTCGGTGCGGGTCACCACCATGCACGGGGTCAAGGGGCTGGAGTTCCGCGCGGTGGCGGTCACCGGCGCCACCGCCGCGGCACTCCCGCTGATGGACCACGTGACCTCCCCCGACATCGACGAGAACCAGCACCGCGCCGACCTGGACGCGCAGCGCTCCCTGCTCTACGTGGCCTGCACCCGGGCCCGCGAGCGGCTCTACGTCAGCTGGCACGGCGAGCCCAGCCCCTTCCTGCCCTGAGCCGCCGAGTCCCGGGCGGCGCGCACCAGCTCGGCGATCTGGCCGGGGTGGCGCAGGTCGCTCCAGGTGAAGCGGAGCAGGACGAGGCGCTCCGGGGCGGTGGCGATCCGGTTCTGCCTGCTCCGGTCGGCGTAGAGCGCCTCGGGCAGGGAGTGCGCGCCGCGGCCGTCGGCCTCGGCGACCACCCCCAGCTCGGCCAGGCCAGGTCGGCGTGGCCGGCCAGGCCGCCGTCCGCGGTGTGCACCGGGTACTGCAGGGTCTCCGGGGCGACGCCGGCGTCGGCGCAGACCAGCCGGAGCCGGGTCTCGAAGGTGCTCTGCGCGCGGCCGTCGGCCTCCTCCCACCAGGCGCGGCTGCGCGGCGCACCGGCCCGGCCGGCGTTGGCGTCGCGCAGCCCGGGCAGGTCGCCCGGGTCGGCCAGGCCCTGCTGCAGGGCCGAGTCGAGGACGCTCACCGCGGTGTGCCGGTCGGTGAGCAGGACGGTGTCGCGCAGGGTCCGGCCGGGGGTGGTGAGCCGGATGCCGTGCCGCAGGGTGACCTCGCCGGGAGGCACGTCCCAGCCGTGCAGGCGGATGCCGGTGGCGGTGCCGCGGCCGCGCCCGGGGACGCTGAGGTGGATGTGCTCGAACCCGGGGCCGGGGACCGGGCCCTGCATCTCCCACAGCCGGGCGGCGGTGGGGCCGGCGACCACCGCGCGCGGCCCGTAGACCAGCTGGGCGGCCTTGGCCCGGGCGGCGAGCGGGGGCGGCCCGTCGCGGACGTAGTACACCCCGGGCCGGAGGATCCGCCAGCGCCGGGAGCGCACCAGCCCGTCGACGCGGTTGGCGCTCAGCCCGGACCGGAGGGCCTGGTCGCGGCCGAGCACGCCGTGCTGGGCCCCGGCGAGGCCGAGGGCGGCGGAGAGGCCGGGCGGGGGCGGGTACGGGAGTTCTGCCATGGCCCCATCCGACCCCGCCGCGCCGCCCCGGGGCGAGCCCTTCTCCGGGCCTGTGGACAGGGCCTGTGGACGGCGGCCCCGCCCGTACCCGGCGCCCAGTAGGCTCCAGGGCCATGATCTCAACCGTTCGGGACGTGTTCTCCGGCGCCGCGATCCTGCTCCGCGGCGCGGGGATGGTGCTCCGCCGCCCCAAGCTGTTCTTCCTCGGCGCGATCCCGCCGCTGTTCACCTCGCTGCTGTTCGTCGCGGTGCTGGTGGCGCTGGTGGCCAACATCGACGACCTGGCCGCCTGGATCACCCCGTTCGCCGACGGCTGGGCCGAGGGCTGGCGCACCACGGTGCGGGTGGCCGCCGGCGCGGTGCTGGTCGCCGGGACGGTGCTGCTGATGGTGGTCGGCTTCACCGGGCTGACCCTGGCGCTGGGCTCGCCGCTGTACGACCTGATCGCCGAGGCGGTGGAGGAGGAGCTGGGCGACGCGCCGCCGGAGTCCGAGGAGCCGCTGGTCTCCTCGATGGCCCGGTCGATCCGGCAGTCGCTGGTGATCGTGGCGATCACCGCCCTGGTGTCGCTGCCGCTGTTCGCCGCCGGGTTCATCCCGGTGGTGGGGCAGACGGTGATCCCGGTGCTCTCCGCACTGTTCGGCGGGTGGATGCTCGGCATGGAGCTGGTCGGCGCGGCGTTCGACCGCCGCGGGCTGATCCGGCTGGGCGACCGCCGCCGCGCCATGGCCGGGCACAAGGCGCTCTCCCTGGGCTTCGCCGTCCCCTGCTACCTGCTGCTGGCGATCCCGTTCGTGGCCGTGGTGGTGTTCCCGGCGGC
>Ga0079224_100007425_pt1 | contig 14713 bp, 12 predicted proteins | sample Stecom2015_FD_80414 | JGI IMG/M metagenome (GOLD analysis project Ga0079224, IMG submission 80414) | Agricultural soil microbial communities from Utah to study Nitrogen management - Steer compost 2015 | ecosystem: Environmental > Terrestrial > Soil > Agricultural land | place: USA: Utah...
CCGCACTAAATTCTACGTTTCCTAAACCTATCGAAATTCTGGCGTCCATTCCGATTGATTTCAGTCCTGACTTAATCATTAAGGCTGCTTTTAAACCTTCTTTTTTTCGTAAAACCAATTGAAAGCTATCACCGCGATAGATTTCCCATACTTTGTTTTCTTTTCCGAATTCCGATAAGGTTTCTTTCAATTTGTCAAGCCAGATGTTAGGTCTTGATTTTCTTGAATTTACGATGTCGCCCGTTATGACAATTGATTTAATCATAAGGTAAAGGTAAATAAAATTATTGAGTTTTTAGTCAATAATATAAAATATTGAGTAATTAGTCGATAATTCAAATTATTGAGTAATTAGTCAATAATCCTGAATATTGAGGAATTCATCAATAATTAATCGAGTTTAATTCACCCAATTTAACCCAAAAACAGCATTCAAAGCGGCGGTTTCTGTACGTAAACGTTGGTTTCCGAGCGAAATTCCGGTAAAACCGTTTGTTTCTGCTAATTGAATTTCTTCTTTTGAAAAATCGCCTTCGGGACCGATTAAAATCAAATAATCTTTTTGGGGTTGAATGATTTTCTGAAATTCAGTTCGTTCAAAATTCGAATCACAATGCGCAATTAATTTATTTTCTGAATGATTTTGTTTGATGAAATCTGAAAATTTGACCCAATCGTTGATTTGAGGAACATAGGCTTTCAATGATTGTTTCACGGCAGATTGCACAATTTTTTGGCAACGTTCCAAATTGACATTTTTTCTTTCCGAATGAAAAGATTTTAGAAAACTGATTTCATCAATTCCGATTTCGGTCGATTTTTCCAAGAAAAATTCGATGCGTTCCATACTTTTGGTCGGTGCTATGGCAATGTGAATTTTATAAGGTCTTTGCTCGAAATTTTCTTGAATTTCATCCAAATCAACTTCAATCGTTTTTGAATTAATTTGCGAAACTTTTCCTTTGGCTAATTTTCCAAAACCGTCTGTCACAAAGATTTCTTGACCTATTTTCCCGCGTAGAACTTTCGAGAAATGTTGAATTTCTTCCGTTCCCAATTCTGCAAAATTTCCTTGAATTTTTCCTATGTAAAGTTGCATTATAAACTGTATTTTGAAACTGATTTTGAAGTCAGTTCATCAAATAAATTTCTTTCAAATTTCAATTGTCCGACCATTGCAATCATCGCCGCATTGTCGGTTGTGTATTCAAATTTCGGCACAAAAGTTTTGTAATTTCCGGATATTTCCAATTCGCTCAAACGATTTCTGATTTCCGAATTTGCCGAAACGCCGCCTGCAATCGCAATTTGCTTAATTCCGGTTTTTTCCGCAGCCGCAATGATTTTTTCCATCAAAATATCGACAATCGTTTTTTGAATCGAAGCACACAAATCCTTTAAATTCTCTTCGATGAAATTCGGATTTTCTTTGACTTCTTTTTGAATAAAATACAAAATCGCTGTTTTCAATCCGCTGAAACTGAAATTGAATTCATCCACTTTTGGTTTGGTAAATTTGAATTTTTCTGGATTTCCTTCTTTTGCCAATTTATCGATAATCGGTCCCGAAGGATAATCTAAACCTAAAATTTTTCCCGCTTTGTCAAAAGCTTCGCCGGCTGCATCATCAATCGTTTCGCCCAAAACTTTCATTTCAAAAAAATCATTGACCTGAACGATTTGCGTATGTCCGCCACTGACCGTCAGACACAAAAATGGAAATTCAGGCGGATTTTCATTCGCATCTTCGATGAAATGTGCCAGAATATGACCTTGCATGTGGTTGACTTCAATCAAAGGAATTTCCAACGCCGAACTCAAAGATTTTGCAAAACTGCTTCCGACGAGCAGAGAGCCCATCAGACCCGGACCGCGCGTATAAGCAATTGCGCTGATTTCGTTTTTGGAAATTCCGGCTTGTTTAATCGCTTCATTTACAACCGGAACGATGTTTTGCTGGTGCGCGCGCGAAGCCAATTCCGGAACGACGCCACCGTAACTTTGGTGTACTTTTTGATTGGCGATGACGTTGGATAAAATTTTATTGTTCCGAATCACAGCCGAAGCCGTGTCGTCACAAGAAGATTCAATTCCGAGAATTATAGGAAATTCACTCATTTTTAAAGCTAAGAATTAATTAATTACGCTTAATTTTGTTGCAAATATCGGAAATTTAGAGTTTGAAAATAGTAAGAAGAATAGGAAGAATTATTTTAATCCCCGCTATTGCGGTGCTACTTCTTTTGCTTACAGTGATGATTGCTGTTCAAATTCCGGCAATTCAAACTAAAATCGCTCAATATGCAGTCAAAGAACTGAACGATACTTTCGGAACTCAGATTTATGTAGACAGGGTAGCCATAGATTTTTTTGGAGATATCAATTTGTATGGCGTTTCAACTAAAGACGACAGGGGTTTGGAATTTGTTCATATTCAACGCCTTCAGGCTAAATTAAGTCTTACGGGAATTATAAAAAATCCGGATAGAATTGCGATAGGAAAGGTAACGCTTTTTCAACCGGATGTTTCGGTTATTACCTACAAAGGAGATGATACCAGTAATTTTATCAAGCTTATTAACAAATTCTCCCAAGAACAAAAAGAAGAAAAATCTGATTTTCTTTTAGAGGGAAATATTGAAATTTTGGCCGGAAAACTTTTGATTCAAAATCAAAATTTAGAATCGCACAAACAGGATTGGATACGGTCTGAAAATTTAAATACCCTCATTGAAGATTTTAAATTGGAAAACAATGAAATCTGGGCCAACATCAAAAGAATGCAATTTGATGCGCTGAGAAAAGGCGAAAATTATGAAATCAAAAATTTTTCAGGTGCAGTTCATTATTCAGATAAAGAAATCAGGGTTGATGAATTGAGCTTGCAAACCGCTGATTCTGATTTGCAGGGTCATTTGGTTTTTTCTTATAACTCAAATCAAGATCTAAAAGATTTTACCAATAAAGTAAATTGGGATTTGTTGATCAAAGATAATTCAAAAGTGAATTTCAAAGACATTCGTTATTTTGTAGATAATTTTGACAAAAACAATACAATTGAAGTATTGGGAAAAGTAAGCGGAACACTGAATGATTTACACCTAAATGACTTTCAACTTTCCGGTGATGGTGCATTTATAGCAGCCAAAGAACTTCGTTTACTGGATATGACCGATGGAGAAAACATAATCATTGATTCCGAATCGGTAAAAATCAAAACTTCTTATCAAGGGCTACAGACTTTGCTGCCCACTTTCATCGGGAAAAATATTCCGGATTTCATAAACCGTTTTGGAACTATGGATTATCTGGGGAATTTTAATCTGGATCCTGTTCAAATAAATATAGATGGCTACGCGATGACAGGGTTCGGTGATGCCGATTTAAAAGTCCGTCTGGATGATTACAGGGGAAATTTAAAATACAAGGGAACCGTTCAAGCGGATGATATTAATTTACGTCAGATCACCGAAATTTCAGAATTGGGTTATGTAAGCGGAAACCTGAATTTTGACGGAACCGGAACAGATATTTCAACATTGAAAATAGAGGCGGATGGCAAACTTGCTTATCTGGATTTAATGGAAAAAAGATACCAGAATATTTCGCTCGACGGTCGGTTGGAAAACCAAAAATTCAATGGATTTTTGTCCGTTGAAGATGCTCAGTTGAATGCTAATTATAACGGTACTTTTGATTTTTCAAAGAAACCTTATCAACTCGAATTCACTTCCGGCATTAAATATTTAAACTTGGATTATTTAGGAGTAACCAAAAATATGCAGGCCAAATTGAGAACGGATGTCAAAGGTGATTTCCAGTTCAGCAATTTAGATGATTTTTTGGGAGAAATTAAACTCAGTAATCTACATTTTACCTCCAAAAACGATACTTTGGATCTGGCACAAGCGCATATTATTTCTTCCAGAAATGGAGAAATTCAAAACTTAGAACTGGATTTGCCCGGTTATTTAAAAGGAGAAATCCACGGAGAGTATAAATTAAGTCAACTCCCGGATGCGATTATGAACACCATCGGCACTACGACTTTGTTGACTTATGAGCCGAGAAGAGTAGATCCCAACCAAAATTTCAATTTTTATTTTGAAGTCGAGCAAGACCTATTCAGTATGTTTGATGAACGTATAAAAGTGGCGCCCGGGACGATTTTAGATGGCGAAGTCGATACCAATTCCAATAGTTTGATTGCGGAAATGAGTTCCACCGAAATCGGATTTGACGGATTTACCATTTACAATCCGCTGATTAATATTGATACTTCAAAAGATTCAGAACAAATTTATGTGAGAACTGACAGTTTATATGCAAAAAGCATTATGCTGTACAATGTGAATATTCATACAACGCCCATACAAGATTCGCTTTTGGTGAAAACCGATTTCCAAATTGGAAAAGAATTTCCGATGGATTTTGATTTAAATCTTTTCCACACTACTGATGAAAATAAAAATATGGTTTTCGGATTCTCACCTTCAACTATAAATATTGATGAAACAGACTGGCATTTGAATCCAAATAACGACCGGAATTCTAACCGGGTCATTGTGAATTTTGACAAAAACTATTACGAATTACAAGGATTATTACTTGAATCAGAAGACCAGAAATTATTGCTTGACGGTTATTATGTAAGTAATTTGGATTATAAATTAAATGCTGATTTGGAAAATTTGGATTTGGCCAAAATCATTCCCAAAGGATTATTGGGCGAATTGGAAATAGACGGAATCGCCAACGGAAAAATTGACATAGTCCGGACCCAAGACGAATTTAAACCGCTTATCGAATTGATGGTAGATAAATTGGCACTGAACAAATACGGTTTGGGAGATTTGGGTATGAACGGTGTTTATAATATCGATCAAAATGTGTTTGATCTCGAATTATTTTTAGAACAGGAACAAGTTCAAGTTCTGTATGTAAATGGATTTATAGACAACAAGCCCCAAACCCCTGAAATCAATCTGGTAGCAAGTTTGGATGATTTGAATTTTAATTTTGTGGAAAGTTTCCTTTCTGCGGCAATGAGTAACGTACGCGGAATGGTTTCGGGAAATATGCGTTTTACAGGGCCGATTGACTCGCCGGAATTTGAAGGCATGCTCGACTTGGCTGATCTCGGATTTACCGTGGATTTCCTCAACGTAGATTATTCCTTTGATGGAATCAATACCGTTCCGGTTTATAAAGCAAGTCAGGGACAGGGTTCCATTACCCTCGATGAAGTTCAATTCCGCGACACAAAGTACAATACAAAGGGCGAGGTAACCGGTCAATTGCTCTTCCGTGATTTTGCTTCCTGGTTCCTCAACTTGTCGTTCAATACAAAGAATTTATTGGTAATGAATACCAATCTTGCCCAAAATGATTTATTTTATGGAAGGGTTTTCGGACAAGGTGCATTTGCATTGTTTGGTCCACCGGAAAGATTAGACATTTCTGCTACGGCCATCATCAATGACGGTTCGGAATTTACCATCAATACGGGAGCAACCAAGGTGGAAAGCGAAAGTGATCTGGTGAGATTTATTCCAGAAGGAGAAAAAGCAATTGATAATGGAACGCCTAAAGGAATGAACATAGACCTTGATATAACCGCAAGTCCTTCAACTACAATAAATTTAATCTTTGATCCGGCTACAGGTGATATGGTAACGGCAAATGGTTTCACTCAAAACCTATTATTCAATATGAACCGCGCAGGAAATATGAGCCTCAACGGAACCTATACACTTGAATCTGGAGTTTATGAATTAAGACAGGTCGCGCTTCTAAACCGGGATTTTGACATCCAACCCGGCAGTTTTGTAAGCTGGGACGGAGGGGATCCGCTAAATGCGACCATGAATATAAATGCCACCTATGAACGAACTGTCTCAAATGTGGGAGAATATTTAGGGGCGGGTTATAGTCAAACATACGATGTTGTCTTGGGAATATTAATTTCTGAGTCCTTAAGCGATCCTCAGATGGACTTTACGCTGAATATTCCCAAAGCAGGAACCGATGTCCAATCTATGATTGAGTATAAATTTAATCTGGATCCCGATGAAAAAATGATTCAGTTTGGTTCCATTCTTTTAATCGGTCAGTTCATGACCAATTCAGATGCAGTTTTGACTGCCGGAGCGACGTCTACGGGTGCAGGAATTGCTTTGAAACAATTGGGGGGAATTATAGATTCCATTATAGCAGGAGGAGGGATAAGTATCGGATTTGATTACGTATCAGGCTCGAACTTAAGTAATACTTCTGATCAATTTAAAACAGATTTCAAGATAAATCTCAGTCCCAGATGGACATTCAACGGAGCAGTGGGAGTTCCTATTGGAAACTCATATACCAATGAAACAACCACGGGTGAAGCCGAAATCCAATGGGATATTTCCAAACCTATGGACAAAAGTATGGTGGTAAACTTTTTTACCAGACCTACCAATTTTGGGGTGCAGAACTTTGGAGGAGCCGGAAATTTTCAAAGTTTTGGTGCAGGTGTTATTTACAATACTTCCTTTGATCGAATTTCTGAAATATTTAAAAAAGAAAATCCGATCCAATCTCCACCTACCGATTCAAGCGGGGAACCACCTTCTTTGTTCGATCTTCCCGAACCGGAAAAAACGGACTCTATTCCTCCAACAGACAATTCAAGTCCAGAAAAAACGGACAGTCTCCCACAAAAAAATATTTCGAAATCTAAACCTATTAAAGAAAAATCAAGGAATTCATTGGTTCGTTTTAAATAAAAAAGTTTATTGCCGATTGAAAGCAATAAACTCACGCAAAACAAACAAAAGTAGATGAATTGATAATCAACTCATAATTATGATAAATGTAAAATAAATCCATTTCATATTGAAATTATTTTCATATAAATTGTTTATATTTTATATATTTATTAATATTGTCAACTTAAAATTATTAAATTAATAAATAAAGTTTGCGGTGATGAAGTTAAATTATGAAATTGATGAAATTGATAAAACAATTCTTATGTATTTGATAGAGAATACCCGAATGCCATTTACTGAGATTGCCAAAAAAATGAATGTTTCGGCGGGTACCATTCATGTGAGAGTGAAAAAACTGGAAGATGCGGGCATCATCAAAGGTACTACTCTTATAACGGATTATGACAAAATGGGTTATCAATTTGTAGCTTACTTAGGATTACTGCTGACCAAAACAAATAAAATCCAAAGCGTAATTGACGAACTTTATAAAATTCCCCATGTTACAGTTGCGCATATAGTGGCAGGAAAATATAATATCTTTTGTAAAATCAGGGCCCGTGACACTAATCATGCAAAAGAATTGATTTTTATGATTGACCAAATTGAAGACGTTCTCAGAACCGAATCCATGATTTCGCTGGAAGAAAGTTTTAATGACAAAAACCGCTTGATGAGAGCCATTTTTGAGTAAATTTGTGCCATGAAACGTTCAATATGGTTTAATGGGCTGGTTGGTCTGATGTTAATTTTAATCGGTGGAATCCTTTTTCGTGGTTATCGTATTTGGTCTACCAATGATTATTTATTCAAAGAACACTTTCACTTAGAAGATTCCGTAATGCCAACTTGGTATCCGACTGCCACTTTGGGATTGGGACTTTTAAGCTTAATCGGAATCATATTGGTTTATTTTTATAAAAAAATAGGGGTTTACCTCACCATCCTTGGATTGTTTCTCTCTATTGTCATCCAACCTGAATTCATGCCCGACGGAACGCTTTATTCCATGTTCACGCTATTTGTATTCATCGGATATGGGCTGGCGGTCATCATTCCGCATTGGAAAGAATTTTCTTGAAAAATTGTAGAACGTATTTTGTATAAATGTATAATGTGTTTGAAATTTAGTAAACACGACAAAAAAATCCTGAGTTTTCGCTCAGGATTTTCTGATTATACAATATACTTTTTTTACAATCTACAATTAATGAAAATATTCCGCCACATATTTTTCAGCATCCAAAGCTGCCATACAACCAGTTCCGGCAGCCGTAATCGCTTGTCGGTAAACATTGTCCTGAACGTCGCCCGCCGCAAAAACACCCGGTAAATTGGTTTTTGTGGTTTTATCTTTGGTAATTAAATAACCCGTTTCATCCATATCCAAAAGACCATTGAACAATTCCGTATTGGGTTTATGACCAATCGCGATGAAAACACCGTCCACCATCAATTCAGAGATTTCTTGGGTTTTATTATTAATGATTTTAGCTTTTTCAACGACTTTCTCGCCTTCCATTCCGATTAATTCATGGTTGAACATCACCGTAATGTTGGGCGTATTGAAAACCCTTTCCTGCATAACTTTCGAAGCTTTTAATTCATCTTTTCTCACCAAAAGATAAACCTGCGTACATAATTTTGCCAAATAAGTCGCTTCCTCAGCAGCCGTATCGCCGCCGCCCACAACCGCAACCGGACGACCTTTGTAGAAAAATCCGTCGCAAGTCGCACAGGCAGAAACACCGCTTCCGGCATATTTGGTTTCATCTTCCAAACCTAAATATTTGGCAGTTGCGCCAGTTGAAATGATAACCGAACGCGCTTGAATTTCTTGTCCGGAACTTGTTTTTAATGTATGAATTTGTCCCGGCTCTTTAGCCATCTTGACTTCGGTGATGTATTCATAGTGAATTTGCGTTCCGAAACGCTCCGCTTGTTTTTGCAAATGATCCATCATTTCCGGACCGGTAATTCCGTCAGGATAACCCGGAAAATTTTCAACATCTGTCGTCGTGGTCAATTGTCCGCCGGGTTGCATTCCGGTAAACATAACCGGATTCATATTGGCTCTGGCAGCGTAAATTGCAGCAGTATAACCCGCAGGCCCCGAACCGATGATCACTGTATCTTTGATTGTTTCACTCATAATTTTTGTGTGTTTGACGTGCAAATTTAGAATTCTTTTTAGGAATTAAAAATGAGATTTGATTTGAATGATTGATGGAGTGATAAATAATTTCCTCTAAAAATGTTTCTCCATAAATTCTTTTGAAAATGCTTTGATTAAATCTCTTACTTCCCGAAATTGATTTTTTATTTCCGATTCCGTCCCGCTTGCTTTTGCAGGATCCGGAAAATTTTGGTGAAACCTCTGTGCTGTATTTGGAAGATAAGGACAATTTTCCTTTGCGTTATCACAAACCGTAATGATAAAATCAAATTCTAGACCTGAAAATTCATCAATATGGGTGGAAGTATGGAGCGAAATGTCGATTCCGTCTTCTTTCATGATTTCGAAGGCACGCGGATTTACGCCGTGAACTTCCATGCCTGCACTGTAAATTTCGGCTTTGTCTTTTGCAAAATACCTCAGGTAACCTTCTGCCATTTGGCTTCGGCAACTGTTTCCGGTGCAAAGCACCAATATTTTTTTCTTCATAATTTAAACGTATAACCAGATGAGATTGATGATGCAGAACTTTGGATCAAAGCCAAATAAAAGCTGCAAAACGACCACAGAAATGGTGATGATGATAGGTTTCTTATACCGCAAAAATTTTTCTTTCATGATTTTAACAACAACCCGAACCCGGTGCACATGAATTGGAAACTGAAATTTCCCATAAATTAAACTTTTGTTTTTCTGCCGGAATTCCACATTGGTCTTGCGCAAGACATGCCGTCGCCTGATTGGTTAAAACGAAATGATTGCCGTTGAATTCCAAACCAAATTTCCCGATGGTTTCAGCTTGGTATTCGACCTCGATTTCCGCATTTTCCAATCCGAGTTTTTCTTCTGATAAATTAATTATTTTCAATAATTTACCCGGTTTTAATCTGTGTTCCAAATCATTGGCATTCCAAAGCTGGAAATTGATTTTCTTTTCTTCACGAAGCGTTCCGCCGCAGTCGATGAATTTTTTAGTGACTTGTCCGATTTCAGTCACATGAAAATGTTCCGGCACAAATGTTCCGTTTTCCAATTGGAATACAGCATCGTCCAAGGTCGGTAAGATTTCTTTGATTTGATTGAGGTTCATAATTTTTGAATTTATTGATTGTAATATTGCAATTAATTCTTATAAATTTTTTTAACAACAATTTCCGGATGAAGTATTTTGCTGAAAAAATAAATCCAATTCATTTTTGATTTCCCTCCAGATTTTTTCGCTGATACAATAGCAAACACTCGTTCCTTCGATGTTTCCTTTGATGATTCCGATGTTTTTAAGTTCTCTTAAATGTTGGGAAATAGTGGCTTGAGCCAATCCCAATTCATCAACCAAATCATTGCAAATACAAGAATTCTGTTTGATGATGTGTTGTAAAATAGCAATCCGAGCCGGATGACCAAGTGCTTTCAATACTGTTGCCAAGCGGTTTTGCTGTTCGTTGAAGATTTCAGTTTTGGTAACGCCCATTGATTAAATATTATATTGCAATATTACGATTAATTATTTAAATAAAAAAGAAAGATTATTTTTGAGCTTCATTCCAAAAGTTTTGAAATACTTGGCCTGTCTTTCTGTCTTCGCCTTCTTTAAGGAAAGTATAAATCCAGTTTACTTTTTCTTCTTTGATTTTGAAACGTTCAGTATTGAATGTTCTTGTTTCATTTTCTGAAAAAACTTTAAATTGAAACTCGGGTTTATTGTATAATATTTCTTCATTTGTCGAATAACAATCTCCAGTATCTAACGGTGCTACATTCCATTCTTTAATCCAATTATCTATTTGGTTAAAATTTAATTTTATACTATCATTTGTAGAGAGTCTTTTTAAATAAATTGAGTCTACATTTCCCATTTTAATTAACGACTTTTTATGAAGTTCTTTTCTAATTATTTTCTTGCAAAAGTCAATTTTATAAAGAATATGATTATAGGATAAATAATCAAATCGGCAGCTATCTAGATCATGTTTATAACCATTTATTATTTTCCCATTTTCATAAATGGAATAATTAACAAATCGTGGACCTATCCAAGCTTCACAAAGAGATTTATTAATTTTATAATTCTCAATTGAAATAGATTCAATTCTTTCACAATCTGGCTGAAGTGATTTAAAAGATAGGTAAATAAAAACAACTATGTAGATGATTAAGATTGACAGAACAATTCCTAAAATCCACAAGACCGTTTTATATTTTTTCATCTATTAAACTACATAAACTCCGTTACCGGTTTATTTTTGAATTGAATGATTCCGACTTTGTCCATCAACCAAATGAAAGGATACAAAGGATCGAATTCCCACCATTTCACTGCGAAATTCGGGCGACCACCGAATTTATGGTGGTTATTGTGCAGACTTTCGCCCCACATCAGCAAATCCACCGGAAATAAATTATGAGAAGTATCTTTTACGTCGTAATTTCTGTAACCATATTTGTGCGAATACCAGTTCACAATCACACCGTGAACAGGCGACATCAACACCATAACCGGAATCAAGAAATACAACCACCAAGGAGAATTCAACAAAATAAAAATAGCCACATAAACCGCTACCCAAACCAATCTCGTAATTCTCGATTCTGCAAACCGGTCAAAACTTCTCCATTTCGGAACGCCTTTTTTGAATTTTTCACCCACGACCGCAATTTCCTGGTCAATGTCCATATAAACTCTGCGCGTTCTCCACATCATCGCAAACAAATCTTTGTCGATAATCGGCGAATGAGGATCGTCTTCAGTATCGGCAAAAGCGTGGTGCAAACGGTGCATAACGCCGTAAGCATAAGGACTTAGATAGGAGGAACCTTGCGTGATGAAGGAACCGATGTGAAAAGTTTTTTCCCAGAATTTAGACATCGTAAACATACCGTGTGCGGCATAACGATGATGAAACATCGACTGGAAAAACAGTGATCCATACCAATGAAGGACAAAAAGACCAAGAATAAAAATAACTGTAGTTTGCATTAAAAATTTCAATTTTTACAAAGATAAACTTTAATTTTTTGAAAAATGCTAATGATTGTCAGATGTGGGTTTTATATTTGAATTAAATAATTTGATTTTATCAAAACTTATCGTGATGAAATTGATTATTTAATCGCCTTTGATGCGTAGCTTGACTTTGTTTAACTATAAATGCTCATTAATAGATATTTAACTATGTATCTATGTGGTTAAAAAAATGAAAATATGAATTCAGCTTTGTTCAATAAAATGTTACTGTTTAAAATTCCGATTGCCAGAATTGCCGGACTGAAATTGCATTTTTTCGATGGAAATAAATCCCAGATTTCCGTAAAATTAGGTTGGCTGAACCAAAATCCGTTCAAAAGTATGTTTTGGGCGGTTCAGGGAATGGCAGCTGAATTTTCAACCGGGACACTTTGCATGCACAAAATCCAAAAATCCAATCATAAATTTTCGATGTTGGTAGTCGGACTGCAGGCAAATTTTACCAAAAAAGCAGTTGGAAAAATCATTTTTACGTGCGAACAAGGAGCAGAATTAGACGAAATCCTCCAAAAAGCAATCGAAACAGGCGGGGCGCAAACCCTGAAAATGCGCAGCGTAGGAATTGACGAAAATGGCAACCAAGTTGCGGAATTCTTTTTCACGTGGAGTTTTAAGGTGAAAGTTTAGTCTAAAGAAACAAGACTCAAGTATCAAGAATCCTGATATTTGAGTCTTGATACTATTTTCACCTTAAAGTGTTTTCGCGCCTTTCACTTTCTGTCTCAGCAAAGCGATTTTCAGCACATCCATCATTTCGGTTACATAATGGAATTTCAATCCTTTGATATATTCCGCTTTGATTTCGCCGATGTCTTTTCGGTTTTCTTCGCTCAAAATAATTTCTTTGATTCCCGCACGCTTTGCCGCCAAAATTTTCTCTTTGATTCCGCCAACGGCAAGCACTTTTCCGCGAAGCGTGATTTCGCCCGTCATCGCCAGATTGGCTTTTACTTTTCGTTGGGTAAACGAAGAAACCAATGAAGTCAGCATCGTAATTCCGGCAGAAGGACCGTCTTTCGGCGTTGCGCCTTCCGGAACGTGGATGTGTAAATTATATTTATCAAAAACTTCATAATTGATTCCCAATTCTTCGGCGTGTGCTTTGATGTATTCCAGTGCAATTCTCGCCGATTCTTTCATCACGTTTCCGAGATTTCCCGTGATGGTCATATTTCCCTTTCCTTTTGATAAAATCGATTCGATGAACAAAATGTCGCCGCCGACTCTTGTCCACGCCAAACCGGTAACCACACCGGGAACTTCGTTTGATTCGTATTTATCAGTATTTCTGCCCGGACCGAGAATTTCTTTGATGATTTCCGGTGAAAATTTCTTGTCGAATTCTTCGTCCATCGCAATTTTTTTAGCGGTATTTCTGACCACTTTTGCAATCTGTTGTTCCAGATTTCTAACACCTGCTTCACGCGTATAAGTTTCGACCAAAAATTCCAAATCCTTTTTAGCAATCGAAATATCATCTTTCTTCAAACCATGCTCTTTCAACTGTTTCGGAAGTAGGAATTTATGGGCGATTTCAACTTTTTCTTCAATGGTGTAACCGGCAATGTTAATCATTTCCATACGGTCGCGAAGCGGCATCGGAATGTCTGCAATATTATTGGCCGTCGCAATGAAAAATACTTTGGATAAATCATAACCTTGTTCCAAATAATTGTCATAAAAAGTATTATTTTGTTCCGGGTCAAGAACTTCTAACATTGCAGAAGAAGGATCGCCGTGCGCACTTTTACCCATTTTGTCAATTTCATCCAAAATAAAAACAGGATTGGAACTTCCCGCTTTTTTGATGGATTGTAAAATTCTTCCCGGCATCGCACCGATGTAAGTTTTTCTGTGTCCGCGAACTTCTGATTCATCATGAACACCACCCAAAGACATTCTGATGTATTTTCTACCCAAAGATTCCGCAACAGATTTCCCTAACGAAGTTTTCCCCACGCCCGGAGGTCCGTACAGACAAATAATCGGCGATTTCATATCACCTTTCAATTTCAGAACCGCTAAATATTCGATGATTCTTTCTTTGATGTCTTCCAATCCGAAATGGTCGCGGTCGAGAATTTTTTGCGCTTTTTTCAAATCGAAATCGTCTTTTGTAACTTCATTCCAAGGCAAATCTAGCATAAATTCCAGATAATTTCTTTGGATGCTGTGTTCCGGCATTTGTGGATTTAAGCGCAATAATCGATTTAATTCTTTGTCGAAATGCTGTTTGGTTTCTTCACTCCAAGCCTTTGTTTTGGCTCGTTCGCGCATATTTTCGATTTCGGCTTCCGATGAAACCCCTCCCAATTCTTCTTGGATGGTTTTGATTTGTTGGTAAAGAAAATATTCGCGTTGCTGTTGATCCATATCCTGACGGACTTTGGATTGAATGTCATTTTTTAATTCTAATTTTTGCAATTCAATCCCCATCAAACGCAAAACTTCTGTCGCACGGTCTTTCAGGTTGTGGAATTCCAATAACTTCTGTTTTTCGTTAATGCCCAAATTCAAATTGGAACTCACGAAATTAATGAGAAAAGACGAACTTTCTATGTTATTAATCGCCATACTCGCTTCAGACGGAAGCGCAGGGTTGATGTCGATGATATGGAGTGCCATATCGCGCACAGATTCAATTGTAGCCTGGTATTCTTTGTTTTTTGTATTCGGTTTTTTCTCGTCAATCGTGATGATGGAAGCTTTGAAATAAGGTTCGGTTTGTACCATTTCCATCCATTGAAAACGTTTGATTCC
>Ga0079224_100007427_pt1 | contig 14711 bp, 16 predicted proteins | sample Stecom2015_FD_80414 | JGI IMG/M metagenome (GOLD analysis project Ga0079224, IMG submission 80414) | Agricultural soil microbial communities from Utah to study Nitrogen management - Steer compost 2015 | ecosystem: Environmental > Terrestrial > Soil > Agricultural land | place: USA: Utah...
CCTCTGGGGACGCCATCAATCTTTCTCTCCTCGGCCGGCTTCATCACCGTCGTCTTCCTGCTCTTCGGCCAGGCTGCGCAGCAGCTGGGCGACCCGGGCGCCGTGGGCGATGGAATCATCCAACTGGAAGTGAATCTCCGGGGTGTAGCGGATCCGGAGCCGCTTGGCCAGTTCGGAGCGAATAAAGCCCCGGGCCTTGGACAAGGCGGCGAAGGTGTCCGCCCTTTGATCCTCATCACCGAAAACGCTCACGTAAACTTTGGCATGGCGCAAATCCCGGGAGACATCCACCGACACCACCGAGGCCATGCCGATGCGGGGATCCCGCATGACCCGCAAAATCTCGCTCAACTCCTGCTTGATGGCCTCGGCCAGCCGCTCCTGACGCACGCTCATCCTGCCACCCCCGGCCCCACCCTACCGGTGCTCCATGGAAACTTCTTCGATAATGATGGTGTCTTCCCGGTCCAGCCAGTTGACCACCGACTGGAGTACCGAATCGGCATGACGGCCTTCGTTGCTGACGCAGGCAAAGGCCAGCACTGCATGGCGGTGGCTGTCCTGCCGGTCCACCTCGGCCGCGGCCACTTGAAACTGGCGGCGGGCCCGCTCCAGGACGCTCTTGATGATGCGGCGCTTGTCCTTCAAAGAGCGGATGCCCGGGAGCGCCAGGTGCACCGTGCAGACCCCCACCACCACCGGCTACCCCTCCAGGGTGCGCTTCACTTCCTCGTAGACGTAGACTTCCAGGATGTCGCCTTCCTTGATGTCGTCGAACCGGTCGATGCCGATGCCGCATTCGTAGCCGGCCCGGACCTGGCGCACATCGTCCTTGAACCGGCGCAGGGAGGCGATCTCGCCTTCGTGGATCAAGGTGCCGTCCCGGACCACCCGCACATGGGCTCCCCGGCGGACCTCACCGTCGGTGACGTAGCTGCCGGCCACCACGCCGCCGCCGGGGATGCGGAACACCTTGCGCACTTCCACCTGGCCGATAACCACTTCCCGCTGCTCGGGGGCCAGGAGGCCTTCCAGGGCCTTGCGCATGTCATCCAATACCTCGTAAATGACCCGATAGGTGCGGATTTCCACATGCTCCGCCTCGGCCAGCTTCCGGGCGGCGTTGTTGGGGCGCACGTTGAAGCCCACCACCACGGCCCCCGCGGCCGAAGCCAGCATGATGTCGCTTTCGGTGATGCCGCCCACGGCCCCATGGACCACCTGGACCCGCACCTCGTCGGTGCCCAGCCGCTCCAGGGCGGGCCGCAGGGCCTCCAGGGAGCCCTGGACGTCGGCCTTCAGGATGACCCGCAGGTCCTGGTCGTCGCCGGCCTTGGCCCGGCGCTGGAATTCTTCCAGGCTGACCACCCGGGCGGCGGCAGGCTCGTCATCCCGCCGCTCCAGCTGGAGCCGCTCCGCCGTATCCCGGGCTTCCCGCTCGTCGGCCACCACCTTCAGCAGGTCGCCGGCCTGGGGCACGTCGGAAAAGCCCAGCACCTCCACGGGGGTGGATGGCCCGGCCTCGCTCAGGGAGCGGCCCTTGTCGTCCAGCATGGCCCGCACCCTGCCCCAGGTGGTGCCCGCCACGTAGGCGTCGCCCACCCGCAGGGTGCCCTGCTGCACCAGGACGGTGGCCACAGGCCCCCGGCCCCGGTCCAGCTGGGCGTCGATGATGGTGCCCACCGCCGGGGCGTTGGGATCGGCCTTCAGTTCCAGGATGTCGGCCATGAGGAGGATCATTTCCAGCAGTTCGTCGATGCCCTCGCCCTGGAGGGCGGAAACGGGCACCATGACCGTGTCACCGCCCCAGTCCTCGGGGATGAGGCCGTGGTCGGCCAGCTGCTGCATGACCCGCTCGGGCTGGGCCGTGGGCCGGTCCATTTTGTTGATGGCCACGATGATGGGCACGTCGGCGCTGCGGGCGTGGTTCATGGCTTCCACCGTCTGGGGCATGACCCCATCGTCGGCGGCCACCACCAGGACCGCCAGGTCGGTGACCCGGGCGCCCCGGGCCCGCAGGGAGGTGAAGGCCTCGTGGCCGGGGGTGTCCAGGAAGACGATGGGGCGGCCGTTCCACTCCACGGTGGAGGCGCCGATGTGCTGGGTGATGCCCCCGGCCTCGCCGGCGGACACGTGGGTCTGCCGGATGGCGTCCAGCAAAGTGGTCTTGCCGTGGTCCACGTGGCCCATGACCGTCACCACCGGCGCCCTGGGCTCCAGTTCCTCGCCGGCGCCCTCCTCCAGGATCTCCTTGGTGGTAAGGGCCGTGGCCGCCCGCTCTTCATCCTCGACGATGACGTCCACGTCGAATTCCTCGGCCACCATGCGGGCCGTGTCGGTGTCCAGCTGCTGGTTGATGTTGGCCATGATGCCGCGCATCATGAGGGTCTGGATGACCCGGGTGGCGGGCAGGCGCAGGCTGTCGGCCAGTTCGCCCACCGACAAGGGTCCCGTAAGGATGAGTTCGGAGACGCTGGGGGTGTCTGCGGCTTGACGGCGCTCCTCCACCCCGGCCCGGGCTGCGGCGGTCCGTCGCCGGCTGCGACGGCGGCGTCCCTGGGGACCCCCTGCCGGGCGCTGGCCTGTTGCCCCTCGCTGCTGGCCCCCGGGCTGCCCGCTGCGGCCCGGCGCCTGGGTCGTGCCTGCGGCGCCGCGGGCCGCCGTCCCGCCGGCCCCCCGGGCAGCCGTGCCACCGGTCCCGGTGCGCTGCCCCTCAGCCTTGCGCCCCGACGCGGGACGGGCGGTGCGGCCGGACCCCTTGGCGGCCCGGCGGCCGGTGGTCTTGGCGGCGCCGGCAGCCTTGGTTCCGGCGGCCTTGGCCGGTGATCCTCCCGCCTTGCCTTCCTTGGGCTCGGCCGCCTTGGCCGGCTGCAGGATGGCCCGGATGCGGTCGGCCACCTGGTCGTTGATGGTGCTCATGTGGTTCTGGATGTCGATGTTCAAATCTTCCTGCAAAACCTTAAGGACGCGGCGACTCTCCACGCCCAGCTCCCTTGCCAGTTCGTACACGCGGATGTTTTTGCTCATGAAGGACACCCCCAATGGCGAGGCCCGCACGGCGCAATTCCAGCGTTAAAGGCCCCCGGGCCACCGCCAGCACCGCCCGGGGGGTCAGCCCGACGGCATGGCCCAGCTTCGCCATGGAACCTACCACTAATAAAGGCATTGAAGCCTGCTTGGCCCTGCGGGTGAACCGCTCCCGGGTCCCGGGCCCGGCATCCCCGGCCAAGATCAGCAGGCCGCCTTTGCCCGATTGGATCAGTTTGTCTACAGCTGCATGTCCCGCCGCCAGCATGCCGGCCCGCCGGACCAGGCCCAGGAGGTTGTAAAACCGCTCCTCGGCTTCGCGGGCCTCGGGATCCTGCTCACCCGCCACCGCCGGCGACTCCTTCGGCAATCTCTTTCAGTTGCTCCCGCAACTGGTCCAAATCGATCTGGTCGGGATCGGCCTTAAGCCGATCCGTCAGACGCCCCAAGGTCAAAGCCCGCTCGACGCAGGCCGGGTCAGGGCATACGTAGGCACCACGGCCCGACAGTTTGCCCGTCTTGTCCAGAACCACCGGCCCCGCCGGGGTGCGCACCAGGCGCACCAGCTCCCTCTTCGGCCGCACGGTGTTGCAGCCGATGCACGTCCGCTGGGGCACATGCCGTTGTCTGCCCATAATACCCACCTCCCCGGCCCGGGATCAGGCCACGGGATGATGCTGCCTCAGGGGGTTACTCCTCCCGGCCGGCCGCGGCGGAAGCATCGTCGTCCCCCGTCTCTTCCACCTGGTCTTCACCGGCCTCGGCCCTTTCACCGGCCTCTTCATCTTCGTCGTCCACCGAGGTCTCAGGGGCCGATGCGGTGGGATCCCACACCAGTTCGCCTTCCTCGGCAGCCTCCGCGGTGTCCGCCGCCTGGGGCACCCACCGCTCCTCGTCGCCGGACAGGGCCGGATCCTCGCCCGCCTGGCTTTCGCTCTTGATGTCGATCTTCCAGCCCGTCAGCTTGGCGGCCAGCCGGGCGTTCTGCCCTTCCCGGCCGATGGCCAGGGAAAGTTGATCGTCGGGGACGATGACCTGGGCCACCTTCTCCTCGGGGTTGGTGATGACCCGCAGCACCCGGGCGGGGCTCAAGGCGTTGGCCAGCATCTGCTCCGTGTCGTCGGACCAGCGGATGATGTCGATCTTCTCGCCCTTGAGCTCGTTGACCACCGACTGGACCCGGCTGCCCCTAGGGCCTACGCAGGCTCCCACGGGGTCCACGTTGATGTCGCGGGAGGCCACGGCCACCTTGGAGCGGGCACCCGCCTCCCGGGCGATCTGCTTGATCTCCACCAGGCCCTCGTGAATCTCCGGCACTTCTAGCTCAAAGAGGCGCTTCAGCAGGCCCGGGTGGCTCCGGGAGACCACCACCTGGGGGCCTTTGGTGGTCCGCTTGACCTCCACGATGTAGGTCTTGATGCGCTCCCCCTGGCGGTAGTACTCGCCGGGAATCTGCTCCGAGGGGAGCAGGATGGCTTCGGTCCGGCCCAGGTCCACGAAGACGTTGCGCCCGTGAACCCGCCGCACCACCCCGGTGATGATGTCCCCTTCCCGGTTGGCGAATTCCTCGTAAACCAAGCCCCGCTCCGCTTCCCGGATGCGCTGGACCACCACCTGCCGCGCCGTCTGGGCGGCGATGCGGCCGAAGTCCTTAGGGGTGACTTCCAATTGGATCTCGTCGCCCACCTGGGCATCGGGATTGACGCGCCGGGCTTCCTCCAAATCGATTTCCAGGCTTTCGTCGCTGACCTCGTCGACTACCTTTTTCCGGGCGATGACGCGGATGTCGCCCCGTTCCCGGTCGATCTGGACCTCCACCAACTGGGCGGAGCCGAAGTTTCGCCGGTAGGCGGAAATCAAGGCCGCCTCCAGGGCTTCGATCAAAGTGTCCATATCGATGCCGCGTTCCCGCTCCAAGGCTTCCAAGGCGCTGATAAATTCAAGGCTCAATTCTCTCTGCCTCCATGCTTGCGTCCTGCCCTCCGCCGCCCCGGCGGGGACAAGTCGGGGTGCAGGCGTACCCGCTGTACTTGGTGGCAAGGGATGGCGAAGGTCTCCCCTTCAGGTCCCGTAACGACCACCTTGTCGTCCACCAGACCGCCCAGCTTGCCCAGCCAGCGCCGGCGCCCGTCCACGGGCTCCCGGGCGGTCACTTCCACGTCCCGGCCCTTGAAGTACTCAAATTCGCCTTCGTTTTTCAAAACTCGATCCAGACCGGGAGAGGCCACTTCCAACGTATAGGGGCCCGGGACCAGGTCCTGGGCGTCCAGCCGCTCTTCCAGGCGGCGGCTGAAATTTTGGCAGTCGTCCAAGGTGATCCCGCCGGGCCGGTCCAAGGTGATGCGCACCACCGTGCGGTTCCTGCCCCTGACATGCTCCACGTCCAACAGGTGAAACCCTGAGGCGGCCGCCAACTCCCGGGCGGCGGCAGCCACCTTGCCCTCATCGGCCACGCCAGGACTCCCCCTCCCGTCATTCCGTGAAACCTTTCTTTACGACGAAAAGAGTGGGTGCAAAACCCACTCTTAAGCGGCGACAAGCATATCAATGCGAACTGCCGTTAAATTGGGTCCCCCGGCGTGGCGGGCCCAATTCAGGTGGATGACGGCAACATTTTAGCACAAGGCGCCGGGGGCTTCAATCCAATTGAAGGGACAGCACCGAGTCCAGGGAGGACAGGTCCTCCATGGCGGCCAGGGTGGCCTGCTGGGACGGCGCCATCACCGAGAAGAACAGGATGACGTTGCCGGGATCCTCGGAATTGCGGATTTCCACCTGGCGGATGTCGATCTGGTGCTGCCCCAGGACGGAAGCGATCTCCCCCAAGGCCCCCGTCCCGTCCCTTACCTCCAGGAAGAGCCGCGTCCGGCCGCCCGTCATCCGGTGCTCGATTACGCGGGCATAGATGAGGGTGGCCAGGGCGATGCCCGTGGTGGCCACGGCGCCCAGGTAGAAGCCGGCCCCGGCAGCCAGGCCGATGGCGGCCACCACCCACAGGCTGGCGGCGGTAGTCAGCCCCCGGACCGTCACCCCTTCCCGCAGGATGGTGCCGGCTCCCAGGAAGCCGATGCCGCTGACCACCTGGGCGGCGATGCGCCCCGGGTCGGCGGCGCCGGCGGGACCGACCCCCACCATGCTGGTGGAGACGATCATGATCAAGGTGGCGCCCACACCCACCAGCATGTGGGTGCGCAGCCCCGCCGGCCGCTGGAGGGTTTCCCGCTCCCAGCCGATGAGGCCCGACAGCAGGACCCCCGCCAGCAGCCGGAGGCCTATGTCCGGCCATTCCCAAGTCATGACTCAGCCTCCTTCTGCCGCCCCTCGGGCTTCCCCGCCAGGCCCCGGCGCAGCAGGCGCCGGGTGGCCCGGGCCCGGGCCCGCATCCGGGCCTTGACGGGAGCAGGCACTTCCAGCAGCTCCCGGGCGATTTCCCCTTGGGTGAAGCGGAGAATCTCCCAGTACATCTTTAGTCGGGCCAGGAAGCCCCGTAGAATGCCCAGCTTCTCTTCCTTGGTGCGGTGGGTCAGGTTGGGCAGGGTCACGTGGGCTACAGGAATGTGGTGCTCCTTGATGTGGCGGGTGAGGGCCATCTCCACGCCGAAGCGGGCCATTTCCAGGCCCGACACCCCCAGGAGCACGTCCCGGTGCACCGCCCGCTGGCCCGACAGGTAGGGGGCCACCACCTGGGCCAGATCGGTGGCCACCCGGCCCCCGTCGAAGAGGCCGATGCTCATGCCCGCCTCCCCCGACAGCACGGGGGCCAGCAGGGCCGAGACGTGGGCGGGCTCCAGGCCCACCAGGTCGGCGTCCAGAAAGATGAACACGTCGGCGTCGGCCCGGTCCAGGCCCACCTTCATGGCGCCGCCCTTGCCCAAGTTGTGCTCCAGGGCTATGACGGTGGCCCCGTGGCGGCGGGCCACCTCGGCGGTGGCGTCGGTGGAGCCGTCGCTGATGACGATGATCTCATCAACGTCGGGCACCCGGCGCACCGTGTCGATGACCTTGCCCACCGTTTCTTCTTCGTTGTAGGCCGGGATGATGGCGGCTACATGCACGGCACCGACCTCCCCCGCGGGAACGAACCCCGGCCGCAGGGGCCGGGCGCCCCGGCTGCTCAGTAGGCCCGGGCGAAATAGACCCTGTGCCGGGCGGCCTGTCCACATTGGACGCACCGGTCACCGGCTTCGGGCTCGCTTCCCTTGTCGGGGATGCAACGGATGGTGGCGCCGGTCTCTTCTTTGACGGCCAGCTCGCACTGGTCGGCGCCGCACCAGGGGGCCAGAATCATGCCGGCCCTGGCCCGGACCAGTTCGGCCAGCTGGTCCCGCCGGGTGACGAAATGGGTGTGCTCTTCCAGGAAGGCTTTGGCCTTGGCGTAAATGGCCGCCTGAAGCTGATCCAGCCGGTCGGGCATGGAGTCGACGGCCTCGGCCATGTTGACCGTCTCCTTCTGCCCCGTGTCCCGCCGGACCAGGACCACGGTGCCGGCATCCAAGTCCCGGGGGCCGATTTCCAGGCGCAGGGGCACGCCCCGCAGTTCCCACTCGTTGAACTTCCAGCCCGGGGTGTGCTCGGGGCGGTCGTCCACGTGGACCCGGATCCCCTTGTCTGCCAGTTGGCCGGCCAGATCCCGGGCGGCCTGGAACACCTCATCCCGCCGGGGCTCTGGGGCGATGGGGACGATGATGACCTGAAAGGGGGCCACCCGGGGGGGCAGCACCAGCCCCCGCTCATCGCCGTGGACCATGATGAGGGCGCCGATGACCCGGGTGCTGAGCCCCCAGGACGTCTGGTGCACATGCTTATGGACCCCGTCCTGGTCCAGGAACTGGATGTCCAGCACCTTGGCGAAGCCGTCGCCCAAATAGTGGGAGGTGGCCGTCTGCAGGGCCCGGCCGTCGCCCATGAGAGCTTCGGTGGTGTAGGTGTCCACAGCGCCGGCGAACTTCTCCCGGTTGCTCTTGCGCCCCGTCACCACGGGGATGGCCAGGTGGTCCTCCAGGAAGGAGCGGTACACTTCCAGCATGAGCAGGGTGCGCTCCCGGGCGTCGGCCTCGTCCCGGTGGGCCGTGTGGCCCTCCTGCCAGAGGAATTCGGTGGTGCGGAGGAAGGGCAGGGTGCGCCGCTCCCAGCGCACCACGTTGCACCACTGGTTGATGAGGACGGGCAGGTCCCGGTAGGACTGGATCCACTTGGTGTAGGTGGCGCCGATGATGACTTCGGAAGTAGGCCGCACCACCAGCCGCTCGGCCAGCTTTTCGTTGCCGGCGTGGGTCACCCAGGCCACCTCGGGGGCGAAGCCTTCCACATGCTCGGCTTCCTTCATGAACATGCTTTCGGGGATGAACAGGGGGAAGTAGGCGTTGGTCACACCGGTGGCCTTGAACCGGCGGTCCAGTTCCCCTTGAATCTGCTCCCAGAGGGCGTAGCCGTACGGCCTGATGATCATGCAGCCCCGCACCGGCGAGTAGTCGGCCAGCTGGGCCTTCAGGACCACATCGGTGTACCACTGGGAAATTTCTTCATCCCGGTCGGCGATGGCCGTCACGTAGGTGCGGGCCCCCGCCTCCTTGGCTTCGGCTCCCTTTTGCTCCATGGGTAGTCATCCTCCACGCCCGGCCCTTGGGCTCAGGCCAAATTTAATATGTCGCGGTACGTGATCAAAATGGCCAGCACCAGCAGGAGGGCAAAGCCCACAAAGTGGACGAAGCCTTCCTTGTCGGGATCCACCGGCCGGCCGCGAATCCATTCCCAGGCGAGAAACACCAGCCGGCTGCCGTCCAGCGCCGGTATGGGCAGCAGGTTGATGAGCGCCAGGTTGGCGCTGAGCACCGCCGCCAGAAGCATTACATTGGCCAAGCCCATGCGGGTGGCCTCGCCAATGTGCTGCCCGATGCCTACGGGGCCGATAATGTCGGCTCCTCCCTGCCCGGCGAACATCCGGGCCAGGCCGTCGAAAAAGGACACGATGACCCGGCCGGTCCAGACCATGCCTTCCCCGATGGCCTGGAGGGGCGGGGTGCGCTTGGTGATCATCACCGGCTCGATGCCGATGACGCCGTAACCGGGGGACTGCTCCACGGGGGTGACGGTGATGGTGAGCCGGCTGCCGTCCCGGCGAATCTCCAGCTCCGTCGGCTCCCCCGGGCGGCTTTGAATGCCCCGGGCCAACTGCTCCCAGCTGTTGACAGGCTGCCCCGCCACCGCTGTAATTTCATCTCCCGGCTGGAGACCCGCCTCCTGGGCGGGCATGCCCGGGACCACCCGGGCCACCTCCAGGGTGGGCTCCACCAGGCCCACGGCGGCAAAGACCAGGGCGAAGAGCAGGACGGCCAGCAGGATGTTCATGGCCGGCCCCGCGGCGATGATGGCCGCCCGGGTGCCGATGGGCTGGTCCAGGAAGCGCTCCCGGGCCGGGATGGCCGCCCAGTCCTCCTCCCCGGGGTGCATGCCCGCCATGCGGACGAAGCCCCCCAGGGGCACGGCCCGCAGGGAGTACATGGTGGGCCCCCGGCGCGTGGACAGGACCCGGGGCCCGAAGCCCAGGGCGAACTCGTGGACCCGCACGCCGGCGCGCCGGGCCATGAGGAAGTGGCCCAGCTCGTGGATCAATATGAGCATTCCGAAAACCACGACGGTAGCGACTACCGTGACCAGTCCCGTCATCGAGGGACTCCTTCCTGGGCGGACAGCAGTTGATCAGCGTATTCCCTGGCCCACCGGTCGGCCGCCAGGATCCCGTCCAGGTCCGCCGCCGGCCCCACCCGGTGGGCGGCCATGACGGCTTCCACGATGCGGGGGATGTCGAGAAAACCCGCCTTGCCCCCAAGGAAGGCCTCCACGGCCACCTCGTTGGCGGCGTTGAGCACCGCCGGCATGGTGCCGCCCGCCCGGGCGGCGTCGTAGGCCAGCCCCAAGGCGGGAAAGGTCTCGTGGTCCGGCAGGGCGAAGTTCAGGGACCCTACACCCGCCAGGTCCAGTCTGGGGACGGGGCTGGTCCACCGCTCGGGATAGCTCAGGCTGTACTGAATAGCATGGCGCATGTCCGGCTCGGCCATGTGGGCCAGTATGCCGCCGTCCACCGTTTCCACCAGGGAGTGCACTATGCTTTCGGGGTGGATGAGGACATCGATCTGCTCCGGCGACAGGTCGAACAGGTGCATGGCCTCGATGACCTCAAGCCCCTTGTTCATTAGTGTAGCCGAATCGATGGTAATCTTGGCACCCATGGACCAGGTGGGGTGCCGCAGGGCCTGATCCGGGGTCACGTGGCGCAGTTCCTCCCGGCGGCGGCCGAAAAAGGGCCCGCCCGAGGCCGTCAGGACCACCCGCCGCAGGTGGCGCCGGTCGATTCCCTGCAGGCACTGGAACAAGGCGTTGTGCTCGCTGTCCACCGGCAGCAGGGGGGCGCCGGAGCGGCGGACCGCCTCCATGAACACGGGCCCGGCGGCCACCAGGGCCTCCTTGTTGGCCAAGGCCCCCGTCTTGCCCGCCTCCACGGCGGCCAGGGCCGCCGGGAGGCCGGCGCTGCCGGAAATGGCCGCCACCACCGTGTCCACCTGGTCCATCCGGGCGATGGCCGTCAGGGCCTCGGGGCCGGCCCAGCATTGGACGCCCAGGTCGTTGAAGCGGCTCTGCCAGCGGGCGGCCGCCTCCTCATCGGCCAGGGCCACCACCAAAGGCCGGTGCTGTTCCGCCTGCCGGTAAAGGGTGCCGGCATCCTGGCGGGCCGCCAGGGCCTTCACGCGAAAGCGCCGGGGATGGGCGGCCACCACGGCCAGGGTGCTGCGGCCGATGGAGCCGGTGGAGCCCAGGACGGCGATGTTTTTTACAGAGGAGTCGTTGTGTGCCGGGGCCATTACCCGTCACCCCCTTCACCGTTCGGCGGAGATGATGCGGGCTTCGGCCATGACCTTGAGGACAACCGCCACCAGGGGTCCCAGGATCAAGCCCGCCGGGCCCACCAGGCGCGCCCCGATGTAGATGGAAATCAACGCCACCAAGGGGTGGATGCCCATGCGGTCACCGATGATCTGGGCCTGGAGGACGGTGCGCAGGCCTACCATGATGCCGTACAGCAAGGCCAGCAGCAGGCCGAAGGTGAAATTGCCGAACACCAGGTTGTAGATGATCCACGGGATGAAGATAAGGCCCGGTCCCAAAACGGGAATGAGATCCAGCAGGCCCGACAGGATGCCCAGCAGCAGGGCATAGGGCGAGCCCAGGATCGCCAGGCCCAAAATGGTGATCAAGGTGGTGGCCAGGACCAGCAGGGCCATGGCATAGAGGAAGCCCACCGTAGAAGTCATGAGCTGCCGGGCCACGTCGGCCACCGTCTCGCGCCAAGGGGGCGGGACGAGGGCCAGGGCCCCCTTCCCCACCACGTCTCTGTCCTTGCTGATCATAAAGGTAGCAATGGCCATTACTACTAAGACTATCAAAATATTGGGCACATCGACCAAAGCAATGCGCTGCAGGGTGGTCAGCCAGCGGCCGGTGTGGAGTTCCAGCCAGGCCCGGGCCTGATCCAGCCACTGGGTCTGCTGCTCCTCGATGATGCTCTGCACTTCGGCGGGCAGACCGGCGCGCCAGCGGCCGAACTCCTCCACCAAGGCCGCCAGCATCTCCTGGGCCTTCACATACAGGTCGGGGATGCCCTGCTGCAGGCGGGACAGTTCCACCACCAGGCTGGCCACGCCGAAGAAGAGCAGGGCCACAGTGATGAGGGCGCCCACCACCAGGACGATGCCCACGGCCCAGCCCCGGCCCAGCCGCAGGCGCCGCTGGAGGAAGCCCACCAGGGGCTCGATGAAGATGGTCAGGAAGGCCGCCAGGACGAAGGGCAGGACGTAGGGCAGGACGTAGCGGAACAGCAGGTATGTTATTGCCAGGGCCACCACCACGGGCCCGTACATGCGGATCAAGGCGCGCATGCTGGTCACGTCCAGTCTTCAAATAGGCAGCCAAGCCAACAGGTAATACGCCGCCGGCACGGCCAGGAGAAGCCCGTCGAACCGGTCCAGGATGCCGCCGTGGCCGGGGATGAGAGCGCCGGAATCCTTCACCTGGGCGCTCCGCTTCAAGGCCGATTCCCACAAGTCGCCCAGCTGGCCCACCACGCCCACCACCAGCCCCGCCAGGGCCGCCGCCGGCCAGGCCTTGCCCGTCCACCGGTACAGGAGCAGGGCCGTCACCAGGGAGCACAGGAGGCCCGCCACTGCCCCTTCCACCGTCTTCTTGGGGCTCAAGTGGGGCGCCAGGGGAGTGCGGCCCCATTGACGCCCGGCGAAATAGGCGGCCGTATCCCCCGCCCATACTACCGCCACCGCCCACATGATGGGGCCCGGCGACCACGGCACCCCCGGCAGGACGTCCCCCAGCCGGCGCAGGGCCGGCCAGTGGGCCAGGGCGAAGCCGATGTACAGCCAGCCGGCGATCAAGGCCGCCCCTTCAGCGAAAGGCAGGCCGCCCTTCTTGAACACCGCCGCCAGGGTCCACAGCAGGGCATAAACGAAAAAGCCCAGGGCAATGGTCAAGGCCGCCCAGGCCAAGGGGGCTGAAGGCGGCAGGGCCGTTTCGCCGTCACCGGCGCCCGATGCCAGGCTGCTGATGGCTATTATTACGATCAGGCCGATGAAAAACAGCCGCCGGGCCATGGCCGAGGCGGCATAACCCAGGAGGCCTTCCACCAGCCGCCACCATTCCAGTCCCCCCAGGGCCGCCAGTACGCCCACCAGGGCCGTGAGGGGCCACCCCCCCAACCAAAGGCCGGCCACCACCAAGGGCAACCCTGCTGCGGCGCTGGCTACCCGCCACTTCAGCACGGAGCCGCCGCCCCGCCGGGGGAGCCGGAGCCCAGGGCGCCGAAGCGGCGCTCCCGCCCCTGGTAGGAGGTGATGGCCGCCGCCAGGTGCTGGCGCCGGAAGTCGGGCCACCAGACGTCGGTGTGCCAAAATTCCGCATAGGCTCCTTGCCACAGGAGGAAGTTGCTGAGGCGCATCTCGCCGCCGGTGCGGATGATGAGGTCGGGGTCGGGCAGGTCCTTGGTGTACAAGTAGCGGGCCAAGAGGTCCACATTGATGTCTTCAACTTTGATGAGGCCTGCCGCCACGTCGGCGGCCAGGGCCCGGGCGGCTTCCACCATTTCGTGGCGGCCGCCGTAATTCAAGGCCAGCACCAGACGCAGGCCGTCGTTGTCCCGGGTGATGGCCTCGGCCCGGGCCACGGCGGCGGCCGCCGCCGGCTCCAATTGATCCACCCGGCCGATGGCCTGGACCCGCACGTTGTGCTGGTGGAGGGCGGCGATCTCCCGGTTGACGAATTCGATCAAGAGGGCCATCAAGGCGTGGATTTCCTCGGGGGGCCGCTTCCAGTTCTCCGTGGAAAAAGCGTAGAGGGTCAGGACTTCCAGTCCCAATTCGACGGAAGCCTCCACCACGTCCCGGATGGCCGCCACGCTGGCCCGGTGCCCGGCGATGCGGGGCAGGCCCCGCCGGTGGGCCCAGCGCCCGTTGCCGTCCATGATGATGGCCACATGGCGGGGCATGGGACCGGTGTGCCGCAATTTGGCCACCGTCTGCTCCCAAGGGAGGGCGACCTGGGTTTCTTCAGGGACCACCTGCCGGCCCTTCACCGTCACTCCCCCGCTTCCCCGCGGACTCCGCCGCCGCGGCAAAATCCATCTCCGGCGCTGCCACCAAGGTGCAATGGCCGCCGGGCTCCCGCCGCTGGGCCAGCACCCGCCAGGTGGGGGCAGGCTGCCGCCGGTCCCCCGGACGGGGGCCTGTGGCCAGCACCGCAAAGGGTATGCCCGCGGCCGTCAATCGCTCAGCCGCCGTGGCCAAGGTCAGGGCCCGGACGTCGGGCGCCCGCCTCATCCTTCCATGATGTCCTTTTCCTTTTCGGCCACCACAGCGTCAATTTCATCAATATAACGATCGGTCAGCTTCTGCACCTGGTCCATAAGGCGGTGGGCTTCATCCTTGGACAAGGCCCCGTCTTTCTCGGCCGACTTCAGGTCGTCGTTGGCCGCCCGCCGGGCGTTGCGCACCGCAACCCGGGCATCCTCGCCCATCTTCTTGACTTGACGCGCCAATTCCGCCCGCCGTTCCTGGGTAAGTTGGGGCAGGGTCAGCCGGATGACCTTGCCGTCGTTGTTGGGGGTAAGGCCCAAATCCGACTTTAGTATGGCCCGTTCCACATCGGCCAAGCTGCTTTGGTCCCACGGCTGCACCAGGATCAGCCGGGGCTCGGGAACGGTGATGCTGGCCACCTGGTTCAAGGGCATGACGGTGCCGTAAACTTCTACCCGCACCTTGTCCAAGAGGGCAGGTGTGGCCCTGCCGGCCCGGATTCCCACCAGATCGCGGCGCAAAGCTTCGACGGCAGCCTGCATGCGTTGCTCCGCCTCTTGGAGAATTTCCCCGCTCACTTGGAACCTCCCCTAATCAGTGTGCCGATGGGCTCACCCATGACTACCCGCAGGATGTTGCCCGGCACGTTCAGATTAAAAAATACCATGGGGATGCCGTTGTCCATGCAAAGGGACGTGGCCGTGGAGTCCATGGCCTTGAGACCCAGCTTCAAAACATCCAAATAAGTAATCTCGTCAAACTTCTTGGCCGCCGGGTTGATGCGGGGGTCGTCGTCGTAGACCCCCTCCTCGCGGGTGGCTTTCAAGACGA
>Ga0079224_100007428_pt1 | contig 14711 bp, 10 predicted proteins | sample Stecom2015_FD_80414 | JGI IMG/M metagenome (GOLD analysis project Ga0079224, IMG submission 80414) | Agricultural soil microbial communities from Utah to study Nitrogen management - Steer compost 2015 | ecosystem: Environmental > Terrestrial > Soil > Agricultural land | place: USA: Utah...
TAAATTAGAAGCTGTAGGGCTTTTTCTAGTATTGGCTCTCATCCTGTCACTAGTGGGTCATTTTTACGGCAGAAGTGGTTCAAAAAGATGGCAACACTGGGACTATCTCATGACAATATTCAACGAAAGGATAATTTCATAAAAACACAACCACCCTAAGTAAGGTGGGTTAGCTCTTCGATATTTTATTAAAGGTCCGTTAGTGGAACACCAAAACTAACCTCCATTCCGGTTTTTTTTGATATTCATATATCTCTCCCTCCTCTCCCTTTCAGAAAGAAATTTAACTATATTAATTAAATCTAATGATTACTATGTATCGGTTCAATCAACTCTCTCCTTTCATGTCTATATTATTTAATAATCTGACCCTTAGTTTAATAAAAGTATAGTCCCCATCGATGTAAGTTTTTAACCAAATTCATGCTTTATATAAGGATATACTATAACCACTTTTTACACACTTAATTTTTTTCACTAAATCGTTGAAGACGGTCTAAACATAATCAATGAATGTAGCGGAATATCTAAAAAACACACTAAAAACATTGATTATCACACTAATAAACATTGACATATTATATTGAGTTATGGTATATATATATAATATTAACCATTAGTGATACCGTATGTGATAACAATCGGTGTTCTTTGAAAATTAAATATTAAATGTAACAGGGAGGAGAAATACATGTTTTACAAATCAGAAGAACATCCCAACCTACTATTTAGCGAAGAGGTATTAGATACGATACATACAAATAGTAGAATACAGCACAACCCGAAACTCTTAAGAAAAATCGCAGTTGCCTTAGACAAATTAAATGACTTCGGTACCGACCCAGATTACCATCCAAGGGGAAACCTAGAAAATCTAGGAAATGGATGGTGGTCTTTAAGAATTCGTTTCCAAAATGACTACTGGAGAATAATGTTTAGAAAAGCTAGTTCGACTAAATACGGATTAGCTATTATGTATCTAAAGAAAGAAAATAAAATTTCAAAGCAGAATTGGGATGCTGCTAACAGAGTTGCTAAAAGGGAAGGTTGGCTATAAGCCTCCACCTTCTCTTGAAGCTCCACACTCCGACTAACATTTAATATTTAATAAAAGGAAAAAACTAATGGAAAAAGAACGTTTTAAAAAAACAAACTAAACTAAGAAAAAGGAGGATTAATATTATGAGAATGATTAGAAATAAAACAGTAAATATTTATTGTATTAAGAACCAAATATTTTTGATTAAAACAGAATAGTACCCCTAGTTCCTAAAAAATATATATCCTTTAGTTAAAGATTGCGGGGAGTATGAAGGTTCTATTAAATGAGTATTGAAAGGTGATTATAAGATGTTTTTAAATGAGACAATCGAGAGGAGAGGAAATAATATGGACTACTATCAGGAAGAAAACCTAAAAAGCTTTAATTTCTCCAAATCCGTCTCACTGCCAAGGGAATATTATGCAATAGATAAACCAAAGCAACATATAGCTAAATCAATAAAATACGCAATTGATAAACAAAACTTATCTCTAAGAAAACTTTCAGGGAAGATAGAGAAAATGAGCTATCCTCAAATTTCTAGAGTAACAAGGGGGGAAAACTACAATATAGATACTTTATTGAAAATCTTGGACTCACTAAACTTAGAATTGGTTATAAAATCTAGGGATCAATAATGCCCAAAAATCTTCCACCGTGGATTACTTATTATCCTAGACCCGTTCTATAATCTATAAAAAAAGCCTGTATATAACAGGCTTTTTTTATTAGGGATAGCGCCAAGAAAAAGCTTTTGGCATTATTAAAATGTTTCTGCATTACTTTTACAGTTTAATTGCTTTTTAATCAATTGCTCAATGTTCGGGATAGCTATATTTTTCGCTGCATTAAAATCCGCGTTTTCTTTGTATCCACAAGACTGACATATAAAAGATTGATTTATTCTATTTTCTTTTGCAATGTAACCACAATGATTACATCGTTGTGATGTATACCGAGGATTAATCTTTTTAACTATAATCCCTTTTTCCTTTGCTTTATTCATAATAAATATTTGCAATTCGTAATATGACCAATTTTTTAAGAAGTTTTCTTGTTTAATTATTCCTTTTAAATCTTCTATCTGAATAGTTCCACATCCATGTTTTTCTGCCATATCTATAATATATTTGGAGTACTTGTGATTTGCATTTTTTCCGAAGCTTTCTATCTTTTTTTGAAACTTTTCTATAGGCTTTAACAAGGTTGATCGTCCGCGCCCACGTCTTCCTTGACCTGCATATTTCGAATGTCCCAAGATGGATTTTCTTCGTGCCTCCACTCTTTGTCTGAAATGAATAATTTCGTTTCCTTTAATAAAATACCGTAGATAATCATCAAAATTAAAGGCCATATATACAGCATTTGAGATTCCTAAATCAATTCCCATAATTTTTGTTACGTCTTTATTAACTGGAGCGACTTTCATTTGATAAGCAATTTCTAAATAATACTTATTTTTTTTCTTGCTTATTCTACTATCTCTTAACTTGTACTCTCCATCAATAATCCTATTCAATATATTATTGGCGCCCATACCTGTTAGTAAGGTTACAAAATGTCTAGTATTTAAGTTCCGTTCCTTTGCTCCTTCTTTAGATAATAACGCCAGTTTCGCTTCATACCTCTTATCAGAAATCTTTACTAAATTAGTGATTTGAGGAGCCCTTAATGGGAAAGAGCCATCTTTTTTAAAGTTTGGAAGAACTTTAAGACCAAGTAGTACCTCGTGTATCTCTCTCTTAATAAGAGAAAATGCCTCCCGGCTAGCAGCATTTACAATACCTGAGTATACAAAAGGGGCTATTTTTTTCACCTTCAAATAAATATCTGATTGTAGAGTTTTTCCGAACCTTTCTTTTGGAGACTTCGGATATCCTTCATATTCCTGAAAATAGCTATTAGAAAATTGGTGAAAATCATATGCCAATGTCACCGTTTTGTTTTTAACTTTCCATATAGAATCTTGAATATCGTTTAATAATTCGTAAATATTTTTATTATAAGCAATTTCATATTTCATTACCTTTGTAATTTCAATCATTCTACCATTTCCTTATATTTGCTTAATTTCCACTTGAAATAACTACCTATACAACAACTTCCTTAAATTTCCTAATTAAAATATGTGATATAAAAAGGTGTAAGAAAAGGAAACAGCCACTAGTATTTAATATTACGGACGAGCCTTTCCACTTAAAATGCTAAACGTTGATAAAATAATACCGATATGTCAGTTTTTGAAAAACATTATCCATTTCTTCAGCGCACTCATTTGCATTGATAGGATTTTCATTAGATTCTCCCTAGCAAAAGACTTACTACAAACACATTATATACACTGTAAGATTGCGTTTGTTTATCGAGAGTTTAAAACCTCGATCTAAGGCTGGATAAGTCAGCCTTTAATATCTTCACTTCCATTTCTTACACCCAGTAATAATATGGCTTCAAAATTACAATTTTATTATTTGCTAATTAAATGAATAAGAAATGTATTTAAGGTAAATGAAAAATCGGTGATCAAAAAACATAAAATTCCATAGTATATGCTTTTTAGGAAAGATAAAGAGAATGATATGTAGCATATGCAGTAAGTGAGTCTTATTAGTATTCTAAAAAGTGAAGTATTGCTCTCTTTTAAATAAATACATTTCTTAGATTTATCTAGTTTTTCGAAGTATAATTTCATTATATATGTATCACACGTGTTGTTCACTCTACATGGGTAGCACATTCGTGTGACTCTTGTATATTTGTATTCTATATATTCACCACATTTTAAGCTTCGAAAGGAGGAATTGAGTTGTCAGAGAGACATTGGAAAATAAGTGACTTTGCTAAAATGTTAGGTAAACATACTAATACAATTGATGGCTGGTTTAGAACATTAGAAAGTGATAGAAAATTGCATTATATCATGAGGGTTAATAATGAAAAGATCTATGATGAAATAGATTTTAAAATAGCCCGGTTTATCATAGAGAAAAGAAATGATAGATGGTCATTAGATGGGATTTTCGATAGTCTTCCAAGTCATTTTCAATTAAGACCTTTTCCAGTAGATTTTGAGGATGAGAAGTCTATTCAAGTCGTTGATTTTGATAAAATGAAGACTACAATCATGAACGAAATGAAAATAGCTTTTGAACAAGTTGCTGCTGATCAAATGGAACAAATGAGAGATTTTCAAAAAATGTTACCTTCAAGAGAACAGGGAAGGTTAGATCGCTTTGAAGCACTTTTAGCCGAGCGCAAAGTGACTAGAGCATTGGAAGAAAAAGCACTCTCTATATGGTCCACAAAACCTATGGAAGAACGTTTTATTAAGGTTGGATGGTTTAGGAAAACGGAGGATTTAAATAAACGTGAGCGTTTTGTAAAAGAGTATGTAGATCAGCATTTCGAAGATGCAATGAGAAAGGAATATGGTATTTATTAAAGTAAGATATGAGACTCTAATGTGCTGTTAGTCAATATGTGCTCCATAAATAAAGGGGCTTTTAAAGGACCATCTATTTTTTTTATTTTATTCTTATAGGAGCAACGAAATTAGATTAAAAGGTCGTGAGATGAAAGGGCTGTTTTGCAGTTAGGTCTAAATACTGTATATCTTTTATCTAATAATATTGTAATAAAAGGTTGATAGCGTTAAAAAAGGTTGAAAGTCAGAATTCCAAAAATGATACTAAAATTTCTTTAGACTTAAAGAAATATATTAATCATTTAAAAACTATACGTACTCCATACATAAAATATGTTCCAAAATCCTACAACACTTCCAAGCTTTTTTTGATAAGCGAATATAAGATATTTATGCACGTGTTTGGTTGGGAGGATGCCAATTGAAGACAGACTATTCCCCTTCTGCATATAGAATACCGAAGAGAACTTGGATCAAGATTTTGGGCAATTGAGATTATTGATAAACAATTAGGAGATAAAATATAGATAATACACACAGCCATTAGAACGAATTCTATTCTAATGGCTTTTAATACTTTCTACTATTATAGCGGTGGCTCAGATGTCCGCAAACAGTGGCTCAAACCTCATATATTCTAATACAAAAACCAATATCTTTACATAAAACAATAACCTTTATGACTTATAAGAACCACAATTAGAATCACATTTAATACTTATTATTAATTAATGCAAATAGGTATACACGGAAATATTCTCAATTTAAAGCCGCAAGGTGTTAATAGAAGGCGAGTTAGAAAGAGTGCTTAACTAGTAATATATTTAGTGAAACGGGATATAGTGATGTCGTGAATATGTTAAATGACCTCGCCAAATAAGCAGTGCTCCTAATTGAAATGTCTGTATGATATCAAACCAAAATTGGTTATCAATCCTACATAATAGACCAGAAAACAGAAACGTATGTAGAAATATTAAAAGGAGTTTCTGTATGAAGGATTCACTTTTAGCAACAATTACGGTTCACTTAGGCCGACAAAAATTGCTAGTATCTTTCCAAGTTTGTCTCAGCAATCTGATTTAGCTTCCTCCCTTTTTGTCGGACCCTAGATACATGTAATCTGGATATAAATAAGTAAATACAGATAAATGAATTAAAGGAGTTTAATTTTTTGATTTATTGTATAACCTAATCCATTAATCTTTTTAGCGCAAGGTGTTGACAAAACTCTCATTGTCAACTGTCTTGAGATAGAGGCTATCCAACGATCTAAATTTTAAATCTATACCAATTGTGATGGACAAACTCATGGATAATTTAAAGACAAATGTATTTTTTAAAATATAGTAGTATTTTTCTATCTACTCTTATAAACTTACATTAGCCATAAAAGCAATACAAGGTTCGTTATAAATAAATGTTACAAGTTGAATGTGATTCACGGGATACGGATATATCCTTACGTAGCATTTGTATTGCTTTATATCTCAATCTTTATAAACACCCAACCAATTAATTTCAAATCTACCCCAATTTCTATTCGCCTCATTGATTTTTAACCTTATGCCCTTACTGTTAACAACAGATTCAAATTTAATTTTAACAGTCTCAATAGTATAATCGTCATGAGAATACTTAATAAGATTTGTAGACTTATGAGTTATCCAGTTAGATTCCCTACTTAAAATTTGTATATCGAATTGAGTTATTCCTAGACTTTGTGCAAACCTTGTTTTTATCATTATAGTATTAAACGATTTTTCATTATCCCAATGTAAGGTAATATACACCGGAAATGTAGGGTTAATATTGCTTGCATATACTGAATCCATATCTTTATCAATAATATTTAAAGGATTATTGTGTTTATTCAAACTTAAACTGGTTGCATCTATTCTCGCACTCTCAGCTATATTATCATCCTTAATACCGTCTGTTATCTTTAAATTTTTTATCAATTCCTTTAAAACACTAGTTTCAAGTTCTTTAATAGTTGATAATTTGTCTAATATGTCTATATATACATCTTTATCATCTTTTTCTTTAGCTATTAATACTTTGTTTCTAACAATTTGCATTTTTGTTTGAATATCTTTATATTTTTCAGACAAACCTAACTCCTTATTAAGATAATCGTTATCTTCAAGATACTGAATTCTTTGAGTCATAATTACTTTATGATCAAATAATATTTGAAATGGACGTATATCATAATAAATCTTAGATTCTGAAAGTAATTGAGTGTAATAGGCAACCTTTTTATATACATCAATTCCATAACTCCAGCAATGTTTATAATGCTCACTTGGAACATTATTCTTTTTGGACGTATTTTCAGAATTAATATAATCGCTTACATAATCAATAATAGTCTGCAAATTGAATCTAAATATATTTTTTCTAAAGCTTATTAATTCTACACCGTTTAGCCAGTCAAAATTGTCAGTTAGATTTAAGTTATTATATGCATCTATTAGGCTCTGAATATCTACTTTTTCAAAAGAATATTTTCCATCCTTAAAAAAATCTGCAACGAAGAATACGTTCTCATCACGGTCATATCCGTAAACAAATATATCGTGGGCATAGTGCCTATTTTTGTAATGTCTAGAAACAGGGATAAAAAAGTAATTTGCTAGAAAATATACATATTGACCACTGTCAATACAATCAATAATAAACTCAGAAATACATTTCCATTTTTTATTTATAAGATTTCTACTCAACCTTTGATAGTACAAATACGGGCAGGATTTCCATAATAATGAAGAATAAAAATCTAATCTCATATTATATATATCATCGGGAACTTCCAACTGGATATAATTACTATAGAACCAAGGTAATGTTTCGTTATTATTTGATATTACTGCCAGTAAATTTGCATGATATGGATATGATGTTATAGTTGGATATTTCATTGGCAAGACTTTTGGAGTCACAAAATTACTCCCTTTCTTCTTTATTTTTTCTTACATCGAAGTCGATTAGGTAAAATTGTTGGGTGACTCTTTTTAATAAATTATAAACAGCACTTTGTCCTCTATTTAACTTAAGAGTGGATATTAGCAAACTTTGTAACCAAGTTAATGAATAATTAAGTACCTTAAACAATTTAGCTTAACATAACCTGTCTTTCTTTATAAAGCTCATTATATAAATTTCCGTCATCTATTAATTGTTGGTGAGTACCTTCTTCTACTATTTTCCCCTTTTCCATTACATATATTTTGTCTGCATTTTTTATTGTAGATAACCTATGAGCTATAATAATCATGGTACGATTCTTCATAATTACGTCTAATTGTTCCTGAATGTATTTTTCAGTTTCTATATCTAGGGCCGATGTAGCTTCATCTAATATTAATATTTCCGTGTTTTCTAAAATTGCTCGGGCAAGGGCAATTCGTTGTCGTTGTCCTCCTGAAAGAGTAATCCCTCTTTCTCCAATTATTGTTTCAAACGAATCAGGAAGAGAAACTATATAATCATAAATTTTTGCTGCTTTACAAGCAAAAATTATTTCCTCTTCACTAATACTCTCATTACCCATAATTAAGTTTGTACGAATGGTTCCCTGAAATAAATATGGATCTTGCATAACGATGGAGACTTTTGTTAACCAATCCTCTTCTATAATTTCGTTTAGGTTATTACTATTTATGTATACATTTCCTTTGGTCGGTTGATAGGAACGAATTAAAATCTTAGATAAGGTAGACTTCCCACTCCCACTTGGTCCAACAATGCCAATCTTTTTTCCAATTGGAAATGCTATGTTAATATTAGATAGAATCGGATCGTTTTCACTTTCAAAAGATAAATAAGTATTTTCAAATCTGACATCATATATATTTCCGTGTAAAGCGAGATTCCCCTCATTTTCCTTTTCTATATTAAAAACCTTCTTTACTCGCTCAAGGTTAGCTATTCTACCCATAAAAATAACGAACAAATCGAAGATAACTTTTATTTTGTCCATAAGCTGAGTACTATAAAAATATAAAACTATAAACACACCTATTGATAATTGTTGCTGTATAACTAAATAGCCGCCAAGGCTAATTACACTAAGGTTAATTCCCCAACGAAACGGATCCACTGCCAGTAACATTTTATTGGTTAACTTTCCTTCGTTCATTACACTATTAAAATACTTCGAAAACACTTTATTATATCTCTTAGACTCCCAATCTAACCTATGATAGGCTATAACCTCCCGAGTAGAAGAAATCCCTTCCTCGATGTTGACTATTAAATCGGAACGGTTATCAGCTATCTCTCTATGAGCCTTCTTTACCTTTGGCCCGAAATATTTTCCGAGTAAAATATAAATAGCTGAGAAAATCACAACAATAGTTAATAAATATAGACTCGATTTAGCGATAATGATAACTAGTATTGTAGCTGTAAATAGTTCATTCAGTGCATTTGGAATGTACCGTGCTACTAACTCACTTACCCCTTTAAGGTCTTGGGTGAAATTCACCACATAATCTGTTACCTTTCTCGATTGAAACGCTTTAAATGGTATACTTTGCACATGCTCCAAAAAATCCTTTGAGAGACGTAAGTACAACTTGTTATATATGCCCTCAGTAACATAGGGTTCAATTGTAAACATGCTTATAAATATTATAGAGCTCAAAGCAAAAAACAAGATATAATTTGCGAATGATTCAAAATTATTACCTAAAAATACATCATCGATTATCCATTTTTGGATTCCTACTGTTAAAAGGCTTGAGATAGTCTTCGTCATAAGTAATAACAATGATAAACAAAGCCCCCATTTTAAAAAGCCAATGTACTTCCTTAACCATTTAATAGAATCAATCATTTTGAAAACTCCTCTTATTAACTAGTAATATAGCTTTCTTGTAATAAAGAATTATAATTTCCAGTTTTAACTATTTCCCCTTTTTCCATCAGGATAATACGATTACAATTTTCCACGGTAGTTAAACGATGCGCAATTGTTATCGTTGTTCTATCTTTTGTTAACTTTTCTAATGCTTCCTGAACCTTACTTTCACCGATATTATCTAAAGAGGATGTTGCTTCATCTAACAGCATAATTATAGGATTCTTAATAAACATCCTAGCAATCGCAATTCTTTGTTTTTGTCCGCCAGAAAGTTTATGTCCCCTTTCACCAATAAAAGTATCATACTTTTTTGGTAATTCTTGAATAAACTCATCCGCATTTGCTTTTCTTGCAGCATCTAGTACTTCTTCCTCTGTTGCATCAGGTTTACCAAATAAAATATTATCACGTATACTCCCATCAAATAGATACGTTTCTTGAAAAACATATCCAATCGATTCTCTTAATTCTTTAAAAGAAAACTGATTAATAGGTATTCCATCAATAAGAATTTGTCCTAGTTGTGGTTCATAAAAACGACCTATTAGTTTAAATAAAGTGGTTTTTCCACAACCGCTTTCACCAATAATTCCAATATGCTCTCCAGCAGCAATATCGAGATTAAAATTTTTAATAACCTGTATGGAAGGTAAATAGCTAAAGTTAACATTTTGAAACGATATATGCCCCTTTACAGGTTCTTTTAAAGAAATCGGTTTATTATTTTCTTTAATAGTTGGGGGTTGCTTTTCTATATTGTACAAACGTTCTGCTTGATACATTAATGATTGTTGTTCCGTTATATTTGTAATTATCATAGTTAGAGATGTCATTAGCATTTGAAAATAAAAATACAGAGAGATGAATTCTCCAACGGATATCTTTGTTTCAATTACTAAATAAACACCATATACAAAGAGAATTAGAAGGGCCAAATAAAGGGAAAATCGCCGATTCGTTCCTCTTAAAAAGGCAAAGAAGATAAAAGTAATATAGGACTTGTTGAAGGTTTGAAATAATGATTTAAAACGATCTCCCATCCATTCCTTACTTCCAGTTGCTCTAACTTCTTCCATTGAAGACATATTTTCATAGAACATTTTTTCCAATATGTTTCGTTCCGTAGCAAACTTTTCCTGATAAAAAAATGCCTTTCTTTCTAGATATGGCCCAAAAATATAGTAGGTAAGAAAACAAGGGACAATGATTAAAATGAATTGAAAATTATTAAAAGCTAATATTCCAAATATGATTAGAACAATAAACAAATGATGGACTGTTCTTGGAAAGTACATCCGGTAAACCCTTTGTACATCTGACACATTCGAATTTAGAATTGATAGAATTTCTCCACTAGAATTATTCTCAAAATAAGGGAAGCCTAATTCCCTAATTTTCTGAATAATCCTATATTGCAAATCCCGAGAAGAGTTTTCAGCAATATGTCTCTCTAGTATATTCCTACTAGCCGTACAAGCAATCATAAAAGCAACAACTAATATAAATACAATAGTATATAGAATTAACAATTGTGAATTTCTGTCCAATAAAACATTGTCAACTAGATATTGAATTACCATTGGTATGGCTACCTCGGAAGCTGCCACAAATAATCCAATAATAATAAAAAAGAACATCTGAAGTTTATAAGGCTTCAAAAAAGAAATAATCCAAAGATAAACTTTCATTTTTTTATTAATTACCACAGTATTATTCATATTTCCTCCTTTTTAAATATTCCTGAAATCTTTAATATTTTTAGTAAAGCTAAATTATTTCTATATATCGTTGGGCTAACTCTGGAAATCTGAGACATAATTTTTATCGAAGATACCCCTATATATAAACCCTTAAGTATGAGGTTTTTTCAAGTAGATATTATAATAATCTGAACTACGCAAAAATCTTGAAAATGTTTAGGCTATAACGTTATAGGTAAGCGCTTGCAATATTAAAATTATTAAAATTCAGCATTTCAATTTGTTAAAGATACCCAGCAATTAAATTATAGCGCTTTCTATTTTTTAAAACAATAATCATTTTTCAAAAAAATAGATTATTCTTAAACAAAAAACTCTTTTAATTTACGTTTTCCATCAACCATTGAGGAAAGTCATTCTCTTGAATAAGAGTGCTTGATTAAGAATAAAGAGTAGGAAATGAGCTATCTTGTTCCAGTTCAATGAAGAATACTGTAAACGCTAAAATAAAATTGACAGTTTTCGCTAAGATGAATTTTACACTTTCGCCAAAAATACTAACTTTCTAGTAAACTATTACTATTCGTTTATTGGAGGTTGGATTCTTGGAGGATAAGTTATTGTTATATTTGCAAATTCATCAATTATACGAGAAGAAGTTTAAAGTTTCACAAATTGCGAAGGAACTTAAGCTGTCGAGACCTACGGTCTATAAATATTTAGAAATGACGTTTGATGAGGTACAAGAGTATTTAAATATCTCAAATGGAAAGCCTAAAAAGCTTGACCCTTATCGAGACTGGATTGTCGCATGGTTAGAGGAATTTCCACATTTAAGTGCATCACAGATTAAAGATTGGTTGTTAGAAAGATATCCAGAATTAATTGTAGGAGATAGTACAGTTCGATTATATGTAAGCGATGTGCGTGAGTTCTATCAAATTGAAAAGAAACCCTCTGTTCGTCAATATGAAGCTATTGCCGAGCAACCAATGGGGAAGCAAATTCAAGTTGATTGGGGAGTAACAAAACAAAAAACAACCGAGAAAAAAGAAGTAAAGTTATATTTCATTGCTTTTGTATTAGCACATTCTCGATATAAATATATGGAGTGGCAAGACCGACCATTTACCACAAAAGATACAATTCGGTGTCACGACAATGCTTTCAAGTATCTTGGCGGGAGGACTGAGGAATTAGTTTATGATCAAGATAACTTAATTGCAGTTAGTGAGAATGCAGGTGATTTGATATTAACATCAGAGTTCCAAGCATACGTGAGAGATTGTAAGTTTAGAGTTCATTTATGTAGAAAGGCAGACCCTGAATCAAAAGGCATGATTGAAAATGTAGTGAAATACATTAAAGGGAATTTCGCAGATAGTCGTGTATTTAGAGATATAAGCGATTGGAATATGCGTGCAATACAGTGGTTAGAACGTACCGGCAATTACAATGTGCACAATACAACAAAAAAGAGACCAATAGAAGTGTTTCTCGTCGAAAAGCAACACTTATTACCAGTCTCTCCTCTACTCTCAATTGAAAGTAACTATATTAACAGTATAACAAGGAATGTTGGTAAGGACAACACGATTCGATTTGAATCAAATCGTTACTCATTACCATTAGGAACCTACGGTTCACTACCTAAAAATCAGGTTGTTTTAGAGATAACAGGTGATTTTCCAGGCACTTTGATAATTCGTAAACATTTAAACGGTGAAAAGATAGCTGAACATCAGATTAGTAAAGAAAAAGGAAAACTAATTAAGAACCGTAATCATAGTCGAGATCGTTCTATTGGAATTGAGGAAATGAAGAATACTGTCATCAATAGTTTTGAAAACCAAGATGATGCAGCTACTTTTGTAGATGAAATATGTAAAAAATATCACCGATATAGACGAGATCAATTAGCCATTCTCTTAAATTTGATAAAGAATAATTCAGCATTAATCGATCAGGCACTTTCCGTATGTATTAAAGAAAAGCTCTTTAGTGGCAATGATTTTAGAGATGTAGTTAACTACATTCATAGTATATCGAATGTAGTTGAAAGTGCTGATGAGAAGTTTATAAACTCCACAATATCTGATTATAGATATGAAGTATCGACACGCTCCCTAAGTACATATACAAGTATTTTAGGAGGGTCGGAACAATGAATAACACAGTAAAAGAATTACAAGGATATTTTCGGCAACTACGTCTATCTGAAACTGCTGAGGAGCTTCCACAGCTCCTTCGCAATGCCGAAAAAGCATCATGGACCTATTTAGAGTTTTTAGAAGCCGTTACAATGTTTGAACTGAATAAACGCGAAGCCAAAAGTATTGAAAGAAGAATGAAATGGGCGAGATTCCCTTATATTAAAACACTGAGTGAATTCATACTGGAAGAGCAATCAGCAATAACAGAAAGACAATTAACACAGTTAAAAGAGCTTAGCTGGTTAGAGCAACAATACAACTTAATATTGTTGGGACCACCTGGAGTAGGGAAAACCTTTTTAACAGTAGGCTTGGGAATAGAAGCTATACAAAAAGGGTTTCAGGTTTATTTTATAACGATGGGTGAATTAATTCAGTTATTAAAAACACAAGAATTCACTCATAAATCACAAGTACAAATTAAAAGGCTTCAATCATCTGATTTAGTAATAATTGATGATTTAATGTACATGGCAATGGATCAACGTGAAGCTAATCTATTCTTTCAATTAATAAATCACTTATATGAACGAAGTTCAATCATTCTTACCTCAAATAAGAGTCCTGAACAATGGAGCGAATTAATGGGAGACCAAGGTATAACAACTGCTATCTTAGATCGATTATTACATCGTGTAGAAGTTATCCATATGGATGGTGATAGCTATCGAATGAAAAATAGAGAACACATATTTTAATAGGCAAAAGTGTAAAGTGTTAATTAGCGAAAAGTGTAAAATTCTTCTTGACGGTTACAAATACAACAACACAGAATCAAAAAGATGTATGATGAAATGGTGAACTACGCAAAGAATACGATTATATAATTAAACAAACAGGAATTATCGATATACAGACCTAGAATAAACATAAAAAAGAAGTGTAAATGGTAATCTTACACTTCTTTTTTTTCTCTTATAGTTCACTACCTTTGATTACCTTTAATTCAGCCAACCTTTCTTCGATATGGTTTAACTTTTCTTTGTAAATTATAAGCAAATTACAACACCAAAAATGTTATAATTCATTTCTATCTTTTATACTTTTTTTGAATCTCTTTTAGTTTTGCTAATCTTTCAATATTATCATCAATTGGTTTAGGGATTTCCTCTTGTACATCTAGTAACTCAAATAACGAAGCTTTTATCTTTTCAAATATCGCGAACGCTTCTTCTTCCTTTACATTAAATTTTTCCTTTAAATATTTAATTGAAATTTGCTCTATAAACCATGTAGGATATATTTCTTTAGAACTTTGGAACTTAGGCAATAACTGCATTAATATTGATTCACTATCTAAATCCTGATTTTGATCTTCATTACTATTATTTAAGATATAATTTGAATCAATTTCATAAATTAAACCCTTAGAGCCCCAAGGTTTTTGAGACGTAAAAAAAGGAGTACCTCCCCAAAATGTCGAAATGAGTAAGTAGCGACACAAAACTCAATGACTGGAGGA
>Ga0079224_100007430_pt1 | contig 14711 bp, 9 predicted proteins | sample Stecom2015_FD_80414 | JGI IMG/M metagenome (GOLD analysis project Ga0079224, IMG submission 80414) | Agricultural soil microbial communities from Utah to study Nitrogen management - Steer compost 2015 | ecosystem: Environmental > Terrestrial > Soil > Agricultural land | place: USA: Utah...
ACGCATCCATAACATGAAATACCTTATCACATTAATTTCTATTCTGATATCTTTTTCTGCACACGCACAAAATACCCCAGATGTTTATAAGATTACATATCAGCGAAGTTCACATGGTAAGCCTTTGACAAATCAAAGTCCGCTTATCCTATATTCTTCGGATACAGAAACGGTAGTCGCATCTGAAGCGATTATCGAGGGTGAGGCCGAATATCCGTTTGAACGCTTTTTTGTCAATCGGGCGGATGGCAGTTATATTAAACAAGCATTTCTTCAGAGTGGTGAACAAATACTTACAAGTGATGCAGAGCTTTTATCAAAGCAAAATTTTACAATTACTGAGGAAAAGAAAGAGATATTAGGCTATGAGTGTAGAAAAGCGGTGACATCTGTCAATTCGAATACGATTGAATTGTGGTTTACTGATAAAGCGGATATAAAAGGGGCTCCTACAGAGATCGGTCAGGACTTGGGACTTGTTTTGGAAATGGTTAGGAATGGGAATTCTGCGATTACAGCTATAAAAATGGAAAAAGTTCAGCGAATTCCAGATGCTTTGCGCCTGCCGGATTTAGTGGAGGCAGTCGATGAGCTAAGCTACAAAGACTTGTTATGGAGAAGCCGTTTTACCAATTTGTCGATATTTAAAAATGAGCAGATTAACTTCATCGCTGAACCCAAGTCAGATAGTGTCCTACGTTTTGCTAATGGGACTATTATCCTAAAAAAGGTTAAAGTACCAGCTATACAAGAAGGGAATAGTGTTTTTGTAGAATTAATAGAAAAATCAAATGGTGACGCTTACGATCGTACCGGAACTGTATTCATGATCCCCACCGATAGTGATATTTCCTTTCTGGATGGACTGACGAAAGACGTCTCGGCTTTACCTGTTTATGAAAATGGTAATGGGAAAGAATACAGAGGAGTTATCCGTACTGCGGAATATACCCCCCTTGTCGAACTGATGCGCTTTTTTACCCCTTTTGGAGTAAAGCAATTCAATCATATTCAGTTGAAAGGTAAGAATTGGCAGGACAGTGTGAGCTACAGACAGGATATCACGGAATTTGCGCCCATTCTGACAGATCAAGAAGTATGGATCGGTACTTTTATCGGAAATTATGATGGGGGTGGGCATATTGTAAGTTTAGACTTGAGTATCCACCCCGGGCGACCAGACAACTCTTCTGCGCAGAAAATTGTACCCCTGTTTAACACATTGAATGTAATGGAAATGGCAGGGCAAGACTATGCGACGATGTTCGATGTTGACAAAGGATTGGAGGTTAAATTTACATTAGCCAGCGATATGAAGAACGCGAAACTTCGTTTCATTACAACTGGACATGGTGGTTGGGGTGGCGGTGATGAATTCGTTCCAAAAGAGAATACGATTCTGCTCGATGGTGCAGAAATTTTCAGTTTTACCCCATGGCGTACTGACTGCGGTTCATATCGTCTTTATAACCCAGCTTCGGGAAATTTTAGCAATGGTTTATCATCGTCGGATCTTAGCCGATCAAACTGGTGTCCGGGTACGCTGACTCCTCCGATCTTTATTGATATGGGAGATCTAAGCGCGGGCGAACATGTTATCCGAGTACAGATTCCACAGGGGGAGCCTGAGGGAACAAGTTTTAGTTCATGGAATGTCTCCGGTGCGTTGATTGGTGAATAGCTTTTTATTTAACAAATCATTAATTGTTAAATAAAAAAAGAGACCCAGTAGTAGAGGGCCTCTTTTTTTAAAGTATAGCTGTTAATATTTCTATTCTGCACCTTCATTTGCCTGTAACGGCCAACCTGGATTTTGATAGATAACTGATGTGCTAACATTACCAGGAGTTTCGCTGGTTATGATGAAATGTTCCATTGCTATTGGCTCTAAATAGTGTGCCGGTGTCCAGCGATAGCCATCCTGAACAAAGTTGCTTGCATTGAGTATCACTCGGTAAGGTCTTAGATAATCACTTTCTTTACTGCTTGAAATATTTGCAGTTTGGCCCGAAGTTCCTTGTTCCACCAAATTTTCATACCACTCTTGCATAGGTCCAAATACTTTGAAACCTTCAATGATGTAAGGGTTATTGGCCAGCTGATCAAGCGCTCTCCAACGTTTTAAGTCAGCATATCTCATGCCCTCGGCAATAAACTCTGATCTGCGTTCTCTTCTAATATTGTAAAGCGTTTTGTCTGTAAGCAGTTGTCCCGCTGAATAGGCTGCAAAGTCATTTTTTGCTTCCTCGGTCATATTCGTGGCATTAATAGTGATATTATAATCAGAATTAACTCCTGCTCTAGCTCGTATCGCTTTCCAATAAGCGTCAGCTTTAGCATCAATAGCCCCGTTTTTAAGGTAAGACGCTTCGATATAATTTAAATAAGCTTCCACAGCTCTGAAAACGATACTGCCAGTGGTTCCGCTACTCCCTTCATCTTGAGAAGAAAGATAAGAAAATCCTTTTTTGATGCTATATCCAGTAACATCACGGGTTTCCGGAAGACCAACGATATCTGGGTTGCCGATTAAGATGGGTTCTCCATCTGATACCTGATCTGTTAATCTAAGCTCACCTGGCGCTTTCATAAACAACTGTAATCTGTTATCTCTATCTTCTTTAACATCTGAAATGTAGTCGTCACCATGATACCCCGAGCCTCCAGCATAGATTGGCAAGCCGTTTGCCATAAGGAAGTTGTCGACAAATCCGCGGGTGTAACCCGTGTTTCCTCCGTTTTGATTTATATAATGGTTTACGTTATGGGTAATGCCCTCACTAGAGTTATAAGCTCGCCATAATAATACTTCTGAATATGGATCTAAGTTTTGGTCTGCGAACATCATCGCATACGGATTCTTCGATGAATCATAGCCGTTGTCTTTAAGATTTTCAACTAGCGGTACCGCGTCGGCTACTTTCGCAGAAGCTTCCATCGCTTGTGTCAAGAAGAAGTCTATTTCCTGATCGATGTTAATATTGAAACCTTCTACTTTTCCAGTACCTGGCCAATCTGGCCCACCGGGAACTTGAGCTGTTCCTTTATGGTAAGTAAGCCAGGTTGCTTCATGAAGTGCTACTCTCGATTTAAACAATAAAGCGGCATTTTTTGATATTCTGTTTTTTCCACCCTGTGGTGCTACATCGCGTAACAACATTATAGCTGAATCCAAATCGGCAAGAACAAAGCGCGCCACCTCGTTTCTTGGCCGTCTTTTAGAAGCTTCTTTTAAAACTTCTTGTTCATCCGGCAATGTGTTTTTTAGAATTGGAAAGTCTCCAAATGCTTGTATTTTATTAAAATATTGATAGGCTCTCAGGAAATAACCTTCTCCTATATAATGGTCGATAGATCCCGCATTTCCTGATATTTCTCCATTCTTCCATTTAGGTACAACTGTCTCTAAAAAGTAATTAGCACTTCTAATGCCACCGAAATCCCAATTTCCTCCTGATTGAGGGACCCGGTATTCACCAGGAACCCAGCGCGTCGCATAGGATCCCGTAGCCTGATTGTCGGTATGGTTATCATTTCCAAATAATCCGGGTCCCCAACCGCCATGGCTGGGAAACGCATACTGGTTAATAGTATATGCTGCTAAATCGGCCTCGTTACTGAAAAACACGCCCGGCGTGACATCAGACAAGGGCTCGCGATCTAAGTATTTAGTACAGCCGCCTAGTGTAATAAACAGAAGGAGTATGGCTACTGAATATATTTTATTTTTTATAGAATGATTCATATTAGAATGTGATTAAAAGTTAACATTGATTCCAAACGAGTAGATTTTTGAAAGAGGGTAAGTTTTACCATCGTTCCATCCACTTAAAGCGATTGTTTCAGGGTCAAAAATATCGCTCAAGCCAGTCGCTGTGAATAGATTTTCCCCTGAGATATAGAAGCGAACTCGTGATAAGCCCATTTGTTCAGTAATTAAGCTAGGCAACGTATAGCCAAACTGAATATTTTTTACCCGTAAATAGGCCGCGTTTTGGAGGTAACGACTTTGTGTTTGGAAGTTCTTGTTTGTATTGAAATAAGGTTTTGGATAGTATGGATCTAAATTCACATCAGCGAAACCGGCCTGAACCATATTGGATGTTTCATCACGGAAGAAGTCCATATGGTTGCTAAAACCAGCTGACTGCCACATGCCGCCTTGAGCACCCCAGAAGTAAGGGCCATTTGGCATGTAGTCTCTTTTGCCTACTCCTTGTATATACACGCGGGCATCAAAACCTTTGTAGTCTGCTGAGAGATCTAAGCTGAAACGATAGCGTGAAGAGCTATTACCGAGAATACTTATATCACCATGATCTGATAATAGATTGTTCCCTCCGTCAACTTTTCCATCACCGTTTAGATCGGCATACATGATATCACCTGCGCTCCAGTTGTTACCGATATTGCTTTGGCTTACATTTGCTAGGTGTGCGTCCATTTCAGCCTGTGTTTTTGCGATACCTACTGTGGTATAACCCCAGATCTCTCCCCATTTTCGACCCACATAATACTGTGACAAGTTTCCGTTTTCATTTGGATAGCGTGTAATGCGTTGCTGGTCGTCCGACAATACTCCTCTTACAGAGTACCCGAACTCACCGATATGATCCGACCAACCTAGTTCCAATTCAAATCCGTAAGACTCCATATCCGCATTGTTAAATCTTGGAACACCAGTTCCCAATATTTTCGGAAGCTCGGGAGCTGGGCCAACCATATCGATTGTTTTACGTTTAAACAAATCCAATGTCATGTTCAGGCGATTTTGTAGCATCGCTAAGTCCAAACCAAAGTTCCAGCTAGTTACTCTTTCCCATGTTAATAAGGTACTAACAAGCCCGGGAGCAGAAGCTATATTAGGTTTTGTTCCTCCCAGTAGCCATCCACCTGCATTAGCATAGAATGGCAGTGACTGATAGAAAGGATACCAGTTATTTGTTTCTTGGTTTCCCAGCTCTCCATAAGAGGCTCTCAGTTTAAACATTTGAATTTTGTCGTTCCAAGTCCAGAATTCTTCGTTGGCGACATTCCATCCGGCTGAAAATGAAGGAAATAAGTTCCAGCGTTGATCTTGGAGAAAACGAGATGAACCATCATAGCGTCCATTGATTTCGAGAAGATACTTTTCTTTATAATTGTAATTTAGACGACCGAAAAATCCAGCAGTTGCCCAATGTTGATACTGACCGTCTTCTGCAAGGAGTTGACTTGTAGCAGTATTCAATGTGGGTTGAGATGGAACAATAAGGCCGGATCCTGATGCAGCAAGCGTTCTATACTTATTCAGTTCAGAATTGAAACCAGCCATAACTTTAAAGTTATGATCGTCATTCAATGTAAATGAATAGTCCGAATAGATATTTGTTGCGAAATAAGAGTCTTTACGGTTGTGTTCGAATACCGAAGAATACCCTGGCGTGTTCCAACCAACTGCAACTCCATAAGGGTTACCTTCTACATCATATGCATATGCAGGACGGACGTCGCTGTGGTTATTATAATTCGTTGTTCGGTAACTCGCGTCTGCAGTAATATTCCATCCTTCCAGTGGCTTGGCGACTAGTTGAAGTGTTTGAGTCAGGTAGTCAGTCTGATTGATAACACGACCACCGTCTTCAAGTTGCGCTATTTCTGACGGATCCGAATAATATCCATTAGGGTCTTTTGCAGGGACTGTTGGCCAGCGACGAGCAATATTATGGTAGAATAGATCGTTCATATGGGTTGCTTTAGTGAAATCTTCCCTGACAAAACGATTGTTATAGCTCAGTTTTATGTACTTACCGATATCGGTTGATACTTTTCCGTTCAAAGAATAACGTTTAAAATTATCACCTGCGTGTCTCGTTAACCCTCCCTGATCTAGATAGTTTCCTGAAACAAAATACTGGCTTTTTTCTGTACCACCACTAACGCTTAAGGAGTGATCGTGCGATAACGCAGCCGTTTTATATTGTTCTTTAAACCAGTCTGTGTTTGCATGCGATCCGGTATAGTATTGCCAACGATCACCCGTATTATCAGGAACAGTACCGTAATCAATCTCACCGTTTTTAAATTGCTTTATTCTTTCCAGAACTTCGTCTGAGAACTTGACTGCTTCTCCTCCGTTCAGCGCGGCTTCGTTAAAATAGTACGCAAAGGTCTCCGAATCCATCATATCAGCAAGACCTAATGGGCGACTCCAACGAAAATTATTAGTATAGGTTACACGTGCAGGACCGCTCTTTCCACTTTTCGTGGTAATCAAGATAACACCAAAGGGCGCGCGCGAACCGTAAACCGCGGAAGCAGCAGCATCCTTAAGAACAGTTATATTCTCGATATCTTGCGGGTTTATAGAGTTCATATTTCCCTCTACGCCGTCAATTAATACCAAAGGAGAGGCTGACGAACCATCACCTATCGTTCCACCACCGCGAATATTGAAGCTCAAGTTTTGATTAAGTTCGCCACCAAGTCCGGCAGTCTGGAGATTCAATCCCGGAACAAGTCCTTGTAGAGCCTGACCTACATTTTGTACCGGACGAGATTCTAATTGCTCTGCATTAATTGTAGACACGGCTCCCGTTAAGTTTACCTTCTTTTGAGTACCATAGCCGACAATTACGACCTGATCTAACTCTGTGCCATCTTCCTCAAGGACAATGTCAAGAAAACTTTGGTTGGAAACAGCAACTTCTTTAGATACATAGCCGATGTAGCTAAGTGTTAAAGTTGCATTCGGATTGCTAAGTGTAATGCTAAAATTTCCGTCAACATCGGTGGAAACACCATTGGACGTTTCTTTCTCTAAAATGCTGACGCCTACGAGAGGTTCCCCCTCAGCATCTTTTATAGTTCCCGATACGGTTTGTTGTACGCGGACTGTCCCGCGTTCGGTTACAGCATCAATTGCTGACCAGGAAGTAAGGGGAAGCGCGAGCGCGCCTATTATCAATAAGGCACTGGCCTTACTTACAATAGCCTTTTTCTTTAGTAACTTTTTTGTCATACTGATTTGTTTTTGGTTAAATATGTGTTAGTGTTTAGTTAACTTATAATTAAGTCTTACATAAAACTTGACGGAAATGTATTAAAATTAATGTAATGATGAAATAATAGGAATATATAGTTGAGTATTTGGGTAATTTGATTCAATGATTTCGCTAGACGCTCGTTCAAAACGCTACTGGGGAGGTAACGGATTTCTTTCAACTAATGTCATACTTAATAAAGAACAACTATAAAGCAATGATTGTATTAAAAGTTCATTACTTTTACTCACTTTGTTCGACATTTATCCATGTTTAGCGAAAAGTATATTTGTTTAAAACCTAAGCGTAACGCTATGAATTCACTGGTCAAGATTTTTATTTTGCTGATTTACCCGCTTTTAGGAATTGCGTGTTCAGGTGCACCTCAAACCACGCAGAGTACTCCAAACATTGTATTGATCGTTGCGGACGATCTAGGTTATGGCGATATTGGACTCAATGGTCAAAAATATATTGAGACTCCTTATTTAGACCAAATGGCGCGAGAAGGACTTGTTCTTACTCAGTTTTATTCTGGCAGCCCGGTCTGTGCGCCTTCACGTTCAGCATTGATGACAGGAATGCACACGGGACATACACATATTCGTGGAAATAGAGAGGTAAAACCTGAAGGGCAAGAACCAATTCTGGATTCTTTGGTTACGATTGCTGAAGTATTACAGTCAGCAGGTTATGCTACGGGAGCGTTTGGGAAATGGGGGCTAGGCTTCGTCAATACTGAAGGTGATCCACTAAATCAGGGTTTTGACAGATTTTACGGTTATAATTGCCAGCGGCAATCGCATCGGTATTTTCCTCCTCATTTATGGGATAACGATATGAAAGTAGAAATACCCAATAACACGCCACAGAACCCGGAAGGGTATGCACCTGATCTAATCCAGCGAGAAGCACTCTCGTTTATTGAGGAAAATGCAGATAAACCGTTTTTTTTGTTTTTGCCTTATACACTGCCGCATGCAGAGTTAATGGTGCCAGAAGATAGTTTGTTTATAAAGTATAAAGGGAAATTTGATGAAGCCCCGTTTATGGGCAATGACTATAAACCAGGTCAGCCAAGTACTGGTTATGCGTCACAGGAATATCCGAAAGCTGCCTATGCAGCAATGGTTAATCGACTTGATGTATATGTGGGACAAGTAATGGAAAAGTTGAAACAACTTGGTTTAGAAGAGAATACGTTAGTGATTTTTACCAGTGATAATGGTCCGGCAAAAGAAGGAGGAGCTGACCCGGATTTTTTTGATAGCAACGGCATGTTCCGTGGCTATAAAAGAGATGTCTACGAGGGGGGGATTCGGGTTCCGTTCATTGCGAAATGGCCAGGAAAAATCACGGCAGGGTCAGAGAGTGATCATATTGGCGCTTTCTGGGATTTATTACCGACACTCGGCGAAGTTGTTAATCATGATGTCCAGACAGGCATCGACGGACTTTCTCTTTTGCCTGTGATGACTGGAGAGGGAGAACAAGAAGATCATGAATATCTTTATTGGGAGTTCCATGAGCAGGGTGGCAAGCAGGCCGTACGAAGAGGGAAGTGGAAAGCCGTGCGACTTCAGGTTAAAGTTCAATCTGACAATGCGCCTATTGAACTCTATGATCTCGAACAAGATCCTTCCGAACAGCGTGATGTCGCATCACAATATCCCGACATTGTAAATGAGATGATATCGATTATGGATGGAGCGCATGTAGAAAGTAAAATATTCCCTTTCTTATAAAACCAAGAATAATTTGTAGATCTTCTAACGTTGATTTTTGTTAATGAAGCCTTTTTGGAAGTTTAGCGGGCTTTTGTCAGTTATTGCCTTGAAGTTTTTGTGAAAACTAGCAAAATTGTTAAAACCACTGTCATAACAAATCTCTTTAACACTCAATTTCCCTTCTACAAGCAGTCTGCATGCATGACCTACCCTGATTTCATTTAAGAAACGAGAAAAGGTCTTACCGGTTCGAGATTTAAAATAGCGACAAAAAGAATTGCTGCTTAGCCCCGCAATTTCAGCTGGCTCCGCTAACGATATCTTTCGTTTAAAGTTATTCATCGCAAAATTGTATACTGCGTTAATGCGATCGCGCTCCTCTTTCTCCATATGCAGGTCAAAACCTCTTGACGAAATGGTGGCGCCATCTTCTGATTCAGCAATAATATTTAAAACTTCCAGCAATAGAATGATCCTTTTGATGCCCTCTGCTTCAGTCAAATCGTTGATCAGTTTGATAACTTTAATTTTAGCTTTTCCTTGTACGACCAAGCCTCGCTTTGCTTGTTCAAAGAGTGTTTTAAGCTTAATGTTTTCAGGTAAATTTATGAATCGGTCACCCCAAAAATTATCATTGAAGTGAATAACACGTACATCAGCTTGATGCTCATAAGGATGCTCAAAATAGATATTGTCGAAGCGCCAGTAATGAGGTAGGTTAGAACCTAACAAGACCACATCCCCCTTTTCAAAATTACCTATATGATCACCGACAAACCGTGTCCCTTTCCCTTGCTGGAAATAAATCAATTCAAGCTCATTATGATAATGCCATCGGTTATTAACATGAGGAACCTCATCTCTGCGTATGCTGAAAGAAAAGCTGGGGCTGGTCTGGACTTTAAGCAATTGAGGCTTCATGTTTTACTATATTTTAAGATTGTTATTCGAGTAAGAAAAAATAGAGGTCAATTATTCTGTGCTGAAACAACTGTTTTAATTCAAATATAAGGTAATATTGTTGAATAAGGTGTTAATTAGGTGGAAGTTTTTCTATCCTTTAATTCATTAATTTGTATATCAATTATGAAAAGATACACACTCACGCTTGATTTGAAGGACGACCCTGTTCTGATCAGTGAATATATTTCCTGGCATAAAAACGTATGGCCGGAAATTAAAAGGTCGATTAAGGAGTCAGGTATTCATGACATGTTCATCTATCATTTTCAAACCCGTTTGTTTATGCTGATTTATACAGATGATGATTTTAGCTTCGAGAAGAAAGCTGTTCTTGATCGAGCTAATGCGCGCGTTCAGGAGTGGGAAAAGCTCATGAGCAGCTTTCAACAAGGTATAGAGGGGGCTGGGCCTGATGAAAAATGGGTGCTCATGGAAGAAATTTTTAATTTAAATGAACCACAATAACATGAGCCGCTCAGCCCAATATTTGCAAATTCACCCTAAAGATAATGTTTTGGTCGCGCTGAGAGATTTGGACGAGGGGCAGAGAATATCTTTTGATGGAATGACGTTCCACTTGCCCAATCGAGTGAAAGCGAAACATAAATTTACGCTCCACGATCTCCCTATAAATAGCGAAATCATCATGTATGGCGTTTTGGTGGGAAAGAGTCAAGCCTTTTTGAAGCAGGGAGAAATGCTGACGACATCCAATACGAAACATGCCACGGAGACTTTTACTTTAAGACAACGAAAGTTGGACTGGCATGTCCCAGACCTGACAGGTTTCTCGGGACGGACATTTAAAGGTTATGTAAGGAGTAATGGCAAGGTTGGAACTGCAAACTACTGGTTGGTAATTCCTTTGGTATTTTGTGAGAACAAGAATATTCAGGTATTGAAAGATGCATTGGAAGAGGAGTTGGGTTACCAACGTTCCAAAAATTACAAGACAGAAGTTCGTCAGCTGATACAACTTTATCAAACCGGTAAATCTGTGGAAGAGATTCTTTCGGTTGATCTCGAAGAGTCGGCCGGACGCGAATCAAAAAAAATGTTTAAGAATGTTGATGGAGTTAAGTTTTTAACACATAGCATGGGTTGTGGCGGAACACGGCTAGATTCAGACTCCCTGTGTGGCCTCCTAGCCGGATACATTACCCACCCCAATGTAGCCGGTGCAACGATTTTGAGCTTGGGCTGTCAGCACGCGCAAGCCTCTATTCTAAAAAAAGAAATTCAGGCAAGATGTGCAGACTTCGATAAGCCCTTGTATATCCTGGAACAACAGAAGTATGGCAGCGAAGACAAAATGATACAGAAGGCTCTGAAAGTTACCTTCACCGGTTTGATGAAGGCTAATGAACATGAGCGCGAGGACGTTCCACTATCTAAATTGACAATCGGTCTCGAATGCGGTGGGTCAGATGGTTTCTCTGGTATATCAGCTAACCCTGCGATTGGTCATGTTTCAGACTTGTTGGTGGGGCTAGGTGGTAGCGTTATCTTATCTGAATTCCCTGAGTTGTGCGGCGTTGAACAGGAACTATCCGATCGTTGCGTTGATGAAAAAACAGCTCTGCGGTTTATGGAGTTGATGAGAAATTATAACATGAAAGCGGAGCAAGACGGCTCTGGTTTTTATGCAAACCCGTCGCCTGGTAATATTCGAGATGGATTAATTACAGATGCTATTAAATCAGCCGGAGCCGCAAAAAAAGGTGGCAGCTCACCCGTTGTCGACGTAGTCGATTATCCTGGTGTTTGCGATAAAAAAGGACTTAATTTGCTTTGTACACCGGGAAACGATGTGGAGAGTACAACTGCAGAGGTTGCTGCTGGCGCTAATGTAGTACTATTTACAACGGGTCTGGGAACCCCTACCGGCAATCCCGTTGTACCAGTTATTAAACTATCATCAAATACTTCGATTTTTGAGAAAATGAATGATATTATCGATATTAATTGCGGAACAATCGTTGAGGGCAAGGAAACGATCGAACAAGCGGGACGTAGAATATTAGAGTACGTCATTTCAGTAGCATCCGGAGAGGAGCAACCGAAAGCCGTTCGACTGGGGCAGGACGATTTTATACCTTGGCGAAGGGGCGTTTCGTTATAAATTCTATGTTTATGTCTAAATTCACTGATAAAACAGTTATAATTACAGGAGGCGGCAGCGGAATTGGGCGTGCAATGAGCTTTCTATTTGCCGAAAATGGTGCGAATGTCCACCTTGTCGATCTTGATGTAGAAAGTGCTAATCAAGTTGTCGAACAGATCAACCGTGAAGGTAGAATCGCACAGGCTCATTTTTGTAATGTTTCAGATCAGGATCAGGTTGTTGCGCTCTTAAAAGACTTTGACCAGGTTGATATCTTAATCAATAATGCCGGTATTTCTCATATTGGTAGGGCCGACAATACGTCACAAAATGATTTTGACCGCGTTTATCAGGTAAATGTTAAAGGAGCGTATAATATGCTTTATGCTTGTTTACCTATTATGAAAAAACAGAAGGGCGCAGTAATAATCAACATGGCATCCATCGCAGCGCATGTCGGGCTGACGGATCGCTTTGCATATTCAATGAGCAAGGGCGCCATAGCGGCCATGACACTTTCAGTTGCTCGTGATTATATTGATTATAATATTCGCTGTAATAGTATCTCACCTGCGAGAGTTCATACGCCTTTTGTCGATGGTTTTATTGCTAAAAATTACGCTGGTCAAGAGGAGCAAATGTTTAAAAAGCTATCGGATAGCCAACCTATCAAGCGCATGGCACAACCGGAGGAGATCGCAGCTTTAGCTTTATACTTGGCGTCGGAAGAGGCAGGCTTCATCACGGGAACTGACTATCCAATAGATGGTGGCTTTATAACACTTAATAACTAATAATTTATTTAAAGGGATTAATAATGAAATTAATAAGATACGGGAGTGCGGGAAAAGAACAAACAGGTGTACAGATTGATGGTAAGAACTATGATACTTCAGCTTTTGGGGAGGATTACAATGAATCTTTTTTTGAGAGTGATGGTCTGACTCGATTGGCAGACTTCGTGTCAAATAATACATTGAAGGAACTATCAGGTGACATCCGTTTGGGTAGCCCCATCGCAAGGCCATCAAAGATAATATGCATTGGTTTAAACTACAAAGACCATGCAGAGGAAACTGGCGCAAAGATTCCTAAAGAACCTATCATTTTTATGAAATCGACTACGGCACTGATTGGTCCCTATGATGATATCATGATACCGAAAGGCTCGCAAAAAACCGATTGGGAAGTCGAGTTTTGTATTGTGATCGGGAAAAAGTCAAGTTATGTAGAAGAGGTTGATGCAGAGGAATACGTAGCCGGCTATCTATTGCATAATGACGTGTCTGAAAGAGAGTATCAATTGGAACGAGGTGGAACCTGGGATAAAGGGAAAGGATGTGATACCTTTGCTCCTCTGGGGCCGGTTCTCGCCACGAAAGACGAGATTCAGGACGTTCATAATGTAAATATCTGGTTGAAATTAAATGGCGAAACGGTTCAGAATGGGAATACATGTAACCTTATATTCGATGTACCTTACATCGTTTCCTATGTTAGTAAGTTTATGACCTTACTACCCGGGGATGTTATTTCGACAGGAACGCCTGCCGGTGTTGGCTTAGGGATGAACCCTCCGGTTTATTTAAAACCGGGTGACATGCTTGAGCTTGGAGCAGATGGCTTAGGTGTACAAAGGCAGCGTGTTGTTGCATACAAACCTTAATAATATGGACTTAGGACTAAAAAATAAAGTTATTATCGTAACCGGAGGTGCAAAAGGAATTGGCCGGTCCATTTGTCTGACTCTTGCTCAGGAGGGGGCGATACCGGTTATCGTCGGAAGAAATAGTGTTGATAACGAGAATCTACTTGGTGAGATTGTCGCAGGAGGTGGACAAGCCTTCACGGTAAATGCTGAATTGACAAACCCTGAAGATTGTCAGCGAGCTGTGCAAGAAACCTTGTCGAAATGGGGACAGATTGACGGGCTGGTTAATAATGCGGGATTGAACGATGGAGTGAGCCTGGAAACCGGAAGCTATGATGATTTTGTTGAGAGTCTCCATCGAAATGTCATTCATTATTTTTTGATGGCTCATAACGCTTTAGCAGAATTAAAAAAGACTCAAGGGGTAATTGTCAATATCAGCTCAAAGACGGCGGATGTTGGGCAGGGCGGAACATCAGGTTACGCTGCATCTAACGGTGGGAGGAATGCACTAACACGCGAATGGGCTGTAGAGCTTTCGAAATATGGTATCCGCGTCAACGCGGTTGTCGTTTCAGAATGCTGGACTCCTCAATATGAAAAATGGATCAAAAAGGTAAGTGAGGCTGAAGCCGCTCAAGCTATGCAGGAAATTACAGAGAAAATCCCCCTCGGAAATCGAATGACAAGATCAGAGGAGATCGCAGATACAGTAGCATTTCTATTATCGAGCCGATCAAGCCATACAACAGGACAATTATTATATGTTGACGGTGGCTATGTTCATTTGGATCGGGCAATAAAACCCATCGGTACAGACGGTCATAAATCTTAAAGGAAAATATGAAACTCTTTATTAACATAATACTCATCTGTTGTATATGCTCAATAACAGTCGCTAGAGCCCAAAATAGGCTTTCGCTGTGGTATGATAAACCCGCGAAGGATTGGATGACAGAAGCACTTCCCATAGGCAATGGTTATATGGGTGTTATGTTTTTCGGAGGACTGGAAACAGAACAGCTCCAATTTACAGAAGGATCTTTGTGGAGTGGAGGTCCTAACTCAAGTAAAAATTATAATTACGGGAATAAACCGGGATCTTGGAAACACCTCCAAGAAGTAAGGGGTCTGATCAAGCAAGGCAAACTGGAAGAAGCCAATGAGCTGGTAAAACAATATTTTACGGGGACGCCCCCGGAAATTACAGATGGAAAATCAGAATGGGGTGATTATGGTGCTCA
>Ga0079224_100007431_pt1 | contig 14711 bp, 12 predicted proteins | sample Stecom2015_FD_80414 | JGI IMG/M metagenome (GOLD analysis project Ga0079224, IMG submission 80414) | Agricultural soil microbial communities from Utah to study Nitrogen management - Steer compost 2015 | ecosystem: Environmental > Terrestrial > Soil > Agricultural land | place: USA: Utah...
AGAGGGTCGAGTTCGGCAACCCGTACACCCAGAGTGCGGTAGGCGGCGATCAGCGACTGAACAGAGACCTGTTTGCCGGCAACAGCCAGATCAGGCTCTTGCACGCGAGCGACAAAAGCGTTGGCTTTGGCACGCTGGGCAAAAGACTCGATAATGGGGGCATGCGCTTGATCGCGCGTAGTTTCCTGGCCGTCAGTGGCAGGCTGGTGTTGAAGCTGATCGAAGTAGTTCCGCCATTCTTCGGAAACCGAACCGGGATTCTCCAGGTAAGATTCGTAGAGTTCCTCTACGTATGGGGCGTTGCTACCAAAAAGATAAGAGTTAGATAAAAGTTCTATTTCCGATGACATATAAACGCTTCACCTATCCGAGTGTCTCACTCGTTATGATGCAGGACAACCTTCCGCGACACGGCCAGACCGAATAGCGGATAGCGGGGGCAGAAGGCAACGTGTACGACGCCTTGTGATCAGCCGTAGTACAAGTAGTATACCCACAAACCCTTATTGTGTGACGCGAAACACGGCGCAAAACCGCCCGTCACGCAAAAAAGCGTTGAAGATAACTGACACTCTGCGAGTTGTATTGTCAGGCAGTACACTTACGCTTTGCTTAGAACAGGAGTCACCCCCACCATGGATGCCAACGCCGACCTCTCGAAACTGGCACTCGACTATCATGCCTTCCCCGTTCCGGGGAAGATTTCGGTCACGCCGACCAAGACGCTGGCCAACCAGGACGACCTTTCGCTGGCCTACTCGCCGGGTGTAGCCGCGGCCAGTATGGCCATCTACAACGAGGGCGACGAAGCCGCGGCGCTGTACACCTCTCGTGCCAACCTGGTGGGTGTGGTTACCAACGGTACCGCTGTGCTGGGCCTGGGCAATATCGGCCCTCTCGCCGCCAAGCCGGTCATGGAGGGCAAAGGATGCCTGTTCAAGAAATTCGCCGGCATTGATGTATTTGACATCGAGCTCAACGAAAACGATCCGGATAAGCTGGTCGACATCATCGCGGCGCTGGAGCCCACCCTGGGTGGGGTCAATCTTGAAGACATCAAGGCTCCCGAATGCTTCTATATCGAAAAGAAGCTTCGCGAACGCATGAAGATTCCGGTCTTCCACGACGACCAGCACGGCACGGCCATCATTTCGGCTGCTGCGATCCTCAACGGTCTCAAGGTGGTCGGCAAGGACATCGCGAGCGTAAAGCTGGTTTGTTCGGGAGCCGGCGCCGCTGCCATCGCCTGCCTGAACCTTCTTGTCAGCCTGGGACTTCCTCGCAGCAACATCTATGTAACCGACTCTCGCGGCGTCATTTACGAAGGCCGTGAAGAGAACATGGAACAGACCAAGGCCGAATACGCTCAAAAGACTGACGCCCGTACCCTGGCAGATGTCTGCAAGAACGCCGACGTGTTCCTGGGCTGCTCGGCTCCGGGGGTCCTCACCGCCGACATGGTCAAGACCATGGCCGATCGTCCGCTGATCCTGGCACTGGCCAACCCTGAACCCGAAATCCGCCCCGAAGTGGCGAAGCAGGCTCGCGCTGACTGCGTCATTGCAACCGGCCGTTCCGATTACCCCAACCAGGTCAATAACGTTCTGTGCTTCCCCTTCATTTTCCGTGGCGCTCTGGACGTGGGCGCCACCATCATCAACGAGGAAATGAAGCTGGCCTGCGTTCGTGCCATCGCCGAACTGGCTGAGGCCGAGCAAAACGACGAAGTGGCAAATGCCTACGCAGGCCAGGATCTTACGTTCGGCCCCGAGTACATCATTCCCAAGCCATTCGATCCGCGCCTGATCGTCAAGATTGCTCCGGCGGTGGCCCAGGCCGCCATGGACTCCGGCGTTGCGACCCGTCCGATCACCGACATCGAGGCCTATCGTCAGAAGCTGATGAGCCTGGTGTATCACACGGGCCAGCTCATGCGCCCGCTGTTCATGCAGGCCAAAGAAGCTCCAAAGCGGGTTATCTACGCCGACGGCGAAGACGAGCGAGTTCTGCGTGCCGTCCAGGTAGTAATCGACGAACAGATCGCCCAACCAATTCTTGTTGGCCGCCCTGCAGTCATCGAAATGCGCATCAAGCGGTTCGGCCTTCGCCTTGTTCCGGGTGAAAATATTGAAATCGTCAATCCGGAAGACGATGAGCGCTTCAACGAAACCTGGAGCAGTTATTACAAGATTCAGGGTCGTAACGGTGTCACTCCCGATATCGCCAAGGCGATGGTGCGCAAGCACAACTCGCTCATCGGCGTGATGCTGATGCGCCGCGGTGATGCTGACGCAATGCTGTGCGGCGTGGCCAGCCGATATGACAATCAACTGCGCTATGTGGACGAAGTCATCGGACTACGGGACGGGGCCAAGACATATGCCGCGATGAACGTCCTTATGCTGCCCGACCAGACCCTGTTCATCTGCGACACCCACGTCAACGAGAATCCCACCGCCGAAGAAATCGCTGACATGACGATCCAGGCGGCCGCCGAGGTGTTGCGATTCGGTGTAGTGCCCAAGATTGCCCTGCTGTCGCATTCGAACTTCGGTAGCCGTGTCACCGAGTCGTCGCGAAAAATGGCCGAGGCACGACGCATCATCGCCGAGCGTGCGCCTCACCTCGAGGTGGACGGCGAGATGCATGCTGACGCGGCACTGTCAGAGAAGATCCGCTTGAAGGCTTTTCCGGATTCGACCCTGAAGGGGCCCGCCAATCTGTTGATCACGCCCAATCTGGATACCGGGAACATTGTCTACAACATGCTGAAGATGACCGGCAGCAATGGCGTAGCAATGGGGCCGGTTCTGCTGGGCGCTGCACGCCCTGTTCATATCCTGACCACCAGCGCCACCGTGCGTCGCATTGTGAACATGACGGCACTGGCCGTTGTGGATGCACAGCAGGAGGCCGGACAGGTTCAGTTGTAATCAGGACGTCTTGCTTCCTTGAAACCGGCGAGGCTATTTGGCTTCGCCGGTTTTTTTATTGGGGGTCGGGCTTGAGGCCTGGCTGCGGGGAGAGTCTAAAGCCGGTCGCATCCGGCGGTCCCGCTTCGCGGGACTGCCCGCGTCTACCTCGTCCGTGCGGGCGGCAGCAAAACTCGACCTCAGCGCTTACGCGCTTTGGGACTCGTACATGTTGCTGCCGACTTCCCCCGCGCTCCCTTCGGTAGCACGCGGCGCCGTCTGGACGACCGGCTTTAGACTCTCCCCGCAGCCAGGCCTCAAGAACACAGGAATACGCCCCCAACACCCCGCAGCAACCGACCAAAAAAAAACGCCCCGAAGGGCGTTTGAATCGAACGATTCTTACTTGGCCGGCACGTCGCGGGGGGCCGCTCCGGTGTACAGCTGACGCGGACGACCGATCTTGTAATCAGGATCAGAGATCATCTCGTTCCACTGGGCAATCCAGCCAACCGTGCGAGCCAGAGCGAAGATCGCCGTGAACATCGACGTCGGAATGCCAATGGCACGCTGAACAATACCCGAGTAGAAGTCAACGTTCGGATACAGCTTGCGATCCACGAAGTACTGATCTTCAAGAGCAATGCGCTCGAGCTCCATGGCAAGCTTGAACAGAGGATCGTCCTCAAGACCCAGAGCCGAAAGCACTTCCTTGCAAGTTTCCTGCATCAGCTTGGCACGCGGATCGTAGTTCTTGTAGACACGGTGGCCAAAGCCCATCAGGCGAACGCCCGAGTTCTTGTCCTTGACCTTTTCCATGAACTCGCCAACTTTGGCGACACCGCCATTGGCTTGCAGCTCTTCAAGCATTTGCAGGCACGCCTCGTTGGCGCCGCCATGGGCAGGACCCCACAGGCAGGCAACACCCGCAGCAATCGCTGCGAACGGGTTCGTACCCGACGAACCGCACAGACGTACGGTCGAGGTCGAAGCATTTTGCTCGTGATCAGCGTGCAGGATGAAGATGCGATCAAGCGCGCGCTCGACGACTTCGTTCACCTGATACTCTTCGCAGGGGTTCGCGAACATCATGCGCAGGAAGTTGCCCGTGTAGGACAAATCGTTGCGCGGGTAGATGTATGGCTGGCCCATCGAATACTTGTACGCCATCGCAACCAGGGTAGGCAGTTTGGCTATCAGACGAATGGCCGAGATTTCACGGTGACGCGGGTTGGTGATGTCTGTGGCGTCGTGATAGAACGCCGACATTGCACCGATCATGCCGGTAAGCACGGCCATCGGGTGCGCGTCGCGTCGGAAGCCACCCAGGAACACCTGCATTTGCTCATGAACCATCGTGTGATTCGTGACCAGTGCATCGAATTCCTTCTTCTGCTGGGCGTCAGGCAATTCACCGTTCAGGATCAGGTAGCTGACGTCCATGAAATCGCAATTTTCTGCGAGCTGATCAATGGGGTAACCACGGTACAGCAGCTGTCCCTTGTCGCCATCGATATAGGTGATGCTCGACTCGCACGACGCGGTGGCCAAAAAGCCCGGATCGTACGTAAACATGCCTGTCTGGCCATATAGCTTGCGAATATCGATGACATCCGGACCGATCGTTCCCTTGTAAACCGGGAACTCAACAGAGTTGCTGCCGTCGGAGAACGATAAAGTGGCTTTTTTATCTGAAAGTTGCATTTCAATCCTCAAGTTTTTACAGCTTCCGCATTTGCTCGACCAGACGACGCAGCTCGGGAGTATCGTATTCTCCGGCAAGCTCGGTTCGGGCTAGCAACACATCAAGCAATTCGTTATCCCCCATCTCAAACAGAAGAGTCAGGGCATGCACATCGGCGTCGGTAAGCTGGGTCTCGTACTGATCGAGGAACTTCGTGATGATCAGATCGTTTTCCAGCAGGCCGCGCCGGGCTCGCCAACGCAAGCGCGGACGGTCGATCTCCGACTGTTTTTTCATGGAACCATCGCCTCAGATTGTGCGACGAACCAGAAGTTCTTTGATCTGGCCGATGGCTTTCGCCGGGTTAAGCCCCTTCGGACAGACATCGGTACAGTTCATGATGGTGTGGCACCGGAACAAGCGATACGGATCCTCGAGATTATCGAGGCGTTCGGCGGTCGCTTCGTCACGGGAATCCACGATAAAACGGTAGGCCTGGAGCAATCCGGCAGGACCCACGTACTTGTCGGGGTTCCACCAGAACGACGGGCAGGACGTCGAACAGCAAGCACACAGAATACACTCGTACAGGCCATCGAGCTGCTCGCGCGCCTCGGGCGTCTGCAGACGCTCTTTCTCGGGCGGCGGCTGATCGTTGATCAGGAACGGCTTGATTGAGTGGTATTGGTTGAAGAAGTGAGTCATGTCGACGATCAGGTCGCGCACGACTGGCAGACCGGGCAAGGGTCGCAACACGATTGGCTCGCTGAGTTCGCGCAGGTTGGTCGTGCAGGCCAGACCGTTCTTGCCATTGATGTTCATGGCGTCGGAACCGCACACCCCTTCGCGGCACGAGCGGCGCAGCGCCAGGCTGTCATCGACATCGTGCTTGATCCGAACCAGGGCGTCCAGAAGCATCTTGTCGTTTGGCTGCAGCTCGACCTCGAGCTTCTGCATGTAGGGACGCTCATCCTTGTCGGGATCGTAGCGATAGATTTCAAATTTGACGATACGTTTTTCGCTCATTTCAGTATCCTGCTTAGAAGGTCCGTGCCTTGGGTGGGAAGCTCTCGACGGTAAGTGGCTTCATTTGCACAGGCTTGTATTCGAGGCGGCGGCCTTCCGAGAACCATAGGGAGTGCACCAGCCAGTTCTCGTCGTCCCGCTCGGGATGATCGTCCAGCGCGTGAGCACCGCGGCTTTCGGTACGGTTGGCGGCTGCCTTGGTGGTGGCAAGCGCGACTTCCTTCATGTTGGCCAGTTCGAGGGCCTCCATGCGGGCCGTGTTCCAGACCTTGGACTTGTCCTTGAAGTAGACATTGTCGCAACGCTCGGCGATACGCTCCATGTCGGCAACCCCTTCGTTCAGCAGCTTGAGGGTGCGGAACACACCGCAGTGGTTCTGCATGCTGTTGCGCATGGCGTTGTGAACTTCGTAGACGTTTTCGCCCGAAGTGCGCTTCTCGAGTTCGTTGACGCGGTCGAGCGAAAAATCGATGGCCGACGGAGGGATCTCCTGGTGCGAATGCTGACGCTCGGGATGCGACTCAACGATGTGATTGCCGGCGGCACGGCCGAACACGATAAGGTCGAGCAGCGAGTTCGTACCCAGGCGGTTGGCACCATGAACCGACGTGGCAGCACATTCGCCCACCGCGTACAGACCCTGAACAGGCACGTTCTCGCCATTGCGCCAATCCATCACCTGACCATAAATATTGGTGGGCAGACCACCCATCTGGTAGTGAATGGTGGGAACGACGGGGATCGGGTCCTTGATCGGATCAACGTTGCCGAACTTGATGGCAATTTCACGGATCGAGGGCAGACGCTTCATGATGGTTTCGGCGCCGATGTGATCCAGCTTGAGCAGGATGTGATCGCCGTTGGGGCCACAGCCGCGTCCTTCCTTGATTTCCTGGTCCATCGAACGCGAGACGAAATCGCGTGGAGCCAAATCCTTGAGCGTAGGAGCGTAGCGCTCCATGAAGCGCTCGCCATCCTTGTTGAGCAGGATGCCGCCTTCGCCGCGAACGCCTTCGGTGATCAGCACGCCGGCACCGGCAACACCCGTGGGGTGGAACTGCCAGAACTCCATGTCTTCCAGAGGAAGACCCGCACGCGCCGCCATGCCAAGACCATCACCGGTATTGATGAAGGCGTTTGTGGAAGCTGCCCAGATGCGGCCGGCACCACCGGTGGCCAGCACGGTTTGCTTGGCTTCCAGGACGTAGATCTCGCCGGTTTCGAGTTCGAGTGCGGTAACGCCCAGGACATCGCCGGCCTGATTGCGCAGGAGGTCCAGAGCCATCCACTCGACAAAGAACTGCGTACGCGCGGCCACGTTGCGCTGATAGAGCGTATGCAACATGGCATGACCGGTACGGTCGGCTGCTGCACAGGCGCGCTGCACCGGCTTCTCGCCGAAATTGGCCGTGTGACCGCCAAAAGGACGCTGGTAGATGGTGCCGTCGGTATTGCGGTCGAACGGCATGCCGAAGTGCTCGAGCTCGTAAACGGCGTTGGGCGCCTCGCGACACATGAATTCGATTGCGTCCTGGTCGCCGAGCCAGTCGGAACCCTTGACGGTATCGTACATATGCCAGTACCAGTTATCTTCGCTCATGTTGCCCAATGCGGCACTGACGCCACCCTGCGCCGCCACAGTGTGCGAACGGGTGGGGAAGACCTTGGACAGGACGGCGACCGAAAGGCCCGCTTGCGCCAGTTGCAGCGAGCAACGCATGCCGGCCCCGCCGGCACCTACAACCACCACATCGAACTGGCGGCGAGGTATGGAATGTTTGACAGCAGCCACGGCTTATAGACTCCAGAGAACTTTAGCGAAATAAACGATAGAACCCACCAGCCACAGCAAGGTCAGAACTTGCAGGAACAGGCGCAGGCCTGCCGATGTGACGTAATCCATCCAGATGTCGCGCACACCGACCCAGGCATGCCAAGCGACCGACAGGAAGGCCAGCGTCGCCAACAACTGGCCCACGGGCAATGCGCCCAGATGGAAGGTGAACAGATGCTGCCAGGCTTCAAAGTTCATTTCCGAAGAAAAGAGGAAGCCGAAGAACAGGATCAGCGTATAAACGGCCATGATGACGGCCGTGCAGCGTTGAACGATGAAATCAAGGGTGCCGTAGTGGGCACCGACCACCAGACGTTTTGTGCCGAGACGTTGTTGAGTTGTCATTACCAGGCTCCGAACAGTTTAAGACCAAACACCACGGTCAGGGCGAGGCTGACCCCAAAGACGATCCCGGCGGATTTTTGCGCCGAGACTTTGTCCATGCCGATGTGCAGGTCAAGCACGAGGTAGCGGATGCCGGCACAGAAGTGATGCAGGTAGCCCCAGATAAGCACCAGGAACACGAGCTTGCAAACAGGATTGGAAGCCCATTCGCGCATCGAGGCATAGGTCTCAGGCGAGGTGACGCTGGCCGCAAACAAGGGCACAATGATCAGCGGCAAGCTCAGGAACAGCAACGCGCCACTGATGCGGTGCAAGATTGAAGATTTTCCCGCAAGCGGGAGGTGGTATCTGAGTATCTGCGGGATGCTTAAATTGCGATACTGCGGACGTGGCTTGGAAGCTGAATCGGACATGACGGCCTCGAGGTTGTAACAATTAATTTTTGCAAAGCGATACGGGCTATTTTCGCCTATTTGTGCGAAGACGATCAAATAACTGGCAAATTCTTCCTGCTAATTCAAACTATTGCGGTAATGGAACCGCTCTGTGACGTAAAGTCCGCGCCGAACTTCCATGGGACGGTCGCCGTAGGTGTATGACACCCGCTCGACCTGCAGCAATGGAGTGCCGGGCTCGACCCCCAGCAACTGCGCGGCCTCGTCAGACGCCGCCATCGCGCGGATCTTCTCTTCTGCCCTGACCATGCTTACTCCGTATTCCGATTCGAAGAAGGCATAAAGCGGCCCCTTGTAACGGGAAAACGAGTCGGCGGTCAGGCCGCGAAAGACAGCACCCGGCAACCAGATGTCGTCCAGAATGGTGGGCACACCGTCGAACGACAGCACGCGGCGCAGGTTCACGACACTGTCGGCGGTGCGCAGGTCGAGAAGACGTGCAATATCGACCGGTGCCTTTACGCGCCGGCATTCAAGTATCTGGCTTCCGGAGACGGGCTGTTTGCCGTCATCGGGGGTCAGGCGCAAAAAGCGAAAACGCACCTTGGCTTCGTGATGAGTCGCAACGAACGTACCCTTGCCCTGGCGGCGCAAAAGCAGATTTTCGGCTGCAAGTTCGTCAATTGCCTTACGCACCGTGCCCTGGCTGACCTGGAATCGGGAGGCAAGCTCCAGCTCGCTGGGTATGGCTTCGCCGGGTTTCCACTCGCCACGGTCAAGACTCTGCAGCAGCAAACCCTTGATCTGCTGATACAACGGGCTATACGCCGCGCTGGAGGCAGCGCGCTCGGTATCGGGCGCAGAGTCTGTGACGGGTTTTTCGGACATGAAAGAAGAAGATGCGTCTCGGATGAAGTGAGGTAAAACGGCCGTTATTTTCGCACGGTTCGCGTTTTCTGTCTAACACTCTTCTGTCTTATATAAGATATAAGATTGACGCTATTCTGGGTTTCCCGTAATCTTTTATCGTTTTAAACTAGCGAATGTCATTCAAAGTCCATTGACGTGAAACGGTCGACGAGCTCGCCCTTTTCAGGTCAATGGACCTGTTTATTCGTCCCTCATCACATCGGAGATCTCCATGTCCAAACCCGCCATGCGCGTCGCCGTAACCGGCGCCGCCGGCCAAATCGGCTACGCCTTGCTGTTCCGCATCGCTTCAGGCGAAATGCTTGGCAAAGACCAGCCCGTCATCCTGCAGTTGCTTGAAATTCCCGACGAGAAGGCTCAGAAGGCGCTCAAGGGCGTCATGATGGAACTGGACGACTGCGCGTTCCCGCTGCTGGCCGGCATGACTGCGCACAGCGACCCTCGCGAGGCCTTCAAGGACGCTGATATTGCACTGCTGGTTGGCGCCCGCCCCCGTGGCCCAGGCATGGAGCGCAAGGATCTGCTCCAGGTCAACGCCCAGATCTTTACCGCCCAGGGCAAGGCCCTTAACGATGTTGCCAGCCGCGACGTAAAAGTCTTGGTGGTGGGCAACCCCGCCAACACCAACGCGTATATAGCCATGAAGTCCGCGCCCGATCTGCCGGCAAAGAACTTCACTGCCATGCTGCGCCTGGACCACAACCGTGCCCTGACCCAACTGGCTGCCAAATCCGGCAAGCGTGTCGCAGACATCGAAAAACTCATTGTCTGGGGCAACCACTCGCCCACCATGTACCCCGACATCCGTTTCGCGACAGTCGAAGGCCAGAGCCTGCAGCAGCTCATCAACGACGACGTCTGGAACCGCGAAGTCTTCATCCCCACGGTGGGCAAGCGTGGCGCCGCCATCATCGACGCTCGTGGCCTGTCGTCAGCCGCTTCGGCCGCCAACGCAGCCATTGATCATGTTCGCGACTGGGTCCTGGGCAGTAACGGCAAATGGGTAACCATGGGCGTTCCCTCCGACGGTTCCTATGGCATTCCTGAAGGCATCATTTACGGTGTACCTGTTACTACCGCCAACGGCGAGTACACTGTGGTGCAAGGCCTGGAAATTGATGACTTCTCACGCGAACGCATGGATTTCACCTTGAACGAACTGCTCGAAGAGCGCGACGGAGTCAAGGACCTGCTTAGCTGATACATCGCCGGCGAAAAAAACATGCCGGCATCACCCGCTAGGTTTCAGACCAGGCCCCGCCGCCCTTCAGGCCGCGGGGCTTTTTTGCAGCCGTCGGCGTTGAAGCCGGCCGGTTCACAAAGGAGACAAGCATGGCCAATACAAATAAGAAAACCGCAACCCCTCCCAAGCCGAAGAAATCCGTCGCGCTTTCGGGCGTGATTGCCGGCGACACCGCATTGTGCACGGTTGGACGCAGTGGCAACGACCTGCATTACCGAGGCTACGATATTCTCGATCTGGCGGCCAACAGTGAGTTCGAGGAAATTGCGCATTTGCTGGTACACGGCAGCCTGCCCACCCGGGCCGAGCTTGCAGCATACAAAGAAAAGTTGCGCCGCCTGCGCGGTCTGCCCGAATCGCTTCAGATGGCGCTTCAATGCCTGCCGCCGGCAAGCCACCCCATGGATGTCATGCGCACCACAGTTTCAGTACTTGGCTGCCTTCTGCCAGAAAAAGACGACCACAACCCGGCCGACGCCCGCGATATTGCAGATCGCCTGCTGGCCTGCCTCGGCCCGGCCCTGCTTTACTGGTATCACTACAGCCACAATGGCCGGATCATCGACACTCAGACCGACGATGACAGCATCGGCGGTCAATTCCTGCATCTTCTTCATGGAGAAGCACCCAAAAAAGAATGGGTCGATGCCATGCATACGTCGCTGATCCTGTATGCGGAACATGAATTCAACGCCTCCACCTTTACTTGCCGCGTCATCGCCGGAACGGGATCGGACATGTATTCGGCCATTGCCGGCGGCATAGGCGCCTTGCGCGGACCCAAGCATGGTGGCGCTAACGAGGTAGCCTTCGATATACAAAAACGCTACTCGTCCCCTGACGAGGCTGAAGCTGACATTCGCCGCCGGCTCGACGCCAAAGAAGTGATCATCGGATTTGGCCATCCGGTTTATACGGTTTCCGACCCACGCAACCAGGTCATCAAGGAAGTCGCCCGCAAGTTGTCTCGCAATGCGGGCAACATGAAAATGTACAACATCGCCGAACGGCTTGAAACGGTTATGTGGGACGTCAAGAAAATGTTCCCGAACCTGGACTGGTTCTCGGCAGTGTCGTATCACATGATGGGCATACCCACCGCCATGTTCACCCCCTTGTTTGTCATGGCCCGCACGGCTGGTTGGGCCGCACACATCATAGAGCAGCGCATCGACAACAAGATCATTCGCCCCACCGCCAACTATGTGGGTCCCGAAAACCAAAAATTCATTCCACTCGGCAAGCGCCGCTAAGACTTAACAGGAAGTTTCATGTCCGCCCCCATCTCCAACATCCGTCCTGACTACGACCAGGTTCTCGTCGACATTGCCGACTACGTCTTGAACTACCAGGTACAAAGCCCCCTGGCGTACGAAACGGCTCGCAACTGCCTGATTGACACGCTGGGTTGCGGGCTCGAAGCACTTGACTACCCGGCCTGCACCAAACTGCTCGGCCCGGTCGTTCCGGGCACTATCGTTCCGAACGGGGCCAAAGTGCCAGGCACGCAGTTCCAGCTCGACCCCATACAAGCGGCATTCAATATCGGCGCCATGATTCGTTGGCTCGACTTCAACGACACCTGGCTGGCCGCCGAATGGGGCCATCCATCCGACAACCTGGGCGGCATCCTCGCCACTGCCGACTGGCTGTCGCGAAATGCACTCGCCGCCGGCAAACCACCCCTGCTCATGCGCGACGTGTTGACCGCCATGATCAAGGCCCATGAAATCCAGGGTTGCCTCGCGCTGGAAAACTCCTTCAACAAGGTCGGGCTTGATCACGTCGTGCTGGTAAAGGTGGCTTCCACGGCTGTAGTGGCCCAGATGATGGGACTTAGCCGGGAAGAAATCTTGAACGCGTTGTCACTGGCATGGGTGGACGGCCAAAGCCTTCGAACCTATCGCCATGCTCCGAATACGGGCAGCCGCAAGAGCTGGGCGGCGGGCGATGCCACCAGCCGGGCCGTGCGCCTTGCCCTCATGGCCCGTACCGGCGAAATGGGCTATCCGTCGGTTCTCACTGCCAAGACCTGGGGCTTTTATGACGTGCTTTTCAAGGGTCAACCTTTCAGGTTTCAGCGCCCTTATGGCAGCTATGTGATGGAGCATGTGCTGTTTAAAATCTCGTATCCGGCCGAGTTTCATGCTCAGACTGCTGTTGAATGCGCCATGCAGGTTCACCAGAAGCTGCTTGCCGAAAACAGGTCTGCCGACGACATCAAGCAGATAACGATACGCACACACGAAGCCTGCATTCGCATCATCGATAAAAAGGGCCCGCTCAACAATCCGGCTGATCGAGATCATTGCATCCAGTATATGGTGGCAGTACCGATACTGTTTGGCCGCCTGACTGCTTCAGACTATGAAGATGATGTCGCTTCAGATCCACGCATCGACGCGCTCCGTGACAAGATCATATGCGTGGAAGACCCGACATTCACCGCCGACTATCACGACCCTGAAAAGCGTTCAATCGCAAACGCACTGACGGTAGAGTTCCACGACGGCACCAGGTTCGACGAGATTGTGTGCGAGTACCCCATCGGCCACAAGCGTCGTCGCGCCGAAGGTATCCCCTTGCTCGAGGCAAAGTTCCAAACTAACCTGGCTCGGCGCTTTCCACCCAAACAGCAAGATCTCATTCTGAAAGCCTCGCTGGACCAGTCCAGGCTAGAGGCGATGCCGGTGCACGAATACGTCGACCTGTACGTTATTTGAACGGAGCCCACGACTCATGACCAGAGACATCAAGCAGAACCTGGAATTACATCGCTTTGAATGGGCCGAGGACGATGCCCTCTCCGTTCTCGAATACAGGCTCGACGGAAATACATTCACCATCACTCACACTGAAGTGCCCCAAGCACTCAGTGGCCGAGGCATTGCCTCGGACTTGGTCAAGCACGCCCTGAATACGGCGCGTAGCCGGGGATGGAAGGTTCGAATCGAGTGCAGCTACGCAGCCACATACGTAAAACGGCATCCTGAATATCAGGATCTGATTGCCTGACCCGGCGCGTCCTGTTGCGCCCCTGACCAGGCACCGTCAAATCCCTGTAAGGGCGCGCTTTGCGCCGCGTAAAGCATCAACCGGGGATCGTGTGAAACCTCGCAAGTCTTATATAAGATATAAGACATAAGACATTTGCCTGATCGCCCTCCTTCCAGATACAATTACATCATCAATTACCCGCTTTTTCCTATTAAAAGGCACGCCTCATGCTGGAATCTTATCGCCAACACGTTGCCGAACGCGCTGCGTTGGGCATACCCCCCCTGCCCCTGTCGGCTCAACAGACCGCCGATCTCATCGAATTGCTCAAAGCCCCTCCCGCCGGCGAAGAAGCAAATCTGGTCGAATTGATCACGCACCGCGTGCCCGCCGGCGTTGACGACGCTGCCAAAGTCAAGGCTTCGTATCTGGCCGCCATCGCATTCGGCAAAGAAGTCTGCCCCCTGATCGATCGCAAAAAAGCAACCGAATTGCTTGGCACGATGCTTGGCGGCTACAACGTCGCCCCTCTTATCGAACTGCTCGACGACGCCGAACTGGGCACCATCGCTGCCGACGGCCTCAAAAACACCCTGCTTGTGTTCGACGCCTTCCATGACATCCAGGAAAAGGCCGAAAAAGGTAATGCCAACGCCAAAGCCGTCCTGCAAAGCTGGGCCGAAGGCGAATGGTTCACGAGCCGTCCCGAAGTTCCAGAAAGCCTCACCATCACGGTCTTCAAGGTTCCCGGCGAAACCAACACCGACGATCTGTCCCCTGCGCCCGACGCAACCACCCGCCCCGACATTCCGCTGCATGCCCTGGCAATGCTCAAGAACCGCCGCGAAGGCGCCCCGTTCGAGCCCGAAGAAGACGGCAAGCGCGGCCCGGTACAGTTCATCCAGAGCCTCAAGGAAAAAGGCCATCTGGTTGCCTATGTAGGCGACGTCGTTGGTACAGGCTCATCGCGCAAATCGGCGACCAACTCGGTGCTGTGGTTTACCGGCCAAGACATTCCCTATGTACCCAACAAGCGCTTCGGCGGCGTCTGTCTGGGCGGCAAGATTGCTCCGATCTTCTACAACACAATGGAAGACGCCGGCGCACTGCCCATCGAGTTGGATGTTTCCCAGATGAACATGGGAGATGTGGTCGAGTTGCGTCCTTACGAAGGCAAGGCACTCAAGAATGGTGAGGTCATCGCCGAATTCGAACTCAAGTCCGAAGTGCTGTTCGACGAAGTTCGCGCCGGCGGACGCATCCCGCTGATCATTGGCCGCGGTCTTACCGCCAAGGCACGCGAGGCATTGGGCCTGCCTCCTTCCACCCTGTTCCGTCTGCCCAA